>Ga0307516_10000735_pt1 | contig 44537 bp, 36 predicted proteins | sample 19_EM_MG_FD_203310 | JGI IMG/M metagenome (GOLD analysis project Ga0307516, IMG submission 203310) | Populus trichocarpa ectomycorrhiza microbial communities from riparian zone in the Pacific Northwest, United States - 19_EM | ecosystem: Host-associated > Plants > Roots > Unclassified | place... | reverse complement strand
TCCGATCGACGTGCAGGTCGGCGACACCGTCCTGTACTCGAAGTACGGCGGCACCGAGGTCAAGTACGCCGGCGAGGAGTACCTGGTGCTCTCCGCCCGCGACGTCCTCGCGGTCATCGAGAAGTAAGACCTAACCGACAGTGCTGACCGCCCTGGCCCGGCTCTCCGGTCCAGGGCGCCGGTGCGTTGAAGGGACCATAAATGGCGAAGATCCTCAGTTTCTCTGACGACGCCCGGCACCTGCTGGAGCACGGCGTCAACACGCTCGCCGACACGGTCAAGGTCACCCTCGGGCCGCGCGGCCGCAACGTCGTCCTCGACAAGAAGTTCGGCGCGCCCACGATCACCAACGACGGTGTCACCATCGCCAAGGAGATCGAGCTCTCCGACCCGTACGAGAACCTCGGCGCCCAGCTGGTCAAGGAGGTGGCGACGAAGACCAACGACGTCGCCGGCGACGGGACCACCACGGCGACCGTGCTCGCCCAGGCGCTGGTCCGCGAGGGCCTGCGCAATGTGACCGCGGGTGCCAACCCGATCGCGCTCAAGCGCGGCATGGACCTGGCCGCCGAGGCCGTGTCCAAGGCCCTGCTGGAGAAGGCGGTCGAGGTCGGCGACCACAAGGCGATCGCCAACGTCGCCACCATCTCCGCCCAGGACGCCACGATCGGCGAGCTCATCGCCGAGGCGATGGACCGGGTCGGCCGCGACGGTGTCATCACCGTCGAGGAGGGCTCCGCGCTCATCACCGAGCTCGACGTCACCGAGGGTCTGCAGTTCGACAAGGGCTTCATCTCCCCGAACTTCGTGACCGACGCCGAGTCGCAGGAGGCCGTGCTCGAGGACGCCTACATCCTCATCACGACCCAGAAGATCTCCAGTGTCGAGGAGATGCTGCCGCTGCTGGAGAAGGTTCTCTCCGGCGGCAAGCCGCTGCTCATCGTGGCCGAGGACGTCGACGGCCAGGCGCTGTCCACCCTCGTGGTGAACGCCCTGCGCAAGACCTTCAAGGTTGCCGCAGTGAAGGCCCCCGGCTTCGGGGACCGCCGCAAGGCGATGCTGCAGGACCTGGCGATCGCGACCGGTGGCGAGCTCATCGCCCCCGAGCTCGGTTACAAGCTGGACCAGGTCACCCTCGACATGCTGGGCAGCGCCCGGCGCGTCGTGGTCGACAAGGAGAGCACGACGATCGTCGACGGTGGCGGCCGCAAGGCCGAAATCGAGGACCGCGTCGCGCAGATCCGCAAGGAGATCGAGGCCTCGGATTCCGACTGGGACCGCGAGAAGCTCGCGGAGCGGCTGGCCAAGCTCTCCGGTGGCATCGCCGTCATCAAGGTCGGCGCCGCGACCGAGGTCGAGATGAAGGAGCGCAAGCACCGCATCGAGGACGCCATCGCGGCGACCAAGGCTGCGGTCGAGGAGGGCACCGTCCCGGGCGGCGGCGCCGCCCTGGCGCAGATCGCCTCGGTGCTCGACGGCGACCTCGGCCTGGTCGGTGAGGAAGCGGTCGGCGTACGGATCGTCCGCAAGTCGCTGATCGAGCCGCTGCGCTGGATCGCGCAGAACGCCGGCCACGACGGTTACGTCGTGGTGGGCAAGTCGGCTGAGCTCGGCTGGGGCCACGGCCTCAACGCGGCCACCGACGAGTACGTCGACCTGGTCGCGGCCGGCATCATCGACCCGGTGAAGGTGACCCGCAACGCGGTCTCCAACGCCGTCTCGATCGCCGCGCTGCTGCTCACCACGGAGAGCCTCGTGGTCGAGAAGCCGGCCGAGCAGGCGCCGGCCGCGGGCGGTGGCCACAGCCACGGCGGCCACGGGCACCAGCACGGTCCGGGTTTCTGATCCGGCGGAGTAGTTTCTGATTCGGCAGAGCAAAAGGGCGCGTCGCCATCAGCGGCGCGCCCTTTGTCGTGTGTGATTCGGGATTCGGGGGAAAGAGGCGCGGATGATCGTCGTGGTGGAGGGGCCGACCGCGGCCGGCAAGACGTCGTGGTGCCGACGCTACGTCGGCCGGTACGTCGCCGAGTACGCCGCGACCGGCCGGGAGCCCACCGACGCGGTGGCCCTGGCCCGGCACTGGGCCCGGGTCAGCATGCGGCGCTGGGCCGAGGCCGCCGACCTGGAACGCGCCGACGGGGTGGCTTTCTGTGACACCGACCCGGTCAAGCTGCACTACGCCTGGGGGATGGCCGCCCTCGGCCTGGCCCCGCGGGCGCAGTTCGACCGGGAGCTGACCGTGACCAGGGAGGCGTTCCGGGCCGGGCGGCTGGGCTTCGCCGACGCGGTGCTGGTGGGCGTGCCCGAGGTGGAGACGTTGCAGCACCGCCGGGACGGCGACGGGACCCGGCGGCGGCGCAACTTCGCGGCGCACGTCCAGCTCCGCGAGCCGCTGCAGCAGTGGTACGCGGCCCTGGAGCGGCTGGACCCGGGCCGGGTGATCTGGGAACTGCCCGCCGAAGGCGTGCCGAAGCTGCCCGAGCCCCGCGCCGAGCGGTGCGCGGTGACACTGCTCGACGACCTCGTGGCAGCCCTGCCGCCGCTGCGCCCAGCCGTCACCACCACGTAAGACCTTCCCCCTTCGCACAGGTGGAGGATGGAAGGGTGAAACTCTCTCTGCGGGCCGCGCTGGCCGGTCTTGCCGCGGCCGGTGTCGCTCTCGGCGTCGCCGAGATCGTCGCTGTGCTCACCGGCCCACTCTCGTCGCCGCTGTTCGCGGTGGGCGGCGTGGTGGTCGACAACGTGCCCGCCCCGGTGAAGGACGCGGGCATCGCGGTCTTCGGCACCCACGACAAGACCGCCCTGCTCACCGGCACCGCCATCCTGCTGGCGGGCTATGCCGCGGTGCTCGGTGTGCTCGCCCTGCGCAGCCGGTTGGTCGCGCCGGCCGGCATCGCGCTGTTCGCGGTGATCGGCGTGGCGGCCGCCCTGACCCGCAACGACGCCGGCCCCACCGCCGCGCTGCCGACGCTGGCCGGCGCGGTCGCGGCCTATCTCGCCCTCCGGTACCTGCTCCGGGTCGCGCTGGCCGAGGAGGGCAGTGACCCCGAGGTCGTCCACCCGAGTGTGTATCGCGAGGGCGGCCGGCGGCGCTTCCTCATCGGCCTCGGCACCGCCGCCGGCGTGGCGGCCGTCGGCGGCGTCGGCGGCCGGCTGCTGACCTCCCGCCGCGCGGTGACCGCCGCCCGCGCCGCCGTCGTGCTGCCGCCCGCGCCACCCGCCGTGCCCGTCCCGGTCGGTGCCCAGGTCGACGGCGCGGCCGCCTACGTGACCTCGAACGCCGACTTCTACCAGATCGACACCGCGCTGTATCCGCCCCAGATCGACCCGTCGACCTGGGAGCTGCGCATCCACGGGATGGTGCGCAACCCGATCACCATCACCTGGGAGCAGTTGCTGCGGCGGCCCATGGTCCAGCGGTACGTGACGCTCGCCTGCGTCTCCAACGAGGTCGGCGGCGACCTGATCGGCAACGCGCTCTGGCTCGGCACCCCGATCAAGGACCTGCTGGACGAGGCGCAGCCGCTGCCCGGCGCCGACCAGGTGGTGCAGCGCTCGAGCGACGGGTGGACCTGCGGCAGCCCGACCGCCGTGCTCCGGGACGGGCGGGACGCGCTGCTCGCGGTCGGGATGAACGGCGAGCCGCTGCCGGTACGGCACGGCTTCCCGGTACGCATGGTCGTCCCGGGCCTGTACGGCTACGTCTCGGCCTGCAAGTGGATCACCGAGATCGAGCTGACCCGGTTCGCGGACTTCGACGCGTACTGGGTGCCGAGGGGCTGGTCGGCGCTCGGGCCCATCAAGACCGAGTCGCGCATCGACACCCCGCGCGACGGCGCCGAGCGCAAGGCGGGCCCGGTCACGGTGGCCGGGGTGGCGTGGGCGCAGCACCGCGGCATCACCAAGGTCGAGGTTCAGGTCGACAACGGTCCGTGGGCGCCGGCGACGCTCGCCCCGGTCGTCTCGGCGGACACCTGGGTGCAGTGGTCCTACGCGTGGCAGGCGACAGCGGGAGAGCACACCCTGCGGGTCAGGGCAACGGACAAAGATGGTCAGACTCAGACCAGTAGCCCCGCCGCACCCGCGCCGGACGGGGCCACCGGATGGCACTCCGTGCAGGTCACGGTCGGCTGAACCGAGTCACGCGAAAGCCGCACTTCCGGTCCGACGGCACCGCCAAGTTCGCTCATACGGTGGCTTGCATGTCGACCGAAGCGGCTCAACCGCCGCAGAACACGCCGACGCGGCTCCCCGCAGGGAACCGCGTCGTCACATGTGTGGCGATGCCGCGCTTCGTCCGGCGTCAGGCCGCCGGTGCTTGCCGTTGTGCGGGCACCGTCGACTTGTGGGGCCGGCCGAGGCGGGCCTCCAGCCGGGTCAGGTCGACTCGCCCGTGAGTCCGATCGGCAAGGTCCTCCCAGCCGACCGCGAGCAGCCGCAGCCGCTCCGCTTCGCTGAAACCTCCCCAGACACCGTACGGCTCACGAACAGCCAGCGCGTGAGCAGCGCACTCAGCCCGGACCGGGCAGGCTCCGCACATCGTCTTGGCCTTTGCCTCACGACGGTTGCGGGACGAGCCACGCTCACCGTCCGGGTGGAAGAACTGGGCGCTGTCACGCCCTCTGCACAGGCCGTGTCGCTGCCAGTCCCAAAGGTCGGCGATGGGCCCGGGCAGTCTACGAACGTTCGACATCAACACCCTCCTCCCGCGCGGCACCGCGGAGTGTTGTCATGAGGGGCCTGGCTCAGGCCTGCCGCCGGTTTACCCCGGCGCAAGCCGTGTCACACACGACTTGTCGATGTCTTCGTCAGCCGTATCCCATCGGTCCGGCAAACTGTGCCGATGTTTCCTATTTTTTCCATCTAAAGCGCGTAATGCTGCGGCCGTTGCGTGATCTCCTCTGAGAGAGAAGGAGGATCACTGTGCGTACCGTCCTCGTGTGCGTCCGAACCCCACTTGCTGCCCAGACCGTCGCCTCCACCGCGGCCCGGCTCGGGATGACCGGGGTCGTGCGGACGGCGGTCAGCGAGACCGAGGCCATGATCCGACTGGCTGAAAGGCCGGCCGAGGTTGTCCTGGCCGACACCGCCGTGACCCGTCCCGACAGCGTCGGTTTCACCCGTCGCGTCCTCGCCCGTGCCCCACAGGCACAGGTCGTCCTCTTCGGCGCCGAAGACCCCCGGGTCGCCGCGGCCGCCGTCGCCGCCGGCGCCCGGGGTGTCATCCGCGGCGTCGAGCACGACCTGGTCAGTGTGGTCGCCAAGGCGTTGCTACTCCTGCTGCTACCGGTACGGCCGCAGGGCATGCCGATCAACGGTGCCAACGCCCAGCCCGCCGCGGTCGGCGGCGCCGGGCGCAACAACAACTCGGCGACCGCCCGCGGCCTGCACCGCGACGGGCTGGCGATGGCCGGCACCCCGAACGCGGCCGGCGTCCCGGCGATGCTGCCGAACTCGCCGATGGTGCCATCCCAGCGCGGCGACGGGTCGGACATCGACCCGGTGACCGGGCGGCCGATGGTCTGGCCGGGCAACGACACCGGCCGGACCGACGGGCCAACGGGCCGGCGGCTCACGCTCACCGAGCGTGAACTGCAGGTGCTGCGGGGGATGGCCGACGGAAAGAGCAATGCGGAGATCGGACGCGAGCTCTTCGTCTCCGAGGACACCGTGAAAACCCACGCCAGACGCCTCTTCCGCAAACTAGGCGCCCGAGACCGCGCCCACGCGGTAGCCGCCGGCTTCCGCGCAGGCCTGGTCGCCTAAGCCAACCCGAAGCGGTAGTAACCGCAACCAAAGTCGCACTTCGCCCGTCGGTGTCGAGGGTGCCAAAACAGACTAGGCGCTCTTTGCCGTGGTCTGTTTTGGTGCACTCGACACCGACCTTTGGGGCGAAGTGCCGCCGAGCGGAGCCGAGGCCATCAACAGAGCCATTCAGGAGGGCTCGTCGTCTGTGCCTTCGGTGAGGGTGTCGTGCACGCCGTCGGCGTAGCCGCGGGCGTATTCCCATGTGACGTAGTGGTCCGGGTCCGGGTCGTAGGCCGGCTCGTGCACCCGGGGCCGCCCGCTGCTCAGCAGATGGCGCAGATTGCCCCGCAGAAGATCCCAGTCGAAGTAGTGCGGCTCGTGGCAGTCTTCGCACTCGATCACCAGCCCGCGGATCCCCGTCGGACTCAGCAGCGCCTGGTAGATCTCCAGGTCGGAGAGGTCCTCGAGGACGTCCTGGCGCTCGACCTCGGTCAGCGGGTCGGTCTCGGCGTCCTCCGAGAGGTCGTCGAGCCCGGCGGCCGGGTCGGCTGGGTCGCCGTTGAACGGGTCGATCGGCTCTTCTTGCACGGTGTCTACCGTACCCATGTAGGGGCGGTGTGTGCTGGCCCGCACGCGCTGTCCGCCGAACCGATGCCCGCAGCCGGATGGGTAGGATGAACACTCCGCCTCTTCGCTAGGGATGATCTGTGGATACTGCGCCTGGAGAATCTAGGTCCGCCCGAACGGTTCCGCTGGGTCTGACCTTCGACGACGTGCTGCTCCAGCCCGGCGAGTCTGACGTCGTGCCGAGCCGCGTCAACACCATCACCCGCATGACCCGCAACGTTGAGCTCTCCATCCCGCTGCTCTCCAGCGCCATGGACACGGTCACCGAGGCGCGGATGGCGATCGCGATGGCCCGCCAGGGCGGCATCGGCGTGCTGCACCGCAACCTCTCGCTGGAGGATCAGGCCTCCCAGGTCGACCTCGTCAAGCGCTCCGAGTCCGGGATGATCACCAATCCGGTCACCTGCAGCCCCGACGACACCCTGCGCGAGGTCGACGCCCTCTGCGGGCGCTATCGCATCTCCGGCCTGCCGGTCGTCGACGCCACGGGCGTGCTGGTCGGCATCGTCACCAACCGCGACATGCGTTTCGTCACCGACCACGGCGTCAAGGTGCGCGAGGTCATGACGAAGATGCCGCTGATCTCCGCGCCGGTCGGCGTCAGCAAGGACGAGGCACTCGCCCTGCTGCAGCGGCACAAGGTCGAGAAGCTGCCGCTGGTCGACGACCAGGGCCGGCTGTGCGGGCTGATCACGGTCAAGGACTTCACCAAGAGCGAGCAGTATCCGAACGCGGCCAAGGACGGGCAGGGCCGGCTCCGGGTCGCCGCCGCGGTCGGTGTCGGCGACGACGCGTACAAGCGCGCCCGGGCCCTGATCGACGCCGGCGTCGACGTGGTCATCGTGGACACCGCACACGGCCACCAGCGCGCGGTGCTGGAGATGGTCGCCCGGCTCAAGAAGGACACCACCACCGACATCGTGGGCGGCAACATCGCGACGTACGCGGGAGCCAAGGCCCTGGTCGAGGCCGGCGCCGACGCGGTCAAGGTGGGCGTGGGGCCCGGCGCGATCTGCACCACCCGGATCGTCGCGGGGGTCGGCGTGCCGCAGATCACCGCGGTGATGGAGGCCTCCCGGGCCTGCCGCCCGGCGGGCGTCCCGGTCATCGCCGACGGCGGCATTCAGTATTCGGGCGACATCGCCAAGGCGATCGTGGCCGGTGCCGACACCGTGATGCTCGGCGGCCTGCTGGCCGGCTCCGAGGAGAGCCCCGGCGACCTGATCTTCATCAACGGCAAGCAGTACAAGTCCTACCGCGGCATGGGCTCGCTGGGCGCCATGCAGTCCCGGGGCCAGGCGAAGTCCTACTCCAAGGACCGCTACTTCCAGCAGGACGTCACCGAGGACAAGCTGGTGCCGGAAGGCGTCGAGGGCCAGGTGCCGTATCGTGGGCCGCTCTCCCGCGTCGCCCACCAGTTGATCGGCGGCCTGCGTGCGGCGATGGGTTACGTCGGCGCCGAGACGATCCCGGACTTGCAGGACAAGGGCCAGCTCATCAGGATTACCGCTGCGGGTCTCAAGGAGAGCCACCCGCACGACATCCAGATGACCGTCGAGGCTCCCAACTACCACTCCCGCTAAACCCCATAAAGAGGTAATCCGACATGCGTGACGTCGTGGAGATCGGTCTCGGCAAGACCGCCCAGCGCGGGTACCACCTGGACGACATCGCGATCGTCCCGAGCCGGCGCACCCGCGACGTGGACGACGTGTCCACCGAGTGGAAGCTCGACGCGTACCCGTTCAAGATCCCCTGCGTCGCACACCCGTCGGACGCCACGATGAGCCCGCAGTCGGCGATCGCCCTGGGCCGCCTCGGCGGCCTGGGCGTGCTCAACGCCGAGGGCCTGTGGACCCGCTACGAGAATCCGACGAAGATCCTCGAGGAACTCGCCGGGCTCGACGAGGAGGCGGACGCGACCAAGCGCCTCCAGGAGGTCTACTCGGAGCCGATCCGGCCGGAGCTGATCGCCGAGCGCGTGCGCGCCATGCGCGAGGGCGGCATCACCGTGGCCGTGCGCGTGTCACCGCAGCACACGCTGGCGCTGGCCCCGGTGATCCTCGACGCGGGTGTCGACCTGCTCGTCATCCAGGGCACGCTGGTCTCGGCCGAGCACGTGTCCACCACGGACGAGCCGCTCAACCTCAAGGAGTTCATCGCCGACCTGGACCTCCCGGTGATCGTCGGCGGCTGCACCGACTACAAGACGGCCCTGCACCTGATGCGCACCGGTGCGGCCGGCGTCATCGTCGGCATCGGCGCGGACGAATGGTCCACGACCGACACGGTGCTCGGCATCCGCGTCCCGATGGCGACCGCGATCGCCGACGCCGCCGCCGCGCGCCGCGACTACCTGGACGAGACCGGCGGCCGCTATGTGCACCTCATCGCCGACGGCGGCATCCAGACGTCGGGCGACATCGCCAAGGCGATCGGCTGCGGCGCGGACGCGGTCATGCTCGGCGAGCCGCTGTCGCTGGCCGAGGGCGCCCCGGCCGGCGGCGCCTGGTGGCACTCGGCGGCAAGCCACCCGAGCCTGCCGCGCGGCGGCTTCTGCATCGCCGGCGAGCCGGACGGCACGCTGGAGGAGCTGCTCTACGGCCCGGCCGACCGGCCCGACGGCCAGCTGAACCTGTTCGGCGGCCTGCGCCGAGCCATGGCGAAGTGCGGCTACCACGACGTCAAGGAATTCCAGAAGGTGTCGCTCGTCCTCGACCGCTGACCGACCTGGAGCGTCTCGGCGCGCGGCTTCGCCGCGCTTTCGCTGCGAGCACGTACCGTCGGTCGGGTGATCGAGGTAGCGCGTATGAGCAGGGCCGGCACCGCCGCCGTGGTGACGGCGCTGGCCCTGGCCGGGTGCAGTGCCGACGACGAGGCTCCTCGGCCCGCGCCCTCGGTCGTGCCGAGCTTCGCGCCCGGGGCCGACGGGGCCGGGGATCCGTATTTTCCGCGGTACGGCAACGGTGGGTATGACGTCGGCGGGTACGACCTGAAGCTGAACTACGCGCCGGCCTCGGGGCAGCTTGACGGGACCGCGACCATCACGGCCACCGCCACGCAGGATCTGTCGGCGTTCAACCTGGACCTGGCGCACCTCGTCGCCGGCAAGGTCACCGTCAACGGGCTGGCCGCCACCAGCAAGGCCGTCGGCAACGAGCTAGTGGTGACGCCGTCGGCCGGCATCGTCAAGGGCAGCGCGTTCACCGTCGTCGTCGACTACGGTGGCAAGCCGCGGGCGCTCGGCAACGAGACGCTCGGGGTTGGCGGGTGGTTGCGGACCAGGGACGGCGCCTTCGCGCTGGGGCAGCCCGAGTCCGCCAGCACCTGGTTCCCGGTCAACGATCATCCCTCCGACAAGGCCACCTTCGCCCTGTCCATGACCGTGCCGGACGGCCTCGAGGTGCTCGGCAACGGGCTGCCCGGCGAGCGGGCCAGCAGCGCCGGGAAGACCACCTGGCGCTGGGCCGAGAGCAAGCCGCTGGCCAGCTACCTGGCGTTCGTGGTGATCGGGCAGTACCGGGTGTCGACCGGCACCCACGACGGCAAGCCGATGATCATCGCGATCCCGGAGTCGCTGCCCGCGGACGGCGACGCCGCCCGGTCGCTGGCCCGCACCGGCGAGATCGCGGACTTCCTGGCCACCCAGTTCGGGCCGTATCCGTTCGATTCGTACGGCGGGGTGGTCCTCGACGACGGCCGGGTCGGCTACGCGCTGGAGACCCAGTCGCGTCCCGTGTACGGAAACACGTTCTTCCTGGGCCGGCCGAACGCCACGGTCGTCGCCCACGAACTGGCACACCAGTGGTACGGCGACAGCGTCGCGCTGGCCCGCTGGCAGGACATCTGGCTCAACGAGGGCTTCGCCACGTACGCGGAATGGCTCTGGCAGGAGCACGAGGGCGACCGGACCGCCCAGCAGTCGTTCGACCGGGTCTACTCCGGGTTCAACTGGTCGGTCCCGACCGGTGACCCCGGCCCGTCCCGGATCTTCGGCGATGCCGTCTACCAGCGCGGGGCGATGACCGTGCACGCGCTGCGCCGCACGATCGGCGACCCCGCGTTTTTCGCCCTGCTCAAGTCGTGGCCGGCCGAGCACCGCGACGGCAACGCCCGCACCGAGGACTTCATCGAGGCCGCCGAGCGTGCGGGCGGCAAGGATCTCGGCGACTTCTTCGAGGCGTGGCTGTTCGGCACGCAGAAGCCGCCACTGCCGTAGCGGGCTACTTGTGCACCAGCTCGGGGTGCTTGGCCAGGTAGGCGGCCGGGTCGCCGGCCGCCACCGCCCGGAGGAAGCCGCGTCCGGTCGAGCTGAGCTGCTCACCGAGGTAGTCGCCGCCGCTGGAGACGGAGTCGCCGGGCAGGCCGACCATCGTCAGCTTGCCGGGGGCGAGGTCGCGCAGCGCGTACGCGTACTCGATCGGGGTCCGCGCGCCGGAGAAGACCAGCGTGTCGCCCAGCGCCTTGAGCACCGACTGCAGCCCGCCCTGGTCGGTGGCCAGGCCGGCGGCCTCGGCCTGGGTGAGCAGCGCCTTGACGAGCTGCCGCTGGTGGCGCTGCCGGGTGTAGTCGCCGCCGGCGGTGTACCGCTGGCGGGCGTAGTCGATGGCCTGCCAGCCGACCAGCTTGCGGGTGCCGGGCAGGTAGGTGGCCTGCGGGCCGACGTAGCCGCCGCCCCCCGAGCGCAGCGTGCGGGCCTTACCGTCCGGGCGGCGGTGCTTGGAGACCACCTTCTGATCGATCTTGATGGTGACGCCGCCGAGCGCGTCGGTGAGGCGGCTCAGCCCGCTGAAGGTGAGCACCGCGCCGGCGTCGAACCGCTTGATGCCGGTGTATTTCCTGATGGTCTTGGCGAGCAGCTCGTAGCCCTGCGCGACGTTCGGCTTGTCCGTGCCCTTGACCTTGGCGCCGCTGCTCATCGCCTCGGTGAGCTTGCGCCGGCCGCCGTCGTAGCCGTTCTTGGCGAACGCCGGCACGTCGACCCGCAGGTCCCGGGGCAGCGAGTAGAGGTAGCCGCTCTTCAGGCCGGCGTCGACGTGCAGCAGCATGATGGCGTCGGCGTGCGGCTGCCAGTCGGCGATGGTGACCCGGGTGTCGACGCCGAGGATCAGCAGATCGAGCGGGCCGGTGATGTCGGCGCCGGGAGGCGGCGCCGGGCTCGCGGAGGTCGGCGCCGCGGACGGCACTGAGCTGGACGGCGCGGCCACCGGGGCGGGCTCCTCGGCGCCTCCGCGCAGCGCCAGGACGACGCCCACGCCGGCCAGCAGCAGCACCACGACCGCGCCCGCCGCCGCCCAAAGTAGCCTCTTAGTCCGCATGCTGGAACAGTAGGGGACATCCACCACCTGCTCAACGCGCTCATGATCTCGCGTGCTGGAACGGGGGATAGCAATAGATCAGATCGGCCCTTACGCTGACCGCCGCGGTTGCCGAGGCGGCGGTCGGACACGGGGAGGCACGTCCTATATGAAGCACGCCACACGACGGGTGACCGTCGGCGCGTTGTCTGTCGCGGTCGTCGCGACGATGGCCGGAATCTCGACGTGGGCGCTGGCGGGCGAGACTCCCGCCGAAGCGCCCGTCCGGCTGATCGTCGGCACGAAGCTCGGCGCCGACGACTCGGCCCCGATGCGCACTGTCTCCACCATGGGCGTCCGGGCGCTCGATTCCAGCGGCCCGGCCCAGCAGGCGATGGCCTCCCTGCGCGCGCACAGCCTCGAGGTGTCCGCGGCGCGCAGCGCGAAGGTCATCGCGGCGCTGCGCGCCGACCCGTCCGTGGCGTACGTCGAGGTCGACCGCGTGCGCAAGGCTTCCGACGTGAGCCCGAACGACCCGATGTACACCGACAACCACCAGGTCGAGGTGGACCAGGTCCAGCTGCCCGCAGCCTGGGAGACCACCACGGGCGCCGCCATCAAGGTGGCCGTGGTGGACACGGGCGTGACGCAGGTGGGCGACCTCTCCGGTGCGGTCATCGCCGGCTACAACTACGTCAGCAACAACAGCAACACCACCGACGACTACGGCCACGGCACCACGGTCGCCTCGATCATCGCCGCCCGCGGCAACAACAACGCCGGCATGGCCGGCGGCTGCTGGGCCTGCGTGATCCTGCCGGTGAAGGTGCTGGACAAGAACGGCAGCGGTTTCGACAGCAACATCGCCAAGGGCATCGTCTACGCCACCGACAAGGGCGCGCAGATCATCAACATGTCGCTCGGCGGCACCGGATACAGCAAGGCCCTCTCGGACGCGGTCGTGTACGCGAACCGCAAGGGCGTGCTGGTCGTCGCCGCGGCGGGTAACGCGGGCAACACCAGCCAGCGGAACACCAAGATGTACCCGGCGGCTTTGACCGACGTGGTCGCCGTCGGCGCCACCGCCAAGGGCTCCGACGCCCGCGCCAGCTTCTCCAGCTACAACAAGGCGGGTGACACCTGGGTCGACATGGCCGCCCCCGGCGTCATCACCGGCATGGACCGGGCCGGCGTCTACCACACCGACCAGGAGGGCACCTCCTTCGCGGCGCCGATGGTCAGCGGCGCGGCCGCCCTGATCAAGTCGGCCCACCCGTCGTACACCGGGTGGTCGCTGCAGCACGCGCTGCTCGCCTCGGCCCGCAAGATCAGCAGTGACGGCTGGAACAAGTACGGCATGCTCGACGCGGCGAAGGCCCTGACGATCTCCACCGACGTCACGCCGCCCACCATCACGGGCATGACCCCGCGTGTCGGGTCGCTGAACCGCGGCCTGATCACGGTCGTCCCGAGCGGCGTCGCGGACGGCGGGTCGCGCGTCAACAAGGTCAACCTCTACGTGAACGGCGTCTACCAGTCGCAGGACTTCACCGCGCCCTACTCGCTGACGTACAACAGCGGCAGGCGCAACGGCACGGTGAAGCTGCAGGTCCGGGTCGTCGACAAGGCCGGCAACCAGACGGCCGTCGAACGCTCGATCGTGGTGGACAACACCTTCCCCACGGTGAAGATCACCAGCGCCCCGAAGAACAAGGCGAAGGTCAAGGGCACGGTGCGGATCAAGGCGACCGCCTCCGACGCGTCCGGAATCCGCCGGGTCGAGCTGCTGATCAACGGCAAGGTCAAGTCGTCGGATGCCACCTCGCCGTACGCCTTCTCCTTCGCCGCCTCGAAGCAGCCGACGCCGATGAAGGTCCAGATCCGCGCGATCGACAAGGCCGGCAACGTCAAGGCTGACACGACGCGCACGTACACGCGCTGACCGTCGCTGTTCGGAAGCCCTCGCCGAGCGTTCTCGGCGGGGGCTTCCTGCTCCCTGATCGCACCTGATCCGGTCCGCCGGTCCGCCGTTCCGGCGCCGATCGTGGGGACATGAATCTGCGCGTCCTGACGGTCGGTCTCCTGGTGGGCGGCATCATCGCGATGACGGGCGGCGGCCCGGCCATGGCGGCGCCGGCGGACGAGGCGGCGGTCTCGCTGATCGTGGGCCTGCGCGGCGCCACCGACGTGGTCGGCGCCCTCGAACGCAGCGTCGACGTGGTGGCCAGCGAGCCACTCACCGGCGCGGTCACCGTCGACGTGCCGGCCGACCAGGTCACCGAGGCCGCCGCCGTGCTGCGCGCCGACCCGGCCGTCGCCTACGTGGAGCGCGACCAGGTGGCCCGGATCGCCGCGGTGACCCCGAACGATCTGGCCTTCGGGCAGCAGTGGGGCATCAAGAAGGCGGGTGTCGACACCGCCTGGGCCACCACGCGTGGTTCCGGCACGGTCGTCGTCGCCGTGGTGGACACCGGCGTGCAGGTGCTGCCCGACCTCAGCGGCCGGGTGCTGCGCGGCCGGGACTTCGTCAACGACGACTCCAACGCCGCCGACGACCAGGGACACGGCACCATGACCGCGGGCGTGATCGCGGCCCGCGGCGACAACCACACCGGGATCGCCGGCATCTGCTGGACCTGCCAGATCCTGCCGGTGAAGGTGCTCGGCAAGGACGGCTCCGGCTCCTACAGCGACATCGCGCAGGGGGTGCGCTGGGCCGCCGACCAGGGCGCCGACATCATCAACCTCTCCCTGGGCGGCGCCAGCGACAGCCAGTTGCTGCGCGACGCGGTGGCCTACGCGAGCGGCAAGGGCGCACTGGTGATCGCCGCCGCGGGCAACGACGGCAGCTCCACCCCGCACTACCCGGCCGCCATTCCGGCGGTGCTGGCGGTAGGCGCCTCCATGGCCAACGACACCCGATACTCGTGGTCCAACTACGGCAGCACGTGGGTGGACATCGCGGCGCCCGGCTGCAACCCCGCGCAGGCGCGCGACGGCGTCGTCGGCGACTTCTGCGGTACGTCGTCGGCCACCCCGTTCGTCGCCGGGGTCGCCGCGCTGCTCGCCTCGACCACGCCGACCCCGACCGCCGCGGTGATGCGTACGGCGCTGACCACCTCGGCCGCCACCATCGCCGGCACCTGGGTGCCCAGGTCCTCCGGCCGGGTCGACGCCGCGGCGGCCCTGGCCTCGCTGCCGGTTACCGACGACGAGGTGCCGCCGGCCACGTCGTTCCTGTCGCCCAGCGGCAACGCGCTGGTGCGGGGCACGGTCGACGTCGCGGCGCGGGCCACCGACGACATCGGCGTCGCCAAGGTGCAACTGCTCGCGGACGGTGTAGTGGTCGGCACCGACCGGGTGGCGCCGTACCACTTCTCGTGGAAGACCACGGTGCGGGGCAAGACGGTCACGCTCGGGCTGCGGACGTACGACCGCGGTGGCAACGTGATCAGCGCCACCCGTCAGGTCACCGTCGACAACTGGGGTCCCTCCGTGCGGATCACCGGTGGCCCGGCCGGCGGCACCCGGCACGTCCGCAAGACCCGGTACGTCACCGCGACGGCCGCCGACGCCCACGACGTGAGCAGGCTGGAGCTGCTGGTCGACGGCAAGGTCACCGAGCGGTACGCCGGCAGCACCCACAAGTTCGCGGTCCAGACCTGGAAGCACGGTGCGGTCATGACCGTGCGGGTGCGGGCCTACGACCGGGCCGGCAACGTGCGGTACGCCCCGGCCCGGAAGTGGTACCGCTGACGCCGGTAAACTCGCCGTCCATGAGTACACCCCGCCCGGTTCTCGTTGTCGACTTCGGTGCCCAGTACGCCCAGCTGATCGCCCGCCGGGTCCGCGAGGCGCGGGTCTACTCGGAGATCGTGCCGCACTCGATGCCGGTCGCGGAGATGCTCGCCAAGGACCCGGCGGCGATCATCCTGTCCGGCGGGCCGTCCAGCGTGTACGAGCCGGGTGCCCCGTCGCTGGACGCCACCCTGTTCGACAGCGACGTCCCGGTCTTCGGCATCTGCTACGGCTTCCAGGCGATGGCCCGGGCGCTGGGCGGCACGGTCGCGCCCACCGGCGCCCGCGAGTACGGCCGTACCCTGCTCTCCCCGGTCGCCGAGGCCGGCACCCTGCTCCGGGAGCTCCCCGACGACCTGCCGGTCTGGATGTCGCACGGCGACTCGGTGACCGAGGCGCCCGCGGGCTTCGCCGTCACCGCCTCGTCGGCGGGCGCCCCCGTGGCCGCGTTCGAGGACCTGAGCACCAGGCGGGCCGGCGTGCAGTTCCACCCCGAGGTGGCGCACACCCAGCAGGGCCAGGAGATGCTCCAGCGCTTCCTCTACGACATCGCCGGCATCGAGCCGACCTGGACGTCCTCCAACATCATCGACGACCAGGTGGCCGCGATCCGCGCCCAGGTCGGCGACAAGCAGGTCATCTGCGGGCTCTCCGGCGGCGTCGACTCGGCGGTGGCCGCGGCGCTCGTGCACAAGGCGATCGGCGACCAGCTCACTTGCATCTTCGTCGACCACGGCCTGCTGCGCGCCGGCGAGGCCGAGCAGGTCGAGAAGGACTACGTCGCGGCGACCGGCATCCGGCTCAAGGTGGTCGACGCCGCCGACCAGTTCCTCGGGCACCTGGCCGGGGTCATCGACCCGGAGCAGAAGCGGAAGATCATCGGCCGGGAGTTCATCCGGACCTTCGAGGCGGCCGCCCGCGAGCTCGACGCCGAACGGCACATCGAGTTCCTGGTGCAGGGCACGCTCTACCCCGACGTGGTGGAGTCCGGCGGCGGCACCGGTACGGCCAACATCAAGTCGCACCACAACGTCGGCGGGCTCCCGGACGACCTGCAGTTCGCGCTGATCGAGCCGCTGCGCACGCTGTTCAAGGACGAGGTGCGCGCGCTCGGCGCCGAGCTGGGCCTGCCCGAGGAGATGGTCCAGCGGCACCCGTTCCCGGGTCCCGGCCTGGCGATCCGGATCATCGGCGCGGTCGACCGGCACCGGCTCGACGTGCTGCGCGCGGCCGACCTGATCGCCCGCGAGGAGCTGACCGCGGCCGGCCTGGACCGGGGCGTGTGGCAGTTCCCGGTGGTGCTGCTGGCCGACGTGCGCAGCGTCGGCGTGCAGGGCGACGGGCGCACCTACGGGCACCCGGTCGTGCTGCGGCCGGTCTCCAGCGAGGACGCCATGACGGCGGACTGGTCGCGCCTGCCCTACGACGTCATCGCCAAGATCTCCACCCGGGTCACCAACGAGGTGCCGGAGGTCAACCGGGTGGTGCTGGACGTCACGAGCAAGCCGCCGGGCACCATCGAGTGGGAGTAGGCGGGGGCGGCACCGTCAGGCGGTCGGCGGCTGACCCCAGGTGGGGTCGGCCGGGTCGCGCCACACCGGCTCGGCCGCCGCGGGCTCCTCGGGCATGAGAAACCAGGCGATCGGGTAGGCCAGCACCGCCGTGCCCCAGGTCAGGGCGCAGAGCACGGCGAAGCCGACGCGGACCAGCACGGGGTCGACGGCCAGGTAACGGCCGATGCCGCTGCAGACACCCGCCACGATGCGGTCGTCGAGCGGGCGGCGGAGCTGCTTGTACGGGGCGACGGTAGGTGTGTTCATGCTCCAAGAATGGGCCGCGGGAGCACCCGCCCGCCTCGGTGACTGCCCCGATTCGACCCTGATTCGCGGTACCTGAGATGGGTGATTCGCGGGCATTGCTGTCTGTTACTGTGTCCCTGCGCTCGGTGCGGAGAACCGCCCTGATCAGCGATTACTGTGGGCTATCGTCCTGTCAGGAATCTGACAGACGATGCCTGGAGGTAACATAAACCGGGCAAGATGCCGCCCGTGACCCCCGCACTGGAGCCGCTCCGCAGGATTGCGGCATACGCCGTCGCGACCGATCCCCAAGGCCGCGTTCTACTCGTCCGTGCCTCGACCAGATCCGGCACCCCCGGCGTCTGGTCCCTGCCCGGCGGTGCCGTCGACCACGGCGAGGACCCCAACCACACCGTCGTGCGGGAGACCGCCGCCGAGACGGGCCTGTCCGTCGCCGTCACCGGGCTGCGTGACGTCCTGGCCGACATGCGCTCCCTGCCGCACCGCGGCGTCACGATCCACACAGACCGCCTGGTCTACGAGGTGACGATCCGCGGCGGCAACCTCTTCGACCGGGTCGGCCAGCCCACCGACCTGGCCCGCTGGCACACCCTGGAAGAGGCGGAGAAGCTGCGCCTGCGGCCGTTCACCGCCGCCGCCCTGGGCCTGTCCGCCGCCTCGGCCGACCTGCGGCCCGAGGAGGTGCCGGACTTCCCGTCCTTCTACGCCGTCGCGGGCCCGGACGGGCTGCACCGCGCGCAGCGCTTCGCGGCGTACGCGATCGCCACCGACCCGCACGACCGGCTGCTGCTCACCCGGATCGCGCCGGGCTACCCCGGCGCCGGCTGCTGGCATCTGCCCGGCGGCGGCACCGACTACGGCGAGCAGCCGGGCACCGCGCTGATCCGTGAGCTGGTCGAGGAGACCGGCCAGGAGGGCCGCCTGATCGAGCTGCTCGGCGTGGCCAGCCACCGCGACGCCGCCTCGCTGGGCCCCGAGGGCTACCCGATCGACTGGCACGGTGTCCGCGCCTTCTACCGGGTCTTCGTCGACGCCCCCACCGAGGTGATCGTCAAGGACGTCGGCGGTTCCACCTCCGAGGCCTGCTGGATGGCCCTCAAGGAGGTCGCCGAGCTGCCCGCGGAGCAGCTGACCGAGGTGACGGCCGAGGCGCTGCGGGCGGCGCGGCTAGCCTGAAGGGTGTGAAGGTCAGACGAATCGGCGCGTACGGTCTCTGCCGGGACGCCGCCGGCCGGGTGCTGCTCGCCCGCAACTCCCAGCTTTCCGCGTTTCCCGGGCTGTGGACCCTGCCGGGCGGCGGGGTCGAGCAGGGTGAGCACCCGGATGACACGGTCGTCCGGGAGTTCGCCGAGGAGACGGGCCTGACGGTGCGCGTGACGGGCCTCCGTTCCGTGACCGCCGACGTGTTCCGGCTGCCGCTGACAGATACGTGGGAACACACCGATCGGATCATCTACGACGTGCGGCCGGAGGGCGGCAGCCTGCGCAACGAGGCCGCGGGCACCACCGAACTGGTCGACTGGGTGGACCCGGCCGGCCTGCCGCTGATGCCGTTCACCGCAGTGGTCCTCGGGCAGGCGGGCACCCCGTCGGACGTGCCGGATGATCCGGCCGGGAGCGTCGCCCCGACCCCCGGTCGCGGCCAGCGCTTCGGCGCGTACGGGTTGGTCACCGACCCGGCCGGGCGGATCCTGCTGACCATGATTGCGGAGGGTTACCCGGGTGCGGGGCTCTGGCATCTGCCCGGCGGCGGCACCGACCACGGCGAACTGCCGGAGGAGGCGCTGGCCCGGGAGATCCTCGAGGAGACCGGGCAGCGCGGCAGGGTGATCGGGCTGCTGGGCGCCTCGCACCGGCATGACCCCGCAGCGCTGGGCCCCGAGGGGGTGCCGATCGACTGGCACGTCGTGCGGGTGCTGTTCCGGGTGCGGGTGGACGAGCCGACGGAGCCGGTGGTCATCGAGGCGGCGGGCGGCTCCACCGCCATGGCTCGCTGGTTCGATGCCGACACGGTGGGTGATCTTCCGCTGACCGAAGTCACCCGGGAGATGGTCGGGCGGCTCGCCGCCGAAACGGCTCATCGGTGATCGCCCTGGATGGCCTCGGTTAGACTCATCACAGGGCCAGGCAGTGAGCGTGCCTCCCTCGCCCGTCCGAGGATGAAAACTCCAAAGGACGTCGTTGCGCAACGGCGGTTGATGTGGTCTATCGCCAAGACCGCTCGGCTATGCGATTGTGTAACCCGCCCACGTGACTGTCCGTAGACGTACGGGCGAAGGGCAGCACCCCGCCGCGACTCAAGCCGGCGGGCATCCGACCCCCAGATGGAGGAGCACGTGCCGAGAACCCCTTGGCGCCGGCGCCGTACGACGGATAGTCCCCGTCCCGCCGGACGTCGTTGGGCAGGCCGGCTGCGCCGAGGCGGAACACTCGCCCGGCAGGCCCTGTTGGTGCGCGTCGGGCGTAGGTCCGGCGACGCCGGGCGGGCCGCGACCGCCACCCGGGCCGAGGTGATCTACACCGGTACGGAGCTCGTCCCGTCCCCGTACAACCGCAGCCGGACGGTCGCCACCTCCGGCAGCCACGCCCCCGCGGCCCAGCCGATCGTGGTCGAGGCGGATTCCGCCTCCCTGCTGCCCGGCGTCCACACGATGCGCCGCCGGGTCAGCTTCGCGCTGGTCAACGCGTGCACCCTGGCCAGCCTCGCGCTGGGCCTGACCGCGATCTTCCTGGCCATGCAGGGTGACGTCCGGGTCGCGGCCGCCTGCCTGGTGGCCTGCGTCGGCTTCGACGGGCTCGACGGCGCCCTGGCCCGCCGGCTCGGCGTCTCCAGCCCGTTCGGCGCGCAGATGGACTCGCTGGCCGACATGTGCTCGTTCGGCCTGGCCGCGCCCGTCGTGGTCTACGCCTCGCTCGCGCACACCGTGCCGACCGCCTTCGCCGCCCTGGCCTGCATTCTGGTGGCCGGCTGCGCCGCGATCCGGCTGGCCCGGTTCAACGTCTCGCCCAAGGACGGCAAGTTCTTCTCCGGCGTCCCGACGACCATGGCCGCGGCCGTGCTCGCGCTGGCCGTGCTGATCGAGCTGCCGCTGCCGGGCGTCGCGGTGCTGGGCGGCGTGGCGCTGCTGGCGTTCGCGATGGTCTCCAGCTTCCCGTATGCGAAGCTGGCCCGGCTGGTGAAGCTCCCGCCGTGGCTGTGGGCGCTGCCGATCGTGGGCGCGTTCGTGGACCCGCGGCTGACCTTCGCGCTGCTGGTGTGCGCATACCTGGTCAGCGGCCCGGTGATGTGGATGCGAGCAAGGTAGAACCGCGCGAGAAGGCCCGGCTGCTCATCGAGCGGCCGGGCCTTCTCGGTGTCCTACTTCCAGCGGGCGATGACCGAGCTGGCGCCGATGACCTTGTCACCCACCGCCACGACCGCCTCGGCGCTGTCGGCCGGCAGGTAGACGTCTGTGCGGGAGCCGAAGCGGATCAGGCCCATCCGCTCGCCGCGGGCCACCAGGGTGCCCACCGGGGTGCGCTGCACGATCCGGCGGGCGATCAGGCCGGTACGCTGGGCCACCACGACGGTGCCGTGGTCGGTGTCCAGCACCGTGTACGCCGCCACGTTGTGCTCGGCCGCGGCCGTCATGGCGTTGGCGTAGCCGCCGTCGATCACGAAGTAGTCGGTCACCCGGCCGGCCACCGGCACGCGGTTGACGTGCACGTCCAGCACGGACAGGAACACCGCGACGCGCAGGAACTCGCCGGTGCCGAGCCGTTCGTCGGTGAGCCGCTCCACCGAGAGCACCCGGCCGTCGCTGGCCGCCACGACGGCGTTCGCGTCGGTGGGTACGTCGCGTTCCGGGTCCCGGAAGAACGCCGCGACCGGGGCCGCCAGCAGGGCCGGGAGCAGCCACAACCTCGACTTCGGCCGGAGCGTGCGGGCGATTCCGGCCAGGCCGAGGGCGATACCGGCGGCGGCGACACCGTTGGAGTCGATGTGCATGCTCCGGGTGACCGGCACGCTGGACGGCCGGTACGCCGGGGCCAGCGTCGCGGCCACCTTCGTCGCGGCCTGGCTGAAGCGCAGCTTGTGCACGCGCAGCGGCGGCTGGTTGCGGGCGACCAGGTCGGTGCCGACCCCGAAGAGCGCGCTCTGCCGGAAGAGCTCGGCGGCGGCGCCTCCGGTGCGCCCGGGCACGGCCGGGGTGGCCACCGAGACGACGGCACCCTCGGCGAGGTACTTGGTCAGGCCCTCCAGCACCGCGCGGGCCTCCTCGGCGGTGCCGGTGAGCGGCTCGCCCAGGATGACCACGTCGGCCGGGTCGGCCTCGGCGAGCGTCTCGACGATCCGGACCCGGTCGGCGATCCAGCTGCCCAGCCCGGTGATGTGGTCCCGGAGCAGCTCGGCGGTGCTGCGCTCGCCGGCGACCAGGGTCAGGGTGTCGCCGGGCAGCAGCGCCTCGATGGCGGCGGCCACCACGGTCGAGGCGTGGTCGGCGCCGATGACCAGGGCGGTGGTGGCGGCGTTGTGCCGGGCGAACTCGGCGGTGAGCGCGCGCGCGGCACGCGGCCCGACCCCGGTCACGGGCGCGGTGGACACGGCGGGAAACGGCGTCATGGCGTTGCGGGCTCCTCGCGCTGTGGGATTTCCTCTGCTCGCAGAGCATATTGCGCCGGTCGCGGGCCGCACCCGTTGGTGTGACCCGCGACCGGCGCAACCGCCTCAGCGTCGCCCAGGCGTGCCGTCCTGATCGTCGTTCTGCTCGCCGTCCAGGTCCTGACCGAGGTCCACCCGGGTCACCTCGGCGGTCGTTTCGTCCCCGGCAGCCTCGGCGATGCGTGGCGTCGCGGCGGTGGGTTCGTCCTCGACCATGGGTCCGGCAACCGGCGGTGCCGCGGCGGGCGGTCCGGACGTCGGCGATGCCGGGGCGGCCGATGTCGGGGCCGGCGGTGCCGAAGCCGGGCGGGGCGCGGCCGGCGCCTCGGAGACCGGGTGCTTCAGGTACGCCGGGTGCAGGTCGACCCGGTCCGCCGGGTTGTCCAGCAGCTCGCGGACGATGTCCGCGTGCATCTCCGGCGGAAGGTCGCCGGGCGTCTCCACCTGCGCCTCGGCCTGCACCGGGGCGGTCACCTCGGTGCGCCGGCCGGAGCGGATGGCGCCGATCAGCCCGACCGCGCCGAACAGGATCAGCCCGCCGGCCACCAGCCAGCCCACGGCGGGCAGCCGGACGGTCACGACCTGCGCGATCGCCCACCAGACCGCGACGAACAGGAAGATCAGTCCGAAACTCAGCGAGATGCCGTCGGTACGGTGCGGCCTCATCGGGTCACCTCCAGGTCACCGGTGTTCAGTTCGACCGTCAGGCGCAGCGAGCCGCCGCCGGTGCCGTCCGGCCCCAGGTCGGTGATCTCCTGCGAGCCGAGGTCCTTGCCGTCCCACTCGCGGCCGAAGACCCGGGCCCGGCCGCCGTCCATCTGCACCGTGGTGGTGGTGTCGACGTTGTCCGGCAGCAGGATCTTGATCTGGCCGACCCGCATCGCGACCGTGGTGGCCTGCTCCTTGCCGGCGAAGTCGACCGCGCGCAGGTCGAGGGTGGCCGAACCGATGGTGAAGTCGTAGCGGTCCGCGACCGCGCTGAGGCTCTGCGGCCGGTAGGAGCTGTTGCCCAGCTCGCCGCCCCAGGTCTCGGCGCCGCTGGAGATGGCGAGGCCGAGGCAGGCCAGCAGGGCGAGGGCGATGAGGCCGCGGGCCCGGCCGAACCAGGCGCCGACGACCAGCCCGAGGGCGATCGTGACCAGCGCGGCGGCGAAGTAGGCCGAGACCGCGACGTCCACGCCGGACAAGTCGATCAGGGCCAGCAGCCCCATCACCACCACGATCATGAAGAACGTGATCCGGCCGAGCTTGGAACGCTCACGGCGCTGCTTCGGCGGCTTCGGCGGCCGCGGTGGGGCGGGCGGTGCGGGCGGCGCCGGCCGGTGGCCGCCCTGGGCCCAGGGACCGTGCGGGGCGAACGGCGGGCGGTAGCCACCTGTCGGCGGCCCGAACTCGGGCGGCCGGGGCGGCGCGTAGGCGGTGCTGGGCGGCACGTAAGCCCCCTGGGTGTAGTTGGGCGGAGTCGGTGGCAGTGGCGCGGTCACCGGTTCGCCGGCCGGTGCGGCCGTGGCTGCGAACGGGGTCGTGGCGGGCCGGTGCGGCGCGGCCGGAGCCGGGGCCGCCGCGGGGGGCGTGGGCTGGGGAAACGAGGCGGGACCGGGCGTCGTTGCCGCGGACCAGGCACCGGCCTGCGGGGCGCCGGGGGTGGTGCCGGGCGTGGCTCCGGGAGCGGCCGCCGGGGTCGCGGCGGTGGCACTCGCGTTGTTCCGGCTGTTCCGCCTGAGCAGCAGCCCGCCGCAGATCAGGACCGCCGCCGCGAGCAGGGTGGCGCGGAAGCCGTCGCGGACGATGAACGCGAAGGTCAGCGCGGCCGCACCGCCGAGCAGCACGATCGACAGCGGGGCCGTCGCCGAGCGGCCGCGGCCGAGCAGGGACTCGATCGGGGAGGCGGTGTCGCCCTCGGCCGGGATCAGCAGCCAGCCGACCAGGTAGATCAGCACGCCGACGCCGCCGAAGAAGCCCAGCACGGCCAGCAACACCCGCCAGAGCACCGGGTCGGTGTTGGTGGCGTTCCCGATCGCGCCGGCGACACCGGCGACGTACCGGCCGCGGGTGGGCCGGATCAACTTCTCCCGTGCGAAAGTGGGCCCGCTGTCGGCCGCGCCGAACCACGGCGGCGGGTTAGCACCGGGAGGTGGCGTGGCACCGGGAGGCGGAGTAGCGCCGGGCGGGGGAGTGGGGCCGGGCGGCGGGGGCGGATCGGGCGTCGGCGGGGCGTCCGCGGCCGGCGGCTCGTACGCCGGTGGCGGGCCGTCCGCGGCCGGAGACGTAGCCGGCGCCGGAGGCGGGACGGCCGAAGGTGCCGGAGCGTCCTGCGACGACCCGGCAGCTTCGCGGGACTGGGCAGCTTCGTCGGTCATGCCTTCGATACTGGTGGTCCGGCAACCCGAAGCGCCTCAGGCGGCGACCCTGACGCCACCCTGAGATCCGGCGGTGCCGGTGATGGGGGAGTTTCCCCGTGGCCCGAGACCCCCGCCGCGTGTGACGATCGAAGAGGTCGCGGCGCACGCCCGCGCCGACAGCCCCGAGGAGGAGCGATCACCGCCACCGCAGCACCACCGACACCGCGCCGGCTGTACCGGCCGCGTGACCACCGGGTCATCGCCGGGGTCGCGTCCGGCGTGGCGCGCCACCTCGGCATCCCGGTGACAGCGGTGCGCATCGCCCTCGTTGTCCTGCTCAGCTTCAACGGCCTGGGGCTGCTGCTCTACGCGGTCTTCTGGGCGGTCCTGCCGCAACAGCTGTCCACCGGCGCCCGCACCCGGCGCGACCTGGCGCTGCTGCTCCCGTTCGGCGCGATCGGCCTCGGCGTGGTCCTGCTGCAGGGCCTGCTGTTCGGGGACAACGGCGTGGCCGGCACGGCGGGCTGGCTCATCGCGGTCACCGCGGTGGGCGCCGGCGTGATCTGGCACCAGTCCGATCCGACCCGTCGGGGCCAGTTGGGCGACGTCGGCCCGCAGGCGCCCTGGCTCGCGGCCGTGGTGGCGGAGAGTGACCGCCGCTCGTTCCTGTTCCGCTTCATCGGCGGCGGCATCCTGGTCGCGGTCGGCGTGATCGGCATCCTCGCCGTGTACGCGCCGGCCGGCAATCTGAGCGCCGTCTTCAACGGGGTGATCTTCGCGCTGGTCGGGCTGCTCGGGGTCGGCGTGGTGGTCGCCCCGCTGCTCTGGCGCACGTTCAGCCAGCTCCGCTCCGAGCGCGAGGGCCGCATCCGCGAGCAGGAGCGTGCCGAGGTGGCCGCCATGATCCACGATCAGGTGCTGCACACCCTGGCGCTGATCCAGCGCAACTCCACGGACATCAAAGAGGTGCAGCGGCTGGCTCGGGGGCAGGAGCGCAGCCTGCGCAACTGGCTCTACAAGCCGAGCGCGTCACCGACCGAGCGGTTCGCCGCGGCGCTCGAGCAGGCCTCCGCGGAGGTCGAGGACACGTACGCCATCTCGGTGGAGACGGTGGTCGTGGGCGACACGCAGTGTGACGAATCGGTCGCCGCCCTGGTCGCCGCCGCCCGGGAAGCACTGGTCAACGCCGCCCGGCACGCCGGCGTGCAGACGGTGTCGCTGTATGCGGAGGTCGAGGCCGAGGAGCTGAGTGTCTTCGTTCGCGACCGCGGCGCCGGCTTCGACCTGACGACGGTGGAGGATACGAGACACGGCGTCCGCGGGTCGATCGTCGGGCGGATGCGGCGGCACGGCGGTAAGGCCGAGATCCGCAGCGCTCCCGGGGACGGCACCGAGGTACGCCTGACGCTGCCGGTTTCCCGGGAGAGCGTCACCGCCGGAAAGGAGACAGCCCGATGACCGAGCCTGTAGCCGAGGAGAGCCGGCGGTTGACCGTCTTCCTCGTGGACGACCACGCCATGTTCCGGGCCGGCGTGCGCGCCGAGCTCGGCGCGCACGTGGAGGTGGTGGGCGAGGCGAGCACGGTCGCCGAGGCCGTGACCCGGATCGCCGCGACCGCTCCCGACGTGGTGCTGCTCGACGTGCACATGCCCGACGGCGGTGGCCGCGCGGTGCTGGACGCGATGCGGCGCAGCCATCCGCTGGTCAAGTTCCTCGCGCTGTCGGTGTCCGACGCCGCCGAGGACGTGATCGGCCTGATCCGGGCCGGCGCCCGCGGTTATGTCACGAAGACGATCTCCCCGGACGAGCTCGCCGCGGCCATCCGGCGGGTGGCCGACGGCGACGCTGTGTTCAGCCCGCGGCTGGCCGGCTTCGTGCTGGACGCGTTCGCGTCGCGCCCCGACGTGCCGGTGGCGGACCCCGAGCTGGACCAGCTCACCAACCGCGAGCGCGAGGTGCTGCGGCTGCTGGCGCGCGGATACGCCTACAAGGAGATCGCCAAGGAGCTGTTCATCTCCATCAAAACGGTGGAGACGCATGTGTCGAACGTGTTAAGGAAACTGCAGATGTCCAACCGTTATGAACTGTCGAGGTGGGCGGCCGATCGCCGGCTGGTCTAGCCCCCCTCCACCGTCCGGTAGGGACGATATGTCTCATCGCGCTTCAAACCGGACAAGGCCCTTACGGAAAGTTATGGAACTACTACGGCGGCCTCGAAACCCCTGGTCAGAGGCATGTTCCTGACCGAAAGGACGATCTTCAAGAGCCCTCAGAGGCGTATCGGCCTAATATCGGCTTGATAACAGCGCCGCCAGGGCCTAGGGGGGCTGTGCGAAGGTGTCCTCTACTCACACAACCCCTCGTGAGCGCCCTTGAAGGAGTAGCTCCCATGCTCGGGAATCGCCCATGGAAGATGGCGGTCGGCGCGACCGCCATTGCCTTGTTGGCCGCAGGTTGCTCTGGAAGTGGGTCGGAGGACACCGACACCACGTCCAACAGCATCGTGATTGGTATTGGAGAGCCGCAGCACCTCATCCCGTCGAACACGACGGAGACGAGCGGTGCGGCCGTGCTCGCGTCCCTGTTCTACCCGCTCATCGACTTTGATGCGCAGAGCAAGCCGATCGAGGTTGGTGCCGAGTCGGTCACCTCGACCGACAACAAGGTCTGGACGGTGAAGCTGAAGCCTGGCTTCACGTTCAGTAACGGCGAGACCGTTGTCGCGGACAACTACATCGACGCCTGGAACTACGGCGCATACGGGCCCAACGCCCAGGGCGCGTCCTACTTCTACGAGCGCATCGAGGGCTACGCCGACCTGCAGTCGGTCGACCCCGACGGTGAGGACGGCCCGAAGAAGGCCCCCGACCCCAAGGCCAAGACGCTGACCGGCCTCAAGAAGGTTGACGACAGCACCTTCACCGTGACCCTGTCGGCGCCCTTCGCCGGCTGGAAGTCCGTCATGGGTTACACCGCCTTCCTCCCGCTGCCGAAGGCCGCCTTCTCCGCCCCCGGCGTCATCGCCGACGGCTTCGAGGACGCGCTGATCGGCAACGGTCCCTTCAAGATGAAGGGCACCTGGGAGCACGACTCGCAGATCGTGGTCGAGAAGGTCGACGGCTTCAAGGGCACCGCCCCGAAGATCGACGGCGTGACCTGGAAGATCTACCAGGACCAGAAGGCGGAGTACGCGGACCTGACCGCGGGCAACGTCGACGTCCAGACGACCATCCCGATCGAGAGCCTGGCCGCCGCGCCCGGCGACCTGGGTGACCGCTTCCAGAAGAGCCCGAGCTCCTCGTTCGCGTTCGTCGGCTTCCCGACGTTCCAGAAGGAATTCGCGAAGAAGGAGGTCCGGCAGGCCCTCTCCATGGCGATCAACCGCGAGGAGATGACCACCCAGATCTTCCTCGGTTCGCAGACGCCCGCCACCTCGTTCGTGTCCCCGGTGGTCGCCGGTTACCGCGAGAACACCTGTGGCGACAACTGCAAGTACGACAAGGTCAAGGCCAAGGCGCTCTACGACGCCAACGGCGGTCCGAAGAAGATCCAGGTCACGTACAACGCCGACGGCGGCCACAAGGCCTGGGTCGATGCCATGTGCAACCAGATCAAGGACTCCCTCGGGATCGAGTGCACCGGCACCGGCGAGCCCAAGTTCGCCGACCTGCTGTCCAAGGTCGAGAAGAAGCAGCCGGTCGGCCTCATCCGGCTGGGCTGGTCGATGGACTACCCGCTGATGGAGAACTACCTCGGCCCGCTGTACGGCACCGGTGGTTCCTCCAACTACTACGGGTACAGCAACACGGCCTTCGACAGCCTGGTCAAGGAAGGCTCGGCGGCGGCGACGACCGACGCCGCGATCGCCAAGTGGCAGGCGGCCGAGGACATCCTCGCCGACGAAATGCCGGTGCTCCCGCTGCGGTTCGGCCAGAACGTGTTCGGCCACTCCGAGAAGGTCAAGAACGTGAAGATGGACCTGTTCTCCAAGGTCGACCTCTACACGATCGAAGTCACCAGCTGATCTAGCCGTTAGTGCGGTGGTGGCGCCACGGATTCTATGCAACCGTGGCGCCACCATTGCGTTCCCCCCTAATTACAGCCACCGCGCCCACGAGGCGGGGTGGCGCATCTTCCGCGGAAGAGGCTAAATCCGTATGTTCCGCTATATCGTGCGGCGCCTACTCCAGATGGTTCTGACCTTCTTCGGGGCCACCTTCATCGTGTATGCGCTGGTGTTCGCCAACCAGGACGACCCCCTCCAGGCCTTGGCGGGCGAACGACCCATCACGGCGAGCGTGCGTCAGGCTCTTACCGAGCGCTACCACCTCGACGATCCCTTCCTCACGCAGTACTGGTACTACATGAAGGGCCTGCTCACCGGCGACTTCGGTACGTCGCTGACCGGCCGCAAGATCGCCGACATGATGGCGCAGGCCTGGCCGGTCACCATCCGGCTCGCGCTGATCTCCATCGTCATCGCGGCGGCCGTCGCGCTCCTCGCCGGCGTCGTCTCCGGCATCCGCCGGGGCAGCCTGTTCGACAACACGACCCTCGTGATCACCCTGGTCCTGCTGTCGCTGCCGATCGTGGTGCTCGCCCCGCTGGCCCAGCTGATCTTCGGCATCAAGCTCGGCTGGTTCCCGCCCACGGCGGGCGCGCATCCGAGCCTCTTCGCGCTGTTCCTCCCCGCCCTCGTGCTGGGCAGCACGGTGCTCGCGACCGAGTTGCGGGTCACCCGGGCGTCTGTCGCCGAGAACCTGCGCTCGGACTACGTCCGCACCGCCCGCGCGAAGGGTCTGTCCCGTCAGCGGGTGATCGGCGTGCACGTGCTGCGCAACTCACTCATCCCGGTGGTCACCCTCATCGGCGTCGATATCGGCGGCCTGATGTCCGGTGCCATCATCACCGAGGGTGTGTTCAACATCCCCGGTGTCGGGTTCAACCTGTTCCGCGGCATCCGTACCGAGGACGGCCCGCTGGTGGTTGGTTTCGTCAGCATCCTGGTCATCGTCTTCCTGGTCGTGAACCTTCTGGTCGACCTGATGTACGCCGCCCTCGACCCGAGGATTCGTTATGAGTGATCTCGAAGCAGTCGCAGCGGCGCAGGGCCCGGGCGCGGGATCACCCCCGGAGCCGCGGCACGTCGACAAGCGTGACAAGCCCCGCAGCCTCGCCGGCGACGCGTGGATCGACCTGCGCCGCAGCAAGATCTTCTGGGTCGCCTCGATCCTGGTCGCGATCGTCCTGCTGATGGCGCTCTTCCCGACGCTGTTCACCTCGGCGGATCCGCGCTCCTGCGCGCTCAGCCGGCAGCACGCCCCGGCGAGTGGAACGGCCTTCTTCGGCTACGACTTCCAGGGCTGCGACGTCTACGCCAAGACCATCTACGGTGCTCGCAACTCGATCCAGGTGGGGGTGCTGGCCACCCTCCTCTCCGGGATCATCGGCCTGATCTTCGGCCTGGGTGCCGGCTACTTCGGTGGCTGGGTCGACGCGTTCCTGTCGCGCTTCATCGACATCGTGCTCGGCATCCCGTTCCTGCTCGCCGCGATCGTGATGGCCAAGCGCCTCTCGGCCGACCCGAACAGCAACGGCGTCATGGCGGTCACCATCACCCTGGGTGTGCTCGGCTGGACCACCGCGGCGCGCATCATGCGCTCCTCGGTGATCGCGTCGAAGAACCAGGACTACGTGGCGGCGGCCCGCATGCTCGGCGCCGGCCCGGCCCGGCTGATGATGCGGCACATCCTGCCGAACTCGGTCGCGTCGTTCATCGTCGTGCTGACGATCCTGCTCGGCACCAACATCGCCAGCGAGGCGACCCTGTCGTATCTCGGCATCGGCCTCAAGGGAAACGCCATCTCCTGGGGTATCGCGATCTCCGAGGCGGGCTCGTACGTGCGCACCGCACCGGGACCGCTGATCTGGCCGTCGATCTTCCTGGCGGCCACGGTGCTGGCCTTCATCATGCTGGGCGACGCGGTGCGCGACGCCTTCGATCCGAAGCTGCGGTGACCCTGAGATGACCGATATCAAGGCGCAGATCGACGTCCTGCCCGGCCTCGATCCGCGAGCCCCGCTGCTCGAGGTCACCGACCTGCACGTGGAGTTCCGCACCCAGTACGGCGTCGCACGAGCCGTCAACGGCGCCAACTTCACCCTCGCTCCCGGCGAGACCCTGGCGATCCTCGGGGAGTCCGGCTGCGGTAAGTCCGTGACCGCGCAGGCGATCATGGGCATTCTGGACAGCCCGCCCGGCTTCATCACCAAGGGCGAGGTCAAGTACCGCGGCCTCGACCTGCTGAAGCTGCCGGAGAGCGAGCGGCGCAAGGTCCGGGCCAACCAGATCGCGATGATCTTCCAGGACGCCCTGTCGGCGCTGAACCCGGTGTTCACCGTCGGCTACCAGATGGCCGAGCTGTTCCGGGTGCACCGGGGCATGTCGCGGGGCGACGCCAAGCGGCGCTCCATCGAGCTGCTCGACCAGGTCAAGATCCCGGGTGCCAAGGCCCGGATCGGCGACTACCCGCACCAGTTCTCCGGCGGTATGCGCCAGCGCGTCATGATCGGCATGGCGCTGGCGCTCGACCCCGAGGTGCTGATCGCCGACGAGCCCACCACGGCGCTCGACGTGACCGTGCAGGCACAGATCATGGGCCTGCTGGCCGAGCTGCAGCAGCAGCGCAACATGGGCCTCATCCTGATCACCCATGACATGGGCGTGGTGGCCGACGTCGCGGACCGCATCTCGGTGATGTACGCGGGCAAGGTCGTCGAGGAGGCGCCGGTCTACGACATTTACGCGCGCCCGGCCCACCCGTACGCGAAGGCCCTGCTCGAATCGATCCCCCGGCTCGACATGAAGGGCCAGGAACTCAACGTCATCAAGGGCCTGCCGCCGGCGCTGACGTCCATCCCGCAGGGCTGCGCGTTCAACCCGCGCTGCGCCTACGTCAGGGACGAATGCCGGCAGGATCCGGCACCACCGGCGTACACCGTCGCGCCGGGCCGCACGGCCCGCTGCCACTTCTGGAGGGAGGTCGTCGGAGATGAGTGACCGCAACGACGTCGTGCTCGAGACCAAGGGCCTCGTCAAGCACTTCCCGATCACCCAGGGAATCGTCTTCCAGTCGAAGGTCGGCGCGGTCCGCGCCGTCGACGGCGTGGACCTCCAGCTGCGCCGCGGCGAAACCCTCGGCGTGGTCGGCGAGTCCGGCTGTGGCAAGTCGACCCTGGCCAAGCTGCTCGTCGGCCTGGAGAAGCCGACCGCGGGCGAGATCAACGTCCGCGGCGAGAACATGGTCACGCTCAAGGGCGGCGCCATGCGGCGAGCCCGTCGCAACATCCAGATGGTGCTGCAGGACCCGTACACGTCGCTGAACCCGCGCATGACGGTCGGCGACATCATCGGCGAGCCGTTCGAGATCCACCCCGAGGTCACGCCCCGCAAGGGCCGCGCCCGGGCGGTGCAGGATCTGCTCGACACGGTCGGCCTCAACCCCGACCACGTCAACCGCTACCCGCACCAGTTCTCGGGCGGTCAGCGCCAGCGCATCGGCATCGCCCGCGCGCTGGCCCTGAAGCCGGAGATCATCGTCTGCGACGAGCCGGTCTCCGCGCTCGACGTGTCCATCCAGGCACAGGTCATCAACCTGCTGGAGGGCCTGCAGAACGACTTCGGCCTGTCCTACATCTTCATCGCCCACGACCTGTCCGTGGTCCGGCACATCTCGGACCGGGTCGCGGTCATGTACCTCGGCAAGATCGTCGAGATCGGCAACGACGAGCAGATCTACGAGCAGCCGACGCACCCGTACACCCAGGCCCTGCTCTCCGCGGTGCCGGTCCCGGACCCGCGGCTGCGCGGCCTCCGCGACCAGATCGTCCTGGAGGGCGACGTGCCGTCGCCGGCCAACCCGCCGTCGGGCTGCCGGTTCCGCACCCGCTGCTGGAAGGCCGAGTCGATCTGCGCCGAGCAGGAACCCCTGCTGCAGATCCGCGAACGCTCCCCGCACCCGAGCGCGTGCCACTTCGCCGAGCCGCGGGACGTGGTCCACGCGGTGTGAGCCAGTTGTGAGAAAGGGACCTGTCGATCCGGCAGGTCCCTTTTCCAATCAAAGTCAAGATCTTCATTGCCACGGCCCGTCGGGGTACAGACCGTCGCTCCCGCGGGGACCGGGCGGGGCCACCCAATCGCCTGGCGGCTCATGAACGGATGACCCCACCCTGCCGGGTCCGTGCATGGCCCTCAGCTGGCGGGGCCGAGCAGGTCCCACTTGTTGCCGGCGATGTCGGTGAAGACCACGACTTGGCCGTAGGGCTCCGTGCGGGGTTCCGTGGTGAAGTGGACGCCGGCCGCTGTCATTCGCCGATACTGGGCAGCAAAGTCGTCCACATACAGGAAGAAGCCCACCCGGCCGGCCAACTGGTCACCGACGACGCGCTGCTGCCGTGCGCCGTCCGCCTGGGCCAGTAGGATGCCGGTCTCGGCGCCGGCCGGGCGCACGACCACCCACCGCTTCGGCCGGCCGTCGTTCGTCGCCGACGGCAGGTCCTCCACCAGTTCGAAGCCGAGTGCTTCGACGAAGAACTCGATCGCCCGGTCGTAGTCGTCGACCACCACCGTCACCAGACCAACCCGCATCAGCGCAGCCTAGACGACCCCTGATATATCCCCGACAGGATGTCTAGCGTTGCTAGGATGGGGGTCATGTCGGCCATCACGGAACGCCGCGAACGCGAACGCGCCCAGCGTCATCAGCTGATCATTACGGCCGCCCGCGAACTGGCCGAGGCCGAAGGGTGGGAGGCCGTGACAACGCGACGGCTGGCCGAGCGCGTCGAATACAGCCAGCCCGTGCTCTACAGCCACTTCGGCGGCAAGGACGCCATCATGCGCGCCGTTGCCCTCGAAGGCTTCGTTGAGCTCGCGGCCCGGCTGCGTCGTGCCCGGCTGGCCACCACCCCGGAGCCGCCTCGGGCGCTGCACGCCGTCTGCCACGCCTACCTGGGGTTCGCGACCGAGCAACCCGCCCTCTACCAGGCGATGTTCGTCCTGCCGACCGATGTGAAGTTCGCGCACGCCGAGACGCCGCCCTCGCTGCGCGCCTGCTTCGACGAGTTCGTGAGCTGCTTCCGCTCGGACAATCAGCGACGCGAAATCTCCGCCGAAGTCACCTGGAGCGCGTTGCATGGCATGGCCGCCCTGTCGGAGAGCGGCCGCATCCCCCCGAGCTTTCAGGCGGAGCGGCTCGACTTCCTCGTCACCCAGATCGCCGGTGCGGCTTCCTAGAGCGGTCCGCGGCCGGCGCGAAGCAGCAGGAGCGCCACCTGGGTGCCGTCCGGGCCCAGCGCCTCGCGGAAGCGCTCGACGATCTCCCGCTCGCGCGACAACACCAGCCTCGTGCCGCCCGAGGCCATCCGGGTGCGGCCGACGTGCTGGGACAGCCGGGAGCGTTCCAGCCACAGGTCGATCAGCGACTGGTCGATCTCGTCGATGCGCTCGCGGATCGCCTTGATCTCTTCCGCGGCCGGTTCTGCGCCGGCGCCGGTCTGCTGGTCCATCAGGTCTGCGCTCATGTCGTGCTCCTCGGGTGCTGGAGTCCCGGCTGGCCCGGCCCGGGCAGCATCAAGCCCCGGGCTCGGGAGCCCGGGGCTTGATGTAGGCCTGTCGTTCAGACGCGTCCTACGGTCGCCGGACTTCCGGTTCCGTAGTAAAAAAATCGCGTCTGCTGGATCACGAAGCGAGTATGTACCCGGTCCGGGCCGCTTCGCAAGGAAACGGCCCGAACCGTGGGACGAGCCTGCTCAGCCGGCCTTCGTGATCCGGTTGGCCGGGCCCGGGACGACCGGGGCGCCGGCACCGAGGTAGCCGACCAGGGCGTCGACGTCGAAGCCCGGTGCCGTGGTGCGGCCGGTGCCGAGCGTCAGGTTGGTGAAGCCGTCGCCGCCGTTGGCCAGGAAGTCGTTGGTGGTGACCTGGTAGTTGGTGGCGGGGTCGATCGGGGTGCCGTTGAGGGCCAGCGCGGTCACCTTCGAGCCAGCCGGTGCCGTGCTGTTCCACGAGTAGGTCAGTCCGGCCGACACCTGCAGGATGCGCTGGGTGGTCTGGCCGCCGAAGCCGACGAACTGCTGCTCCAGGACGTTCTTGAGCTGGGCGCCGGTGAGGGTCTGGGTGACCACCAGGTTGTTGAACGGCTGGACGGTGAACGCCTCGCCGTAGGTCACCTGGCCGTTGGCCTCGCCGCCCGACGACTGCTCGGCGTCGAAGTCGGCCCGGATACCGCCCGGGTTCATCAGCGCGATCTGCGCGTTGCTGGCCGTGGTCCAGGCGAGCTGGGCGTCGGCGATCACGTCGCCGAGCGGCGACTCGCCGTTGGTGCCGGCCGTACGGGTGATGTCGGCGGTGATGCTGCCGACGATCTTGTTGGCGATCGGGGCGACCGCGGTGCGGTACTTGTCCGCGACCTTCTTGGCCTTCGCGTCGACCGTGGCCGGGTTTTTCAGGAAGACCCCGTTGGCGTCGCGGAGCCAGCCGCCCTTGCCGTCGGAGACACCGTTCTCCACGACCACGTTCTTGGCGGTGACCTCCGCGAAGCGGCCGGTGCGCTGGTCGATCGCGTAGTCGATGTCGGTGATCAGCTGGCCGTTGCTGCCGGCGCTGGTGATCACCGACGTGCCCTTGGAATTCGGCAGCGTGCACGAGTAGAAACGGTGCGTGTGGCCGGAGACCACCAGGCTGAACTCGGGGTTGAGGCCCGCGACGATCGGCACGATCGGCCCGGAGAAGGCGTTGCAGTCCGAGACGCCCGGCACCGGGACCTGCTCGGAGGCGTTCTGCTGGCCGCCCTGGTGCACGAGCAGCACCTGCGCCTTGACGCCGAACAACTTGAGCACGTTGCCCCATTTGTTCGCGGTCTCGATCTCGTTCGCGAAGCGCACGCTCTGGATGCCGGCCGGGTTGACGATGCCGGGGGTGCCTTCCAGGGTGAGGCCGACGAAGCCGACCGGGGTGCCGTTGACGAACTTGATGTCGATCGGCGGCAGGATCGGCAGGCCGGTCTTCTTGCTGATCGTGTTCGCGGCCAGGTAGGTGAACTTGGCGCCCTTGAAGCCGTCGCCGTCCTGGCAGCCGTCCGTCGGGTGGCAGCCACCGCGCTGCATGCGGATCAGCTCGTTGACACCCTCGTCGAACTCGTGGTTGCCGACCGAGCTGATCTGCAGGCCGACCTCGTTCATCAGCTCGATCGTCGGCTCGTCGTGGAAGGCGGCGCTGACCAGCGGGGTCGCGCCGATCAGGTCACCGGCGCCGACGGTGAGGGTCTTGCGACCCTCGGCGGCGGCCTCGGCGCGCAGCTTCTTCAGGTACGTCGCCAGATATTCCACGCCGCCCGCGGGGGTGCCGTTGACGGCCGCGCCGCTGCCACCGGGCGGGTCGATGGCGCCGTGGAAGTCGTTGTAGCTGAGGAACTGGCCCTTGACCGTCTTGCCGGACAGTCCGTAGGACACGGTGGCCGGGGCCATGCCCGGCAGATAATGGGCGACGGGCGCGCTGGCGGGCGCCTGCTCCGGCCTGGTCATCGGCAGGGCAGCGACGACGGCCAGGGCAAGGGCCGGCACGGCGAGATGGCGCAGCACGGCCCAGCCGCGGCGACGAGGGTGGTCCATAGTATTCGGTCTCCCGGTCGGGTAACGGATCAACCAACGCCTCACAGCCTCGTTTATCGATGCTGGTCAGCGCTACCGCCTGGGGATGACAGCTTGGTTGCGGCGAACCGTCGTGCACCGTGCGGAATGATTGTCGGTGGTGCGGCATAGACTTGTCCGGCGATGCGAGCCCTTCCGGAAAATTCCCAGCCCTTGTTTACGATGCCGCCTGTCCAGGAGCGCAAACCCCCTGGTCAGGGCGATGCTCCCGAGCGGAAGCCAGCCCGGCGGCTCGATCCGGAGTCGCTGCTGGTCGGGCTCAACACCCCACAGCGCGACGCCGTGACCCACGCCGGGTCACCGCTGCTGATCGTCGCCGGTGCCGGCTCGGGCAAGACCCGGGTGCTGACCCACCGCATCGCCTACCTGCTGGCCGAGCGCGAGGTGCATCCCGGCCAGATCATCGCGATCACCTTCACCAACAAGGCCGCCGGCGAGATGAAGGAGCGGGTCGCCGCCCTGGTCGGTCCCCGGGCCCGGCTCATGTGGGTGTCGACCTTCCACTCCGCCTGCGTGCGCATCCTGCGGGCCGAGCACGAGCACGCCGGGCTGAAGAGCACCTTCTCCATCTACGACGCGGACGACTCGCGGCGGCTGATGCAGCTCGTCGCCCGCGAGCTCGATCTGGATCCGAAGCGCTACACCGCCCGTGGCCTGGCCGCCCAGGTGTCGAATCTGAAAAACGAGCTGGTCGAGCCCGAGGAGTTCAAGGACCGGGCGAAGGGCCCCAACGAGCGCGCCATCGCGGAGGCGTACGAGCTGTATCAGCGCCGCCTCAAGCAGGCGCACGCGCTCGACTTCGACGACATCATCATGGCCACCGTGCACCTGCTGCAGTCGCACCCGCACGTGGCCGAGGTCTACCGCCGCAGGTTCCGGCACGTCATGGTCGACGAATATCAGGACACCAACCACGCGCAGTACATGCTGGTCAAGGAGCTGGTCGGCCCGGCGGAGGGCGAGTTGCCACCGGGTGAGCTCTGCGTCGTCGGTGACGCCGACCAGTCGATCTACGCGTTCCGGGGCGCGACGATCCGCAACATCCTCGAGTTCGAGCGCGACTATCCGAACGCCCGCACGATCCTGCTGGAGCAGAATTACCGCTCCACCCAGACGATCCTGTCGGCGGCCAACGCGGTCATCGACCGCAACACGTCCCGCAAGCCCAAGCGGCTCTGGAGCGACCAGGGCGCAGGCGAGCAGATCGTCGGGTACGTCGCCGACACCGAGCACGCCGAGGCCGACTGGGTGGCCCGCGAGATCGACCGGCTCACCGACAACCACGACGTCCGCCCGGGTGACGTGGCGGTCTTCTACCGCACCAACGCGCAGTCCCGCGTCTTCGAGGAGGTGTTCATCCGGGTCGGCCTGCCGTACAAGGTCGTCGGTGGGGTGCGCTTCTACGAGCGCAAGGAGGTCCGCGACGCGCTGGCCTACCTGCGCTCGGTGGTCAACGACGACGACACGGTGAGCATCCGCCGGGTGCTGAACACCCCGCGCCGCGGCATCGGCGACCGGGCCGAGGCCTGCGTCGAGGCACTGTCCACTCGCGACCGGATCTCGTTCGGCCAGGCCCTGCGCGGCGCGAAGAACGCACCGGGCATCTCGACCCGCGCGGCCAACAGCATCGCCGACTTCGTGCAGCTCCTCGACGACCTGCGGGAGCAGTCCCGCACAGCGCCGCCGGAGGAGGTCCTGGAAGCCGCCCTGCAGCGGTCCGGTCTGCTGTCCGAATTGGAGGAGAGCCTCGATCCGCAGGACCAGGGCCGGGTGGAAAACCTTCAGGAGCTGGTCAGCGTCGCCCGGGAATACACCGAACGGGTGGAGGCCCAGGCCGCGGAGGACGACGACGCGCCGGCTGCCACTCTGGCCGGCTTCCTCGAACAGGTCGCGCTGGTCGCCGATGCCGACCAGATTCCCAGCGACGACCCCGACCACCAGGGGGTGGTCACGCTGATGACGCTGCACACCGCCAAGGGCCTCGAGTTCCCGGTGGTCTTCCTGACCGGTCTCGAGGACGGCGTCTTCCCGCACATGCGCGCGCTCGGAGACAACGCGGAGCTGGAGGAGGAGCGCCGGCTGGCCTACGTCGGCATCACCCGGGCCCGGCAACGGCTTTACCTGTCCCGCGCGGTGACCCGTTCGGCGTGGGGCCAGCCGCAGTACAACCCGCCCTCGCGGTTCACCGACGAGCTGCCGGCCGAGCTGGTGCGCTGGGAGCGTACGGCCGGGTCGTACACGTCGTGGTCGGGCACCGGCGGCGGTGTCGGCGGGCGTGGGGGCGGCGACCGGGGGCGCGGTGGTGGTTTCTCCGGCGGCACGCCCAAGGCCCAGCAGCTCGCCCAGCGTCTCGGTGTGGACGCGAGCAAGTTGACGACCGCGAGCGAGCTGAAGCAGACGCCTAAGGTTGAGACCGGCGATCGGGTTAACCACCAGCGGTACGGCCTGGGTCGGGTGGTGACCGTGGAGGGTCAGGGCCCTGGCGCGCGTGCCCAGATCGATTTTGGTGACCAGGTTATGTGGCTGATCCTGCGGCATGCTCCGATCGAGAAGATCTAGACATCTTTGGGCACGGTTTGTGGGTTGGATTTTCTTGCTGTGGGACGACCGGGGCCGGGGGTGACCAAGCACGTTGTGTGGGTCGTTTTATGACGTGCGTGGTCACCCCCGGCCCCGGTCTTGCATGCATCCCGGCTGCGGCTGGGTTTTTGGGTTCCGCGCGCCCTGGTTGCCAGCGCGGGCTGTGCGGTCACCTTCCGGGATCTGGTCTGGCTGCCGCGCTCGGGTGACGCCAGGGGATTTCTGTCCGGCGGGCCCGGCTGGGTGGCGGGTCAGGCGGACGCACCTCGCCGGTTACGGTGGCGGTCGGTTGCTGGCGGCGCCCTCGGCGGGTCTCTGCCTTCGGGCGCCACGGCCATGACTCGTGCGTGCTTTCGCGGGCCTGGCCGAGCGATCACATCCTGAGTGTCTCGTCCCATATTCGGTCCCGAACCTCGCAAAACGCACCGCATCGCCGCCCATCGTCGCGATCTTGGAGGCTGCATTGCCGCCCATCGTCGCGATCTTGGAGATCGAGGGTTCGGAGCGCGCCTGATCGCTCCTACATCCGAAACGGTTCTGCGGGCCGCCTTCCTCGGGAGCGGGAGCCGCCGGCCGAAGGTTGCGAATCGGACCGCATCTGGCCTGCTCAGCAGGTTCCTGATAGGCGGGATCTCCGTCTTCGCGCCGGGCTGTTGACGGTGGTCTGCGGGCTGCATGATCGGGTCGTCGCGGCGTGTGACCTTTGTGGATTCGATGCCCGGTTTGTGCCCGACGTCTCGGCGGCGCTCGCGCGGGCCGCTGGCGCAAGGGCGGGGCGGGGGTGACCGGGGCCGGCATGATCAGTCCGCCAGCAGGGCCTCGTCACCAAACCTCCACCCCGCAAGATGTCTAGCGCGCCGCCGTAGGTTCTCAGCGAAGCTGGCGGTTCTCAGCGTGCTGACCTGCAACCTGAGGCGAATTCTCACTGGTTTGGCGGTGGCTGCTTCTCGCAGACTTGGCGCTTTCTTCATGATCATGCGCGGGGCGGGTGACCTTCTCTGCAGCACCTGCTCGACGCAGGTGCGCACGAATTGGCCGAACAAACACAAATGTACGAAGCCCGCCAGCAGGCCGGGCCGCCTCCCTGTCCAGCCTTGTCCAACATGGTCGGAGCCGAGGTGTCCTGACCGCCATGATGGTGGCTGGTCGGCGCCGGGGCGGTCTTCTCGGCACGCGTCCGAGGAGACAGTCATGGAGATGCGACCTGGGGAGAGCCCCGCCCCGGCAAAACCCGCCGAGACAAAGCCCGAGGTGCCTGACGTGCCCGCTGCCGCAGATGCCCCAGCGCAGCCTGACGTGCCTGACGTGCCCGCTGCCGCAGATGCCCCGGCGCAGCCTGACGTGCCTGCTGCCGCAGACGCCCCGGCGCAGCCCGACGTGCCCGCTGCCGCCGACGCTCCGGCGCAGCCCGCGGAGCCGGCGCAGTCCGCCGAGCCGGCGCAGCCCGACGGCCAGCCGGCCCCGGCCCTGGCCAGGGCCGGGGTGCGCCGGCGAACGCTGATTGCCGGCGGCATCGCCGCTGGCGCGGCCGCCGTCATCGGCGGCGCCAGCTTCATCATCAGCCGCGTGACCCGCCCGGAGCCCGGCGACGTCCGATGGTCCTACGAGGGCATTTCGACGACGCCCGCCGTCGCCGGCGACACGATCTACGGCACCGGTGGCGGCGTGACCGCGCTGGATGCGAAGACCGGCGACCAGCGATGGAACTTCAGCAACAACACCGTCGATATGGTCAATGGCGCGGACATGCCGTCGTTCACTCCGGCCGTCGGGTCGGGTCTCGTCTACGTCGCCTACCAGTCGCCGCACGTGATCGCGCTGCGCGCCGAGACCGGCGAGGTCGCCTGGTCCTACGCGGTGGATGAGGATCAGGAATTCGCCGCGTCGCCGGTCCTGGACGGCGACACCGTCTACGCGGTCAGCGGCACCGGGCCGGGCCGGGCGGGGAGCATCCTGCACGCGATCGACGCCGCCCGCGGGACCAGCCGCTGGACCCTTCCGGCCGACGGTCTCCTGCTGTCCCCGCCCGCGGTGGCGGGCGATCTGATCTACCTGAGCCGCTCGGACCCGGACCGCGACTCCGTGCTCAATGATCCCGCGGCGGCCTGGCTCGCGGTCAACAAGACCACCGGCATCATCTCCTTCAGCCTGGCCAGCGGCAGGAACAGCTTGGACAACCCGGCCGCGGTGGCCGCCAAGGATCAGGTCTACCTGGCGACCCACGACAAGATCGCCGCGGTGCACGCCGGCAGCGGCCGGGTCCTCTGGCAGGCGGCCGCACCCGGGCCCTGGACGAGCAGCCTCACCTGGGGTGACGTCAACGCCGACGGTCGGCTCTTCACGACGGACAACGACGGGGCGCTCTACGCACTGGACGCCGCGCGCGGGCAACTGGACTGGAGCTATCCGGCTGAGACGCCCCTGCACGCCGCGCCGGCGTTCGCCGGCGACGTGCTCTACGCCCCTGCCGCCGGCGGCGAGCTACACGTCGTGGTGGCCGTCACCGGAGCCCAGCGGACGGTCTACCACGCCGGCACCCAGGATCTCACCAGCACGCCGGCGCTGACCACTGACTCCATCCTGGTCTCCGACGGGCACGTGCTCTACGCCATCGCCCGGTGACGAAACCGGCCGTGGTCAGGCGGCCGGCGGGAAGGACACGTGCCAGCCGGGTCAATGAGAGCGGGCCCACGTCGAGCTGCCAGACCGCCTGATCCGGCAGGCCACGCCCACAGATTCTCGTGATCATGGCGGGATCCGCCAAAGCGCCCGCCAAGATCGCGAGAATCCGTCATCGGCGAGGAGAACCTACAGCCGCGCAGCCGGTGATGTCGACGCCGTGCTCGTGCATCCAGGCGGTCGGTTCGATCGGGTTCTGGTAGGAGCCCTGGTGCACCTCGAAGTGCAGGTGCGGGCCGGTGGAGTGACCGGTTGAGCCCTCGTTGCCGATCTGGTCGCCGGCCGCGACGTGCTGGCCGAGCGTCACCGTGATCGCCGACATGTGCCCATAGTGGGTGAGGTATCCGTTGCCGTGGTCGATCAGGACGGCGTTGCCGTAGCCCTCGGCGGGCCCGGCGGCCACGACGGTGCCCGCACCCGCGGCGCGGATCCGGGTGCCGTCCGGCGCGGCCAGGTCGACCCCGGCGTGCAGGCGGCCCCAGCGCAGGCCGAAGCAGGAGGTCGTCACGGCCTCCGGCAGCGGGTTGACCCACAACGGCAGCGGCTTGACCTTGCGAGCCTGCGGGACGAACGACAGCGCCGCGCCGGCGGATCCGATCCGCAAGGAACCGACGAACCCGATCCCGGCGGACTCGGTTCCCAGGGAGCTGATGGAGCCGGTTCCCACGGACCCGGTGGATCCGATTCCCAGGGAGCCGGCGGATCCGGTTCCTAGAGAGCTGACTGATCCGGTCCCGACTGCGGCGGATCCGGTTCCCACAGCGCCGGTGGATCCGGTTCCGACGGCGCCGGTGGATCCGGTCCCCAGGGAGCCGGTGGATCCGGTCCCGACCGCGCCGGTGGATCCGGTTCCCAGGGAGCCGGTGGATCCGCTTCCGGCCGAGCCGGTGGATCCGGTCCCGGCGGCGCCGGTGGATCCGGTTCCCAGAGGGCCGGTGGATCCGGTTCCGGCCGAGCCGGTGGATCCGGTCCCGACCGCGCCGGTGGATCCGGTTCCCAGGGAGCCGGTGGATCCGGTCCCGGCGGCGCCGGTGGATCCGGTTCCCAGGGAGCCGGTGGATCCGGTTCCGGCGGCGCCGGTGGATTCGGTTCCCGTGGCGCTGACGGATCCGGTTTCCTCGGAGCCGGCGCCCGCTTGTGCCGCGGAGGCGGACGGGGACGGCGTGAGCGATGGGGAAGGAGATGCGGCGGGTGACGAGAGCGATGGGTCGGCGGAGGCCGCAGACGGCGACGCCGGGCCGGAGGACGTCGGGGCGGCCGCGTTGGGAGCCAGTGCTACCTGGGCCGCCGCGGGGCCGTTCTTGCCGGCCCTCGGCCCGGACGCGGCGCCGCTCGTCGCGACACCGGCCACCCCTACCCCGGCGACCAGGGCGGCGGCTACCACGTAGCGGCCCTTCTCGGCGACGGGAGTGCTCGGGGCGCGGTGGCTGTGCAGCGGCGTCGTTCTGCGGTGGCGGCCGCGGGCGTTCCGGTTGGCTCGATGCTGCACGGGTCTTTGATCCTCCAGGTCTCGGTGGCCGACACCTGCCTGTCGGCACCACCCCGGAGATTCGTGAGCGGAGTCCGCCCGATGCAACCGGCCCGGTGGCAGAACGGTTGCGGACATGAAGAACCGCCGGACCGTCAGCGGCCCGGCGGTGCGTGCAGCGGGATCAGGAGGCGTTGGCCTCGGCGTAGGGCGAGGCGATGCCCAGCTTGATGTCGACGCCGCGCTCGCGCAGGAAGACGATCGGGTCGGTCGGCGCGCCGTTGACGTGCACCTCGAGGTGCAGGTGCATGCCGTACGAGTAGCCCGTGTTGCCGACCTGGCCGATGACCTGCCCGGCCTTGACGGTGTCGCCGGCCTTGACCAGCAGCCGCCGCGAGTGGGCGTAAATCATCTCTGTGCCGTCTGAGTGCTTGATGGTGATGGCGTAGCCGTAGCCGCCGTTATGGCCCGCAGCGGTCACTACACCGGCGTGCACGGCCTTGTACGGGGTGCCCTCGGGCGCAGCCAGGTCGATGCCGGCGTGCAGCTTGCCGAAGCGGACGCCGTACGGCGAGGTGAACTGGTAGTCGTCGAGCGGGAGCAGCCAGGCGTTGGCGGCGAGCTCCTCGTCGGAGATCTTGTCGTTCTTGTCGCGGTCGCTGCGGGAGGCCGGCTTGGCGGCCTCGCGACCGGCGAGGACGTCGTTGGCGGCTGCGGCGTCTTCGCCGTTGGACGCGGCCTCTTCCAGGTTGTGCAGGACCGTGGGGTTGACGTCCTTGGCGTCCGGGAACTGCGAGGCGGCTCCCAGGGCGACCACACCGGCGCCGACAAAGGCCGAGGTGACGACCGCGGCGTAGCGACTGCGCGGAGGAGTGGGCACGCGGCGACGGCCGCGATAGCGGTCGGGCTCAGACGACAAGCGCTGACGCACGAACAACCCTCCGTCGGTGGCAAAGAGCGGCAACCACCAAGCTCGAACAGACGCTGAACGGTGGTTTGCCGAGCGGTCGGTCCGGGGTTAACCGGTTGACAGCCGTGGGCCACGGTAACGAAACGCAACGCCGGGTACAAGTCGCAGCGCCAATTCCCTGACAGTTACCTGTCGGCATTAGGGCGCGATTGTCCGAGTTGGTGGCAATTCTGAGTAGGAGCAGTGTTGGCTCTCCGTAACTGCGCTCGGAACGCATAGTCATGTGACGTGGAATACGTTAAATGGTGCTTGCGTGTGGCGCCTTGATGGTCTTGGTGGCGGCCGGTAGTACGGAGCGGCGGCTTCCTTGGTTCAACTGCGCCGGGTTACCGTTCGTTCAGGTGGCAGTTTCCGGGTCGGCCGGCAGTGCAGCCGGTGAGCGGCGAAGGGGTCGCAGATGCAAGCACGGATCAGGGTCGTCGTTGCCAAACCAGGGCTCGACGGCCACGACAGGGGTGCGAAGGTGGTCGCGCGGGCGCTGCGGGACGCCGGCATGGAGGTCGTCTACACCGGCCTGCATCAGACGCCCGAACAGATCGTCGAGACCGCCATCCAGGAGGACGCCGACGCCATCGGGCTGTCGGTGCTGTCCGGTGCGCACATGACGTTGTTCCGGCGGGTGCTGGAACTGCTGACGGAACGTGACGCTGCCGACATCGTGGTATTCGGCGGCGGCATCATTCCGGCCGACGACATAACCGAGCTTGAGAAAATCGGCGTGGCACATATCTTCACGCCGGGCGCGACGACCGCATCCATCATCGAATGGGTACGCGCCAATGTGGCCACGGCAGTAGCGTGACCAATCAACTGCGCAGAGTAAAGAAAGATTAAGGGAGAGGCCGGACGCACCCCTC
>Ga0307516_10000734_pt1 | contig 44635 bp, 34 predicted proteins | sample 19_EM_MG_FD_203310 | JGI IMG/M metagenome (GOLD analysis project Ga0307516, IMG submission 203310) | Populus trichocarpa ectomycorrhiza microbial communities from riparian zone in the Pacific Northwest, United States - 19_EM | ecosystem: Host-associated > Plants > Roots > Unclassified | place... | reverse complement strand
CAGTTCCGCCGGGTCGATCTCGTCGACCGTACGCGGGAACTGGGCCGTGATCAGGTCGGGATTGATCGACCCTAGGCGGTCGGTCAGAGCCGTCACCTTCGGCTTGCCCACGTCGGCGCATCCGAATGGGGTGCGGCCCAGGTTCGCCGGCTCGACGACATCCGGGTCGACCACGGAGATTTGGCCGACGCCGGAGCGCACCAGGCTTTCGGCGACGTAGGCGCCGACCGAGCCGGCGCCGACGACCAGGACGTGGCGCTCGCCCAACGCGGGCGAGAGCACACCCTGCGTACGGGCGAAGAGCGCGTTCACAGTTGCTCCGGCTGGGCGCGGCTCATTCGGGGCCGCCACCACTGGCGCCGAACCGCGAAAGGGGGCATCGGCCGGCTCCGATGCTCGCGCGCTCCGCGGGACGATGATTGCTTCGAGCCCCCGGGCCAACCGATCAGCGGCCGGCAGTCGCAAGTCCCACGGGATCGGCTCCTGGGCGGCCTCGGTGTCGTAGCGGATCAGGAGGGGCGCGACGGCCGGGTGGTCAACGCTGAACAGCAATGAGGCGTCGTGCAGGCCGGCTCGCTCGATCTGGGCGCAGATCATCGGTACGCCGTCGATGTCGATGAGAACCGGTTCGCCCTCGGCCAGCCGCGCCCCGGCTCGCCGGATCGACTCCCGCACGCCGATGACGTGTGGCCGGAACCGGGACAGGTGGCTGCCACGGCTGGTTGTGGTGACGCCGAAGCAGGAGACTCGGGCGGTGCCGCAGGCGATCTCGTGCGGTTCGAGCGGCCGGCGCAGGTCGAGGGTGACGATGAGCGCGAGGTACTGGGTCATGGCCGGGTTGATCTTCAGGCTGTGCGCGTACTCGCGGAGGTCCTGTTCTGAAGGCACCGCCATTGTGCTCGGGTGCGAGTGCACGATGCCTTTGAACCGGGCGGCCGTCTCCTCTTCGATCCGGGCGATCTCGGTGATCAGCTCCCGGGTGTTGGCGTAGGTGACCGAGGTGACCGGCGCGTTCGCGTCGTACACGAAAGTCGTGATCACATCCGCGCCGCGGATGCCGAGCAGGGCGCCGCCCTGCTCGGGTTCGCGGGAGCTGAGCGCCTCGGCGAGTGACTCCAGCGCGTAGTCGGTGATCCGCAGCTTCGGGAGGCCGGGCGGCGACGCCATCAGTCGTCCTCGTTGTTGATCGAGAACGGGAATTTGTAGCCCCGCTGGACGTAGCTGGCGCCGAGCGCCCAGAGCGCCGATTTCGAATACGCCTCCTCGAGCGTCGGCTGCCCGGAGCCCTTGCGCTCGTCGAGGCAGATCAGCCCGTTGCTGAACAGGTGACCGCCATGGGCCGGCAAGGTGCCCTCCAGGTCGGGGGCGACGAGCTTGACCTTGTAGTCGGTGCCGTCGAAGTAGGCGAACAGGGTGTAGTCGTCGTCCAGTTCGGTGCGGATCGAATAGAGCCAGCCCTGCACGTCGGGCTCGTCGACGTACACGGTGTTGACGGGCAGTTTCGTCGCGGCGATCTGCTTGTCCTGGCGCAGCCGGGTGTAGGTCGCCGCGAACGTGCCGTGGTGCACGTTCGACACCACCTCGCTGGTTCCCGCCGTTTCGCCGAGCCGGATACCGCCCTGCCGGTCGACGGTCACCTTCTCTTTGGCGGCCTGCGGGTAGGGCGTGCCGCGGCGCTGGGCCCGCTTGATCCGGTCGCGTACCTCGTTGAGATCAGTCTCGGGCATCCTGACTCCTCATTGCTTCCTGTGCCGTTCCGTGGCCACTCGCTGGGGTTCGAAGACCTGGTTGCCGACCAGGTACGCCGGGGCGACGACGAAGTCGAGCGGGGCATCCGGGGCGTAGTCGGCCCACGGCCGCTGGATTGCCGGGTCGAGGGTGCCGCGCTGTCGGAGCTCAAAATTCCAGGTGCCCTCGGGCAGCGCCGCCCCGGCGAGCATCCGCAGCTCGGTGCCGCCGACCGCCAGCCGGGTCGCCCACTCGGGCCTGCTCTTGAGCAGGTCGCCGAGATGCCGCTGCTCGATCTCGGCGCCGGCGAACAGGGCCACGCTGAGCTCGCGCACGTCGTGGGCGTACCCGTCGTCGGTTCGCTTGCGCCGGCGGCCCTCGCTCACAACGCGCCCCGCGCTGGTCAGCTCCTGGTCCACGAACGTGCGGTAGCGGTCGGCGATCTCCTGGTGCTCGATGTGCCGGGCGGAGGCACCGGCGGTGCCCGTGCCGGCCTGCGCGGCGAGCACCTTGGTAAATCGGGCGTCCAGCTCGTCGTGCTGCTGGTAGACGGCGGTCAGCTCGTGGTCCAGCCGGCCGAGATGCTCCGCGAGGGGGAGCAGCTGATCGCTCCGCGCGTCGAGGCGGTGCTCGAGCGCGACCAGGCTCGTCTGCGCGACGCGTAGCTCCTGGGCGAGCCTCGTCACCGTGGCGTGCAGGGGAGCGGTCTCTTGACGGACCACCGACAGGATGTACTCGACGAGATCACGGAGCTGATCGTCGTTCTTGCCGCGGCGCGGCGTCAGGAAGTCCATGTTCGCCACCTAGCTGAGGCTCGCGAAGGTCATCTGATGGTGCAAGGTGCGGCCCGTCGTCAGCTCCGAGGCGGCGACCATGATCTCCGTGCCGCCGAACGTCAGGAGGATGACCACCCCCCGCTCAAGGGCGGGCCGGTCGGCGGTGTGCCCTATCGGCACGGTGACCGCGCCCAGCTCCATCGCATCCTCGGCGTAGCGGGGCGCCTCCGCGTCGGTGCTCAGCAGGATGAGCTCGAGCTCCGCCTCGTCGTCGTCGACGGGATAGAGCGTCACCTGCTTGGTGGTGTCGACCGGGAGAAGCTCGTTACGCTGCACGATCATCTCGAAGCGGTCCGGGCACAGCCGCTGGCCGTTGCTGCTCACGTAGATGCGATCCGGTGGATCGAGCTCGTCGTCAAACGGCAGGTTCGTCGCGATGCCGTAGACCCGGGGACTGCGCCGGGCGATCACCAGGCCCGGATCGAGCGCGAAGTGGACCGCACCGGCCAGCACCGCGCTGGCGGGGTTCGGCGGCACCAGCATCGTGGCTCGCCCGGCCAGGTGGCGCTCCAGGCGGATGCGCAGGTAGGGCGACTGGGCGAAGCCGCCGACCAGGAAGGTGTGCGTGATCGGCATGCTGACCTGCCCCACGTGGTTGTCGACCAGCGCCAGGATCGGGTCCACGGCTCCATCGAACGCCGCCTTCACCTCGTCGTTGGTGAGCACGAACATGTCATCCACCCCGCCCTGGCGGGCGGCGAAGTCCGCGAGCAGGCCCCGCTTGTCGAGCAGCCGCAGCAGCGGCACCGGCAGGCGCAGGTTGAACGAGGAGCCGCGGTCGGGATGGAAGTTGCGCTTGTCGCGCTCCCAGTCGGCGAGGATCTCCAGCACCGCGCCGGGTAGCTCGGCCTCGAGCTCCTCGAGCAGGCCGACGGTGAGTCGTTGGGCCAGCACCGTGCGGACGAAGGCCGCGTCGACGGCGGTGCCGCCGAGCGCCTCGCCGGACGGGCGCCCGAGCTCGGTCATCTTGCCGTTCACGTCGACATGGAACGAGGTGAGGTCGACAGTGCCGCCGCCCGCGTCGATGACCAGGATGGCCCGGTCGTCGGCCGCCTCGTCGTCACCCTCGATCTGCTGGAGGTGCCCGCGGCAGTGCTGGGTGGCCACCTCGGGCTCGACCGCGATGAGCAGCCGGACCGGGTCGTCCGGCAGCCCGGCGGCAACCGCTGCCTGGCGCGTCAGGTTTCGCTCGCGGTCGCGCCAGATCGCCGGCACCGTCACACACCAGCGGATCTCGTCTTCCCGCACCTGAGCCTGCTCAGTGATCAGGCGCAGGGCGTAACGGTACAGGCGCTCAAGATAGGCCGCCGCCAGAACGAGGGCGTCGCGGTCGTCCTTGGGCAGCGACATCTTGAAGTTGCTGGCCAAGCGTAGATCGGGATGGGTGCGCGCCTCGCGTCGGTAGCGCAGGCTGGCCGGATTGCCCCAATCCAGCACGTGCCCGCTGCCGTTGAGGAGCAGCGCGGTTCGGGTCTTGACGTACGGTGCTGCCTGCTCCGGCCAGTCCTGGTGGAACGTGATCGTCCGTTTGGCGATCGGCTTCTCGTTCTCGCTGATGAAGGCCCAGGCGAAGCCGCTGCCAAAGGTGCCGAAGTCGATGGCGGCTGCCACGCGCTGACGGATGTGCCGCGCAGCCCGCCGTGCGCCTGGCGTGCGGGCAACGTTCCTGGGGCGGTGATTCGGCATCGGGCTCCTAGTCGGTCCAGAATCGAGCCAGGCGATCGAGTCGCATCGCCTCGAGAGTGTCTGCGACCGTGCCTGTCCCGCCGTCGCCGGTCGGATGCACGATCTTGCTGACCTGGGTGAACTCCTCGCGGAGGCCGCCGTCGCGTTTGATCCGGTCGGGCGGGAGATCGGTGGTGACTTCCACGGCCTCCTCGACCAGGCCGCTCTCGGCCAGCACGCGGGCCCGGGCGAGGCCGGCGTGCACCCGTTCCATCCGCCCTCGGGCCGAGGCCGCCTCGTACGCGCCGGCGACGGCGGCGCCTACCTTGCGGCGCACCTCGTCATCGGCGCAGTCGAGGTGGACGCGCGGCGCGCGACCGGTGGAGAGCAAGTGGTACCAGTCGCCGAGGACGCCGGCGACCGTGCCGCAGACGCGAGCGAGCTCGTCTTGGAACTCCAACCGGGCTGCCGGGTCGGAGGTGGCGTCGGGCAGCTCCAGGTTGGGCAGGTCGACCTTGATCAGCTGGTCGCCGGCGCCGGGAGCGAGACCGGGGGTGAGCCCCCAGGCCTGCATTGACGTCCACACCCGCCGGCCGGCCTGGACGTCGCCGTGGATCAGGACGATCGGCAGGCCGTGCAGGGTCTCCCGGATCGCCATCAGGTCGACGTCGGACTGGTGCAGCGGCCGGCGGAACAGGCCGCTGAGGCGCACCAGACTGTCGCGCCAGGAAAGCTGGTCCCAGGTGTGGTTCATGGCGACGCCGAAGCCGTTTACCGCGTCGGCGCGGTCCTCGTCGTAGAACGGCGCGAACAACAGGGCGGGGCGGCCGCCCGCGACCATCGCGGCGACCCGCTTGCGGGTTTCGGCCGGGCTGTGAAAGAACGGGCTGTTCTCGATGGAGCGCCGGGCCTCGGCGACCACGAGCTGCGTCTCGATGCTGACCACGCTACGCAGCTGCTCCAGCTGCACCGCTCGCTGATGGGCCTCGTTGCTGCGCTGGTCGGCGCGCGCTTCGCTGAGGGACTGCCGGGCCGTCTCCCGTTCGAAGCGATGCTGATCTTCGCCCTGGCGGATGGTCGCCAGATAGTCCTGCTGCTTGAAGAATTCCTGGGTGCCGAGATTCGCCCGGCGTCGATCGCCGGCGATATCCACGATTCCCTTGGTGAGCCCTTCGAGAACCTTTCCCAGAAGTACGTCGAAAATAAACACTTCGCCTCGCAGTCACCATCTCCAGCAGGCCCGCCATGCCCTCTGGAAGAACCAAAGCTAACCACTTGCAGGCGTGGAAGTCTGTCAACTTCAGGCGGAATGACGGTGGATGATCGGCACGGAAACAGGCAGCGAACGGTCTATTGTGATCAACCCGCGAGAAGGCGCTGTCGGTGCCGAAGATTCATCGACATCGCCGGCCGGTCACCGGAGGCGATGGTCTCGCCTCCGGTGACGGCAGGAACGGCTAGCGGACGGGCACGGTCTGCGGGATGGTCACGGTCAGCGGTGCGCTGACCCCGGACAGGTAGTTGTCCGTGCCGATCGCCTGGACGGTCATGGTGTACGTCCCGCCCGGGTCGACTGAGCACTCGACGTACACCAGGTCGCGGACGGTGACCCGGGTGTGCGAGGTCGAAGACAGCACGGTGTCTCCGGCCGAGAGCACGTAGGACACCCCGCCGTTGAAGATCGAGGGGTCCCACGCGATGGCGGTGAGCACGCCGTTGACGTATTCGCCACGCAGGTTGGCCGGCGTGGTCGGCGGCGGGCCGGTGCGCGGCAGCGTCGTGAACTGGACCGACACGCTGGTGGAGACGTTGCCTGAGAAGTCGAGCGCCCGCACCGAGACGGTGTAGGTGTGGCCCGCTTCCAGGCCACCGAACCCTTGCGAGGTGTTCAGATCCGTCTGCGTGTAGGGCCCGCTCGGCAGGTTGATGGTCGCCTGGTAGGTCAGCGAGCCCGAGTTGTCGGTCGAGGCGTCCCAGGCGATGGTCGCCCAGGTGAACGACACCGTCTGCACGTGCAGGTTGGTGGGGGTGGTGGGTGGTGTGCGATCGGTCGCCGCGAACGCCGGGCCCGGCGTGAGCAGGGCCGCGGACGCCGCCACCGTCGCCGCGACGGCGGTCAGGATCGTCCTGATTCTCTTCATCCCGTACGCTCCGTTCTGATTCCCGGATTGACATCACTGTGGACCGGGATGGTCAGTGCACTGTCGCATCGGCTTCTGACCCGCGGCTGATGCCGTACTGAAACAGGCTGCTGGATGGGCCGGCTCCCGGTGTCGGTCAGCCGGCGAGCTGATCGCGGCGGCGGGTGAGGTAGGCCCGTTCCGCGGGGTTGCCGGTGAGATCGATGGCCCGGTCGTAGGCCGCCCGCGACTCGCCGCTGCGCCCGAGTCGCCGCAGCAGGTCGGCGCGCGCGGCGTGCAGGGCGTGGTAGCCGTCGAGGACCTCGGCCAGCCGGTCTATCTCGGCCAGCCCGACGCCGGGGCCGTCGACCTCGGCGACCGCGACCGCGCGGTTGAGCCGCACGATCGGCGAGGGGTCGAGCAGCACCAGGCGGCCGTAGAGGGCGACGATCGTGGACCAGTTGGTGTCTCGGGCGGCTGGGGCCTCCGTGTGGACCGCGTTGATCGCGGCCTGCAGCTGGTAGCGCCCGGCTGGGTCACCGCCGGCCGCCACCGCCTTGATCCGCTCTCGGACCAGGGCGTTGCCCTCGGCGATCAGGGTGTGGTCCCATGCGCCGCGGTCCTGCTCGTCGAGGGTCACCAGCTCCCCGGTGCGGGACACGCGTGCCGGTCGCCGGGCGTCCGTGAGGAGCATCAGGGCAAGCAGGCCGGCTACCTCGCCGTCGTCCGGGAGGAGCGTCCGTAGCAGGCGGCCGAGGTGGATCGCCTGGTCGGTGAGGTCGGCGCGGGCCGGTTCCTCCCCCTGGCCGGCCAGGTAGCCCTCGTTGAAGATGAGGTAGACGACCGCGAGCACGCCGGCGAGCCGGTCGCGGATGTCGTCGGCCGAGGGCACCCGGTAGGGAATGCGTGCCGCCTTGATCTTCGCCTTGGCGCGGGTGATCCGTTGCGCCATCGTGGTCTCCCGCGCCAGAAAGGCGCGGGCGATCTCGGGGACGGTCAGGCCGCCGAGCAGGCGCAGGGTGAGCGCCACCCGGGCCTCCATCGCCAGCGCGGGATGGCAGCAGGTGAAGACCAGCCGGAGCCGGTCGTCCTCGACGGGTCCGGTCGGCTGGGGAGGGGTGTCGTCGTAGACGATGCGGGCCGCCTGGTGCTTGGCGTCGCGCTGCGACTCGCGACGGAGCCAGTCGATCGCCTTGCGGGATGCGGTGGTGGCGAGCCAACCGCCGGGATTGGGCGGTACGCCCTCGCGCGGCCACCGCTCGGCGGCCGCTACGAACGCCTCGGCCGTCGCTTCCTCGGCGACGTCGAGGTCGCCGAAACGGCGGGTGAGGTCGGCGACCAACCGGGCCCACTCCTCGTGGTGGGCACGGGTGATCGCCTGCTCGACGGTGCGGCCGGTCACGGCTTCAGCGGCGCCGGGCCTGCCCGGGACCCCGGAACCGGTGCACCTCCTGCGGCCAGTCGAGCACGGTCGCGAGCCGGCCGGCCCAGTATCGCGCCGCCTCGTCGTCGGGCACGTCCACGACGGCGAAGCCGCCGAGGTGCTCCTTGGTCTCGACGTACGGGCCGTCGGTGAAGACGGGCTTGCCGTCGACCGACTCGACACCGCACACCGCGGTGGACCGGTCGAGCCCGCCGTTGGTGAAGATCAGGACACCTTCGGCCAGCATCTCCTCGATCACGACCCGGGCGGCCGTGCCCTTCTCGCGCAGCTCCTCCGCCGTATGGTCGGGCACCCATTCATCGTTGAAGGTGATCAGGTACTCCGTCATGGTCGTCTCCTCCTGGTCGCGGATGCCGGACGGCGGCCCGGCCGGCCGCCGCACACTGGTTCTACGAACGGCTGCGCCCTGATACGACACCGTCCCGGAAACACCCTCCCTCGGATCGCGACGACGGGCCACCGGCCTGATGCCGCTGATCGGCGAGCGGCCGGACTACTTCTCCGGCGCGGCGATGCCGGCACTGGCCTCGGCCCACCTGCTGGCCGGCGACGCGGCCGCCTGCGGCGATCTGCTGGCCGGCGGCCCGGAGCCCTACGTGACGACACCCCTGGTACGCAGCATGTGGTTCGAGACCCTCGCCGGGGCGGCGGCGGGGTGGGCCGACCGGGCGGATGCCGAGGCGCAGTCGTGGCGTACACCGCGTCGCGAGGCCTTCGCCGAGCTGGCCCGGGCGCATGCCCTGCGGGCGGCCGACCCCGTACGGCCGCCGCCCACGCGCTGGCCGCCGGGCGCCTGTTCACCACCGGCGGTGACCGCGTCTCCAGCGGACAGGCTCAGCTGGCCGCCGGTATCGCCCTGGCCGCCGGTGGCGAGCCGGAGCCGGCCCGGCGGGCGCTCGTCATGGCCCGCGCGCTGTTCGACCTCTGCGACGCGCACCTGCTGTCGGCGCAGGCCTCCCGCGAGGAGCGCCGCCTGCGCACCGCGTCGCACCCCGCCGGGTAGCCCGGAGCGGAAATTTCAGCGCCACGTCAGCGCCGCTTCAGGGTGCGGTGACAGCGTCGCCGTACGAGCAGTCCGCTCCCGGGCCGGCCGATGCCGGCCGCGCCCGCCGCGCCCATCGAAGGGGTCTTTCCGCTTATGCGGATGAACGTGTTCAAACGGCCATCCCGGGCAGCCGGGTGAACGTCTCGATCGGCACGCGCCCGTCGACGCCGTGCCCGTGACCGATGGCGGCGACGGCTGCTGAATGACCAGCCCGGCTCGGTCCGGCGGCGCGGAGGGGCGCCGCCGGGCTGGGCCGGGCTTCTCGTCCGGTCATCCGCCGTGCAGATCGTGCAGCTGGTCGAGGACCAGCTCCAGCGGCGCGGCCCGGCCGGCCTGGCCCGCCGCGGTGAAGGTCAGGTCGCCGAGCCGGATGCGGGCCCGCCGCCCCACCCGGTCCCGCCTCGGTTCCTGTTCCGGCGGCACGGGAAGCCGGTGGCGCTCGCGCAGCACATCGGCCACGGCCAGCAGCCGGACGGCGATCTCGGGCTCGCCGTCGACGATCAGGTCGGCCACGCACTCCAGCGAGACCGCCAGGCCCTCGCGGTCCTCGACCTCGTAGCGGAGCCGGATGGCCGCGAGGTAGTGCCCCAGCGCCTCCGGCCGGTCGTCCTCGGCCGCGGCCACCGACCCGAGCTGGTGCCGGGCCATCGCCTCACCGAACAGGTCACCGAGGTCGCGGCTGAGCGAGAGGCTCTCGGCGAGCACGCGGCGGGCCTCGGCCAGCTGGCCCTGAGCCAGCAGGATGTCGCCCTGGCATTCCAGACCGAGCAGGATGCCGCCGCTGTTGCCGGCCGCCCGCTCCAGGGCCAGGCACTGTTCGATGTACTCGCCGGCCTGATCGATCGCCCCGATCCGCAGCGACAGCTTGGCCAGGTTGCCCATCGCGATGGTCGTTCCGCGGGTCTCGCCGGTCTTGCGGCAGATGTCCAGGCTCTGCCGGAAATGCTCGGCGGCGGTGTCGTACTGGCCGGCGGCGAGCGCGGCGGCGCCCAGCACGTTGCGTGCCTGGGCGACCGCGGGCAGGTCGTCGGAGGACTCGGCCAGCTGGAGACCCTGCCAGCCGAGGCGGGTCGCGGTCTCGTGGTCGTCCTGCGTGGCGGCCAGCACCGCGGCCGGATAGAGCAGGCGGGCACGCTCGTTCGCGGTCATCTGGTCGCCCATGGCCAGCACGCGGTCCAGCCACTCCCGGCCCTCGGCGAGATGGCTGCCCCGGCGCCAGTAGCGCCACAGGCCGTGGCAGATCTGGCGGGCGCCGGCGACATCGGCCGTGTCCAGGGCCCAGGACACCGCCGCTCGCAGGTTCGGGTAGTCGCGCTCCAGCCGTTCCACCCAGCGCACCTGGTCGGGTGACTCCAGGCCGGTCGCGGCCCGCTCGGCCAGCCCGGCGTAGTAGGCGGCATGCCGGTTGTGCACGGTGTCGGCGGCGTGCCGCGACGCCAGCATGGTGGTGGCGTAGGCCCGGATCGTCTCCAGCATCCGGTAGCGGCGCTCGCCGTCGTCCTGGACATCGAGGGCGAGCAGGCTCTTGCGCACCAGCAGGTCGAGCCGGCGCGTGGCGTGCTCCAGCCAGTCGTCCTGGTCCGGCGGCGAGCCGGCCGGCCCGGACGGATGCCCGGTCAGTTCGGCGACCGCGGCGGCGGCCTCGGCGGTGCAGCCACCCTGGAACACCGACAGGGCCGCGAAGTCCCGCTGCTGCCCGGCGTCGAGCAGCGCGTAGCTCCATTCCAGTGCGCCACGCAGGGTCTGCTGGCGCTCCGGGCGATTGCTCGGCCCGGCGCCGAGCGTGCTCAGGTGCCGGCCGAGGTGTTCCAGCAGCGCGGCCGGGTCCATCCGGTCGATCTGCGCGGCGGCCAGCTCGATCGCCAGCGGCAGCCCGTCGAGCCGCCGGCACAGGGCCGCGACCACGGGCAGTGTCTCGGCGGACAGCGCGAAGTCGACCACGGCGTTCTTCGCCCGTTGCTCGAACAGGACCAGCGCCGGCGAATCCCGCCGGGCCTGCACCACCCCGGCGTCCCCCGGGGGCAGCGCGGAGATGTCCGGGAGCGCCAACGGGGGCACCGCGTAGACCTGTTCGCCGTACAGGTCGAGGGGTTCCCGGCTGGTGATCAGCACCTGCAGGGTGGCGACGGCCGACAGCATCTCGCCGATCAGCGGTGCCGCGCTCAGCGCCTGCTCGAAGTTGTCCAGCAGGAGCAGGATGCTCGCCTCGGCGAGGTGACCGAGCAGGGTCTCGAGCAGATCCTCGCCGGGCACCTCGTCGACCCGCAGGGCGAGGGCGATCGCCGCGATCACCAGGTCCTCATTGGTGCAGGTGTCCAGCGGCACGAACGCCACGCCGTCGTCGAACTGGTCGGCCACCGCCGCGGCCGCCGCCAGCGACAGCCGGGTCTTGCCGATGCCGCCGGCGCCGACGAGGGTGACCAGCCGGTTCTCGCGGACCAGGCCGGCGATCTGGCGCAGTTCCGGCTCCCGGCCGATCAATCTGGTCATCGCCGCCGGCAGGCGCACCTGCCTGCGGGAGCGGCGCAGCACCGCGGGGTCGACGGTCCAGCCGCCGGTGCCGACCAGTACCACGCCGCGCCGTTGCCGGAGCCGGTCGAGTTCGGCGGCCGCCGTCGCGGGCAGGCCGCCGCTCTGCCGCGCGATCCAGCTCACCAGGGTGCGGCTGGGCTCGCCCTGCAGCGCCGAGCGGAGCCAGATCCGCAGGGTGGCCGGCGACCACGGGCTGAGCTCGACCACCGTGAGTTCCGGTAGGTCCGGCGGTGGCGCCGATGCCCCGGTGGCGGCCGCGTACACCACGGCCAGGACCTCCGGAGCGGTGGCGCCGCGGGCGGCCACCTCGGCGGCCACCTCGGCGACGCGTGCGGCGGCGTCGCAGTCGGCCAGCAGCAGCAACCGGATGCCCGGCCGCACCGGCGGCGGGTCCGAACCCGGCCCGACGGGGCAGACCACGAAGCCGCGCATGCGTGCGAGCCGGTCCACCTCGGTCAGAAACCGGGTGTACCCGGCGCCGGGCTGGCCGGTGAGCCGCAGCGCACCCCGCCCGGTGGTCTGCACCCGGGTGAGGAAGTCGTGGGTCGCGGCCACCGCGCTGTCCCGCTCCCACAGCCGGGAGGACCCGGCGTCCGCGGCGGTGTCGACGTCGTCCGCGACAGCCGTGCCGCGCCCGCGATGCTTGGCCAGGTAGTTGCGGCGGTCGGCGCAGGCCAGCAACGTGGCCTGGTCGGCGCCGTCCTCGGGATAGGAGGCGACGCCCAGGCTGACCGACAGGTGCAGGACGGGCTCGCCGGAGAACTGGGCGTTCTTCACCTCCTCGATGACCCGGACCGCGAGCTGGACCGCGTCGGCCCGGGAGGTGTCCGGCAACAGCACGACGAATTCGTCACCGCCGTAGCGGAACACGACGTCGGTCTCCCGTACGGCCGCGGTCACGACCTCGCAGAGCTGGCGCAGGACGAGGTCGCCGCGGAGGTGGCCGTAGACGTCGTTGACCGTCTTGAAGAAGTCGACGTCGAACAGGAAGACCGACATCCTGCCGGTGGTTCGCGCCGCCTGGCCGAGTTCGTCGTCCAGGCGGCGCGTCATCGTGGCACGGGGAAGCACGCCGGTGACCGGGTCGATCGGCGTCTCCGCGGCCATCGCCTGTGCCTCCCTCCAGCAGGTACGATCTAACGGCTACTTTACGGACATATGTCCGGACTTCGGCGCGATCACCCCCAGGTGGCGCCGGACCAGTCGTCGCTCGCCCAGAAGCGCCCGGTCCAGGTGCCGGCCGCCCAGAACCGGCCCTCCCACTGCCGGCCGCTCCACGCCGGGTCGGTCCACGAGCCGCTGCCGCCCCATGGCTTGCCGGGCCAGGTCGCCGCGCCCCAGGTCTTCGTGGCGAAGGAGGTTCCGGTCCACCCGTCGCCGGCCATCTGGTAGCCCATCCACTTGCCGCCGCTCCACGAGCTCTGCGTGATCGCCTTCGCCGCCCAGGCGGTGCCGGAGAACGGGCCGAAGATGCCCTTCTCGCCGCTCAGCGTGACATCGTTGGCCACCACGTGGCTCGTGCCGCGGGTCGCCTCGATGGTGCCCGTGCTGGTCGAGAGCATCCAGCTCTGCCTGACCGCAGTCGGGGTCAGGGCCAGCGCCTTGTTGACGTTGATCTCCCGCAGCCCCATCCCGGCGGCCTTGCCGACCTGCAGGAACGTGCCCTGCTTCAGCAGATCCTTGACCTGGTCGGGGGTCAGGCTCGGCTTCGCCTGCAGGAGCAGCGCGGCGGCCGCGGAGGTGACCGCCGCGGCCTGCGACGTGCCGCTGCCGCGGAACAGAGTGTCACCGGTACGCGCGCCCGGGAAGTTGTTGTCGATGTTCGACCCCGGCACCCGCAGCGAGGGAATCGAGGTTCCCGGCGCCAGCAGGTCGATCGGCTTGTCCTGCTGCGGGATGTTGGTGTACTGCGACAACTCGTCGTCGGTCGTGGCCGTCGTGCCCTTGGTGGTAGTGGCGCCGACCGCGATCAGCCACAGGTCCATCGCCGGATGGGTCATCTTCGGGAAGCTGTTGCCCTGGTTGCCGGCCGCCGCGACGACCACGATGCCCGCCTTCCACGCCAGCTCGACGGCCAGCGACATCGGGTCGTTCCAGGTGGTCGGGTTGCCGCCGGTGCCGTAGGAAAGGTTGATCACCCGGATCGGGTTGGCGGGGTCGTGGTTGCGGTTCTTCACCACCCAGTCGATCGCGGCGATCACCTGGGTGACGTCGACCGCGCCGTTGGCCGTGCCCACCTTGACCGAGGTGATCTTCGCCTGCGGGGCCAGCCCGCGGGTGCCGGTGGCGGTGTCGTTGCCGACCATGATGCCGGCCATATGGGTGCCGTGGCCGTAGGTGTCGAGGTACCGCAGGCTCGCGCTCTGCGACTCGAACGACAGATCCGGGCCGTTCACGATCTGGGCCGCGGGCAGGCCGGCCACCGGTGCGACGCCGGTGTCGATCAGGGCGATGCCGACGCCCTTGCCGGTCAGCGTCGCGGCCGCGCCGGTGTCGGCGCCGATGATGGTACGGACCTGCTGGAGCGTGGTCGGGGTGGTGGACGTGGCCTGGCTGCTCTCGTCCGTGAGCCACATGCCGGACCAGCCGCCCGCGGGCAGGGTGGCGGGGCCGGCCGCGGCGAGGAAGGGCACCGCGCTGGTGGCCACCAGCTGAACGGCGAGGAGCGACGCGAGTGTCGCCGTGCAGAAGCCGGTCAATTTCTTTGTTCGGGGGGTCACAGGCATCGCTACGACGCTCCTTCGGGGCGTGTTCGCTGGGGGGTCAGCTAGTCGATCCTGAGCCGTTACACGGCATTTGTCGTTAAAGAGTGGACGTTTTCACAAGCCCTCAAGTCCGGCCGTCCCTGGACGAAGAGCGCCCGCCGCAGGGGGCGTCCCGGACGAACGGCCGGGAAAGCCGGACCGCTCGGACGGGGGTCCCCGTGTGGCTGAACTCGGAGCCGGCGGGTTGACGTGGTGGGTGGGCCGGAGTGGGATGAAGCCGGGCGGCCGGTGACGGCGGCGAGGGGCAGGCGTTGTGCCGATGGTTCGTCGGGTCGTTCTCGGGAACCTTCCGGCGGAGTTGACCAGCTTTGTCGGCCGCAGGCGGGAGCTGGGCGAGGTCAAGCGGCTGCTCGGGGATGCCCGGCTGGTCACGCTGCATGGCGTCGGGGGCACGGGCAAGACCCGGCTGGCGCTGCGGACGGCCGCCGACCTGCGGCGGGCGTACCCGGATGGGGTCTGGTTCGTCGATCTGACCAGGCTGCGGGACCCGGGGCTGCTCACCCAGGAGGTCCAGGACCCGGGGATGCTGGCCTACCTGGTGGCGGGCTCTCTCGGGCTGCAGGGCCGGGGCGGCGTGCCACCGACGCGGCAGTTGACCGAGCACCTCGCCGACCGGCAGGCGCTGCTGGTGCTGGACAACTGCGAGCACCTGCTGCCGGCCTGCGCGGTCCTGGTCGAGGAGCTGCTGCGGGCCTGTCCCGCGCTGCGCCTCGTGGCCACCAGCCGCGAGCCGCTGGCGGTGGCCGGTGAGGCGAACTTCGTGGTGCCACCGCTGCCGGCGCCCCGGCCGGACGATCGGTGGAACCTCGCCGGGGCGGGCCGCTACGAGGCGGTGACGCTGTTCACCGCGCGGGCGCAGGCCGCGGAGCACGGCTTCGAGCTCACCGCCGACAACCGGACCGCGGTGGCCGAGATCTGCCACCGGCTGGACGGGCTGCCGCTGGCGATCGAGCTGGCCGCGGCCTGGATCCGGGTGCTGGCGCCGCAGCAGATCCTGGACCGGCTCGCCGACCGGTTCGCCCTGCTCAGCCAGGGCAGCCGCGCCGGACCGGCGCGGCAGCGCACCCTGCGGGCCTGTATGGACTGGTCGTTCGAGCTGTGCAGCAAGCCGGAGCGAATTCTGTGGCGGCGGCTGTCGGTGTTCGTCGGCGGGTTCGAGCTCGACGCCGCCGAGGGCGTCTGCGCCGACGAGATCCTGCCCGCCGGTGACCTGCTGGAGCTGGTGGCGGGACTGGTCGACAAGTCCGTCATCCAGCGCGACGAGGGCAACCACGAGCAGGCGCGGTACCGGATGCTGGAGACCGTCCGCGCCTTCGGCCAGGACAAGCTGGCCGAGGCCGACGAACGGGCGGCGCAACGCCGCCGGCACCGCGACTGGCACCAGCGGCTCGTGGCCCGGGCCAAGACGGAATGGATCAGCGAACGGCAGGCGTACTGGATGGGGCGGCTGACCCGCGAACACCCCAACCTGCGCGCGGCGGTCGAATACTGCCTGGCCGAACCGGGAGAGGCCGAGGCGGTGCTGCACATCACGGTGGCCCTGCCGGGGCTGTACTGGTGGACCACGGGGTTGTTCGGCGAGGGCCGCCGCTGGCTGGACCTGGCCCTCGCGCAGGCCACCGCGCCGACCGCTCTGCGGGCGTGGGCGCTGCTGCTCGACGGCCAGATGGCGATCACCCAGAACCAGGCCGAGGCCGGGGCACGGCTGCTGGACGAGGGCGAGGAACTGGCCCGCCGCCTGAACGCCACCGCCCTGCTCGCCCTCGCCGCCTTCGTCCGGGGCATCGCCATGATGCATCGGGGCGACCTGCCCGCCGCGATCGCGCGGCTTGAGTCGGCGGGCGCCATCGTATCCACCCTGCCCGAGCGCGAGCCGGGGCTGAACCTCGAGCTGCGACTCGGCCAGCTGAACGCGCTCGCGATGGCCACCGCGCTGGCCGGCGACCACGACCGGGCCGACGCCTGCCTGCGCGAGCTCGTGGCGATCACCGAGCCGCTGGGCGAGCACCGCTTCCGGTCCTACGCGCTGTGGACGCGGGCGCTGTCGAGCTGGCGGCAAGGCGATGCCGACGAGACCATGGCGCTGCTGGGGACGAGCCTGCGGCTCAAGCGGGCGCCGGGATCAACCGATCGGTACGGCACGGCAGGATGCCTCGAACTGATGGCCGCGGTCGCGGCCGGAAGGCGGCAGTACCGGCGTGCCGCCACGCTGCTGGGTGCCGCCGACGGTCTGTGGCATGCGATCGGCGCACCCGTGACCACGCGCGGCCACCTCATCGGCCTCCATGAGGACGCGGCGCGGGAGACCCGGTTCGGCCTCGGCGAGGCGGCGTTCAATGACGCCTTCACCCGGGGCCAGGCCCTGTCGTACGACGACGCGATCGGCCACGCGCTCGATGAACGGCGGCAGCCGGCGACGCCACCGCCCGGCGACGCGCTGACGCCGCTGACCCGGCGCGAACGCGAGGTCGCCGGCCTCATCGCCGAGGGGCTCTCCAACAAGGAGATCGCCGCCGCTCTGGTCATTTCCCAGCGAACGGCCGAGAGCCACGTCGAGCACATCCTGACCAAGCTCGGCTGCGCCGGCCGGGGCCAGGTGGCCGCCTGGGTCGCCGCGGAACGTGCCGGCGATCGGCATCCCTGACCCGGTCGGCAGGCTCGGTTGCCTTGTCAGCGGCGCCCTCCGGCTATATCGTTTGGATGCGAATGACATGCGGATCCTCGCGGATGGAGAGCGTGATGGCCGATCAGGATCGGGTCGAGCGGGTCGAGTTGACGGACGTCGACCTGTCCGACCTTGACCGGTTCCGCGACAACCGGGCGTGGGCGCAGTTCGACACGCTCCGGCGCGAGGACCCGCTGCACTGGAACCCGGAGCCGGCGCCGAACAGCGGATTCTGGTCGGTGACCCGCTACGCCGACATCTGGGCGGTGGACAAGGACAGCGAGACCTTCACCTCGGAGAGGTTCGTCAACCTCGAGGAGGTCGACGACGACCTCATGGATCTCCGGCGGTCGATCCTGGAGACCGACGGCCCGCGCCACCTCGCCATGCGCCAGCTCGTCGCCCGCGAGTTCAGCCCGCGGAGCCTGATGAGGAACTACGAGGGGATCCTGCGGGAGCTCACCAGGCGAACGGTCGACGAGGCGCTGCGCGAGCCGGAGTTCGACTTCGTCTCCAGGATCAGCGCCGACTTTCCGATCCAGGTGCTGGCGCGGCTGCTCGACGTGCCGATGCGGGACACCGGGCAGCTGATCGCCTGGGGCAACGAGATGGTCGGCAACACCGACCCCGACTACACCCGGCACCGGCTGGACTCGCCGGAGAGCGAGAAGTACAAGCACCTGCCCTTCCGGTCGCCGACGACCCAGGACGTCTTCGACTACGGGCGGGCCCTGCGGGACCGGCGCCGCGGCGGTGACGGCAAGGACCTGGTCAGCCTGCTGGCGAACAAGATGCCTTCGGACGGCATCCCGCTGAGCGACCGGGACTTCGACAACTACTTCCTGCTGCTGGTGGTCGCCGGCAACGAGACCACCCGGCACGCGATCAGCAACGCCATGCTCGGCCTGCTGCGGCAGCCCGATCAGCTGCGGGCCCTGCGGTCCGACCCGGCCCTGATCGGTACGGGGCTGGAGGAGTTGCTGCGATGGGCGTCGCCGGTCTACCACTTCCGGCGCACGGCCACCCGCGACGTGGACATGCACGGCAAGACCATCCGCGAGGGCGACAAGGTGGTCATGTGGTTCGCCTCGGGCAACCGTGACGAGTCGCGGTTCGCCGACCCGTACTCGATCGACGTGAGGCGGGCCAACGTCGACCACCTGACGTTCGGCAAGGGCAGCCCGCACCTGTGCATGGGCAACGGCCTGGCCCGCATGGAGATCCGGCTGATGTTCGAGGAGCTGCTGCCGCGGCTGCACGACATCGACCTGGCCGGCGACGTCACCCGGGTGCGCTCCAACTTCGTCAACGGGATCAAGAAGTTCCCGGTCAAGGTCGACGTTCGCGCCTGACCGCGGCGAGGCCCTTGTGGCGCCGCTCTGCTGCCCTTATCGTTTGGATCCGAACGAGATTTCCGGAGGTGCGAATGACCGAGATGGATCTGGTCGTGCGCGACGTCCAGCCGGTCGCCCATGACGTCGTCGCGCTCATCCTGGCCGACCCCGCGGGCGCGGAACTCCCGGCGTGGGCGCCCGGCGCGCACATCGACCTCGTCCTCGGAGCGGACCTGGTCCGGCAGTACTCGTTGTGCGGCCGGACCGGGCAGCCGGACGCGTGGCGCGTCGCGGTGCTGCGCGAGCCGCACGGCCGCGGCGGCTCGCAGGCGGTCCACGCCCTGTCCGCGGGCGCGACGGTACGGGTGCGCGGGCCGCGCAACCACTTCCCCGTCGAGGCGGCCACCCGGTACGTCTTCGTCGCCGGCGGGATCGGGATCACCCCGCTGCTGGCGATGATCTACGAGCTGGCGGCGGCCGGCGCCGACTGGGAACTGCACTACGGCGGCCGCTCCCGGGCATCGATGGCGTTCCTCGACGAGCTCGCGCGGTTCGGCTCCCGCGTCCGGCTGTGGCCCGCGGACGAGGTGGGCCTGATCGACCTCGACGCCGCCCTCGGCGAGGCGCGGCCCGGCACCCACGTCTACACCTGCGGGCCCGATCCGCTGCTGGCCGCCGTCGAGCAACGGTGCATCGCGGGCTGGCCGCCGGGCAGCCTGCACCTGGAGCGGTTCTCGCCCAAGCAGGTCGAGAGGCCGGACGAGGACCAGGCCCTCGAGGTCGAACTGCGGCGCACGGGACGGATCCTGGCCGTGCGCGCCGACCAGTCCATCTTCGACGCCGTCCGCGGCGCCGGCGTCAGTGTGCTCGGCTCGTGCCTCGAGGGCATCTGCGGCACCTGCGAGACGCAGGTGCTCGCCGGGGAGGTCGACCACCGCGACTCGGTCCTCGACGACGAGGAACGCGCCGCCAACGACTGCATGATGATCTGCGTCTCCCGAGGCAGGTCCGAGCGTCTGGTGCTGGACCTATGAAGCGGCTCACCCGAGGGGACGACATGGCCGAGATGCAGGGCTTCTTCTATCCGCGGACCGCGCACGGCGGCTCGTCGATCATCCCGGACCCACCGTGGTCCTACTCCGGTGACCTGCTCACCGTGGAATACCGCACCAACCCCGAACGCGTCGCCGAGCTGCTCCCGGCCCCGCTGGAGCCGGCACCGGACGACCCCGGCGCGGTGGCACTGATCTGGGCCGACTGGCAGTCCTGTTCGACCGGCCGGGCGGAGCTGCTGGACCCGGTACGGGCGCAATACAAGGAGGCCTTCGTCGTCGTCCGCTGCGGCTTCGCCGGGCGGGTGTACTCGCGCTGCGTCTACATCTGGGTCGACAAGGACTTCGCGATCGCCCGCGGCCTGCACCAGGGCTACCCGAAGAAGCTCGGATCGATGTGGCAGACCCGGCCGCATCCGTTCCACCACGCGGCGCCGCAGATCGCGGCCGGCGGGGTGTTCGGCGCGACGCTGGCCGCCGGCGACCGGCGCCTGGCCGAGGCGGTCCTGAGCCTGCGGGAGGAGTCGGACACCAACGGCTTCGTCAACTCCCACCCGATGGCGCACCACCGCGTCTACCCGGGCATCGGCAGGGGCGCCCCGGACGCCTTCGCCGAGCTGATCTCGTCGGGTGCCGCCGCCGTCGAGGCCGGCCCGGCCTGGCGTGGCGACGCGGACCTGCGCCTGTTCGACTCGCCGACCGAGGAGCTGAGCCGGCTCGAGGTCGACGAGGTCATCGGCGGCTACTACCGCCAGGTCGGGGTCACCTGGGACGGCGGCACGTCGCTGGCCCTCGGCTCGGCCGACGGCTGGCAGCACGCCCCCGAGCGCGAGGAAGGTCAGCAGTGAGCAGGATCGTGGTCGAGGGTGTTGAGGTCGACACCCGTCACTGGATCAACGGTGAACGGGTCGCCTCGGCGTCGACGTTCACCGACGTCTCACCGATCGACGAGGCCCCGCTGGGCGAGATCGCCGCGGGCGGGCCGGCCGAGGTGGATGCCGCCGTCCGTGCGGCCCGCGCGGCGTTTCCGGCGTGGGCGGCGCTCCCGGTCGCCGAGCGATCGGCGGTGCTCGGGCGGGTCGCGGACGGTATCGACGCCCGGGCCGAGGATCTCGCCCGGGTGGAGACCCGGGACAACGGGTCGCTGCTGCGGTCGCACCGGCGCGGGGTGATGCCGCGCGTGGGCATGAACTTCCGCTACTTCGCCGACTGGGCCGAGCGGCTGCGCCACGAGGACCGCGAGATCCGCGGGCACCGCGAGCGCATCACGTACGACCCGGCCGGTGTCGTCGCGGTCATCACGCCCTGGAACGCCCCGCTGATGCTGGCGACCTGGCGCATCGGCCCGGCGCTGGCGGCGGGGGACACCGTGGTCGCCAAGCCGCCGGAGTGGGCGCCGCTGACCGCCTCGCTGCTGGCTGACATCGCCCACGAGGCCGGCCTGCCGCCGGGCGTGCTCAACGTCGTGCAGGGGACCGGGGCCGGGGCCGGCGCCGCGTTGACCCGGCACCCGGACCTCAACCGGCTCTCGTTCACCGGCTCCGTACCCACCGCCGGTGTCATCGCCGCGGCCGCGGCGCCGAACATCGTGCCGTTGTCCTTCGAACTCGGCGGCAAGTCGCCGCTGCTGGTCTTCGCCGACGGCGACCTCGACCTCGCGGTCGATCTGGCCGTCGAGCAGTTCGACAACGCCGGCCAGGTCTGCCTGGGCGCCTTCCGGCTGCTGGTCCAGGAGGGCATCGCCGAGGAGTTCCTGGCCCGGGTCGTCGACCGGGCGTCGGCCCTGGTGCAGGGCGACCCCCGCGCCGAGGCGACCGACGTGAGCGCGCTGGTGAGCCGGGCCCACTTCGAGCGGGTCCGCGGGTTCGTCGACCGGGCCGTCGCCGCGGGCGCCAAGCCGCTGCTCGGCGGCGGGCCGAACGCCGACCTCGGCGGCCTCTACTTCGCGCCGACCATCCTGGCCGGCGCGGAGCCGGGCAGCGAGATCCTCACCGAGGAGGTGTTCGGCCCGGTCCTGACGTTCCAGACGTTCGCCACCGAGGACGAGGGCGTCGCGATGGCCAACAGCACCCGCTTCGGGCTGGCCGCGACGCTGGTCACCGGCGACCCCCGGCGCGCCGAACGGGTCAGTGCCCGGCTCAACGCGGGCACGGTCTGGGTGAACTGCTTCTTCGTCCGCGACCTCGGCGCGCCGTTCGGCGGCAACGGCAGGTCGGGCATCGGCCGCGAGGGCGGGGACTACTCCTTCGACTTCTACTGCGACGTCAAGAACAGCGTGTTCAGCCCGGGCGGCTGGACCGTTTCCGATGGGGAAGCGGAGCAAGGGGCCATCGGGACCGACGGGGCGGGTGCCTGATGGGTGAGATCGTCGGGGCCGGGCTGATCGCCCACGTGCCCACCATCGTGCTGCCGGAGGAGACCCGCCGGGAGCTGAACCACGGCCGGGACAGCACCCTGGTGTCCGGGCTGGAGCAGTTGCGCCGCGAGGTCTTCGACGTGCTCGACTACGACACCGTGGTGGTCCTCGACTCGCACTGGGCGACCACCGTCGAGTTCGTGGTCACCGCCCAGCCGTTCCGGTCCGGGCTCTTCACCTCCGAGGAGTTGCCGCGGGGGATGAGCCGGCGGCCGTACGACTTCCTGGGCGATCCCGAGCTGGCCCACCTCGTCGCGGGCAAGGCGGCCGAGCACAGCACCTGGATCACCGCGATCGACGACGAGCACCTGCCGATCTTCTACGCGACCACCAACGTCTGGGAGTTCCTCGGCCGGGGGCTGCCCGGCAAGCGCTGGATCAGCATCGGCGTGTGCCAGACCGCCGACACGGAGGACAACCTGCGCCTGGGCCGGGCGCTGGGCGACGCGATCGCGGAGTCGGACCGCAAGGTGCTGCTCATCGCCTCCGGCGCGATGTCGCACACCTTCTGGCCGCTGCGGCAACTGCGCGACCACGAGGCCGCCGGGGTCGAGCACATCTTCACCGCGGCGGCGGCAGCGGCCGACCACGAGCGCATCGAGTGGTTCGGCAAGGGCGACCACGCCCGGGTGCTGGAGACGATGCCGGAGTTCTACCGCCACAAGCCCGAGGCCCGGTTCGGCCACTACCTGATGATGATCGGCGCGCTGGGCGAGGGCGACTGCACGGCGACCGCCCGCCGGTACGGCGAGTACGAGAACTCGATCGGCACCGGCCAGGTGCACCTGTGGTTCGACCGCCCCCGGGACGGCTTCCCCCGTCCCCGCCGCACGCCGGGCGACCCGGACTACCTCCGGCAGACCCAGGGCCCCGATCTGCCGGCCGCCGGGTGAAGACCCCACCTTCTGAGGAAGCACTATGACTCTGCGTGAGACCCGCCGCATCCTGCTCGACGGCAACGTCGTCGACGTCGTCCGCCGGGATGACACCCTGGTCGCCCACGACGGCCGGGAGGTCGCCGTCGCCGGCGCGACGCACCTGCCGCCGGTGACGCCCTCCAAGATCGTCTGTGTTCACCTCAACTACTCGTCGCGGGTGGCGGAGATGATGACGACGCTGCCGCCCGCGCCGACGTACTTCCACAAGCCGGTCTCGGCGCTCAACTCCCACGAGGCCGCGGTCGTGCGCCCGGCCGGCTGCAAGTGGCTGAACTACGAGGGCGAGATCGCGATCGTCATCGGCCGCACGGCCCGCAACATCTCGCCCGCCGAGGCCGGCGACCACATCCGGGGTTACACGGTCGGCAACGACTACGGGCTGCACGACTTCCGCGACACCGACTCCGGCTCGATGCTGCGCGTCAAGGGCGCCGACACGCTGTGCCCGCTGGGCCCCGGGCTGGTCGAGGGGTGGGACTTCCGCGACAAGCGCATCCGCACCCTCGTCAACGGCGAGGTGCGCCAGGACGGCAGCACCAGCGAGATGCGGTGGGACATGCACTACCTGGTCGCCGACATCGCGCGGACCATCACCCTGCACCCCGGCGACGTGCTGCTGTCCGGTACGCCCGCGATCTCGCGGACCGTCTACCCCGGCGATGTCGTCGAGGTGGAGGTCGAGGGCCTCGGCACGTTGCGCAACCACATCGTCGAGGGGCCCACGCCGATCCGGGCCGACGTGGGCGCCCAGCCCACCGAGAGCGAGGAGGTGCTCTCCACCGCGCAGGGCGGCGACTGGGAGTTCCGCGGCATCCGCAAGCCCGATCTCAGCAAGACCCACTGAGGCGCGCGGATGAACCCCGTACCCGATCCCGTGGCCGCCGTCGACTGGGCGCTGCGGGCCCAGGGGATCCCGCTGCCCGCCGGGTTGTTCGTCGGTGGCGAGCAACGGCCGGCGCTGTCCTCGGCCGTCCGGGCGGTGCGCAGCCCGCGCGACGGGGGCCATCTCGTCGACCTGGCGTGGGCGGACGCCGCCGACGCGGACGCCGCCGTCCTGGCGGCCCGCCGCGCCTTCGACCGCGGGCCGTGGCCGCGCCTGGCCGCCCGCGAGCGGGGCGAGGTGCTGCTGCGCTTCGCCGACCTGGTGGAACGGCACCGCGACGAACTCGCCCTGCTGGTCAGCCTGGAGATGGGCAAGCCGATCCGGGCCGCTTGGGAGATCGAGCTGCGGGCCCTCGTCCGGTGCCTGCGGTTCTACGGCGGCCTCGCCGACAAGACGGCGGGCGAGATCCCGCCCACCGTGGCCGGCCAGCTCGCCCTGGTCACCCGCGAACCGGCCGGCGTGGTGGCGGCGGTGGTGCCGTGGAACTTCCCGCTCACCATCGGCGGCTGGAAATTCGCCCCGGCCCTGGCCGCGGGCTGCACGGTGGTGCTCAAGACGGCCGAGCAGTCGCCGCTGTCCATGCAGCGCGTCGCCGCGCTCGGCGCCGAGGCCGGGCTGCCGCCCGGGGTGCTCAACGTGCTCTCCGGCGACGGCACGGTGGTCGGGCGGCGGCTGGGGGAGCACCCCGACGTCGACATCCTGACCTTCACCGGCTCCACGCCGGTCGGCCGGCATTTCCTGCGGTACGCGGCCGACAGCAACCTCAAGCGGGTGCTGCTGGAACTCGGCGGCAAGTCGCCCAACATCGTCTTCCCGGACGCCGACCTGGACACCGCCGCGCGGACCGCCGCCTGGGCGATCTTCTTCAACGCCGGCGAGATGTGCACCGCCGGCTCCCGCCTGGTCGTGCACCGCGACATCGCCGAGGCGGTGACCGAGCGGGTGGTGGCCGCCGCGGCCGACTGGCAGCCGGCCGACCCCCTGCTGCCCGGCACGGTCATGGGCCCGCTGATCGACGAGGGCAGCCTCACCCGCGTCCTCGGGCAGTTGCGGACCAGCGTGGCGCAGGGCGCGGAGATCCGCGCGGGCGGGTGCCGGACCCGCGCCGGGAGCGGGGGAGCGTACCTGGAGCCCACCGTGGTCACCGGCGCCGACCGGGCGAACGTGGTGGTCCGCGAGGAGTTGTTCGCGCCGGTGCTGGCCGTGCAGACGTTCGCCGGCGAGGCCGAGGCGCTGGAGATCGCCGGCGACACCGACTACGGCCTGGCGGCCGCGGTCTGGACCAACGACCTGGGGCGCGCGCACCGGCTGGCCCGGTCGCTGCGGGCCGGCACGGTCTGGGTGAACTGCTACGAGGAGGGCGACATGACCGTGCCGTTCGGCGGGGTGAAACTCTCCGGCAGCGGCCGGGACAAGTCGCGGCACGCCCTGGACGAGTACACCGACCTCAAGACCACCTGGATCACCCATGGCTGAGCGCCGGCGCCCGCTGGTCGTCATCCCGGCCCGGTTCTCCGCCTCGGCCTCGGCGCTGCGCTACCGGGCGGAGGTGGCGGCGGCCAAGCTCGTCCAGGCCGTGTACGACGCGGGTGCCGAGCCGCTGGTCATCCATCCCGAGGTGCCGGCGGGGCTGACCGGCGACGGGCTCGACGCCGTGGTGCGCGAGCGGATCTGGCTGGCCGACGGCGTCCTGCTGCCGGGCGGCGGCGACCTCGCGGCCGGCTGGGCCGGGCAGCGCCCGCACGCCGCACAGTACGACGTCGACGAGACCCAGGACGCCTTCGACCTGGCGTTGGCGCGGGTGGCGCTGCGGGACGCGATCCCGCTGCTGGCCATCTGCCGGGGCACCCAGGTCGTCAACGTCGCCCGCGGCGGCGACCTGGTGCAGGACCTGACCGAGACGCTGGGCGCCGACCACCGCCACCTGGTGCACGAGATCGAGATCGCGGCGGACTCGCCGTTGCGCGCGGTGGTGCCCGGCGACCGGATGACCGTCTCCTGCTACCACCACCAGGGGCTGGGCCGGCTCGGCGAGTCCCTGCGCGCCTCGGCCCACGCCGCCGACGGCACGGTCGAGGCGGTGGCGCTCGACGATCACGCCGGCTGGTGCCTGGGAGTGCAGTGGCATCCCGAGGACACCGCGGCCACCGACCCCCGGCAGGCCCGGGTCTTCCAGGCCTTCGTCGCCGCCGCTTTGCAGCGAACGCCGGACCGCCACCAGGATGAGGAGTGACCATGGTCCACGTGGATCCAGCGGCGATGGAAACGGCCGAGGCCGCGCTGCTCAACGACGGCATCGACGTCGTGCGCCTCGGCTACAGCGACCTCATCGGGGCCGAGCGGGGGCGGGACCTGCTCACCCGGCGCTTCGCCCGGACGGTCGGTGACGGCGTCGCCTTCTGCCGCTCGGTGTACGGCACCTCGCCGATGGGCGACGTGGTCGACATCGAGGGCGGGCTGTCCGCCGGGCTCCCGGACGTCGTGGCGGTCCCCGACCTGAGCACCCTTCAGCACGTGCCGTGGGAGCCGGGCGTGGCGCACGTGATCGCCGACCTCTACAACCCGGACGGGACCGCCTCCGGCGAGAGCCCCCGTACCGTCCTGCGCGGCGTGCTGAGCCGGTTCGCCGAGCTCGGCATGCGCCCGGTCGTCGGCCCCGAACTGGAGTTCTACGTCCTCGAACCGAGCGCGACCGCGCCGACCGGGTGGCAGCGGTACGGCGAGGGCACCGGGAACGTCTACACCGCGGGGCTCAAGGGCGACCCGGAGAACACGCTGCTCAGCTTCCTGCGCAGCCTGGCGGCGTACGGGCTCGACGTGGTCGGCGCCAACCACGAGTTCGCCTCCGGCCAGTTCGAGATCAATCTCTGGCACTCCGAGGCGCTCGACGCCGCCGACCGGGCGTTCCGCTTCAAGACCGCCGTACAGGAACTCGCGCGCATCCGGGGCAAGCGCGCCACCTTCATGGCCAAGCCGTTCAACGACGAGGGTGGATCGGGTTTTCACCTGCACTTCTCGACCCTCGACGAGGACGGCCGGCCGCTCTTCGACGATCCCGGCGGCGAGGACGGCCTGTCGGCGGTGGCCCGCCACGCCATCGCGGGCGTCCTGGCCCACGCGCCGGCGCTGGCCGCCCTGCTGAATCCCACGGTCAACTCCTACAAGCGCTTCGGGCCGGACACGCTGGCGCCCTGGCTCATCGACTGGGGCCTGGACAACCGCAGCGCGATGATCCGGATACCACCCGAACGGGGCCGGGCCGCGCGGATGGAGGTCCGGCTCGGTGACGCGTCGGCGAACCCGTACCTGGCGGTGGCCGCGCTGCTCGGCGCGGCGTACCTCGGCATCCGGGACAAGCTGGAGACCCCGGCGAAGCTCGAGGGCTACGGCTACGACCCCGCCAAGGCCGAGCGGCTGCCCGGCGACCTGGGCGCCGCGATCGGCGCGCTCGAGGCCGACCACGAGCTCAGGGAGTTGCTGGGCGCGCCGTTCGTGGCCGCCTTCGTGGCGTACAAGCGTAACGAGCTCGAACGATTCTCCCGGTGGGTCACCGACTGGGAGTTCCGCGAGTACAGCTACCACCTGTGAAGGGGGACGGAGTGGCGCGGCCACGACTGCTGATGATCCTCAGCGAGAACTGGACCCTCACCTCGGGACGCGACCTGCCCGAGCTGGTGCGGTGGGCCCGGGTGGCGGAGGACACCGGCTTCGACGCGGTCATGATCAGCGAGCACGTCGTGCTGGGCCCGGACGCGAGCGTGCGGGGCGTGATGGGCAACCCGCGCGACTACGCGATGCCGGGCAACCAGGATCCGGCCATGCCCTGGCCCAACTCGCTGCTGCTGCTCGCGGCGATGGCCTCGGTGACGACCCGGCTGCGGCTGATCGCCGGCGCGGTCATCGCGCCGCTGCGGCACCCGCTGCTGCTCGCCCGCGAGCTCGGCACCCTGGACCTGCTCAGCGCGGGACGCCTGGTCGTGCAGCCCACCGTCAGCTGGAGCGAGGACGAGTACGCCGCCCTGGCGGTGCCGTTCCACCGGCGCGGCAAGATCCTGGACGAGCAGCTGGAGATCCTCGAACTGGCCTGGAAGGGCGGCCCGATCTCGTATGCGGGCGAGTTCTTCTCGTTCCGCGACGTCAGCCTCGAACCGCGCGCGTACCGGCCCGACGGGCCCCGGCTCTGGTTCGGCGGGCAGCGGATGAGCGCGCCGCTGCTGCGCCGGCTCGTGCGCTGGGGACACGGCTTCCACCCGCTCGGCGAGCCCGACGCGGAGGACCTGGCGCGGCTGGCGACGGCGATGCGCGCGGCCGGCCGGGACATCGCCGAGCTGGAACGGATCGGGGGCACCCGAGCGGTCTTTCCCGACGACGACTCGCCCGCCGACCTCGGTCTGGCCCTGGAGCCGGTCCGCGAGCAACTCGCCGCCGGCTACACGACCATCTGCGTGAAGCCCTCGCAGTTCATCGACGACGTAAGCGAGCTGGAGTCGTTCTGCGGCGACGTCGTGCGCCGCGTCCAGGCCATGGCGGTGTGAGGTGCCCATGAGACTCCTGGTGATCCAGCACGACCATGCCTCGCCCCTGGGACCGGTGGCCGAGCGCTTCGCCGAGCGGGGCTACGACGCGACGTCGCACCTTGTGGTGCCCGCGGACCGGTTCCACGATCCCGGCGTCGAGACCGAGTTCCCGGACTTCACCCGCTTCGACGCGGTGGTGCTGATGGGCGCGCCCTGGTCGGCCTACGACGAGACCGTGGCCAGCTGGGTGGTGCCGGAGCGGGAGCGGATCCACCGTGCCGACGAGGCGGGCGTGCCGGTGCTCGGCATCTGCTTCGGCGGTCAGATGCTGGCCGCGACGCTGGGCGGGGCCGTCGGGCCGTCCTCGCAACCCGAGATCGGGTGGACCCGGGTGGCGAGCGACGACGAGGCGATCGTGCCGTCGGGCCGCTGGTTCCAGTGGCACTACGACCGGTGGGGGCTGCCGCCGGGAGCGCGCGAGATCGCCCGCAACGCCGCCGCCTCCCAGGCCTTCGTGCTGCGCCGCAACCTCGCGGTGCAGTTCCACCCCGAGCTGACCAGCGGCATGCTCGCCGGCTGGCTGGGCAACGGCGGTGCCGCCAAGGCTGCGGCCGGTGGAATCGACGTGGCGGAACTCGTGGCCGCGACCCGCGCGGGCGAGGCCGCGGCCCGGACCCGGGCACGGCTCCTGGTGGACGGCTTCCTGGACGTGGTGGCGACCGGCGTCCCGCGCCCGAACTGATCAGGACAGCAGCGGGAACACTCCGACGCGGCCCCGACCGGTCGCCGCCTCGATGAGGTCGACCGGCGGCGCCATCTGCACGAGCACCGCCACGGTGTGTGCCAGCCCCTCGGCGGGAACCTCTGCCGCCGGCCGGTCCAGCGCGTTGAGCAGGTCGAGCAGGTGCACCGTCGCCTCGACGACGCCGATGCTCACGGCCTCCGCCAGGGGCATCAACGCCCCGAAGTAGTCGACCACAACGGGGCCGAGCCGCCGTGCATCGGCGATGGCCTGCGGCCCATTCACGGCGAACTGCTCGACCAACTGCCCGGTACTTCGCCGCGCCGCATCCTCGCTGGCGCTCGTCGCGGTCTGCTCCCGCATGCTGTGCGCGATCCCGTCCGGGGCGTTGAAAAACCGCAGGAGCGCGGCGGCCGTGGGAACCGCCGGTTCGGCCTCCCGCACGCGCTCGACCAGCGCCGCCAGCGTGGCCGGCCACATCGCGGCGTGCGCGTAGAGGCTCCGCACGTCCCAGTCGCCGAGCCTGGTCGGCCGCCGCCACTGCTCATCGGTCATCGCCCGGCCGCGCTCGGCCCAGGCCGACCAGAGAGCGCCGCATGTGGTCAGGCGATCGTCGATCGTCACGGCCCGAACCTATCGGCCCCGGTATTGGTCTGCAACGCCGCCGCGGCCGGCAACCCCTCACCCGGAAAAGACCACAGTGGACAGACTGCCACGATCATGAGTGCAATTGCTGGGGCATGCCGCGCCGCAGAAGCCCCGATCCCGGTACGGCGACACACCGTCACCAACCCCAACACCACCTCCCCGCGTCCACGAATCGACCACCGTGCCGGGTCGCCGCCCTGCCGGCGCGCCGGCCGAGGTGTCGCCGGCGGAGCGGCAGAGCCGGCGTTGTTGGGCGACAGGCACACTCGGCAGTCCGACGCTTAGACCAGCGGCCGAGCCCATGATGGATATCGTGGGAGAGCAGACGTGACCAACGAGTACGGCGTGTTCCTGGGCCTGGACGTTGGTAAGAGCGACCATCACGCGGTCGCACTGGATCCGGCGGGCAAGCGCCTACATGACGCGGCGTTGCCGAACACTGAGGCTGGGCTGCGGAAACTGTTCGACAAACTCGCTGAGCACGGCCGGATCCTGGCGGTGGTCGACCAGCCCGCCTCGATCGGTGCCCTGCCCGTCGCGGTCGCCCGCGCGTGCGGGCATCAGATCGCCTACCTGCCCGGTCTGGTCATGCGCCGGCTCGCTGACCTGCACCCCGGCACTGCGAAGACCGACGCCCGAGACGCCTACGTGATCGTGGACGCCGCCCGGACGTTGCCGCACACGCTGCGCCGGGTCGACGCCGGCGACGATGCCCTCGCCGAGCTGGAGATGCTGGTCGGCTACGACGACGACCTCGCCGGTGAGGTCACCCGACTGTCCAACGGGATCCGTGGGCTGCTCACCCAGATCCACCCGCCCCTGGAACGGGTCCTGGGCCCGAAAGTCCAGCACCCGGCGGTGCTGGAACTGTTGTCGCGGTGTGGCGGCCCGGCCGGGCTGCGCAGGGCCGGCCGGTCGAAACTCGCCGAGATCGTCAAACCGCGTGCACCCCGTATGGGCGCCCGCCTCGTCGAGCAGATCTTCACCGCCCTGGACGCCCAGACGGTGGTCGTTCCCGGCACCACCGCGGCCGAGAGCATCCTCCCCAGGCTAGCCGAAGGCCTGCGTGAACTGCTGAAACAGCGCGACCAGGTTGCTGTTCAGGTGGAGGAGATGCTTGATGCGCAGCCCGGATCCTGCTCGAAGTCGGCGACCTCGCCTCCTTCCCCACCTCCGGCCACCTGGCCGCCTACGCCGGACTGGCCCCGGTCACCCGACGCTCGGGCACCAGCATCCACGGCGAGCACCCACCCAAGGGCGGCAACAAGCAGCTCAAACGCGCGTTCTTCCTGTCCGCGTTCGCCGCCCTTTCCGACCCACTCAGCCGGGCTTACTACGACCGGAAACGCGCTGAGGGCAAGAAACACAACGCCGCCCTCATCTGCCTCGCCCGCCGCCGCGTCGACGTCCTGCACGCCATGCTCCGCACCCGCACGCCCTACCAGCACAAACCGGCAGAAAAACTCGCCTTCGCTGCTTGACAAAAACCATAGGGACACCCCCCGCTCCCGGCCCGGCGGCGCGGCACTTCGGTGACCGACGCTGAAGGTCGCCTCCTGTGCCATGGCGATGGTGTTGCGGTTGTCGACCCGATATGCCGTACCGGAGATGGTTTTACGAATGGTGCTGGGCCGTTTCCGTTGGGGAAGCAGAGCTGGCCGGTGTGGTGATGCCGTAGCGCTGCCGGCTGAAGGTGCGCAGCCGGCCGGCGAGTCCGCGGATCGTGGCGGCCGCGTGGTGGCTTGCGGGCCAGGCGGCGTACAGGTCGATCACCAGAGCCCCCGGCGCCAGGTCGATGCCGACCGGCACCAGGTCGAAGCGCGGGTCGTCGGAGAGCACCGCGACGCCGCGGCCCGCCGCGGCGACCGCCTGCGCGACCTCCGGGGTGCCGAATTCGATGGCGTGGTCCATCGCGAGGCGCGCGCCGGCCAGGGCCCGGTCCAGGGCGGTGCGCGCGTGCTGAGGCGCGCCCAGCACGAGCAGGTTCCGGCCGATCAGCTCGGCCAGCGAGACGCTGCCCCGCGCGGCCCAGGGGTCGGCGGCCGTGACGTAGGCCCAGACCGGCAGGGTGGCCACCGCGACGTGCGCGAGGTGCGCCGGCGGCGGGTCGGTGCCCACGGCCAGGTCGGCGCCGCGGGCGAGCGCGCCGTAGATCTCCGACGGCAGCTCCTCCCAGACCTGGGCCACCGGGTCGTCCGGGCCCCAGGTGGCCAGGAACGGCGCGATGACGTCGGTCAGCGTGGTGCCCGGCGTGCTGATCACCACCGCGCTCAGCGCTCCCTCGCGCAGCGAGGCGGCGGCCTCCCGGGCCAGCTCGGCGCGGGTGACCAGGTCGCGGGCGATGGGCAGGAAGCGGTGGCCGGCGGCGCTGAGCACCAGGCGCCGCTCCGTCCGGTCGAACAGGGTCAGCCCGAGCTCGCGCTCGAAGCGGCGCAGCTGGCGGGAGAGTGACGGCTGGGCGATGCGCAACCGCTGCGCGGCGGCCGTGACCGAGCCGGTGTCCGCGATGGCCACGAACGTGCGCAACGAGGCGAGTTCCATGGGCTCGACCATGCCTCAGAGGCATGATGATGAGCAACATCCGGTATTGGACGGCTATCTGGTGGAGCCCTGAGGATCTCGGCATGGACATCGTGCAGGAGCGCAGACTGCTCACCGAGATCCCTGGACCCCGTTCCCGGGCGCTCCAGGAACGCAAACTGGCGAGCGTGTCGGCCGGCGTGGGGGTGGGCCTGCCGGTCTACATCACCCGGGCGGGCGGTGGCGTGCTCGTCGACGCCGACGGCAACCAGCTGATCGACTTCGGATCCGGGATCGCGGTCACCACGGTGGGCAACGCGGCGCCGCGCGTGGTCGAGCGGGTGCGGCGCCAGGTCGCCGAGATGACGCACACGTGCTTCATGGTCACGCCGTACGAGGGCTATCTGGAGGTCTGTGAGGCGCTCGCCGAGCTGACGCCGGGTGACCACGCCAAGCGCAGCGCCCTGTTCAACTCCGGCGCCGAGGCGGTCGAGAACGCGGTCAAGATCGCTCGCGTCGCCACCGGCCGGCAGGCCGTCGTCGCCTTCGAGCACGGCTATCACGGCCGCACCAACCTGACGATGGCCCTGACCGCCAAGTCGATGCCGTACAAGGCGGGATTCGGGCCGTTCAGCCCCGAGATCTACCGCGCGCCGATGGCCTATCCGTTGCGCTGGCCGGGCGGCGCCCAGGCGTGCGCGGACGAGGCCTTCGAGGCGTTCGCCAGCACCGTGCGCACCCAGGTGGGCGCGGATCGGGTGGCCGCGGTCGTGGTGGAGCCGATCCAGGGCGAGGGCGGCTTCATCGTGCCGCCGGCGGGCTGGCTGCGCCGGGTCGCGGACTTCTGCCGGGAGCACGGCATCCTGCTGATAGCCGACGAGATCCAGACCGGATTCTGCCGCACCGGTGACTGGTTCGCCTGCGACCACGACGGCGTCGTGCCCGATCTGATCACCTCGGCCAAGGGGATGGCCGGCGGGCTGCCGCTGGCGGCGGTGACCGGGCGGGCCGAGTTCATGGACGCCGTGCACCCCGGCGGCCTCGGCGGGACCTACGGCGGCAACCCGGTCGCCTGCGCCGCCGCCCTGGGCGCCATCGAGACCATGCGTACGGAGCACCTGTGCGCCCGCGCCCGGGAGATCGAGGCCCTGTTCCGGCACCGCCTGGAGAAGCTGCGGCACAGGTACGACGTGATCGCCGAGATCCGTGGCCGGGGAGCGATGCTCGCCATGGAGCTGACCGCCGGCGCCGGTGATCTCACGCCGAACCCCGGTGCGACGGCGGCCGTCAACGCCGCGTGCCACCGGCAGGGCCTGGTCACCCTCACCGCGGGCACCTTCGGCAACGTCTTGCGCTTCCTGCCGCCGCTGACCGCGCCGGACCACCTGCTCGAAGAGGGCCTCGACCTGATCGAGCGCGCCTTCCAGCAGCACCTCGGATGAGCGAGCACGAGATCCTGGCCAGGGTCCCCACCGGCCTGTTCATCGGCGGCGGCTGGCGGGCGGCCGAGGACGCCGCGAGCCTCGACGTCGAGGATCCGGCGACCGGGGCGGTGCTCGCCTCCGTCGCCTCCGCCACCCCGGGGGACGGGCGCCGGGCGCTGGACGCGGCGGTCGCCGCGCAGGCCGGCTGGGCGGCGACGGCGCCGCGGGCCCGAGCCGAGTTGCTGCGCACGGCCTTCGAGCTGCTCACCGCGCGAACCGAGGAGTTCGCCCTGCTGATGACGCTGGAGATGGGCAAGCCGCTGGCCCAGGCGCGCGGCGAGGTCGCCTACGGCGCGGAGTTCCTGCGGTGGTTCTCCGAGGAGGCCGTACGGGTCGACGGCCGCTGGGCCACCTCCCCGGACGGCGCCACCCGGCTGCTGACCATGCGGCAGCCGGTCGGCCCGGTGCTGATGATCACCCCCTGGAACTTCCCGCTCGCCATGGGCACCCGCAAGATCGGCCCGGCCGTCGCGGCCGGCTGCACGATGGTGGTCAAACCGGCGTCGCAGACCCCACTCACCATGCTGGCGCTGGCCGGCCTCTTCGCCGAGGCCGGGCTGCCGCCGGGCGTGCTGAACGTGGTGCCGACCGCGCGCACGGCGGCCGTGATGGCGCCGCTGGTCGGCGACCCCCGGCTGCGCAAGCTGACCTTCACCGGCTCCACCCCGATCGGCAAGCACCTGGTACGGCAGTCCGCCGACCGGCTGCTGCGCGTCTCGATGGAGCTCGGCGGCAACGCGCCCTTCGTGGTCTTCGCCGACGCCGACCTGGACGCCGCCGTCGAGGGCGCGATGCTCGCCAAGATGCGCAACATGGGGGAGGCCTGCACCGCGGCCAACCGGTTCCTGGTGCAGGAGCCGGTGGCGGAGGAGTTCGTCGCGCGGTTCGCCGCCCGGATGGCCGCCGAGCGGGTGGGCCGCGGCACCCAGGACGGCGTGACGGTCGGTCCGCTCATCGACGCCACGCAGCGGGGAAAGGTCGCCCAGCTCGTCGCCGACGCCGTCGCGGGCGGCGCCGAGGTCGTCACGGGCGGCTCGGCGCTCGGCGGGGCGGGGTACTTCTACGAGCCGACCGTGCTGGCCGGGGTGCGCCCGGACGCCGCGCTGATGCGCGAGGAGATCTTCGGACCGGTCGCGCCGGTCACCGCGTTCGCCGACGAGGAGGAGGCGCTGCGGCTGGCCAACGACACCGAGTACGGGCTCGCCGCGTACATCTTCACCCGCGACCTGGCCCGCACGGTGCGGGTCAGCGAGGCGCTGGAGTTCGGCATGGTCGGCGTCAACCAGGGGATCGTGTCCAATCCCGCGGCGCCCTTCGGCGGCGTGAAGCAGTCGGGCTTCGGTCGCGAGGGCGGGCCGGAGGGGATCGACGAATACCTGTCCGTCAAGTACGTCGGGATCGCGCTGTAGCCGGGAAACCGTATGGATCCAAACGTTGGCCCGGTCAACCTCTTGACCAGCGAATGTGACCGCCGTTACGTTGACGGCCAACAGCTCGTATGGATTCAAACGTTCTCCTGCCATCCCCCGGAGGAATGTCATGTCCGCTGACCCCGCCACCACCGCCGGTCCGCACGGGCCCGGCCTGAAGCGCGACGCCATATCCGCCGCCGGCATCGTCTTCCTGGTGCTGGCCGCGGCCAGCCCGCTGATCGGCCTCACCGGCGCCGTGCCGGCGGCGATGGTGGTCGGCAACGGGCTCGGCGCGCCCCTGGCCTACGCGGTGGTCGGGGTGATCGTGCTGGTCTTCGCCGTGGGCTTCGTGGCGATGTCCCGGCACGTCACGAACGCCGGCGCGCTGTACGCCTACGTGGGCCGGGGTCTCGGCGCCCGGATGGGCCTGGGCGCCGCGGGCGTGGCGCTCTGGTCGTACACGGCGATCCAGGCCTCGGTGTACGGCTTCTTCGGGGTGGTCGGCGCGGCCACGCTCGACTCGTGGACCGGGCTGAAGCTGCCCTGGTGGGTGCTCACCGTCGGCCTGATCGTGCTGGTGCAGGTGTTCGGCTACCTGCACATCGAACTGGGCGCGCGGGTCCTGGCGGTGCTGATGATCCTGGAGTGGGGCACGATGCTGGTGCTCGGCCTGGTCATCCTGGCCAAGGGCGGCACCGGGGAGGGACTGGGCGTCTCGCAGGTGTTCTCCGTCGAGAGCCTGCTGGCCGGCGCGCCCGGCGTCGCGCTGGTGTTCGGCTTCGCCTCGATGTTCGGCTTCGAATCCAGCGCCATCTACGGCGAGGAGGCGCGCAACCCCGAGCGCTCGGTGCCGCGCGCGACGTACCTGTCGATCATCCTGATCACCGCCTTCTTCCTCTTCACCTCGTGGACGCTGATCGTGGGCCACGGCCCGGCCGGCGCGGTCGCGGCGGCCGGCAAGGCGCTCGAGTCCGGCGACCCGGCGGCGTACGTGTTCGACGCGGGCGGCACCTACCTGGGCTCGTGGGCGCCGCACGCGATGAGCGTCTTCGTCATCACCTCGATGTTCGCGGCGGCGCTCGCGTTCCACAACGGCATCTCCCGCTACCTGTTCACCCTCGGCCGCGACGGCGTGCTGCCGCGCGGGCTGGCGGCGGTGCATCCGCGCACCCGGGCCCCGCACGTGGCGTCGGTGACCCAGTCGGTGTCGATCCTGGTGCTCATCACGCCGTTCATCGTCGCCGGGGCGGACCCGGTGGCGACCCTGTTCTTCTGGGGCTCGGGGGTCGCGGTGGTCGGCATCGTGACGCTGTACGCGCTGACCTCCGCCGCCGCGTTCCGCTACTTCCGGTCGCACCCGGCCCAGGACTCCCGGCTCTGGCACACCCGGATCGCCCCGCTGCTCTCCGTGTTCACCATGCTCGGCGCCCTCGCCCTGGTGCTGAAGAACATCGACACGCTCGTCGGAGCCGCCACCGGACCGACGATCGTGCTGCTGCTGACGGTGCCCGTCGCGTTCCTGCTGGGGTTCGCCGCGTACACCGCGGCCCGCCGGCGGCTCGACCCGGCCGCGCGGGCCGGGCTGGTCGACGAGCTGACCTGACCCGGCAAGCGGTGGCCCGGGCACCCCGCCGCCGCCCGGTGGCGGGGTGCCGACGGTAGCCTCGTACGGGTGCGTCATCGCCGTGGAGGAGCCCTGTGACCGGTCATCGTTCGATCACCGAGACTGAGAAGACCGTTCAGGAGAAGCTCGGCGACGTCCCCCTGCGCTGGGAGTCGATGGCGGCGGTCGCGAACATCTACCGGGCCGCCGCGGCGACGCGCCACCACGTCGAGAATTCGGTGCTGCGCGAGGTCGAGCTGACCTGGACCGGCTTCGTGGTGCTCTGGGTGGTGTGGATCTTCGGCGAGACGGAGACCCGCACCGTCGCCGAGGAGGCCGGCATCTCCAAGGGCACGCTCACCGGGGTGTCCCGCACGCTGGAGGCCCGCGGGCTGGTCCGCCGCTCCGCGCACGCCACGGACGGGCGGATGGTGCTGCTCGCCCTCACCGACGCCGGCGAGGCGCTCATGCGGCGGCTGTTCCCGGCGTTCAACGCCGAGGAAGCGTTCGTCACCACCCGGCTCAGCACGCCGGAAACCGTGCAGCTCGCCGACCTGCTGCGCCGCATCGTCGCCCAACTGGAGGGCGAGGGGGAGCAGCGCCGGCTCGACCTGCTCGCCGGCGCGACGCCGCAACCCCGCCGCGGCGGCCGCCGCAAACGCACCTGACAAACCATTTCCGGTACGGCATGCCGGGTCGACAACCGCAACAGCACCGTCACCGCCACAGGGGGCGACCTGCGGGGTCGGTCACCGCAGTGCCGCCGGCGCCGGGCTGAGAGCGAATCCGGGTCAGCGTACGGATGTGATGCGGTAGACCAGGGCGGCCCCGGCCAGGGCGAACAACGAGGATGCCAGGTAGAGCGTGGGATATCCGCCGGCGTGGGCGACGATGGGTGCGGCGATCGCCGGGGCGAGGACCTGCGGCATGGAGTTGGCGATGTTGATCACGCCCAGGTCCTTGCCGCGGTCCAGCTCGGTCGGCAGCACCTGGGTCATGAGAGCGAAGTCCACCGAGGTGAACGCGCCGAACCCGACACCGAGAATCAACGCGGCCACGATCACTCCGGTCCAGGAGTGCCAGCCGGCCAGCAGGAAGCCGGCCAGCGCCATGATGACGCCGGACCAGGTGACAAAGGCGCGCCGGTTGCCGAGGCGGTCGGACCAGGCCCCGGCGACCAGCACGGTGATGAGCAGCGTGGTCGCGTTGACGGCGGTCAGGATCAGCACACCGCCGTCCGGATCGGCCAGTCCCACTTCATCCTTGAGATAGAAGAACAGGTAGAGCACGGCCATGGCGTTGCCCAGGTTCATCAGGAAGCGGGTGAGCCAGGCCCAGGCGAAGTCCGGGTGGCGGGCCGGGCTGATCCAGAATCCGGTCAGGAAGGCGCGCCAGCTCCACGCGGGCCGCAGCGCCGCCGGCAGCACCTGGTCGCGCCGGATCAGCAGATACGGCACGGCGGAGACCAGCACGAAACCGGCGCAGGCGAGGTAGCCGCCGGTGATGCTGCCACCGACGACCGCAAGGCCGGCGCCCGCTGCGGCCCCGACCGTCTGCGCCACGCCGAAATAGCCGCCGACGATCCCGCGCTGGGCCACCGGTACGTGGTCCGGGATGGCGGCCGTCAACGCCGCGAACGGCGCGTTCAGCGCCGTCTGCACCAGCGACCAACCGATGATCATCATGGGTATGTCGCGCGCCACGGCCAGGATCGCGAGCCCTGCGACGCCGGTCACGGTGCCGGCGGCGATCCACGGCAGCCGCCGGCCGAAGCGGGAGATCGTACGATCCGACAGCGCACCCCAGAGCGGGTTCGCGAGCAGCGAGAACAACGCTCCGACCCCGGTCACCAGGGCGAGCACGCCCTGCTTGTCGCCCGGCGAGAACACGTCGGCCTGCTTCGCCAGCAGGATCTGCAACGGGCCGTACCAGCCGACGAACATGCCCGTCACGGCCAGCGAGAACGTCAGTATCCAGACCGCCGGCACCCGCTCGGTGGGCACGCCGGCCACGGCGGACGTCGCTGCTGCGGGGGCGCCCTCCGCCGGAGGCGCATCGGTCATCGGGCCGACTGCCCGATCGAGGCGGTACGGCTGTCCCGGATCCGCTCACGCAGCCAGCCGAACGACGTCTTGGGGGTACGCCGCCCGGTGCTGTAGTCGACATGCACCAGGCCGAAACGCTTGGTGTAGCCCGCCGCCCACTCGAAGTTGTCCAGCAACGACCACACGTAGAAGCGGCGAACGTCCACCCCGGCGTCCAGGGCCACCTGCACGGCGTCCAGGTGCGCGGCGAGAAACGAGACGCGTTCCCGGTCCTCACACCGGCCCGCGGCGTCCACCACATCGTCGACGGCGCAGCCGTTCTCGGTCACCATCAACGGCGGCAGCCGGTCGCCGTACCGCTTGTGCAGCCCCAGCAGGACCTCCGTGAGCCCGTCCGGGGCGATGGCCCAGCCGAACGCGGTCACCGGAAGCCCGGCCGGCGGGATCACCTCCAGGGGGATGTCGCCCTCGACGGCGCGTACGGCGTTGACGGTGTAGTAGTTGACTCCCCAGAGATCGACCGGGCTGGCGATGACGGTCATGTCGCCCTCCCGGATCGCCGGCTCCACCAGCGGCAGCGCCTCCTCGGGATAGCTGCCCAGCAGTATCGGATCGGTGAACAGGCGATTCTGCACGGTGTCGTAGTACGCCGCCGCGGCCACGTCCGCCGGGGAGTCGCTCACCGGCCGGGCCGGGGCGTAGCTGCTGATCGCCATGATCGGCGTCGGGCCGGTCGCCCGCAGCGTCGCAACTGCCGAGCCGTGCGCCAGCAGCAGATGGTGGGCCACGGTGCCGGCATCGCTCAGCGGCAACTGCAGGCCCGGGGCGTGCTCGCCGACCACGTGTCCGAGGACGAAGTGCTCGAACATCTCGTTGATCGCGGCCCAGACGCCGACCCGGTCGCCCAGGCGGGCAGCCACGATGGCGGCGTACTCGGCGAACCGGTGCGCGGTGTCCCGCTGCTGCCAGCCGCCCTGGTCCTGCAGCCACTGCGGGAGATCCCAGTGGAACAGGTTCACCACCGGGGTGATCCCGCGCTCGACCAGAGCGTCCAGCAGCCGGTCGTAGAAATCCAGGCCGGCGGGGTTGGGCGCACCCGACGCGGTGACCACGCGCGGCCAGGAGACCGACAGCCGGTAGGCGTCCACCCCCAGATCGGCCAGCAACGCCACGTCCTCGCGCCACCGGTGCACGTGATCGCAGGCCACGTCTCCGGTCTGCCCGTCCGCGATCGTCCCGGGACGGTGGCTGAAGGTGTCCCAGACCGACGGCACCCGCCCGCCCTCGCCGGCCGCCCCCTCGATCTGATAGGCCGAGGCCGCCACGCCCCAGACGAAGCCTTGAGGGAAACCCGCCACGTGTCCCGCTCCTCGCGTGCAGTGGACCACCATCACTATTGATGAGAATGATTCGTGTTCGTTGCGCGATACGCAAGAGCGGCCGCGTCTCGCGGATCAGCTCGGTTTTGAATCAGCGCTCATGCACGATCCGGCCGTCGAAGACGGTGAGGTCGACCTCGGCGTGCGGCAGTTCGTGCGGGTCGACGGCCGCGAGGTCGCGGTCCAGCACGCACAGGTCGGCGACCTTGCCGGCCTCGATCGTGCCCTTCCACCCCTCGGCGAAGTCCTGCCGCGCCGGGTTGGCGGTGTACGCCCGGATCGCCTCGGCCAGGCCGACCCGCTGATCCGGCCCGCTGGTGCGGCCGCTGGCCTTGGACTCGCGCAGCAGCATCGCGGCCACGCCCTGCCGCCAGTCCGGCAGGGTGACCGGCGCGTCGGAGCTGGCGCACACGGCCACGCCCGCGTCGAACGCCGAGCGGACCGGCCACTGGTACGCCGAGCGTTCCGCGCCCACGACCTCGTCCATCACGTCCGAGATCGTCCATTTGATCGCCGGGTTCATGTTGATGCCGTACCCGTGTGCGGCGAGCCGGGCCAGGCTGCCGGCGCTGACGAAGTCGCCGTGGATGACGTAGTGCCGGGCGTCCGCGCGGGGATGCGCGGCGCCGGCGGCGAGGAACGCGTCGACGGCCGCGTCGATGGCGCGGTCCCCGGTGACGTGCACGCCCACCTGGAAGCCCGCGGCGTGCGCGAGCCGGACCATCTCGTGCAGCTCGGCGACCCGCAGCCCGGCATCGGCGCCGGCCACGCAGAGCGCGCCGTGGCCGCCGCCGCAGTACGGCTCGCCCATCCAGGCCGTCCGGTTCGGCGGCACCCCGTCGCCGAAGATCTTCACGCCGATCATCCGCAGCCGGCTCGGATCGGGCGTGGCGTCGGCTTCCGGGTCGAGCCGGGCCAGGCCCTCGGCCACGTCGGCCGCGGAGCCGCCCATCGGCGCGGGCAGGTAGAGCGCGCTGATCCGCGCGTGCAGTGCCTCGTCGGCGGCCAGGGCGCGGTAGGCGGACCAGTTGGCGGTGCCCAGCCCGCCGAGCGGCGTGTCGTCGCCGCCGGGGCCCAGGCCCGGTTCGGTGTAGCTGGTGATGCCGCGGGAGTGAAGTTCGCCGACCACCCGTTCGATCGCCGCGCGGCGCACCGCCGCGCCGGGTGTCGCGATCCGGGCCTGCACCAGGTGCTGCGCGGCCTCCCGCAGGAGCCCGCTCGGTTCGCCGTCGGCGTCCTCGACGATCACTCCGCCGGCCGGCGCCGGGGTGCCGCGGCCGACGCCGGCCGCCCGCAGCGCGGCGCTGTTGACCCAGACCTGGTGCGCCGAGAAGTCGGTCAGGCAGACCGGATGGCCGGGCGCGGCCTCGTCCAGGTCCCGCCGGTGCGGCAGCCGCCGCGGATCGCCCACGCATTCGGCCAGGTAGCCCGGATCCCAGCCGAAGCCGACGATCCAGGCGCCGGGTGCCGCCGCGGCGGCGGCCGCCCGCACCGCCGCCACGATGTCCGCGATGCTGCGCACGGCGGGATGGCCGACGTCCAGCGCGAACGGCGGCCGGCTCAGCCCGTAGGCCGCGCCGTGCAGGTGGGAGTCGTTGATGCCGGGCAGGACGGTCCGGCCGCGCAGGTCGATCACCCGGGTCGCCGGGCCGGCCAGCGCCCGGACGTCGGCGTCGCGGCCGACCGCGAGGATCCGCCCGTCGCCGACCGCGACCGCCTCCGCCGTGGAGAACCGTGGGTCGACGGTGAGGACGCGTCCGTTCACCAGTACGAGGCCGGGGTGCTGCTGGGTCATGCGGGGTTTCCTTTCCGGAGGTAGGCCAGGGCGGCGCCGACGATCAGCGCCACGCCCTGGGCCATCTGCTGGTAGAACGTCGGCACGCTCAGCAGGGTCAGCCCGTTCTGGAGTGCGCCGAGGAAGAGCACTCCGAGGGTGACGCCGAGGACCGAGCCGACCCCGCCGGTCAGCGCCACCCCGCCGAGCAGCACCGCCGTCAGCACCGCCAGTTCGAAGCCGACCCCGCCGGTGCCCGCCGCCGCGCTGTCGAGCACCGACGCCTTGATGGCGCCGGCCAGCGCCGCGGCCATCGCGGTCACGACGAACAGGGCGACCGGCGTACGCCGGATGTTGATGCCGGACAGGTAGGCCGCCTCGCGGTTGACGCCGATGGCGAACACGTACCGGCCGCCCGCGGTCAGCGCCAGGAACGCGGCGGCGGCCGCCAGGGCGAGCACGGCGAGCACCACCGGCACCGCGACGCCGGCGAGCCGGGCGCCGCCCAGCCAAGCGAATCCGGCGCCGAAGTTGCTCAGCGGCAGCGGGAACAGCTGCTGGTCGAGGCCGCGCACGGCGGTCAGCATGCCGAGCGTGACGATGAACGGCGACAGCCCGAGGTAGCAGCACAGGATCGCGTTGACCGCGCCGACCGCCGCGCCGGCGAGCAGCGCCCCCGCGACGCAGACCGGCAGCGACTGGTGCTGCTCGGCGGCCAGCCAGCCGGCCACGAGCCCGCCCAGCGCCAGGGTCGAGCCGACCGAAAGGTCCAGGTAACCGCTGATGACCAGCAGCGCGAGCGGCGCCGCGACGATCGCGATGGTCGCCGCGTCGGTGGCGATCCCGCGCAGGTTGGTCTGGGTGAGAAAGCTGCCGCTGCCGGCCTGAAAAACCAGGGCCAGGACAATCAGTACGGGCAGCAGGGGCTGGCGCAGAGCGAGGGCGAACCCGGCGGCGGTGCGCGATCGGCCGTGTGTGGGCGCGGCCGGTGCGTCGAGCGCGGCCATCACCGCACCCCGCCCGCGTCGTGCACCATCGACAGCAGTGCGGCCTCGGTGAGCCGCGGCCCGGTCAGCTCCCGGATCACCCGCCCGCGCGCCATCACCAGGCAGCGGTCGGCGAGCGCCACCACCTCCTCGGGGTCGGCGGAGGCGAAGAGTACGGCCACGCCGTCGCGGTCGGCCACGCCTCGTACGGCGTGGTACAACTCCGTGCGGGAGCCGGCGTCCACACCCTGCGTCGGGTCGTCGAGCAGTAACACCTCGGTCCTCCGTGCCTCGTTGACCCAGCGGCCGAGCATCAGCTTCTGCTGGTTGCCGCCGGAGAATTTCGCCACCGGCAGCGCCGGCGCGAAGGGGCGTACCCCGAGTGCCCGGGCCACGCCGCTGAACAGGCGCCGCTCGGCGCGGCGGTCGCGGAGGCCGTGGCGGGCCAGCCGGGCGACGCTGGGCAGCAGCGCGTTGTCCTGTGCGCTCAGCCCCGCGAACAGGCCCTGCGCCCGGCGGTCCGCCGGGACCAGGGCGAGCCCGGCGGCGAGCGCCGCCGCGGGCCGCGACGCGGTGAGCGGCCGGCCGTTGAGCAGCACCGAGCCGGCGGTCCGGCGCCGGCTGCCGAACAGGGTCTCCAGCAGCCGGGTGCGCCCGGAGCCGATCAGCCCGTACAGGGCGACGATCTCGCCTTGGGCGACCCGGAGGCTGACCGGGCCGAATCCGGGCCCCGCGAGCGCCTCGACGGCCAGCTTGGGCGGGCCGGGCGGCGGCGTGCGGCGCCGCGAGCGCGCCGGTGCCCCGCCGGGACCGGCGATCGCGTCGACCAGCCGCTGCCGGGTGTGCCCGGACATCGGCGAGTGGTGGGTGACGCGCCCGTCGCGCAGCACGGTGACCGCGTCGGCGAGCCGTTCCACCTCGGCCAGCAGGTGGGTGATGTAGACGACGGCGAGGCCCTGGGTGCGCAGATCGTCGACCCGCGCGGCCAGGGCGTCGCTCTCGGTGCCGGACAGCGCGGCGGTCGGCTCGTCCAGGACCAGCACGGACGCGCTGCGGCTGAGGGCCTTCGCGATCTCGACGAGCTGCCGCTGGCCCATCGGCAGGTCGCCGACCCGGTCCCGGGGCGCGCAGGACGCGCCGACCCGGGCGAGGAGTTCGGCCGCGACCGCTTCCTGTGCCCGCTGGTGCACCAGGCCCCAGCGGGTCCACTCCTGGCCGAGGAAGATGTTCTCGGCCACGGTCAGCGGCTCCACCACGCTCAGCGTCTGGAAGATGATGGCGACACCGGCCGAGATGGACTCGCGGGGCGTCAGCCGGCCGAACGTCGCGCCGTTGACCTCGATCGTCCCGGCGTCCGGTGGGTAGGCGCCGCCGAGGCACTTGATCAGCGTGGACTTGCCGGCGCCGTTGTGGCCGAGCAACGCGTGCACCTGCCCGGCCGCCACGTGCAGGTCCACCCCGCGCAGGGCCGGCACCCCGTCGAAGGACTTGGTCAGCCCGCTGATCCGGAGACTCATTTATGACCCCTGGGCGATGAGATCGTCGATCTTCGCCGTGTCGGTCGCCCGGAGCAGTGTGACCGGCAGGTCCGCGCTCGGGTTCGGGGTGCCGGCGGCGACGGCGAGCGGCACGTTCACGATGGCCTCGGCGATGTCGCGCGGCGAGAGGGCGACGGAGGCCCGGTAGAACGTGCCCTGCTTGAGGGCCAGCAGCGAGGGGATCGCGCCGTCCACGCCGCCGACGAAGGTCTTCGCGTCGTTGCCGGCGCGCCCGGCCTGCTGCAGCGCCTTGAAGCCGCCGTACGCCGCGGCGTCGGTCACCCCGAGGATGAGGTTGAGGTCGGGGTGCTTGGCCAGGATCGCCTTCGCCTTGGACAGCCCGGTGTCCGGGTCGATGGCCTGTTCCCGCGCGACCACCTCCACGCCGGGCGCCGCCTTGGTGAACGCGTCGATCATGCCCTTGGTGCGGTCGCGGCCGAGCTGGATGGTGGCGTCGGTCAGGAAGGCGATCTTGCCCTTGCCGCCGAGCGACTCGGTGGCCCACTGCGCGGCGGCATCGCCGAGCAGCGCGCCGCTTTTGAGGAAACTGAACTGGATGTCGGC
>Ga0307516_10000733_pt1 | contig 44679 bp, 19 predicted proteins | sample 19_EM_MG_FD_203310 | JGI IMG/M metagenome (GOLD analysis project Ga0307516, IMG submission 203310) | Populus trichocarpa ectomycorrhiza microbial communities from riparian zone in the Pacific Northwest, United States - 19_EM | ecosystem: Host-associated > Plants > Roots > Unclassified | place... | reverse complement strand
TGACTCTTGTTTCTTGATAGCGGCCACGATCTGGCTCTCGGTAAATTTTGTCTTTTTCATAATTCTTGCAGTTTAAAATTAAAGATTTTCTCTAATTTCCAACTGCCGAACTTTGGGGCCGCCTACACCAGAACTGCGATGTCGTTTAGTCAAAAAGTGGAAAGTAGACTGTTGGGAAAAAGGGAGACTTCCGAATTCACATGCATTACAATAGTTTGGTCGTTACTCCTTCAAGGGAAGTTATATATTGAATATCAATTATTTACAACTTACCCACATATGTTTACAAGATTACAAAGTCATCAAATCTATTTTATATAGCATTGCTAAAATATTGCTAATATAATTACTATGACTGTTTATGCTAAAAAAATACAATTTCCCAGAGATTGAAGATCGTTACCGCTTCTACTTTAATGATGCAATTGCGAAGGGCCTCAACCATTTACCGTATTATGAAGTTCAACCCTGGGATGTTGTACTCAACGAGGTTGAACTCCGCGTCTTTCAGGACATACGAGAGATTGGGGTAGCACTCTATCCCGCTTTTCCAGTCGCAGAAAAAACCTATTTTCATTTCGCTAATCCGTTCATACGAATTGGCATTGAAATCGCCTATAAAAATACTCCCCAATCGTTAATAGACCGCAAGCAGAAGTTGTTCCAAGCGCAAGGATGGACTGTTTATGTTATTCCCAGTAAACACTGTTACCCCACATTGGAGGAGTTTTTTCGTACTAAGAGAAAGGACCCCGATTTAGACTGGAGCGATCTCCCTTTCGAGATGCAATTTCAATTCTTCAAAAAATATCACTTGGAGAACGGTGCATGTTTATTGAATTATATAAAATATCAGCACTTTAAACAGGAATATCTTTCAGAGATATAACAATTAGGCGATAAAATACAATGAAGTCCAAATTAGTTTTTTATTTGGCTTTTGATCAAAATCTCCCTTTGGTAGAAAAATCTTCACTCCTACTGACCGCATAATCAAGCTATTTTTCCATAGGCATACCCATACTATGGAAATTAGATTTTCCTGATAGGCCACCTTTGCCATATCAAGTAAAACGATATGGCACCCGATACCAGTTAGGATCACTCATCAGATAGGGATAATACGCCTTCGCGTAATTGATCGAATAGTCTTAATTTTGAAAAAATGCCTTCCCGGCCTACCATACCGCCTACTGATCCGCAAGTAACCGCCAACAGCCCGGACAAGCCCGCGCTTACTAAGCGCCTGTTCTGGGAATTCGTCTATGAGACGATCGATTGGCAGAAGGCTTACTGCACGGTCATTGAAAGAGTTCTTGACAGGGGTAGCGATGAGGAATGGGAAGAAATGCTGCGCTTCTATGGGAAGGACAAAGTTCTCCAGGTGCTGAAATTCGAATCAACCTATCTGATGGATCACAGGATTGAAAAAGCATGCGCGTACTTCAATTTGAGGCCTGAGGAGTTGAGATGTTACATGAGGAAACAGTTGAGAAGAGGACACTGGCTTTGATCAAGGATTTATCTGCCGACCATACTTTAAAGGATTTTGTGCTCGTAGGCGGGACCGCCCTCTCCCTGCAATTGGGGCACCGGAAGTCCCTGGATATTGACCTTTTCACGCCAAAGGATTTCGATTCGAAATCACTTGCTGAATACTTAAAGGATCGCTATTATGCGGAACGTGTTGGTCTTCTGAAAAATGCTGTGTTCAGCTATATAAATGGGATCAAAGTAGATATGATCTCTCATCAATATGGCTGGGTTAAGGAAGCAGAAGATCAGGAAAATATCCGGATGGCATCTTTGGATGATATTGCGGCCATGAAATTGAATGCCATTGTGGGCAATGGAAGCAGGCTAAAAGACTATGTGGATATGCATGCACTCCTTGAATACAGGAGCCTGGAACAAATGACGCAGGCTTATGTAACCAAATACCCGGAGATGAACGGGGCGATGGCCAGGAATGCCCTTTTGTATCACCATGACATTAAGTTCGATGTCGAGGTCAACCTGATGAAAGGGAAATTGAATTGGCCGGACATCGCTGACCGGTTAAGGCAGTCCGTAATGGAGCCCAAGAGAGTATTCGACCTGAAAACCAAGCTATCCACGGACTTGGAACAAGATCAGAGATCCGAAGTAAGGAAGCGGCTGAAAAAAGGACGAGGCAGGTAGGATTGGGAAAGAAGCCGGGAGGTGAGCCATGGGTACAAAAAAATGGCCCCGTGTTCGCGGGGCCGCACTAATCAAATGCCATAAACCATTAAACCTTATCCTTGCTTCAAATATACATATGTTCGGGTTATTTCTCCGTCGACGGCCCTTGATTTTGGCATTTCTACTCCTTCTGCTGGGGCAACAGTACATACTTACCTGTAAAATCGTCCCGCTTGTGTTTTTCCCTTGGCGGATTATGCTGCTATCAGCGACTTTACCTTACCCATCGTAAATAATTCTCTCAGAATTAATTATTTTAGTATCATGAAAAGAAAAGCCTTATCTATCGTGTTCATGTTTATTTGTGCGTTAATTGCGCCTTACCAATTTTGCACTGGTCAGGAGAGTTCCCGAGATTCCCGTGTAATTACACAATTTGCTAATCGGCTAAGTAGTGATACAAAGAAAGACGACGTTCATGGCAGTATATCCGCAGCGATAATAAAAAACGGCAAGGTCATATGGGCGGGTGCGTTTGGCTACGCAACCCGGGACAAAGATATTGCTGCAGACACCAACACTATCTATCGTATCGGCTCTATTACCAAAACATTTACGGCTGCTATATTAATGCAACTTGTAGAAGAAAGAAAGGTAAAGCTGGATGATCCTGTCGAAAAATATTTGCCGGAAATAAAATCCCTGAAAGGTTATTCAGACAAGACAATCATCACCTTACGTCAATTGGCGTCGCATACTTCAGGGCTGAAACGCGAGCCGGATATGCCCGGTGCGAGTTTGGGCCCGGTGGACCAATGGGAAAGTAAATTATTATCCAGTATTCCTTATACTTCGTTCAACAGTAGCCCCGGAACCAGTTATCAGTATTCTAACATAGGGTATGCCCTGATTGGGCTAACCCTCGAACGTGCTTCAGGTGTCCCATATATTCAAATGGTGCAACAAAGGATATTTACGCCGCTACACATGGATAATACCTTTTTTTTGATGCCTGAAAATAAGATGGCCGAACTTGCAGAGGGTTTCGTTAATTCCGAGAAGAATTTAAAAGACAAAATAAACAAAAGCCATTCATCGCAGGGGGGGGTAGACAGCACATTGGGTGGTTACACAGTACCCTGTGGTGGAATTTACTCAACTTCCCTTGATCTGGCAAAATTTGTAATAGCACTGATGGGAAAGACACCCTTGCTCGAGCCGGAAAGCCTTCGGGAAATGCAAGTTACTCCCCCGGGTGGCAGTTATTATGGTTTGGGTCTTATGCTTGCAAGATATAAAAAGTTGGACTTTATAGGTCACGGCGGCCTCGTTCGGGGGTACCTTGCACAATTTTCTATAGAAAAGAACAACGTTTACGCGGCCATTCTGCTGCGCAATTATAATAGGGGCAAAACCAATCTCGCATTAGGTTCTCGGAAACTGCTGTCTAAATTATCAAAAGGTAGTATAAGATGAAGCCATTGAATTAAATCTTACTTTTTGCACAAGCGCATAAGTTCCTTCGATTTCCCCTAGATGGAGCTTCACCGGAGGGATACGTTTATTAAGACAAAAAGGGTCTTTTAGCGGGGGACACTCCGGAGAGAAATATGTAATTTTCCTTCGTCACTTACTTTGCTCAAGATCTCCAACATACGGACATGTTTTCTGCAAAACTCCTGGTTCTTCCACCTCATTGTTCACATGGCTGGCTCCTGCTGTGGACGTCCGGCCCTTAATTAAAATGTCCATAAGATAAAATTTGAAGGTTTAATAAATATCAATCATTCAACAATGGCAACAGATCCGGTAACACAATGCTTCGCGTTAAGATCATCGTAATGAGGAAGACTGACACAAAATATTTGTGTCAAAACCAGCTTTTTTTTGTGTCAAATTTGTGTCAAGATGAGCGGCAGAAGGCGGGAAAAAGTGTCAAAAAACGACCTCTTAAAATGAATAAACCCCTGTAAATCAATTGATTACAGGGGTTTTAAAGTGCCCAGAATAGGATTCGAACCTACACATGGTTTCCCACGCTGCGACCTGAACACAGTGCGTCTACCAATTTCGCCATCTGGGCATCCTTTTTCGTTCAGGGGCTGCAAATATACGAAAAGAACAAGTCCCCGACCTAAAAAAAGGCAATTTTTATTGCAAAAAGGAGGACGGCCGCCAGCAGAGCGTTATAGGTCAATTGGCTATGATCTTATAGACCTTCCCGGTGGTGCCTTGCGGCCCCTCCTGGTCGCTGGTAAGCAGGTACAATTCGCCGCTCTGATCCTGCCCGAAACTCTTCAGGTAGGTGCCCAGATCAGAAGGATGTCCATTCAGGGCGAGCGGACTGTTCGACCACATGCCACTCGTTGCCATATCCGCGGAAAATAATTTACCATTGGCTTTTCCGTCCTGGGAAAGCATGCCGAAAATATATTTACCCTGTAAGGAAGGCAAGGCAGTTCCCCTGTACACATAACCACCGATGATCGCGATCCCTGCTCCCCCACCCTTCGGATTGGCGGAATTCACCAGCTCGATCACCGGGTCTATCAGCGGCTTCCCCGCAGAATCCGTCGTGGGGCAGGAACTACGTTCTGAAAGATCGTTATCCGTACTGAAACAATGGGTGCCTTCTTTTACATTCCATCCATAATTACCGCCCTTCGTCACCAGGTCTATCTCTTCATACAACGATTGCCCCTCATCGCCTACCAATAATGAATGCGATCCTCCTTTATCAAAAGAAAAGCGGAAGGGATTCCTGAAACCATATGCGTAGATCTCCGGCCTCGCGGCAGTACCGACAAAAGGATTATCGGCAGGTACATTATAAGGGCTTCCGTTGACATCGATCCTCAGGATATTCCCCATCAGGTTGGCATATAAATCCTGTCCGTTGCCACCCGCATTCACCGTATACCAGTCGGGCACATGGCCATTGCCGACATCATCTTTATTCCCGCCATCGCCAATAGAAATATAAAGGAACCCATCCGGACCGAAAGCAAGATCTCCGCCATTATGATTTAAATAGGGATGATCGGCCTCGAGGAGGACCCTTTCGCTAGCCAGGTCCGCCACGTTGGGGTCCGCCGCGGAAACTTTAAATTCGGAGATACGGGTAAGATTGTTCCATACCGCACCGGCCCCTCCCGGTACAGGCGTGCCGGGGCGCGGAGGCGCCGTATAGAAAACATAGAACTTACCATTTGTTTTAAAGTCCGGGTGAAAAGCTAATCCAAGCAGCCCCCGTTCGTCGTATGCCGGGTTCAGGCTCACCATCTTGCTGGCAATATCTATAAACGGATTGGCCAGCTTCTTTCCATCTGCCCCGATGATCCAGATCTTTCCTAATTCGTCTGCAATAAATAATCGTTTAGTCCCGTCAGGTGGTTCGGCGAACGCTACAGGAGAAATTAAATTGTCGGTGACAAGCTGTAAGCCAGGCGTTTTATTGGTGGTCGAAGGATGGTCGTCCTTCTTACAGCCGCCCATGATGAACAATTGAAAAAAAATAAAGGAGAGCGCCGTGAATCTAGCAAGAGATTTCATACTACATAATTTAATGGATGACTAAATCTGTATACGGCTTTAACAGAATAGAGAGAGGAGCTATTATAATAAAACGGGCGATCCTGTCCAAAGGTTGCTTCAACGGTCATCCCTGAGCAGAGGTCGTGGTTGGGGTCCTACCCGGCGGCCTTTTAGTGGCTGACAAACAGGGCTTTCGGGAGCATCGCATGTACCCCTACATTGCCGTCGACCAATTGAGTGATGTTCACGTCTACGCCTACGCTGCAAAGCATATAAGCATCTGCCTGCGATAATTTTTTTTCATCCATCAGGTAGGCGATCATTTCCCTTACCGCAATATGGGTAGCGGCGTTGAGGTCCCTGTCACAACCCATGGTGATGATATGCGTAGGTGTTTCCGCCCTGGGCCAGTGTAGGGTCTTTCCTTTATGTACGATGAATTGAAGATGACCGATCAGCGAGGTTTCTATAGCCGTGATATCGACCTCTCCATTACCCTGGGCGGCATGGCCATCGCCGATCTCAAAGAGCGCGCCTTTTACATGCACCGGAATGAAAAGGGCGGTCCCGGCTGTCAGTTCCTTGTTATCGAGATTGCCTGCATTGATCCATGGCGGGGCGCTGTTCCAACGACCGGCTTCTTTTGGCGGCGCGACACCCATGCTTCCAAAAAAGGGATGCAAAGGAATTTCAATCCCGGGAGCAAAGTGGCCGATCATTTTCTCACGATCCAGCGTGATGATCCGTGTTTTACGGTCGAAGATCTCATCGGACAAAAAACCAGCCTGACCGATGGCGTTATATCCGTAAGGGATAGGCAGATCGATGGCGTTCAATTTCACTTCCAGCACATCCCCGGGTTCCGCATTTTCAATGTAAATAGGTCCCGTGAGTACATGGCCGCCGGGGCCCCTTTCTTTCACCGCCTGTACGTCCCGTAATTCCTTTTCCACATCATCCGGCTTAACGCCGGCCGCTTCCAGCCGCTCGGGGTTGGAAGTCAGGACCGTCCTCACCTTTACATAATCCCCGGATTGAATACGAAGGACGGGTATAGCTTCCGACCAGTAATAGCCCCAGGCTACCGTTCCGGGGCCGGGATTCAGGACATAGGGATCCGATGCGGAGCCCTTCTTCTGCGCTGCCGATGTTAGCGACAGCATGCAAAGCAGGAAACCTACGAATAGTTGATACCGGGATGTAGAAAGCATGGCGTTGGGGTTGTGGTAAACAAATATATACCAAAAAAGAAGCCCACCGGAGAACCGGCAGGCTTTATTTAAGACCACGTGTAGAAAAAACGATCTTTAAGAAACTTCATATCGTACGATGATCACCATATTATTCAAAGCACCCGTTCCACTGTCCGTCAACCGGGGATTAGCCACCGGGTTCTTTATGAGCCAGGTCCCGGGATCATCATTGTAGGCTGTGGAACCGCTTAGCCAGGTCCCATAAATTCCCGTGGCAGCCAGGTTCAGCGGAGCAACGATGGCCGCCGGAGAGACCAACTGCAAACCATTTACGGTCGAGGTCAAACTATCTGCTGCCAACTCGATGGATCTGATCTTGATGGTCTTGCCCTGCACGAACAAAGGGAATCGTGTACGGTCCAGGTTCAGCGTCAGTACCTGGTCATCCGTTGCATTTACGGGATGCAGGAAACGATACCATTCCATCGCCAGGTCGTTCTTTGCGCTGTAGATGCGCATCAGGCCCGTGTCCTTGGTTGATACCAGCATCTTGTTGATCTGCGTGTTCAGGCTATTGGTCGCATTCGCCTTCAATGCATCGCCGCCGTCCCTGGCCGTGTATTTCAGATGAACGATCACGTCGGAGATCGTATTGTAATCGAATTGCCTGATCGCCGCCGGTAGTTCCAGGTGCCATAGGCTGATGGCCCCCGCGCCTTCGAAAGGCAGATAGCGTTCATCCCGGAAATTCAGTTCGAATAAGCCGCTGTCATTTTGTGCACTGCTCGTAGCAATGGATTGTAATGCGCCAATCGCATCCCTGAACCTCGGATCGTCAGCAGGTATTCCGTTAGACAGTTTACGCGGATAATCCTTCGGATCGCTTGCGAAGACGCCACTGGTGCGAAGCGAATTCTTCGTCATCGTCAATTTGCAGCTCACAGTGGTGTAAGGACCGGAAATACAGGGGATGGTGATCGATACCGATTTGATACGCCGCATATAATGCCCGGGGTAATCCATATCGAACAGCTCTTCCGGCAGATTGACCCAGCATTCTCCCGTCGTCTTCAGTTTCAATAAAGCCACGGGGTCCAGCAGCGAGAGCGAGATGGGTTTGTTCAGTTCAAGCTCACGTTTGTTCTGCTCATAGTAAGCCATTTCCAGCTTCTTAATATCATAGAACAATTGCTCACCCGCCTGCAGTCCTTTCTTCAGGCTATCCCAGTAACCGAAATTGATATACGCGCTATCGCTGAGTGCCAGTTCATAACGGAAACAGCGCTCCGTCTGTTTAGCGATATCGTAGGCTAATTGGTAGCTCTTGAAATACGTATCCGATACCTTGGTGATCATCCAGTTCAGGAGGTCGTCGTTGGTAAACCGACTGTGCATGAATTCGTCGGTCTCTTTGGCCTGGTCTATCTGTAACTGCTGGTTGGCCTGATCCCGGGTGGTGATCTCCAGGCGGATCTTTGCGCCTTCTATCTGCTTGTCTATCTGCTCCAGCTCTTTATTGGCCAGGTCTACCTGGAAGTTCCATTCATCGCTCCGGCGTATATAAGCGCCGATCGTATTAATGCCTGCGGCAAGTTTATCCGCTGCCGCAGCGATAGAAGCGATCGTTTTGGTCGCAAATTCGGCAGCACCGGCGATCTGATTCCCTCCTTCTTCGAAGGTGGCGACCGGGGAGCCCAGTCCGGAGACCCCCGCCGTGATCTGGGGAATGAAACTTAACCCTCCGGAGAGTATATAGCCCAACGCGATCCCTCCTTCCGCAATAAACGAAAGCGTGTTCAGCTCCACAGCCTTTTCTTCCCATATGTTCACGCCGTCCGTATGCAGTTTAGCATAATACTGCTGGCGGATCGTGATCAGTTCTTTCTGTTTGTTCAGGCTATCCAGGGTAGACTGGGCATCTTGTATTTGTTTGTTCTTCACCAGCATGATTGCGCTGAGCAACTTGATCTCCTGTCCCGAGCGTAAGAGGGTCAGGGTTTCGGCGTCTTTCTTCTCCAGGGCCGACAAAAGAGACTGGCCCAGTGATTTTACTTCCACAACAAGTTCTGTCGCCTTCTGCACCATTACCAGGAAGCGGTATAGCGGCAGGGGCGAATTCATATCGTTTAAGATACTGCCGATATCGAGACCGGCGGCGGAGGCGCGTACCAGCATACCCGGATCGATGGCCGGTGAAAAGAGGGATAATGGCGCCAGGGTACCGTCGATGTTCAGGCAATGCCGGATCTTGTAGAGTCTGTCTGCAACGGTGTCCCAGTAACCGGCAGGACCGGCCATATTCTCGTTCATGGGAATACAGAAGTACAGGGTCTGCAGGTTGGGGAGGTTCTGTGTAGGTGTCGTGCCATTGTATCCCTTGATCGTTTGCAGGGGCATCAGGTTCTCGACCTCGACCAACGCATCCGACAGGGCATCCAGTTTGGGCTGCAACTGGAAATAGTTATTGACGGGCGTCTCGACCGCAGCTGGTATCAGTTCCGGTTTGGGCCCCAATATCTCCGCCGCCAGGATATAAAGCTGGGTGGCTTCATTGACGGACTCCATGGTCTGTTGCCGGAACAGGTAGTCTCCGTGCCGGATCAGGTGACCGATATATTTCATCACGGCCGTCTTCTGATAAGCGACGGTACGGTATTGCGCGATAAAATGCGGTTGGAAAGGATTGGCCCGCCAGTCTTCCACATCCACGATCAGCTCTTCCTGCTGAGCCGCCGTCCCATGATTAAGATTATTCAGGATATTATCGATGCGTTGGGCGATATAATCATCGTTGGTATTCAGAAAGAAAGGCTTCGTGATCCAGTATTTATTCGGCACGTTGGTATATTTCGACATATCCATCGGGTTGAAGATATACCGGTACCAACGGTCCGCGTCCCCGAATTGCTGGTTCTGGCTCAGGCGTTCCGCAATCATCAACGGGGCGTGGAAGAACAGCTCCCAGTTGTATAGGCCATAACCCGAATGAAGGTTGAAGTCGACATCGTCCTTTGGATAACCCGGTGTGGGATCCTTAACCCCATTGTGTATGACATCGGGCAATTTAGCTCCGCTGTAGATACTATCGAATCCGGAGATCACGGGTTGGAAATAATCCTTGAAACTGAATTGGCCCGAGGCGCCATCATAGCCAAAGTCTCCCTTGAGCTGGGTTTCCCGGTCCATCATTCCATCGATGCCGCCGATGAACAGGCGTTGCACGAAATAGTCGACCAGCGGATGGTGGAAATTAAAATAGCGGCTTATGAACACCTGTGGCACCGTATCCGGGATCTCACCAATGATCTCGTTATAGCCGGCCAGGCCTGCCTCCAGGAAGCGTACCTGCGCCTCCAAATAACGGGAATACAGGAATTCGAATGCTCCGTTATCGCTGTACTCATTGACGACATAGTAACTGCGGTGCTGATCCTGGAAGAAATAGGGAAGCTGTGCGCCCAGGGGCGTCTGGATCTTGAATGTAGCACCCGACCCGTTGTTATAGATATTGGTCATGTAGGTGCTGCGATCGAGGGCGTCCATTTGCAGAGGGATCAGGTTGTTGAAGGCCCCCCCACCCTGTTCGCCCACCAGGATCTTCCCATCGCCGGAACCCGGGATACCGTTCGTGGGAGAAGGCGTCGTAACGGTGAAATTCTGGACGTCCAGCATGTTGAACATATTACTGTTTTGACTGGACCGCTCGATATGGGTGCTGGCCTGCGACAGTTGGATCTTGTAAGGTACCGCCAGGCGCGTAGGGTATCCTTTCACCGGGTCCAACTGGAAGCTGCCCACAAACTGGCAATTGTCAAAGCTGCTGTTGCCGACGAATTTGTAGTAATAACAGTTGACCACCAGTTTGCCGTTGCGTCGTACAGCCACCCCTGCCTTTGTATTAAACACTTCGGGCGTATCGATATGCGTGGGCGACTGGGTGCCAACGGGCGGATTGAAGATCTTACTGTAGTCGAAGCCGGGTATGTCCAGGGGTGCGAACAGGAAGTTCTCTTTATTGGCAAAGTTCGGGTTGTTCGGAACAGGCGTCTGGTAAACCGTGATCTTACCCGTATCATCGTTATTAGATATTTTCTTCGGCGTCCATTTCCCGTTCTTGTATTCGCTGAAAGCCAGTTGGATCCCCCATTTCGTAACCGGCTTGTCCGGGGTATAGGTAGGGTCGGTCGCTTTGGGCATGTTGATCTTGTCGGGCGTATCGCTGCTCTGTGAAATGACCGCCCAGAATAAATAGAGACGGTTATTATAGATGGCCGGCATGATCTGATCGCTGTTGATGTCCAGGTCCACTTTCGACCACGGAGTCCATCTCTTGTCATTGATGCACTTGCGATAATAATAGACCTTCGGGTCGCCGCCAAAAGTGCGTGCAAATACGTGCAGGGTACTCGTCTCATGATCGTACCATTGACCTTTTACTTCCAGTCTCGCCACGCTGCTGAGCTTATCCAGGTAGTTATGGAAGGCGTCTTCCACGTTGGTGGACGTCGCTTCGTTTTGCAGCAGGTCGCTCTCCAACTCACTCAGGAAGGGTGATTTGATCTCCGCCGGCAGCAGTTCGGGCTCGATCCAGTTCTCGGGATAGAGGAACACTTTTATATTGGATTGCCATACCCGGAAATTCTTCATCCATTGCCATTGAACCCAGTTCTTATCGATGGGGTCTACCTTAACGGAAGGCTCCAGGGCCAGAAAGCAGCGTTGTACAAAGAGCTGAACGGTGTTGGTGGCCTGCACGATCCGGGAAGTAGGCTGGCAGGAGCACATCTGTACGTCCAGCAGGAAATAGTTGTACAGATCGTTTGCTTCCTTCCAGGGTTGTGTGCCGGGATTGGCCAGGAGATAAGCGATCAGGGCATCGCGTTTCTTTTCCCTAAGGCTGTCCTGCAGGGGTTTGGACACCTGCAGCCAGTCGCTACCTGTATAATTTGATTTCAACGCCTGTTTGATCTTTGTGGCATCGTCGAAGGTCAGCGAAGGTTTACTCCAGTTCTGTATATCCACGACCGTAGCGTGCAATTGCTGCAGCACCGTAAAGCATTGTTGTAAGCGAAGGAGGAAAGGGATCAATAATTTATAATCGTCCCTTGTATTAAAAGCAAGCGTAGTTAAAGCATCCAGGTCCGTAGGATCCCATCCCGTAAGGTTTGCCAGGTTGCCTGTCAAATTTTCTTTAACGTTGACCAGGTCATCCTGGGTGATGAATGCGTCGGTGATCGTGTCTTGTAAAAGGGAATAGTAGGATGTTGTGAAAGTCCTGATCACGGTGCCGTTATCAACGGTATATGCTTTGGCAGGATAGAATGGCTCAGTCCTAAGCAGCTTTATAAGCGTTTCAAAACCCGGGAAGGTGATCAGGGCTGTATCTGTCGCTACAGGCTTGCCGAAAAGGGGTCCGTTCACCGGCGGTAAATTGAAAAGATCCAAACAGCGGATATACGTTGCATTGTCCAGCAAAAAGGCAAGGTTCGTATCCGTCAATTTTAATTTGCCGGCGACAAAACAGGTCTTTGCCGCGAACTGGTACATTTTAAATTGCAAGGGCGGTGTCGTAAGGATACCCATGCCTGCAGACCAGGATATTTTATTGACAAAATCATCGTTGGTAAAGGCTGCATAGAGGGCCGGAGCCGATAACAGCAATTGGTTGACGACTTTTTTATCCGTACCGAACCAGGAGCTGATCTTTTTCAGGATAGTATCCTGTTGTTGCAGGGTGCGATAAACGGGCGACAATTTATTGATAAAGAAAGCAAACCGCGTGGCCTTATCGGGAGACGAACTATTCTTCAGGGCGGTGTCGATATCTGCCGGTGTGGCAAAGAAGCTATTCGCGGCCGTATTGTCTGTAAGCTGTGCGCCGTCAAACAGGGCATTTATGGCGGTCTTGTAAGCTGTGTCCGTACTCAATGCCAGCAGTGCGGTCTGATCGGCCTGGCTCATAATACCTGCGAGGCGTAGTTGCCGTTTGTCCGCATCGTAGGTCAGCTGCGAAGCGATCGTATCCGGGAATACGATGGGGGCAGCCGGCGTACCTGCTGTTGGCAATGCGGGCAGAGGGGCTGTGATCACGGCATCATGATATTGCAGCCGGAGATTCAACAGGAAATTCGCACTATTGGTCAGCTTCTGTTTGTATTCGTCATCATCCACCGTGTTCAGGAGATCCAGCAGCTTGTTGAGAAGGCCGCTATCCCATTTGAACACCGGATCGGACAGCCACTTGTTCAGCAACACCCCATTCGGGTCGGTGGCGGGTAGCGTAGCGGCGCGTACCGACAGCAAATCATCCTGCAAAGCGCTCAGATCGTCCGATACCCGTTGAGAAGACGGGATCAGCGGCGAACTGCCCGTATCAAGATGGAAGAGGATATAGTTCAATTCATCCACGCTGAATCCTGATGCCTGCAACAGCTTGTTCTTCTGTAGGAACAGCGCGGTAATTGCCGGGCTGGTAAAGGGATTGGCATCTATCACACCCAATAGCTTCAAGAGGTCCGTCACCGACAAGCCAAGGGATCGGGCCAACTGCGCATATCTGTATAGGGTGGAAAGGGTGGTCAATGTCAACTGGGATGTCGTCTTCAACAGCAAGGCGTTCACGTCACCTGTGGAGATTTGCAGGACGGCGGCGATAATGGACTTGTGCACATCCGTTATGCCCTTGCTTACCACGGTCACCTGGCCGATGGAGAAATCCGGGTTGACGGGACTTGTGATCAGGCTATTCTGGAACAGTTGGTTGTAGAGACAATCCGTATGGTCCGTATCGATCGGCGAATAGAATGTCAATAACTGAAAAGTGCTGAGTTGCAGCGCCTGTTGGGTCGAGATGAATTTCTGCAGGAGGAAGGGTAAGGCAGGGTTGATGGCGCCCTGGCCGACGGTCATGATAATGGCGTCGAGCTCATCCATGCTAAAACTGGTCTTGCGCCACAAACGCAGGAAGCGGTGGATGGCATCGAGCTTGGCCGGCGTCAGGTTGGTGACCCGTTGTTTGGTGGTATCGAAAGACAGGTCATCGTGCTCGATCGTACTGTCTTTGGAAGGATTGATGAATTTGAGCCGGAGCAGGTTGAGGATCTCCGAATAATTTATCCCTGCCAGTTGTTCGAAAATATCTACCTGGATGGCATTGCCGGATGCGGCCGTGCCCCAATACAGACCCTGGTGCGTAGTGTCTGCCTGGAAGATGAGGGTTTGCTCCGCCTCGTTGACGCCAAGACTGACATAGGCCATTGTCAGGTCTTCGGGTGCGGCGCCCGGGGCTACTGCCCCACCCTTGCGGAAAGTATCGATCAGGCCGGCCTTTTTCACACCCAGTTTTTCCAGGTATAGCTCGCCTTCGGTCTCGAAGAGATCGAAAGGAAGACTGAAGGGGCGTTTGGCCGCTTTTAAGAGATTATAGGCATTGGTATTGACATATTCCGGACCGGCGCCGATGGCATCCGAGGAAAGGAAGGTCTGATGCAATGGCCGGACCTCGATATCGCCGAGATCTCCTTCATCGGTGATGATAAGACTTAGCTGGCTATCTCTGATCATCCAGTAGTCTTTCATTTTGAAGGTGCCGTCCGCCTGCAGGATATCTGTAGGAAAAGGGGCCGATACCGTTGCATTGGCGGTCAGCAGGTCGGCAATATTTTTCTGACCGGCCGCGGTGAACTGGGCTTTGATCTGAGTCAGTACGTCCGCCTTTATAAGACCTTTGTCCAGTACCACGCTGCCGCTAAAATGCACCATCGGCGTGGAAATATAGTCTTCCATGAGCTCGCAGGCGATATCGATATAAGGGACTTCCGTATTCGTGTTATCGCATTCCAGGTCGATGAAGCCGATGTCGGGACGGCGCATCAGTAAAAGGTCCCTTACCGAGGGTTTTCTTATACCGGAAGTGCTGTTCGTCTCGAGCAGCGTGCTTACCCTTTTATCAAGGAAGTGCAGGATATCCGTAAGATAAGCGGGCGCTCCATAAACGGAATTGCATTCATCGCATTCACAATAATCGGTATGGCCGAATAAGCTGGAGAGATTGGGCAGCTCCTGTGTCAGTTGCGTCGTAAGCGCCTTGCTGAAATCCGGGAAAGCGTTCATGGAAGATGCATCCGCCATCGATTTAAGATTGCCTACCAGGGCGGTGGCGGTGGCGTGGACGGTAGTCGCTTTATTAAAGATCTGTCCGGCTTCTTTGGTACCGAGGCGATCTCCGTAGGCAGCGACAAAATTATCCTCTCCCATCTTATAGATCTGATGAGCGGAATGGATATTATCGTTCAGCAGTGTCTGCGCCTTGTCATAGGAAGGAGCGAGTTTGTATACGCGCTGGATGCGGCGTAACTGATCGGCCAGGTCCGGTGCGTCTTTTGCGGCAACAGTCTTCTCATTATCGCTAAGAAACTTGCCGATAGGGCTTTTCAGCAGGTCGAAGTGTCCGTGGTCCTGCAGGAATTTACTGACCTTGTCCTTATGCGGCAATTTGGTCTTTTTATCTTTTTCCAGGCGGGCAGCGAAAGACGGCGTTGGAAATTCCCGGGTAAAGGAAGTTTCCAACTGGGCGGCATAGTTCTTTGCCTTTTCCGCCTGTGTCTTACCGGGAACCTCGTCGGCGAGCTTGATCTTATGTTCTTTTACCAGGGCTTCCCAGTCACTGCTATCATAACCAGCCAATGTCTTTATATCCGCGGCAGACTTTATATTTTTTGTACTAACCAGTTTCTCTGTCAGGTGCAGGTTGTTGCCAGTCAGTTTGGAGAGGCTGAACACGGCCTTTGCCTGGTCCAGATTCTTGCTTTCCTTTAGCCCAGGCGCTTGCTGCAGTTGCCCCCAGAGTTCTTCAAAAGAACCTGTATGGCTATTATGCGCTTCGATAAAGGATTGCAATTCCTTGCCTTTCAGGCCTGCCAGGTCCAGCTTCTGGTGTAAGACGGACGGTTGTCCAGTCACGGGGTGTTTCTTCGCGTAGGCTATTATTTGTGCGTTGAGCTGTTTGCGTATGTCCGGTAATTGATCCGCCAGGGACAGGTCGATACTATTTTCTTCAGCGGCCTTCTTTACCCCGTCCAACAGGGTATCCACAGAAGTATGCATCAGGGCGTCGAAAATCGTCCCGAGGCTGGTGACAAAATCAGCGCCGGGTATAAGATTGGAGGTTATATCCCTATTGATCCGTGGTAGATTCTGCCGTAGTATGCCATACCAGATGGGAGCATCGATGGACGAGAGCGTCCCAAAACGGGCAGCCATCACCAGTTTTTCAATAAATTCCCGTGGCTTCCCTGTCTTGGCTGCGATAAAGCTAATATCGGGGTCCTTTTCAGATTCGCTCAATTCAGCCAAAGGAACATCTTCCGTAAAAGGCTTAACGGTATCAACCAATTGCTCATATTCTGAAATGCCGGCTGCCAGCTTGCTACGAAGGTCGATGTTCCATTCAAGGGAAACAGGCACTTTGTATTGTGGTTCGCCTTCCTGCAACAGGGCTTTGGTATCCGTATACAAAGATATTACCAGGGCAGCAGCCTCCAGGTTTTTCGGCGTATACTCAACCATATATTGGCCTGTCGCATCGGTAATGGCCTCACCAAGCAGGTGTTTACCTCGAACGCCCTTGCGGTAAGCGCGAACCATGATCCCAGGTATTGATTGACCGCGGTGGTCCCGGACGATACCGTGTACACTGTAACCGTTCCCAGCAGTACCGGCAGAAGTTAATCTTTTTTTCATTTTGTGGTTTGTTGTTCGTTATTGATTAAGACATAAGGCGTATTAGTTAGTTGGCTTTTCCAATGTTTGGGTATTCACCCTCCAGCCTTTTCCCGTGGCTAAGTAACAGGCATCTCCGGTAACAGGGTCCACCCTGATAACAGATGGCATCCCATTCGTTGCGGTCGCCTTAAACTCTCCATGTAAAATATCGACCTGACCTTCGGGTGAAAGTGTAGTAGTTTCCTTTCCCAGATAACCGAACTCATTGGCAACTTCTTCTCCGTAAATGGAACCAAATTCATTCGGCAGGCCCGTTTGACAACTGGCCATACGAAGTATTCCTCCTTCCCAACCTGCTTCAGCGAACGCGTTTGCGTACCCTTCCGCCGTTACATTGACCCCACCGATCGTAACTCTGGTAGCGCCGAGCAATAAATTTTTCGGGGAGCTTGTCACTCCATGACCAAAAGCAGTGGCTTCCGTAACGCCCTTAAGACTTCCGGGCTTTAACTTGACTACTGGGAAACCGGTCTTCTTCGACATTACTTTTGCGCTGACCCTCGATATCTTATCCTTTCCCAATACCACGATCACCGGACCTTTTTTTGGAGCAGCTCCAGAAGACCCTGCCGGCGGTTCAGCAATATCACCAGGTTTAAAGCTGGGCTTTCCCAAAGTTTTTCCTGCGACATGCACTACACCACCTACTACTACGGATATGACCGCTCCTTTGCCAGCCGTGCTGGCATAATCTGAAAAAGAGCTCAGCTCATGTCTTTTTGCGTCGCTGTAACCCAAGTTCCCCACGGCATCCGAAGCCCCGAAAACGGCTAAATTAACACCGCCGGCAAGGAGGCCCTTGCCTCCGTTCACCAGGCCGGCCGCCGCACCTCCTGCACCTGCAGAAGCCATCATGATGACGCCTTTGATAGGCATCTCATACTCGGAATGCCTTGGATATGTTTTAACGGCTACCCGGGCGTTGGCTTCCGCCAGTTTTTTTGCGTCGCCTAATGCCGCCAATTGTTTTTGAATTATTTCCTGTTCGGTAGGCTCTCTGAAACCCGGGGCATTGGCGGGTTGCGCGTCGTCCGCTAAAAGAAAAACAGCCGTGGCAATTACAATAAACCAAATCAAATTCCCCGACGGGTCGGAGCCTACCACTACCCTGTTATCGCAATAGGCGTATAGATTCAACCCGCCTTTTATCCCGATGGGATCGGCGCTCAGCCATCTCCCCAGCCACGGTAAATAGTGTCGCGCACTGTGATATTCCAATCCGGTTTCTTCATCCCGCTCCATGCCTGTATAGCGGTAACGTTTGACTGCCGCGTTGATAGCAGCATTCATTGCCTGGTAGGACGTGGCCCCAAAAGGATAGTATTCTTCGTAAGAGATGATCCTTGCCTGTTCATCCAGTTCCAGGGAAGAGGAAGCAAGATGATTGCTGTATTGATAACGGATGAGCGGTTGTAAATTGCCGGGGGCAACAGGCAGGCCTCCTTCGATCGTTTTGGTTTCTATAATGACGAGACGGCGGCTATTATCCGTCACAAACAGGGTCTCTGTCTCATCTTCCACCACCGCAGCGCTATTCGTCTTTTTATATACTTCCAACTCGCCAAAATAGATCCGTTCTTCTTTAGAACCGTCCAGGCGTTCGATCACTTTCCGGATGCGCTGACCGGAAGCATCGTACACATAATAAGCCGTGCCGCCGCCGCCGAGATCCGCCGTTTGCAACTGATCCCTGAAATTCCAGTTCAGCGTTTGCAGGTGATTAAGGGAAAGTATGCTTCCATGCGCATCGTAGGTATAATTCTCCGTATTGTTGCCAATGATGGTGTTGGTCAACCGGTTGCCGTTGGGATCGTAATTATAGGTTCTTGTCCAACTGCCGGCGCCTGCGGCATGCGCCATTTGCAAGATATTTCCTACGGCATCATATTGATAACTCTGTGTGTAGTTGCGCATTGCGGCGCCGTCTCCCGGCATTGGCAGATTTGTCCGAAACTCATCTTTTGGCGTCGGTGGCTGGTTCTGACCGATGTGTTCCCTTCCGGACGCACTGACCAACCTGTAAATTGCATCATACGTATATTCAGAGGAAGGCGCTACTATTGAATTATTAAAAAATAAGGTTTGCTGTGCCTCGTCTTTAACGGATGTAATATTGCCGGCGGGGTCATAGGTATAATGAAGTTGCTGCAGCAGGTCGGTCCCATTTTTCCCCGTGGTCAGCAACCGGGCAAGCCTGAAGGTCTTTGGATCATATTGGTAATGGGTCGAAGTAGCGTTCGTATATAAAATACTTTCGCGTTGTCCCCTGGCATTATAATTAACGTCTTTTACAAACTGCGTTTCCGCTGTACCTTTTATACTTATGTAGGCCTGGTTTAAAACGCCGGCTTCGTTGTAAACGGGCCGCATGATACTGCCGTCGGGCGTTTGCATTTGTTCAGGGCGGTTCAACGCGTCGAAAGTTCCCGATGAGCTATACAGCGCCGGGTCAAGATCGTCCGTGGTCAGCAGGTTCCAATCCGCGATATTCCTGTAGTCCTTTAACAATTGCCTGGAGCCACTCAGGGAGTTACCCTTAAAGTCTGCCTGCAAATGAGTAACTACTCCCGCCCCATCAAAATATTGGTATATCCTTCCCCGCAGATTCAGTTGCTTATCATTGGACAGGCCTTCCCCATAGACTACTTTTTCGGTATTGACCTCGGCCTTACCGGGTTGCTGTACAAATATTTTAACCGGCCGGCGCAGGCTATCGTATTCATAGCGAAGAAGGTGACCAAGGCTGTCAAAACCTCTAAGCGGCTTACCCATTACATCGTTGACCGTCCATCGTTCGCCCGCATCCAGGCTTAGACTATAGAGCTGTGCCCCAAGCATGTCATATTTGTATTGCACGGACAAATTACCTTTCGCATCGGTCAGCCTGCGCGCATTGCCTTCTATGTCGGTCTCCGTAACTGTCTTGTATATGCCCGCGGTCCCGTTGTCCGCTATGGTAACAAAATCCCGGCCGAGCGAATCGAGGTAGGCAATGGCGGGTGTATTGGCGTGTGCAGCCGCTTTGTTTGCCGCGGCCATCTCTTCTGCGGTAGCGATGGCAGGTATGGGTGCAAGTATCCTATCTTTATACCAAGTGCTGTCCAGAACCGTATCATTCGGATCAAAGGATCGATGGGTCCATGCATCGAACTCTGTCTTTGTAAATGTCCCATCCGGCATATCCGTCCTTATCGCCCTTCCCACGGAATCATAGGTAATGACAGCCGTCACGCCTCTTTCTACCAGTAGTTTCGCCTCTTCGAACTCGAAGGTTGTACTAAAGTATGGTTCGTATTGTTTAACCGGCTTGCCTTTATTATTTAGTAGGGACCGCCCATTCCCTATCCAGCGTAGCGCAGGGGTCGTATCCACTTCCGTCACGGTCCCATCGGGGTTCTCCTGCAAGGCAAGTCCTGGCTGGGCTTGCTTCTTTTGCATCATTGTTCCTCCGCTGCCATCGACATAGCCATAGCTGATCTGTGTAAGAATGGGTGTAACATTATTTATATCATAAAAATGCGTTTCATTGACGGTGGTCTTAACGAAGTTGGGCTTGCCTGTATTTTTGTAATTAAAAAGATCATATTCCATTGTACTGCCCGGGCGATCGGCGGGAGAATGTTCTATCGATGCAGTATCCATCAGGTCGCCCTTATTCTCTTCTTCCTTACCCATCAGGAAGGTGCTCACTACCATCCCCAGTTCATCGGTGCGCACACCTGTACGGTTATCATTCGTATCGCTCATCAACCAGGGCGTCAATACCCTGTAATTAAACCCGAGCACTTTGCTATTGTTGCCCAGCGCATCGGTAGTCTGCTGTATAAAGAAACGATAGGCGCTGTCATAAGTCACCTGCGCCTTCGACCCAAATGGATCCGTCACTTCTGTTACCTGATAAAAATTATCGGGATCCATACTGTATATTCCGGATGCTATCCAATAATTATCATCGTTAAGATGAACATAATTCCCTTCATTCATCAAAAGTTGATCGTTCACCTTATTTCCAAAAATGAAATCCCTCAAGGCGGGTGTCAGCGATAGTTTGTAGGATTGGCAGGGTAATGCCAGCGACTCCATTACACCCAGATCCAACGGGCCACTCAGATCGTTCTTCAGGAAGGTAGTCCGTACCTGCTCTATCAAACGCTTCTGTTTTGTTCCATCCGTCGGGAGCGTCTGATAAGCAATCTCCGTCGCTTGTCCGAAGTCCTCTGCCAGTTCCGTTATGGTAAAATATTCGCCCGTAGCAGGGTTGAGGCCGGTAAGTTCACAGGTCTTTTCTTCATATCCGAGCGGCAAAAGGTAATCGGCCGCGGTATTGATAAAGTTGGTATACTTATTTTCTGAAAACACCATATGTGTTTTAGCTTGTTCAGCCTGTTCTGCCGCCGTCAATGTGGCATCTATCGATCTTCTTCCATAGCTGATCGTCGCCGTCTTTTGGATATTGCCAAATTCATCTGCCTGGATGGTCATGGTATGCCCGATCCGCGGGTCGGCCGGGTTGCGTTCGTACGTATAGGTCAGCAATTCACTTTCCTGCACGTCGAAAACAGCAAATTGATTTTGCAGCCTGGGTTGGAGCACCCGGATCAGGCAGCTTTGATGGCTCGTTGTATAGGGCTGATCCTGCCGATCGCTCCCATCGGGCGAATACACTTCTATCCGCAAGGGCAAGCCCTTACAGGCGCGCAGGGCTTCGCGCCATTCATCGACCGTCATGACATCCTGCAAGATGGGGTCTGTCAGTTCCTTTTCCGGAAGAAGGGGGGGGCGGTAATATTCATGCGCGAACTGGCTGAAGATCTTTTCTTTGTCCAGGAAGGCGCCTGTATGGAACCAGGTCTTTGTCAGCACGGGAGGCTCGTGAAAGCCTTCATCCACCAGTTGGATCACGCCATCAGGGTCGGAGAATTTCCGGTAGTTCTCAAAATCCTCCGTATCCGTATGATCTACCCTGCCGAAACCGCGGAACTCCCGTTCCGCATGATCATAATATCCATGATGATAGGTATATTGAGTGGTAAATCTCGATCTTCTTACCTGGTCGATCATGGCCGTCTGGCTTACGCATTGGACGGGGAAAGGTAATTTGGTCACCCAGGGCGTACCTTCTTTTTTATCTGCCAGGTAAAAGTAAGTGGAGGGTTTATATTGAATGGAGACCTCCTTACCCATATTATTACTATACGCCGTCATTACGTGCGGCTTTTTACCGTTCATCAGATCGATATAGTATAAGGGATTGCCGGTAGATTGTGGCAAAGAAGAGGACCAGACGATACAGCCTGTTCCGGCGCCCAACAGGTCGATGATATTTACCGAGACCTGTTCATCGATCTTTGGGAATGGCAGCGGGTTCACGCCTTGAACGAGGTTCTCCCGGCTCCAGCCATTGCCGGCCTGGTTAAAATAAATTTTAAAGGTATCCTGCCCGAGATAGATGATATCGGGTATGCCGGAGCCATCCAGATCAGCCAGCCTGATATAGTGAGGATTGAAATCTTCCGGTCTGTCGAACAGGGGAGCATTGCTCATGTTTATTTTCGCGCCGAATCTTCCATACCCAAGATTGGGCCAGTACACTACTTCATTATAGCATACACGTACGATGTCCATCAGACCATCCCCACTCATATCCGCCAGTACAAGGGATTGTGTACTATCGGCAAAAACAATATTTGGCCCTTTTTCTTCGTCGAAGGCCTTTGCGATCCTCCGATGGCTTTCAAACCCTTCTGTCCCTTTGGAGGCATACCAGGTGAATACTTCGTCTTCCGAAATGAGGATATCCGCCATTCCATCGCCGTTAAGGTCCAGCATCTTCAGATTGGGATCATGCAGGTCGATATTGGGATTTCCGATAAAATTCTTAAAAGGGAGCCACGCATTGTCATCTCCGAGCTCATAATAACCTTTCAATTCCCTGCTGACCAGGAATTTTTGTCCCCTGGCTTCAAGGTCCTGGAAATGCAGGCTGCCGTCGGACAAGCCGTTGAGGGAAGGCCTCGATGCCACCAATTGCATCCCTTCCAGGTTTCCGTCGCCTGCGTTGCTCTTATAATACCAGCCGCCTGCCTGTTCGGTAAGGATGCCGGAAATACCTTCGTTGTTCAGATCGATCCATTGATAGACCTTGTCATCGATGCCGGCGGGAAGGTTTTCCAGTCCCGATGCCGGCAGTGTATTGACCGTGGTGTTCCAGCCCAGCGGCTCATAATTGAAATCCATGGATGGTATCGCTGCTATTGACCAGGCGCCATCCTGCCGGCGGATATATCCCTTTTGGGTAGCGGATCGTAAAAAGGTGAAGGCGGTCCCGGCATCATATTCCAGGTCAAGGGCGTTCACCAGGCATGGCCTGTCGCCGAGTTCTGAAAAATGATGGAACATCAGCATGCGTCTGCAGAGCCGGCAGGTCCGGATCTCAAATCCGGCACGATAATCGGAGAAGGCGTCCGGCCGGTAAGACCAACCACGGTCATCATCAGGCTGGGGATCATCCAGGTCATGCTCTCCATAATCCAAAACCAGTTCCAGCAGATATTCGATGCCATCCAGAAAACCGTCCCAGTCCTGCCAGTCGATGGAGGAGCGCCGGAAGTGATCTTTGTTGCAATATTTTATGCTTTTGAGATAAACGTTCGTGCAGGGTGAAAGATCGTTCAACCGGTTCCTTTCATGCAGGAGATCCGGAATATTTACTTTGTTCTCTTTCTTATACCCGAGCCGGAAACAATTTCCCTTGTCATCGTAACTGAACTCGAACAGCCATTTAAAGATCTTCGCCGGATCGGCAGGGTCCGAGATCTGCGCTATCCTGCTCTTACCGTAAACCGATACTATATTTGTTGCTGAGGTTACTTTCCAGTAAATATTTCCATTTTCCTCCCTCACTTTTTCTATCCTTGCAAATCCATTTTCAATCCTCGGTCTGTAACGGTCAATAGTCAATCCATCGATGACACGGCTATCTTTTATCCAATTACCTGCTTCATCCTTATAATAGGCTGGCACGAGATCTTCCGCGCCGGAAAAAATAAAAATATCCGATCCTTCCGCATCACGGTATTCCGGAAGCTTTTTCTCCGTCTTGCGTGCAATGGCTGCGGGCTGCCCATTCCAGCCCAAACCAAAAATGCTGTTACCATCGCCGGAGTTGTAGCTCAGGGACATAGATGGCATAAACCCATTGCGGGAGGGTGAGAGAGGGAAAGGGATACTGAATCCAGCCGTACCATTGGCCGCATTCACCGAGAACTTGTCATCGATGGAACGAATAGATCCTCCTCCTTTTGGCAAGGTGATCTGCGGCATGGACATCGAGGCATAGCCGCCCGAACCTTTTTTTTCAGAATTGCGCGAATCAGCAGGTGGTTTGTTCAAAGAATACGAAGCCTCGTTCTCCATGTGTGATCGTTTAATCGGATTAGTCTCTTATTGGCACGTTAAGTAACTAAATAAATGATCTGTAAAAACCGGCAACCACCCGAAGGTTATTATCGGTAAATGAATGGCGTTATTTTTTTTATTACCGGTCACTAGTTATCCTTTAAAAAATAGTTGTCAGAAAGTTTCAACGTTCCAAAGAACAGCCCCGTATAGCCCAGGCCGATGCCTATTCCCTGCCCGATGACCACGTTATAATTCAATCCATAGACACCACGGCTTACCATGGGGATTTTAAGGAACTCATAGCCCTTCTGATAGCTTCCGAATTCAGCGGAATGCGTAATGAGTTCTTCGGACCATTTTAAAAATTGTATTTTCTGGTATCCCCACTTTCGTAAGTTTTGTCTTGCCACCGTAAAGGCATCTTCGCCCAAGGGTATGAGAAATCGATGGACTCCTTCGTGGATCCGTGCATTCAGCAACGCCTGCCCTTCCGTTCCCGTTTCGATAACGATCTTACCAGCCCAGTTCGTTATGGCTCCTCCCCCTTCGGCATACCCGTATTCCCAGGGTTGTTTGAGCGCGTATTTGATAAGTGGTTTCAAAGCCCACTGCCCGGCCTTTTGAGCGACCTTAACGGCGCCCCCCGCCATGCTCAATGCCATATCCCCTATTTCAGCGCCTGTCTGACTGAATCCGAGGCCTTTTTCCAGGAGGTATTCGCTGGTGAACGAGCGGTGATATTCACCGTCAATGATCGACCGGCCGCTGGCAATCATCTGGTCCACGCCATGTGCAACGATCAGGGCACCCACGACGCATCCGATGCCAGTCGAGCAGAGGGCCAAGCCACCAGCGATCTCCAGCGCGGCAAAAGCGCCCCTGAGCCCTCCCATGATCCTGTTAAAGAATGCCCCTAACTCGTGGTTATCCTGTTTCGAACTATCGATCGTCGTGGTAGCCTTCTCGTGATACCGGGGAACCGTTTTTGTAACGATCTTTGCCGCCGCTTTTTTTGCTACCAGGTCTTTACCCAATGAAAAGATCCCTCTCCTTTCCTTTTCGATGGGATCGCTAAGGCTGATCTGCGAGGAGGTGAAGGTCTTGCCAGTACCTAAGAAATGGATCTCCGAGGTATCGACGCTGAAATTCACTTTTTCCTCGTGGTCGCCTACAACCCTCCATCCGTAGCCATGTACTGATTTAGTAGTGGCCTCATACATCTTGTCCTCGTTATAGACGGTATAGGTGTCCGTACCTGTCTCCGTAATATCCTTAACGCCCGGAACCTCGACCATAGCTCTTCCTCCCCACGCCAATACCTTATCTTTTCCGCTGGGATCAGCATGACCTACGGGATCATTCTGGCAATAACTATAGATATTGACGCCATCTTTGATCCCGATGGGGTCACAACTAAGCCATCTTGCCAGCCAGGGCAGGTAATAACGCGCGCTATGGTACTCCAGGCCGCTCTCTTCGTCCCTTTCCATACCCGTGTAACGGTATCGTTTGTACGCCGCCTTGATATCTTTATTGGTAGCCGTAAAAGCGGTAGTCCCGAAGGGATGGTATTCTTCGTAAGAGATGAGCACGCCGTTGTCATCCAGTTCCAGCGAGGAAGAACCCTGGTGATTGGCATATTGATAGCGGATCAGCGGCTGGAAGTTGCCGGGCGCCAAAACGACCCCTTCTTCGACCGTCGTGGTCTCTGACATCGCTATCGATCCGCCGGCCCCCATGATGTGCAAGGTCTCTGTTGCCTCCCGGATGGCGCCACTGCTATCAGTCCGGCGGAACAGCTCGAACTCACCAAAATAGATCCGTTCCTCCTTGCTGCCGTCCAGGCGTTCGATCACTTTACGGATACGTTGTCCGCTGCCATCATATACATAGTAGGCTTTTCCGCCCCCGCCCAGGTCCACCTGTTGCAGTTCCTCTTTGAAATTCCATACCATATCCTGCAACTGGACCAGGTTGAGCGTATTTCCATGCGCGTCATAGCCGTAGCGGGTAGCATTGCCGCCGGTGGCAGTAGCCAGCAATTGGTTGTTCTTAACGCTGGTCGCATCGACGCCCAGCGCCTGCCTGTCCGTGTCATTATTATTATATTGGCATGTACGCGTATAACTTCCCGAACCGGCGCTATGTTGCAGCTGCAGCATATTCCCGACCGCGTCATAGACATATTTTTGGGTATAAGTGCGGAGAGCCTGGGTATCATTGGGATCTGCGCTGACCTGGAATGGAAAGTTCCGGGCATTGCTATTCGCAGCGGTTTCGTTCAGGATAGTCTGTCCTGCATGCTCCCGGCCAGAAGCCTGGATGAGGCGGTAAATGGCGTCGTACACATAATCGCAGGAGGGATTTACTTCCGTGTTGTTAAAGAAGACCGTCGATTGGGCATCATCCCGGATAGAAGTTATATTACCCCTGGGATCGTAGGTATGGAGTAATTTTTGGAGAATGTCGGCGCCGTTCTTACCGGTGGTCAGCAGTTCTTTCAGCCGGAAGGTCTTGTCATCGTACTTATAGGCGGTGACCGTATCATTGCCGTATACGATACGCCGGCGCTGTCCCTTCGCGTCGTAATCAATATCCTTTATAAACTGCTTTTCGCCCATTGCCTTTATATTTACAAACAACTGGTTCAGGATCCCCGCCTCGTTATAAACCGGTCGCAGCGAAGTACCATCGGGTAGTTGCATCAACGACGGACGGTTCAATGCATCAAACGAGCCGGTGGTCGTAAATATAGCCGGATCCAGATCGGCCTCCGTCTCCGTAAGGACATTCCAATCGGCATTCTCTTTATAGTTCTTCAATAATTGCCTGTTGCCCTCGAGGGAGTTGCCTTTAAAATCCAACCGTACGGTCGTAGCTATTCCGGATGCATCGTACTGCCGGTAAGGTTTGCCCCGTAAATTCGATTGTTTGTCGCCCACTATCCCTTCTCCATAGATTATTTTTTCTGTATTTATTTCCGCGGCGCTGCCTTGCTGTACAAATATTTTAACGGGGCGATGGAGGCGGTCGTATTCATAGCGAAAACGGTGATCGCGGCTGTCAAATCCTCTCAACAGCCTGCCCATGACATCATTGAGGATCCATCTTTCGCCTGCATCCATGCTGTTGGTATACAATTGAGCGCCGAGCATATCATATTTATGCTGCATCACCACATTGCCGGCTGCATCCGTCGCTTTACGAAGGTTCCCTTCTATGTCCGCCTCCGTAAACGTCCTGAACTTTTGTCCATTCCCATTATCGATGACAGAAAGAAAGGCCCTGCCCAATGAATCCAGGTACAGCAGGTCGGGCGTACCGGCATGCGCGGCCGCCTTAGTGGCTGCGTCGATCTCTTCGGGAGTGGCGATACCGGCAACGGGCGCCGTGATCCTGTCTTTATACCATTGACTTTCCAGCACCGTATCGTTCGGATCGAAGGACCGCTGCATCCAGGGGTCGAATTCCACTTTTACAAATGTCCCATCCGGGTTGTCCGTCCGGGTCACCCTGCCTGCCGCATCGTAGGTGATCACGGGGGTCACACCCCGTTCCACCAATTCCTTTGCATCTTCAAATTCAAAAGTAGTGCTGAAGTAGGGTTCGAATCTTTTGACCGGCTTGCCCTTATTATTGAGTATCGTCCTTCCATTGCCCACCCAACGAAGATTGGGCGTAGTGTCGACTTCCGTAACCGTGCCGTCCTCGTTCTCCTGCAGCGCTATGCCCGGCTCTGCTTCCGTCTTCTGCATAATGGTATTACCGTTGCCATCGGAATAAGCGTAGGTCGTTTGCCAGACCACCTCTCCTCCGTCCTGCAAGCTGTCGTAATAATGTTTTTCCCTAACCATTGTCTTTATAAGGTTAGGCTTAGCAGCATCCCGGAAATTGAACAGCTCGTATTCCAGCACGGTAGTGGGCTGATCGTCGGGTGAAATTTCCGGGGTAGCGGTATCTATCGGATCTCCTTTATTTTCTCCTTCTTTACCCATCAGGAAGGTACTCACGACCATGCCCATCTCGTCACTGCGGACCCCTGCCCGATTGTCATTAAGATCGCTCATCAACCAGGGAGTCAGGGTCCGGTAATTAAAGGCAAGCACGGTAGAGGCGTTGTCCAGTTCGTCCGAGGTCTGCAGCACGAAGTAACGATACTTGTCGTCAAAGGTAATAGATGCTTTGAACCCGAATGGATCCGTTATCTCTTTTACCTGGTAAAAGTTAGCGGTATCCAATGTCTGTGTTCCCGATGCTATCCAGTAATTACCGTCATTAAAATGTGTGTATTTCCCTTCGTTCAATAGCAGTGCCTCGCTCACCTTGTCCCCGAATATAGCATCCCGCATTCCCGGCGTCAGGGATAACTTATACACCTGGTATGGCAGGGCCAGGGATTCCAATACGCCCAATTCCAGTGGTCCGCTACCATCATTTTTAAGAAAGAGATTCCTTATTTGCTCTATCAGGCGTAGTTGAGTTTTTCCATTCGTGGGCAGCGCCTCGTAGGGGATCGTCTCCGCCCCGCCGATCGTAGCTTTTATTCCCGGGATGGTAAAATAATCTCCGCTGTCGGGAACGGCGCCCGTCAGTTCGAAGGTCATCATCTCGTAATTACCGGGCAAGTGGTAATCCCCGGGAGTATCGATGGCATTGGTGAAATTACCCATAGAATAAACGACATGGGTCTTGCTTTGTTCCGCCTGTTCCGCCGGCTGAAGTTCAGGGTCCAATATCTTTCTTCCGTATTTGACGGTGGCGGCTTTCAATATATTTCCGAAGTCATCTATTTCCAGGGTCAGCATATGTGCCATACGCGGATCCGAGGGGTCCCGTTCGTAACTATAGTTCAGGGACTCGCCCGATCCTATCGCAAATACGGCAAATGGGTTTTTCAACTTTGGTTGCAACAGCCGGATCAAACAACTATAGTGCGAGGTTGTATACGGATGGTCCTGCCGGTCGGAGCCATCTTTTGAATATACTTCTACCCGTAAGGGCAATCCCTTGCAGGCGCGTTGAGCTTCCCGCCATTCATCGATGGTAAGGTCGGCGGGCAAAATCGGGTCGTCCAGCTCTTTTTCCGGCACGATGCTATTGCTGTAATATTCATGTGAGAAGCGGGTCAGTATTTTTTCATTATCCAGGAAGGCTCCCGTATGATACCATGTTTTGGTCAGTATGGGTGGTTGGTGAAACCCCTCGTCCACCAGTTGAATGCTTCCGCCCGGGTCCGAATGTTTTTTATATAATTCGAAGTCTTCCGTATCTACCTGGTCCACACGACCGAAGCCGCGGAATTCGCGTTCCGGATGATCATAATACCCGTGATGGTAGGTATATTGTGTGGTAAAGCGGACCTTCGCGACCTGGTCGATCGACTCGATCCTGCTCACGCATTGTACGGGGAAAGGCAGTTTGGTCACCCAGGGCGTACCTGCCTTTTTATCTTTCAGGTAATAAAAGGTCGACGGTTTATATTCCATCTTCATTTCCTTACCCATGTTATTCTTGTAGCCGGTCATTACATGCGGCTTCTTTCCCCCCATCAGGTCTATATATCGTAGCTGGCTGCCCGCATGCTGCGGCAGGGACGAAGACCATACGATACAGCCGGTCCCGTTGCCCAACAGGTCGATGACGGAAACAATACTGTGATTATCGATCTGCGGAAAAGGGATCGGGTTGATCCCGCCAACCCTATTCGTCTCGCTCCAACTGTTGCCGCCCTGGTTGAAATATATTTTAAAAGTATCATGGCCTCTATAAACGATATCCGTCGTTCCCGATCCGTCTATATCCGCCATCGTCAGATAACGCGGATTGAACTCTTCCGGCCGGTCGAACAGGGGCGCATTGCTCATACTGACCTTCGCCCCGAATTTCCCATAGCCCAGGTTGGGCCAGTAGCATACTTCTCCGTACCGGATGCGTACGATATCCATCAATCCATTCCCGGTCATATCCGCGAGTACAATAGATTCCGTGCTATCCGCGAAAACCATATTAGGCCCTCTTTCTTCGTCCGGCGTCTTCTGTACTTTTCGATAATTGTCAAACCCATCCCTCCCCTTCGATGCGTACCAGGTGAATACCTCATCTTCGGAGAGCAGTATATCGGTCATTCCGTCCCCATCCAGGTCCAGCAGCCGGATATTGGGATCATGGGGGTCAAGGCCGGGCATTTCCGTAAAATTCCTGAACGGCAGCCATTCCTCCTCATCGCTGAGCTCATAATACCCCCGTATTCCGTCGATAAGGAATTGCTGACCGTTGCCTTCTATATCCCCAAAATTCAATGCACCGGAGGCCAGCCCGCTGAGCGAAGGCTTTGGTGAAATGAGGCGCATCCCTTCGAAGTTACCTTCTCCTGCATTACCCTTATAATACCAGGCATTCCCCTGTTCGCTTAAAATGCCGCTGATGCCTTCATGATACAGGTCTACCCATTGATAATCCATTCCATCTATTCCAACGGAGATATTGTCCATACTAGCAGCCGGCAATGTTCTTATTTCCGTATCCCATCCCAGCTGTTCGTAGTTGAACTCCACAGGCGGCAGCTCTTTCCGGGAATAAGAGCCGTCCGTCTTTCGGATGTAACCTTTCGGCGTCACCGATCTTAAAAAGGCGAATGCGCTGTCTTCATCATATTCCATATCCATTGAATTCACGAGACAGGGCGTCGTTCCCAGTTCGCTGAACAGGTGGAACATGAGCAGGCGCCGGCATAAGCGGTAGGTCCTTATCTCAAACCCCGCGCGATAATCTGAAAAGGCGTCCATTCTGCAGGGCCATCCCTGGTCGTCTGCCGGCTGAGGATTGAGCGGATCATGTTCGCCGTAGTCCAGTACCATTTCCAGCAGGTAGTCGATGCTTGTTAAAAAGCTGTCCCAGTGATCATAGTCAACGGTGGACCTATTAAAATGAGCTTTATTACAATACTTCACCCGTTTGAGGTAGGCATTGGTGCAAGGTGAAAGGTCATTAAGGCGGTTCTTCTCATGCAGGGCGGCGATTACGTTCGTCTTGTCTTCTTCCTTATATTCCAGTTGAAAGCAATTTCCCTTATCGTCATAGCTGAACTCGAACAGCCATTTGAAGATCCTGGCCGGGTCGGCAGGATCCGCTACCTGCGCCGTCCTGCTTTTCCCGAAGATGGATACTATGTTCGAGCCCGATGTCGACTTCCAGAATACATTTCCATCGGCTTCCTCTATTTTTTCTATACGTGCAAAAGAGCTGTCTATCCGAGGTCTGTAGCGCGTGATCGTATTGCCGCCGCTGATGCCGGCGTCTTGTATCCACTTACCGGCAGCGTCTTTATGATAGACGGGAACCAGGTCCTCTGATCCGGCAATAACAAAGACATCCGACTCTTCGCTGTCCTTGTAGGCAGGCAGTTTCTTCTCGATCTTCCGCGCAATGGCCGCTGGTGGGGCGCTCCAACCCAATCCAAAAACGCCGTTGCCGCTGCCGGAGCTATAGCCCAATGCCAGGGAGGGAAGGAAGCTGTTACGGGAAGGAGAAAAAGGGAAAGGAATGCTGAAACCAGCCGTACCGTTTGCACTATTCACCGAGAATTTTTCATCGATAGAACGAATAGCGCCGCCACCTTTGGGCAACGCTATCTGTGGGATGGATTGCGTAGCATAGCCGTTCGATCCCTTCTCACCGGAATTATCCGTGACAGAGGAGGAATTGTCCGCAGCAGGGTACGATCTGTCGTTCGCCATGAGATGTTATTGAATGACACGAATTTGAAAATTAAAAGCATCCGCCACATAGACTGTCCCGGAAGCATCGACAGCCAAGCCGGTTGGCAGAAAGAACTGCGCAAGATCGGCTGCACCATTGAATGAGCCCTGCGCGCCGCTGCCAGCCAGGGTGCTGACTAATCCCGCCGGCGTAATCTTGCGGATCCGTTTATTATCCCGGTCTCCGACATATACATTTCCTGCCGGATCTACGGTAATGCCATAAGGAGCCCAGAACATGGCCCCGGCGCCTACTCCGTTGGCAAATCCCTGCACGCCACTACCAGCCAGATTGCTCACCAACCCGTCCGGGGTGATCTTACGGATGAGGTTATTGTTCAGATCCGCGACATATACATTTCCGCCGGCATCCACTGCTACGCCCGATGGACCATTGAACGTTGCAACATTACCCGGTCCATTGGCAGAACCTATAGTACCGGTACCGGCGAGGGTACTTACCTGACCGGCCGGGGTGATCTTACGGATCGCGCTATTAGAAAAATCTGCTACGTAAACATTTCCGGTCGCATCCACCGCTACGCCCATGGGAAACCTGAACTGCGCAACGCTGCTACTTCCATTTGTAAATCCTGCTGTTGTGCCGGCAAGGGTGCTGACTACGCCGGCCGGGGTGATCTTACGGATCCGGGCATTCAGGGCGTCCGCGACGTATACATTTCCCGAGGCATCGGTTGCAATACCGGTGGGATAAGAAAATTGTGCCGTACTATCCGATCCTTCGGCAAAACCCATCACGCCATTCCCGGCAAAATTGCTTACCACTCCGGCCGGCGTGATCTTGCGGATCCGTTGACCGGCCTGCTCCGCCACGTATATATTCCCGGCAGCATCGACCGTTACACCTGTAGGGGAATTGAATTCAGCCATAGCGCCCGGCCCATTACGATATCCCCGCGCGCCATCGCCGGCAAGAACACTAACGATCTTTACAAACGTAATTTGCCGTATCCGGTTATTAAATTGGTCCGCTATATAGATATTGCCGGCTACATCCACTGCTACACCGGTGGGGGAGTGAAACTCCGCCAGGCTACCGGCGTCATCCCTGAACGCCGCATTACCATCGCCGGCCAGGGTGCTCACCGTCTTCGCCGGGGTGATCTTACGAATACGATGATTTGCTGAATCCGCTACGTATACATTTCCGGCGGCATCGACCGTCACTCCCATGGGAGAATGGAATTCGGCAAGACCGCCATTGTCATCCTTAAAAGCGGCATTACCATCACCGGCGAAGGTACTTGCTACACCTGCCGGTGTGACCGCACGGATACGATTGTTTCCCTGATCCGCTACATACACGGTCCCTGCCGCGTTTACGGCGACGCCTACAGGATTATTGAACTGTGCAAAAGCAGGCGGTCCTTCGCCGTAGCCCTGGTTGCCATTGCCGCACAGGGTGGTTACCAGTCCAGCCGATGAGATCTTTCGGATACATTGATTAGCGGAATCCGCTACGTATACATTTCCGGCGGCATCGATGGCGACTCCTGTCGGAAACTTAAACTGTGCAGTGAGGGCAGGTCCTTCGGTATGTCCTGGCTGACCGCTGCCGGCCAGGGTACTGACCTGCCCGGCGGTTGTAATTTTTCGGATACGATTGTTTCCCTGATCCGCGACATATACATTTCCCGCAGCGTCGACGGCCACGCCACTGGGGGAACTGAACTGCGCAGCGATGCCCTCTCCCTCCTGAAATCCTGCCTGACCGGTGCCGGCCAGTGTGCTGACGATGCCTGCCGCCGTGATCTTACGGATCATGTGATTCTTCCGGTCTGCTATATAAATAGTTCCTGCCGCGTCCGCCGCAACGGCGAATGGAGCATTAAATTCCGAAGAGGATGGTGTTCCATTAAAAAAGGATGCAATGCCATTACCCGCAAAGGTGCCGACGCGCGCATTGGCAATGGTTGGGTTGCTCAACAAACTCATTGTTCCGCCCGTAGCTTTTATGGAAGGCAGTTGCACATCATTCCGCAAAAGCAATGGCTTTGTACAGGAACCAAAGAACAGGATGCCTGATATTACTAACAGATGGAAAATAAAAGGTCTTTGCAAAACAGGCGTTGTGATCATTTCCTGGGTTTTATTATTGAATTATACGTATCCTGTTATTCCAGGTATCGGCGATATAAAGCGTCCCATCGGCATTTACTTCCAGCCCGCCGGGAAAGGCGAACTGCGCAAGATTACCGGGCCCATCCGCATAGCCACCGAAGATCCCACCACCGCCATTACCAGCGAGGGTGCTGACCTGTCCCAAAGTTGTGATCAAACGGATCCTTTTGTTACCTTGATCAACTACGAATAGGTTCCCTGCTGCATCCAGCTTCACGGCACTGGGACCGTTGAATTGTGCAACGGCGATCGTACCATCGAGAAAACCCTTCATCCCGGTGCCGGCCACTGTACTGACGACTCCCTCCGGAGTGACTTTTCGGATCCGGTGGTTTTGGGCATCTGCTACATACACATTACCCGAAGCATCCACCGCAAGACCCATCGGATAATTAAACTTTGCGGTTATCCCGGGTCCTTCGGCAAAGCCTCCGCTGGCATACCCTATGCCTGAGCCCGCGAGAGTGCTAACCATGCCAGAAGGAGTGACCTTACGGATCCGGTGATTGTAATAATCCGAGACATATACATTACCGGCAGCATCGAGGGCGACGCTGGTGGGAGCATTGAAAGTGGCGGCTGCGCCAGCACCTTCGGAATATCCTGCGTTGAAATTACCCGCCAGGGTGCTCACCATCCCTGCCGGGGTGATCTTACGGATGCGGTTGTTATAGAGGTCGGAAACATATAAAGTTCCGGAAGCGTCTATAGCCACGCCCGAAGGTCCATTAAAGCGGGCTTCTGCGCCTTGTCCATCGAGAAATGCTCCGCTCCAAGGCCCGAGGGTAGCGCCGGCCAGGGTACTTACCGAGCCGGCAGGGGTGATCTTACGGATCATATGGTTATAATAATCCGCTATGTAGAGATTGCCGGCGGCATCCTTTGTAATATCCGCGGGAAAATAAAATGAGGCGGAGAGGGCAGGGCCGTTGGAAGATGTGGCAGAGCCATTACCGGCGAAGGTGCTGACCATCGTATAGAAGCCGATCTCGCGGATCCGTTCGTTTTGCGCATCCGCTACGAATACATTCCCGGAAGGATCCACTACCATGCCGATCGGGCTGATAAATGTGGCCACCGAGGCTTCGCCGTCCAAAATGCCTGTCGTGCCGCCTCCGGCATAGGCACTGACTATACCTGCCGCCGTCGCTTTACGAACGCGGTTATTATGATCCGTTATATAGATAGCGCCAAAGGCATCCACCGCCACACCGGCAGGAGCGTCGAAGGTAGCGACCCCGGGGGCTCCATCCGCATTCCCCGTTACGCCAGTGCCGGCCAGCGTGCCCGTCACCCCGTTTGTAATTTTTCTGATCCTGTTATTGCCTTTATCGGCAACGTATAAAATTCCCGAGGAGGGGTTGAAAGCTACTCCTACGGGCGCGCTGAACTGTGCAAAAGCGGGAGGTCCTTCGCCAAAGCCCGGATTGCCATTGCCTGCATAGGTGTTGACCAATCCCGCCGGTGTGATCTTGCGGATCTTGTTGTTACCCATATCCGCCACATAGACATTGCCTGCGGCATCGACGGCGACACCAGAGGGAGAACTGAACTGTGCGGAAAGACCGGGTCCTTCGGCATTTCCTACCTGGCCGCTACCAGCCAGGGTGGTCACTATTCCGGCCGGTGTTATTTTCCGGATCTGATGGTTGCCCCTATCCGCCACATAGACATTGCCCGCGGCATCCGTCGCCACGCCGACCGGCGTATTAAATTGCGCAGTGTCACCTGCCCCGTCCTTTGTCCCTGCGATCCCGTTGCCGGCGAATGTCGTTACGTCCCTGAAGGGAGTGATCTTACGGATCCGGTTGGTTACAGCATCTGCTACATATATATTTCCGGCGGCATCCATCGCTACCCCTTCAGGAATATGAAAGGATGCAGCAGTACCATTGCCATTGGCAAAGGTGGAGTTGCCGCTACCGGCATAGGTGGTGACCCTCAGCGTGCTGCCGATCGTATTGCTTACCAGGCTCCTCATTCCCGTAGTAGCATTTAAAGAAGGGGCATTTGCAGAGAGGGGCGATTCCAGGTATCTCTTTGCACAGGATCCGAAGAACAACATACCTGTTATCGCAAACAGGCAGGATACAAAATAATGGGTAGGCAGATTTCTTTTAATCATATTATATAGGTTTATACACTTTCTATTGAACTTTGATCTTACGGATGACATTATTGGAAAATTCGGTCACGTATACATTTCCGGCAGGATCCAGGGTTACGGCCGTAGGAAATTTAAACCAGGCATAGCGTCCCGGACCATCCACATAGCCTGCATATCCATTACCGGCCAGGGTAGTCACCCATCCTCCGGGCGTGATCTTACAGATCCGGCCATTGTTCGTATCGGCTACATAGACATTGCCAGATGGATCGACGGCAACGCCGGTGGGGCTATTAAAATCGGCCGCGGCGCCTTGTCCAAGATTGAATCCCTGGTTGCCGGAGCCGGCCAGGGTGCTTACCAGGCCACCGGGTGTGATCTTTCTTATCCGGTTGTTATAATGGTCCGCTACATATAGGTTACCGGCTGCATCGACGGCGATGCCGTTGGGAGAATTAAATTCAGCAGCATCGCCCTGCCCTTCCGCAAATCCGGCGGTTCCGTTACCGGCCAGAGTGCTCACCACACCGTCTGGTGTTATTTTCCGGATCCGGTTATTTTGTTCGTCCGTTACATACACGAAACCGGCCGCATCCACTGCCACGCCGGCAGGATAATAAAAGGCAGCCGTGTTACCCGGTCCATCGGCATAGCCGTAGGTGCCGTTACCAGCCAGCGTGGTCACCCATCCAAAATAGGGCGGTTCTCTCAATTGGATCTTCCGGATCCGGTTGTTCAGCATGTCCGCTACATAGATGAATCCGGCAGCGTCAACGGCCATACCAAAAGGGCCATTCAAGCGGGCGACCTGGCGGGGTCCGTCCGTAAAACCCTGGCCTAAGCCATCCAACACCATTACCCCTCCAGTTGACATATTGATAGAGCGGATCTGGTGATTGCCATGATTTGCTATATAGCCAGTAGTTCCTGAAGAGTTGATCGCAAAGCCCATAGGGTCTTTCAATTGAGCCCCGGTACCAGTACCCACACCATCTCCTGCTGTTCCAGTGCCGACCAGGGTACTCACGATCACCGAATACCCTATCTCACGGATCCGATTATTCGCCTGATCGGCGACCAATACGTTACCGATGCTGTCGACCGCTACTCCGGCAGGGAGTGCAAATTTCGCAGCCGAAAGGGCGCCTTCCACATAGCCCGGCGTAGCACTTCCGGCAAAGGGGCTGACCACTCCACCCGGTGTAATTTGCCGGATCCGGTGATTGCCCTTGTCCGCCACATAGACCGTTCCGTCGATATCGACCGCAACACCGAAAGGCAGATTGAATGTTGCGATCCCGGGCTCTCCGTCCAAATTTCCCGGCGTACCATTTCCTGCCAATGTACTGGTAACGCCGGACGGTGTTATTTTACGGATACGATAGTTATTGGCATCCGCAACATATATCATTCCGTCAGCGTCCAGGGCAATGCCGACCGGATTATTAAACTGTGCGAAAGAAGGAGGGCCTTCGCCATAGCCCGGATTGCCATTGCCAGCCAGGGTGCGTACCAGACCGTCCGGCGTGATCTTTCGGATCCGTTGATTGCCGGCGTCTGCCACATATACATTGCCGGCTGCATCTACCGCAATGGCTGAAGGAGCATTGAATTTTGCCGTAGCGCCCGGCCCTTCCGAAAATCCTGCCTCGCCGGTGCCGGCAAAGGTGCTCACCTCACCGGCCGGGGTGATCTTGCGGATGCGATTGTTGTTCTGGTCCGCCACGTATATATTACCGGCGCCATCGACAGCTACGCCGGTGGGTGAATTAAAGGCGGCGCTGGTGCCCGTCCCTTCGGCATATCCCGGAGCACCGGTCCCTGCGATGGTATAGAGCAGGCCAATTGAATTGAACAAACAGATCCGGTGATTGGCGGCGTCTGCTATGTATACATTGCCATTGGCGCCCGTCGCAATGCCGGCGGGAGCATTTAAGGCAGACTGCGGGCCCGGGCCGGTGGTATTCGCTGCTAACCCTGTACCAGCAATAGTGAACACCTGCAAGGGTCCCACAGGATCGACCACCGCCGCCCTCTTTTTCAGGAGGCTTACAGAGGGCTTTTTCACGATGCCGAAAGAATCTTTTTTTACAAGGTTGATGGAGTCTGTTTGTGGTGTCTTTCGGACCACAGTAGCGGGGGTTTTGCAGGAGCCCAGGAGTAGCAGGCCGATCGCCGGCACCAGAGCAGATGCCATAAGCATGGGCACCTTTTTGATTTTAGTCATTTATCTATTTTAAAGGTCGATGAAGTACTAAGATCATAAGGATATTTTCCTTACAGAAACGAATCTACCCTTCGGCGGTAGTTATTTTATTAACGGTTAAGAGTAAGTGAAAATAAGATGTGAAGATATTTCTAAACCCGGAGTTGATTAAAATCTCAGATACCCGATGATCGGCTTTTTATTGTTCCGGACCTTTTTCGCTACTTCTATGCCTTCCCTGCTCCCGGAGTCATTCGTATTGCCTTCGATGGTATGGAGGCTGCCATCCGCGCCCAGCAATTCCACGATGCCGGTATGGCCCAGTCCTTTTCCCAGATCCATGATGAATATATCTCCCGGCTTTGGCGGGTTTGCCGGGGCGGCTACGATTATCCGATTGAGCGGACGATTGGTCCATTGCGTCAATACGCCCCCGGTCTTGAATAAGGGATTGGGCTGTGCGAGTTGGCCGGCTGCATGATCAAAGCACCAATAAACAAAGGCCATACACCAGGAGGCCGGGAAATGGATACCGATACTGGCCAGGTAATCCTGAACAGGATGCCCCCAATTAGAGCCTAACGGGTTTTCTTTTTGCCCTACCTGTCCGATAGCAATGGTCAGCGCCTGATCTGAAAGTTGACTCATAATCCCTGAATGATTTAGTACGCTGTCAGTAAAAACTTATTTTCCGTATGCGGTTGTTATAAGTATCCGCCACATAAATATTTCCTTGCGCATCTATTCCCAAGCCGTTGGGGATATAGAATTTTGCAGACGCTCCATCCCCATCGGCAAAGCCATATTCCGTTCCCGCCACTGTAGAAACAACACCCTGGGCAGATACTCTCCGGATACGGCTGCTATCGGATACAAATAGATTTCCCTGCTTGTCTATGACCATGTCCCCCAGATCGCTAAACTGCGCTATTTTTGAAGCTCCATCTGCACTTCCCCGCAAACCACTGCCCGCAAAAGTCGACACTACTCCGTCGGGTGTTATTTTCCGTATACGAAAATTGCCTCCATCTGCGACGTATAAATTATTTTGCGGGTCGATGACAATTCCTCCCGGGTTTTTGAATTGCGCCACCCCTCCTTCGCCATCAAGAAAACCCGTCAGTCCGTTACCGGCTATCGTAGTGACCTGGCCGGCGATGCTGATCTTGCGGATCCGTGCGTTACCTGCGTCTGTTACAAAAACATTTCCCTGCCGGTCGGTAACAATACCTGCAACAGAGCCAAACTGGGCTACGCCTACTCCTCCATCTGCAAACCCTGCTATGGAGGTTCCCGCATAGGTGATCACATCCGTCCCGGCAGATATCCGGCGAATGCGGGGATCCTCAAGATCCGTGACAAAAAGATTACCTTTCAAATCTATCGCTACCCGGACGGGTAGTTTAAAACTTGCCGCTGCCCCCCTTCCATTTACAACAAGTTCGGAATCATTACCTGCAAAGGTGAAGACCTGTCCGGACAGTATTTTCCGAATACGAAAATTTCCCGCATCCATTACATACATGCTTCCATCGGCATCAACGGCAAGATCAAAGGGATAGTTAAACCTCGCAGATAACACGGAGCCATCGGAGAAACCTATACTATCCCCGCCGGCAATAGTGGACACCATCGCTTTTTTTGGCTGCTCCACATTGTTCCCCTTGTCTTTGTGACAAGCCGTGACGACCATACACACCGTCCAACCCAACACCCTAAAATATGCCTTCATAACCTAACGAGTTAAGAGCGCAATATGGATTGAAAAATGATCCGGGCATTCGCTTACCTACCAACGGCAATTATACTTTTCCAAAGAATGGTCAGCGGTTTCCAAACGGCCAATGCATTCGTCACGGAAGTATAAATTCCGGCGACAATTAATTATCTTTACGCCATGACCGGAATCGATAATATAGTCTTACAACAAGTGATCGTCCATAAGGTAGGGAACCCTACTAGAAATGAAGAGCTCAAACTTTCCACCCACCCGCTTACCCTGAATGACAGCATGGTAAAGGATCTGCTGGCCCGTTATTTCTTATCTCCTTTCAATGAAAATGAGCAATATCGCTTTACCCATCTCAGCGACCTGGAGATGAATGAGGTATATGTCTATGTAAAAGAACTATTCGACAACCCAAAGTCTTTTACAAAACAATCCCAAAAGCTGGCCACCCTGCTGTATAGCAAATCAACGCATGTAAGAGTAAAGGAAGGGGAGCTATACGTGGCGATGTTCGATAAGGTCATGCTGGAAAATGAAGAGCACCGGGCTATCGGCATCTTCAAGTCGGAGACGAAAGAGACTTTCTTAAAAGTCTTCCCCCATGGACAAGGCTGGGAAGTGATCCAGGAAGAAGGGATCGATATCAATAAATTAGATAAGGGCTGCCTCATCTTCCATACCAACCAGAACGAAGGCTATACGGTATGCGTGGTAGATAAAACGAACAAACAGAACGACACCCGCTACTGGATAACGGATTTCCTGCAGGTGGAGCCCCTTGCCAACAGCTACCATCATACCGACCAATCCCTGGGGATGTGCAAATTATTCATCGCCAACGAATATGCAGACAAATTCAGTGTAAGTAAGAGCGATCAGGCCGACCTGCTCCACCGGTCGATGGATTATTTTAAAACAAAGGAACAGTTCAACCTGAAGGAATTTGCAGAAGAGGTGATGCACCATCCGGACGTCGTGGATTCTTTCATAGACTACAAACAGCACTACCAGCAGTCAAGGAATTTTGAGATAGGCAATACATTCGATATACATTTATCTGCCGTAAAGAAACAGGAGAAAGGTTTCAAGTCAGTCATTAAACTCGATAAGAATTTCCATCTCTATATCCATGGCCGCCGGGATCTCGTAGAAAAGGGATATGACGAACAATCGGGCAAGAAATACTACAAGCTCTATTATGATGAAGAAGCCTGATGCGCTTTATTTTTCGATCAAACCTTCTTCTATCCGGTAAGCCGCGCTTTCGCTTATCAATGGCTGGATTTTCGCATCGGCGATCCTGATCTTGTACGCGTCGGCCTCCGTTGAAGGGAAGGTGAGGATCCTTTTCCAGTTGAATGGAGAATTTCTTTACGCGCTGGCCGAGTTGTATGGGCTCTTTTATAACAATGCAATTCACTGTTGTGGCCGAACCCAGTCCGACGCTATACTCCGTCGAAGAGGTCATCGGAAAACTCTTACTGGCGAGGGGTTTTAAAAAACTCCGGTCGCGCAACCTCTTAAACCCCATCAATGCGGCAGAGTCATGTTCGTTGATGAGTCCCCGGCGATCCGGCGGCACATTCAATAAGAGGCTGGCCCCTCTACCGACCGATCTTAAGTAAAGCCCGAATAATTGTTCAGGAGGTTTCACCTTTTCATCTTCCTCCTGGTGATAAAACCAACCGGGGCGAATGCTTACATCGCATTCGGCCGGCATCCAGTTGTTTCCATTTACATTCCCGTGATTCAGCGTGTCCGGAGACGGGGCCCCTATACCGGGGGTGAATCCTGCCGTATCCAACAAATTCCAGTTCGGGTCACCGGCAAAGCCATTTTCATTTCCGACCCAGCGTATGTCCGGGCCAATATCACTGAATACGACCGTTCCGGGTGATCCTTCCCGCAGGGTCTGTTTGAACTTTGTCCAGTCATACACCTGCTTTTTTCCATTGGGTCCTTCGCCGTTCGCCCCATCCCACCAAAATTCAAATAAAGGCCCGTAATTTTTAATGATCTCTTTCATCATATTTACAAACACTTCATTATAGGCTGCCGTTCCGTATTGGGGTATAACTCCTGAAATTATGATAATTCCTCCAACCGGGTGATCAGGTATTCATCCTCAAGCTCGGAGGCAAGGTTCTTCCGTTCCTTCCTGTTCAACAGGCTTACATAATAATCCACCAGGTTGTCCAGTTTATTTTCGAGGTATTTTTTGAGCTTCATTTTCTTCTGTTCGCTCAATCCATCCATATAGATCATCAGTATAAAAGAAAGCCTTTTTTTTAATCCCTTTTTGTCATGCCTTTTTTGCCTTGCCATATCCTGCATGGTTTTATAGTACCATGCCCCAAAATTAATTTCTGATCCCCTATCCGTCAATGTACAGATCCACTATTATCTTGTATATCTATCCGGGCGTCTTTGCTATTTATCCGTCAAACCCTGCCGATCGGTAATCGGAACTAAAAATCTGCTTTTTTATTTTTTCCTTGCAGGTTCACAACCGAATTATATGAAAAAAATAGTGACCACCTTCTCCGTGTTTTTTATCGTCATGGCCAATACAGCAATGGCCCGTATATGGCGGGTAAATAATGACGTTGCAAAAGGCGGGGATTTTACAACGATCTCCGCAGCCGTAACAGCGGCAAGCGCAGGGGATACGATCCATATCGAGCCATCCCCCACCCCTTATGGCGCCTTCATCCTGAACAAAAAACTGGTGATCCTGGGGAATGGTTATTTCCTGGGGGGCGCCGGTCTGCAGGCAGATCAGGACAGCAGCATGGTGAACAGCATGACGATCGACAGTTCTTCCGTGACCTCCAATGGCAGCGGCAGCTTCGTTTCGGGGATCACCTTCCTCACCACCTCTTCGATTATACATAATGTAAGGGATATCACCATTACCCGTTGCCTGTTCACCGGCCAGCTTAATATAGTCTCCTATGACCGTTCCGCCGATGGCATCAGCATCAGCCAATGTTTCCTGCAGTCGAATATCCTTGGAACCTCCACGGCCGGCAATATCAATATCAGCTTTGAGAATAATATTTTTTCTACGGCCACCGGCATGGGTTTTGGCTCGATGAACCTGGATGCTCATTTCGGCGGCTTATTCAGGAATAACACGTTCAATAACACGGCGACCGCCTTAACGCTCAGCGGCTTCTATATCGCCAATAATGTTTTTACCAGCAATAACCTTACGGATGTCAATGCAGGCAACAATATTGTCCGGGATAATACTTTTGCTGCGGTAGCCGTGATCAATCTGGTAAATGGCCAGGATGGCAATCAATTGGGTATCCTGATGGCGCCGTTATTTACGGGGAGCCTGGTAACCGGCCACGGAGACACCCGATTTCAAACCGCAGGTCCCGGCGCCCTGCGCGGCAGCGGCGAAACGATCGGGGGTATTACACCGGATCGGGGCGCCTATAATACGGTCACCTTAACGGATAGTTATCGCAGCAGCGGTATTCCTGCCATACCGACGATCTATGTGTTGACGGTACCGGCTTCCATATCTCCTGCAGCTACCAGCATGAATATTACCATCAGTACACGCAGTAATAATTAAAGGGTCATCCCTATTTAATCTATGCAACTATTAAAGGTTCTATTACCGGCTTGTCTCCTGTCCATCACTACCTTTTTACAGGCCCAACCGTCTTATCCCCCGGCGCCGGCCGCCGCACAAACTATCGATGCACTCGAATGGTTTATCGACCATGACCCCGGCTTTGGCAACGGCAATCCCATACCCATTTCACCTGCAACAGATATCTCCTCCCTTACGCCCGATATTTCATTAATAGGTGTGAGGCCGGGCATCCACCGGCTTTTCGTTCGAAGCCGGGACCATGCGGGTAACTGGTCTATCGTGAACAGCGCTCTTTTTACGAATATCCAGCCTGTCTATGCGCCCCCTCCTCCGGCTCTGTCGGCCATCACGGAAGTGGAAGTTTTCTTTGACAGGGACCCCGGATTCGGAAAGGGTTTTAAGCAAGTGGTACCGGCAGGAACGGATATCACTAATTTTGATCTCTCCGTTGGCGTGGATACCCTTCCAGCGGGCACACATCAGTTATTCGTCCGCAGCCTGAATGGGTCCTGGAGCCTTTCGGGCATCGGCTCTTTTAATAACAATGCCCCCTTACCCCTCACCTGGCTATCGGTGCAGGGAGAAATAGTGAACGATCAGGCTGTTATCCGATGGAGTACCGCACAAGAAAGCAACACGCGAGCGTTTGAAGTAGAACATAGCACTGACGGTAATAGGTATGCGATGACAGGATCTCTTCCTGCGGCAGGCAACAGCACAGCCCCGCTCGACTATAAATGGATCGATAGGTCCCCGTCTATCGGCATCAACTATTACCGCATCAAACAGATCGATGTGGACGGCCATTACACTTATTCCATTGTAATCATACTGGTGTACGGAAAGGGATTGACCAGGACGATTGCAGCCCCCAACCCCGTTATCAGCGACCTGATGCTATTCTTCCCTGCGCATGCTGAACTTACGTCGTTTTCCGTATACAATGCAGCAGGGCAATTAATTATTACGGGAAGAGTGAACAAGGGCGCCCTGCAGCAAAGAATAGATTTTTCTTCTCTGCCTTCCGGGCTCTATACCATTTTATTACGCA
>Ga0307516_10000732_pt1 | contig 44687 bp, 60 predicted proteins | sample 19_EM_MG_FD_203310 | JGI IMG/M metagenome (GOLD analysis project Ga0307516, IMG submission 203310) | Populus trichocarpa ectomycorrhiza microbial communities from riparian zone in the Pacific Northwest, United States - 19_EM | ecosystem: Host-associated > Plants > Roots > Unclassified | place... | reverse complement strand
TTTCCCCGGATGGGCTGCTCTCGGCCCACCCGTCTGTCCGACAGAACTGAGAGACCGCCCGTCGTCTCCCCCCCTTGATCCCGCCTTGATAGGTAGCGGCTGTGGTACCGACGGAAATAGGCATGGCGGATCGTCTGTAGTTGACCACCCGGACTCGCAGTCCGACCGGGAAACACGCAAGCCCACTCACCTGCCAAGAGCGGAGGGCGGGTTACATAGCTTCCGTTCGTCGCCCTTCTAGGCCAGATCCTGAGCCTCGGGGACGATATCATCCCACAAGCGAGCTCATCGCATGGGTCGCGTTCTATAAAAAGAGGGCACCGCGACTGAATCGGGATCCATGCGCAGTCACCAGCCTCCGCGCAGCCTCACAAAATCGCGCAGGTGTTGCCTCCTCGCACTCCTCACGGATGGACCCAGTCATCCTTCTCTTCCGTCTGATCACGAAAATCACGACGTCGGAGGGGTCTATACGTCCACCATACCTACACCTCGACCCCGTTCAGGGCGGAAATGTGAGCGTGCAGCATCTCTTCCTTGGCATTTGCCCTAAGCGATCGTTGCAGATTCGAGGACGCGTTGGACTCAGCCCGTCTTCCTTTGAGGGCTTCCAGCACACCATCTTTGCCTTGGAGGTCCTTCTCAGCGCGATCCTAGCGGTTTACGCTTCTATCGCGCTGGCGTACGCTATTCGATGGTACAAGAAGTTATGGCATTCCGCGAACCGCCATGCTCACGGCAAATCTCCCCGAAAGCACTACAAGCCCCGATATATCGGTTATCATATAGTATAATCCCAAGATTCGGAATGCTATTGATTTTCGTGTAATAGTATCATCGGACCTTTTCTTTACATGGACATTCCACTCTCCTCTTACCGGTACTTCGTTATGTCTCTCGTTTTCGAATGTTTTTGAATGTGAACGTTTGTGGCGTGCGAAAACGCGGCCCCTGTGGCGTCGAGACTCCGGGAAGAAGGTCAAGTCCACAGATTGCCATCACCCACGCCCGCACCACTCTTCATACATTTTCCGTTGCATTGGCAACCCTCCATACTTAAAGGGGGAGGAACGGCGACAAGCAGTCTCTTTGCTTTTGCCGGTTTTCCGCTGCCCACGACTGACGGAATTTCTGTCTCTTGCCTTCCGCCATATCCATCGCAGGTCGATCGCCATGTACCCCCTCATCCTTCTACTCCTTTGCCTTATCGCCCAGATCGCTGCCTCGGAGGCTCTCGCCCACGGGCGGTATGCACGGTTTAACCGTGTTAACGACCCAAACGTGAGTGTCTCTGCGACGATATCCTACTTTACAGTGTCTCACTTGGAAGTGATGACCCGTAGATTCAATGGATGGCAAATAGCGTTCGCCATACTCGCCATGGGCCCATCTATCGATCCATTCCGGATCCTACTCCGAGTAGTCAAGGGGCTATAAGCTTCAGGGCTGGATCTTTCGTCTTCGATTTCGGCGCCATCAAGGATCCCTTATTCATGTCTAAAGCCCTCGTCAGTGTCGTGCTACTGGCTTACTTCGCCGTCGCGCTCGGGTATGCCATTCGATATCACAGGCGGAAGTCACACTCCCCCGGCCGCGATGCCACCAGGTTCTCCACCTGCTATGACCCTTCTTGCGCCGACCGCAACGAAGTGTAATCCACACCCAAACCACCCGGACCCCGTTCGTCATGGATTAAGTATTCACCCCTTTTCCTCACGTAGCACTTCTTTCCTTTCACCCTGGACCCTTGCCCCGTTTACGAGCGTCCATACGCTCACGGACAACACGATCAGTGATCGTCTGACTTTTTCGCCTGTAGCCAAATTACAATAGAATGACTCGTACCTACGCACGTTATTGGTGAGTAGGTAGCCTTTGATTGCCCCGCTCATTTCACACGTCCCATCCATTGCCGATGACCCTTATTTTCGACGAACTATAACTTAATACGATGGGTGACAACCCGTAACGCCAGAATGTGTATGTTTATCCGTTCCAGCGTAGGGTTCCAGGAGCGGAGGTCTCCTCGATATAGAACTCTTTGCATATCGTATGCTCGTGAAGCCGAAAGTCAAGCATCTAGAAGATGCCTGCGGCCCCTGGTGGGGTTGAGGTGGGCGGAGTCGTAACCCACCCCGACCCCGGTAATTCTGAGAGCGAGATCGCCGTGGGGTCGGGATTCCGGGTGGATGATTCTGAGACAATACACCCGCGGCCCGACGGTACCGACGGTACCCTTAAAAGTTGCCGGATAGTCATCTATACTTGTGCGTACACAGTGCAGCCCCGCGGGTTGTCACCAAGCGTATCCGCATCTGCTCCCAGGACTGTATGTACGATGTTGCGGTTGTGAATCGCCCAAGATCTAAGTATTGCTTTTTCGTTCTAGTAGATCTCAAACACCGAGGGTTCTCTCTTGAACCTCGCTAAATGGGTCGTTGTGCGTTTGTCAGGCGCAACTTCGTAAAACGTAAGGAAACCAACGCACCATACAATAAGACGACGGCTCCCGCCACCTGTACGGTCCCTGAGAAAGCGATCACACAATGCCAACTGTTTGTAGCGCCATATATTGCTCCGGATATCGGAGGCCCCAGTAACTCCCCTGTTGGCATTCAGCGAACACAGGCGAACCCCACAAAATGGCTCACTCACCAGGAGCGGCAAAAAGGAATAAAAGTCCGGACATCCCAGCGAGGTTCTCTGTGCCGTAGAACCAAGCAGCTGTTGAAATAAAGTATCATTCCCGCAACGGGTTCGATTGAATAGAAGGAACGGACGAACCGACGGGTGTTGCTAAAGACCAGAAGCAGACCCCGAAGAAGCCGAACAGCGCCGACATGGCCATCTGCGCGATGTCAGGGTCAGATGGTCCGTGTCTCGTTCGAGGGTGCTTACGATCCCAGGGTAGTCCCAAACAAAGTTCCAGACGAGCAGTTGTACGAGCCCAGAGGCGAGGACGACGGCAAACATGGCGTTCGTAGGCCCAATCCGGTCAGCGAAAAATCCGACGCAACAACGACCGATTCCGGCTGATATGTTGAGTGTGGTAACTGAGAGTGCGGAGAGCTGTCGCAAGTAGTGAACCCCCAACGGACCAAGATGACATCGTATTAGATACTGACCAACTCGGTCAAATTTGGGATCTTTTGTTTGGCGAATTCGGGCAAGTAGAAGAATGGCGCGGGATATCCTAAGTTCGAGAGGCACATACACATAGTAATGCTCCAGAAAGTAGGGCTCGTCAAGAACTTTTTATCGTACCAAGTAATTGTCGCGGAAGGTTTTCGTCGTTCTTTGATGAGGAGGTAGGCGGCTCCTAGGATGATTGCATCCACCCCGGTTTTTACCAACATGGTCTTTCGAAGTCCAAAGCGTGAAAGCATCACTCTGATAATGGCAGAAGTCATAGCAGCGCCTAAGCTTGGATGAACTCCTGGATTACGGTGTGTCGGGAACTTGGACATACCGAAGGAACTTCCCGACAAGACTATACCAGTCGAGAAGGCACGTTTCTTGCGGAACCATTGGGAAGGGAATGCAGACTATGGCGCAGTCAGCCATAGCGGCAAGTCGCGAATGGGAATACCACACACGCAGACAGGAAAGATGAAACCTGTAGCGATGCCTTGCATCACACCCTGCGTCAGCATGAAATGCCACAATTTTGTGCTAAAAGCAATCCCTAGCATCGTAATAACCCAAAGAATACAGCCCACGCCGATCATCGGTTTATATCGGCTAGGTGACCCTCCATAAGCAGCGACGCAGGGCGGACCGACGATGACTCACTAGCGATCTGCAAGCTTCCCTGTTACGACTGATAGGATTGTCATGAGCTGCGATCAAGCGTTAACGTCCCCAGTGAGGCCCGTGAATGAGATCTTGAAACCCACTGCTCCTGGTATACTTCCCAAAAGACTCAGGGTGGAGGGGGATGTTCCGGCAAGAATTCCCTCGGCATAGTAAGCGTGAAAAACGCCCCAGACCTGATAACGTAACGCTTGTGAATCCAAAATGCTAGTGGAGATGGGATGTGCTCTATGTTGAGCGTCACTCACAAAGCTAGAGACGAGAAAGGTGAGTTGACAATTGAGAAAGTGTAGCTGGGAGACCTACCAGAAACTGACCGTCACCGTGTTGACGACAAAGCACCCAACGACAACGAGCCATGCCCTGAGACCCCCGTCTGGGAAATCTTCCTCATCTTCGATTGTGGGCGCGGCGATCACTTGGGCAGTAACCTCAGCACTCCCGTCTTTCTGGCTCAGGGTTTCCTCAACGGAGAACATAGTGGGAGGGGGTGTGGGTGAAAAGAGGAGAGTTGAGAACCCGAGTCAGGGACTCGGCCACGAAGTAGGGATGGAACCATTGCCGCTGGTGAGAGGTACATTCCATCAGTCATGGCAGAGGGTGATGGTCCCTTACGGACCCCATTACACACTAGGCTGTATGTACAAAGTGTGTAAAGGCCAGGTACGGCGGAAGAGTTCCATACAGCTCAGTAAAACGGAGCGCCGCAAAGGCCAACGAGTGCGATTCGATCGATCGCAGCGACGTCAGCAGGCCTGGACTCTGTCACTGGTATCCGGACCCCGGCATCGTGCAAACCAATGGAGGAGTGAGGTGTCATAGTAGAGTCAGAGAGTTGGCCTAGCGGGGCGAATCCAGCAACCGGGAGCCGTGACTGTGGGGTGGAGCTTCGAAGACGAAATGCCGTGGGATTTTCCCGATCGAGGGCCAAACCTTCTGCAGTAGCTTTTACATCAAGTCCGCTTTCGACCATGAGTGTAACCAAGTACGCGAACCTGCCGTATATCGTCCGTGGTTTGCTTAGCATGGCGTTCGTTTTGTGTTTTGGCTAAAGTCGTGACAGGATACCGCCCCAGACGTCTACGAAACCGAAGACGTGTTTCCGACGAACGAGACCGCTGTATGTCTGACGTATAAGCTGACCATGATCGCCGACCGCTGACTACGTCCTGGATGCAACTCGATAGAAGGGAGAGTCTGAGGATGAAGATCAGGCAGGTGCATCGCGTAGAGGGAAGAACGCCGATCCGCCACCGAGCAAGGAGGACTTGGATTCGAGCAGCCTCATGAGCCCGGCAGAGGCGAGCAAAAAATTCAAACGGGCGGAGAAAAGAAGCGGTGAGCACGTGTTTCTGTCGTTCCAGGTATCCATTGCTGAGACGATACATAGAGCGACATCGAGCCAGGACACGTTACGCATACCCTCCTTCCCCAACCTCATCTGATCCTCCAGAATCACCGACGCGGGGACCGCCGCCTTTATCCTATCGGCTCCGGACCCTGCAGGCGGAACTCTCCGCGCTGGAAGCGGACATCTCTGATCCAACGAATCCTCTATTGGTCAATGAGCAGGACTCCGGGGTTGATCCGGGGGAGCTTTTACGTGGTCTGGTCGATGTCCGAGGGCGTCTAGGAAAGATCAATGGGACTAAGACAGGCAGAGGAAAATTGGTTAACGCTGTGATGGACGGCATGAGACCCGGTCTCTCTGATGCCAATATAACGGACTCGACCCCTGTCGGTCAAAGGGCCGAAAGGCAGGTCAACCCCCAAGATCTTACCGAGCTAGATGAACGAGTGGGGGAGCTCGAGTCTGCGATCGGTTCTTCTACCACAAGCTTGGATGAGGTCCGTCGCACGAATCTGTCATGGGTCCCGTGGTGCTGACGCTTTCCTCTCAGTTGTCACCGCTCCCGCCCCCATTGCTGCCGTTGCTTACGCGGCTGAACACTCAGATGACAATCCTCACACAACCTCGGCATATCGATGCAATTTCGCGGAGACTAAAGTTACTCTTGTCCGACCTCGAGAGGGCACACCAACAGCAGCAACAACCACAACCTCATAGCCAGTCGGGTGGCTCGCAGCGCAAGCCATCCATTGGGCAATCGACGACAGCACCTATTCCCACCACGACCAGCCATTCAGCGACACCCCAGGTGCTCGCGGAACAGTTAGCGCCCCTGGTAACACGGCTGGCACCTTCGTTGCCTCACATACCACACCTCCTGAACCGCCTCCGGACGTTATCCGCCCTGCACGCGTCCGCCGCAGAATTGGAGGGGAGCCTGGATGGCCTGGAGAAGGAACAAAAAGTGACTAGGAGTGTGCTAACCGAACTCAGTACCGCGATCGAGAGCGTGGAGAAGAGCCTAGAAGACAACCGGGGTGTGGTGAAGGGTAACGTTGAATCCCTTGAAGGAAGGGTCGAAGCTCTCATGCAGCGAATAAGTGAGGTCAAAGGCGGAGATCGAGATGAGTGAGGAATCTCAGGTGAGGAAAGTTCTGGTGGTCGCTAGATTCGCTTCTGTAGATCGTGAAATGGCCATTCCGCGGCAGCACCTCCCCGCGTGCTAAGACCAGGGTGGCTTCGGGCATCGTCTCCATCTCTTGTTCCCATCAACCGCTCTCAAATCCCAATCTGACGTCGGCTGCGTCTGCAGGCGTCCACGCTTGATGTGACAAAGTAACGGAGATGTGACATGGTCCACTCTATATCTTGGCCCGCAAACGCCATCAATCCATCTACAAGTTAACCCTTCTGCGAGGTGCTTGCGGTTCGGATCCGCTCTTCCTGGTCTTGGCCAACGAGCATGCCCGGTGCCCCCCCACACTCGCTTTACCCACGAAACGATCTGGCGACATACGAACAACACCCGCCACCAGACCCCTACCATCACCATCAGTCCTTCATGAGGCACGCACACTCGGTGTTCCACCACTCACACACTACATATGTCCCGCCACAGCAGCTCCCAGCCCCGCAGTCCAACAAGGTTTGGATACTCGATTGCAAGTCGTGTGGAACGTTCTTCACCAATCGCGGCATGAAGGTGAGGTTAGCGTTTGTCTCGTTTGAACAACTGTAACCCCGTGTGCCTCAGGCTGTTCTGCTACTGCGACCGAACGTTCCGCTCTATTCGACGGATGCTCTGCCGACGGGTTGTTCTGCTTTCTGTTCAATCTCGGACACACCCGCCCCCACTCCTCCCAGCATAACCGAGTCCCTGCGAACATGCGAATGCCTCACCCAGACGCTCTGCTGTCACGGCTGCGGTAACACCGTTGGTTACATGATTGTCATCCCCGTAAGCGATTCAGACTCCACCCGGATCGCTGAGAATTGAATTAACCGATTTTCATCACATAGTGCCAACGGTGCACATCCTCTATGTCGGCAAGCAATCGGTCAACAAATGGACACCGCTTTGTTTTTCACTCGTTCGAGATCAGTGCGTCGGAACGTCATTATGTCGTTGGTGAACCCGGCGTGATTCCCTACCATCCCCCACCACCCCCTCTCTGCCCTGCGGTGCGCATGATGCCGAATTACCCGTCATCAATTTCAATCAACGGGCCACCAACCCGTCTCTCACATAGTAACGAGTACCATTACAACCAAAGTGGACAATACTTGCCGCCCCCTCCCGCCGACGTGGACGAAAGGGACTCGGATGAATGGAGCGTTCGTACTTCGTCCCCACCAATCCCATCGTTCGGCACCGTCAATTCCCCAGCCCCGACGAGAACCCTATCACCCCCTCACCTTCTTCCCCAGCGACCAACACCCCCTCCGCGATCTCCATCACCCATTGTGAAACTCAAGGCTGGCGACGTCCTGTACTGGCACCACCTCTTGAGGCATGGAGAAATCCCGGGAGTTCGGGAAGACCCTCGAGCACGCGGGAAGGGGTCCTGGCAGCGCTTATCTCAAGGCGCTCCTCTGAAAGATGATGGAGCGGACAGCGGTACTCTTGTCGGGGTAACGGGGATGGCAGTGGTCTGCGGCCGATGAAAGTCGCTTCGACAGACCGGTGTCGCCTTCGCATTTTTACCAGCCATTCGTTTCCATTATTATTCCCTATCATCTGGAGTCTTGTCCGTGCCCTCTGTCTTGTTTATACCCCTCGACCCATGACGACCTCACGCTGACCAACACCCACCAGTTCGTAGCCGATGCCAGTCTTTCGTTACTCTTGCCACGCCCAACTCTTTGTCTCGTTCTCGTTCACACCCGGCGCCTGATTTCCAACGTGTTTTCCTCGGTTTGTTGTATCAAGTTGTAAATATCATTACTGTCGGATATCGCGGTTCACCAAGTCATCCGCTGTAATTCTGCGTACTCGTACATATATCATAGATTCCTGCATGACCGAGCTGATGAAGGCTCATCCACATGGGGAAGCCGGAGACTATACTTAACTTTGGTGAATTTTGCCTGAGGCCCGGGGTTTGATCGTCATCAATTACGACTCGCACCGTTGTCCGAACGATTCTCTCACGGACGGGATCAATCCCCAATTAGCAGGGGGAGAAATTGCTGGCGGTATTGCGTGAAATTAATTCATGCCCAGGCCCACCTCTTCCCGGAACCCAGACAGATCCGCGGGGCGGTCGCACAGAGCACCGCCAGCGGCTCGTTGTTACTGTGCGTCGGCGAAACGCGCGCAAAGCCCGCACTGGAGGGTAACACTGAATGAGATGCAACGAGAGAAATGGGGCCTAACCTTAGGCCCTAGTCAGTTCCACGGGCCTCCGAACCTGCAGGGCGGTTTTAGCACCCACAGGATTCCGTTTTGGCGGGCCTGGGCCGCGAAAGTCCACAGAACCGACCAGGGCCTAAGATTCCGGATACTCCCCGGATCTTATCAGTTTATCGGTAACAGATGGCCCGCCCGTCGGCCATATCGCAGACCCTTTCTCATCTCGTCGGAGGCATGGTCGAAGTTCGCTCCCCTTTTCACAGGTGATCGTGTGGGTCATTTGATCACCGATCATCGATCACTTTCCTTCAACTCCCACCAGGACCCCCTCGAATAGGTTTTTCGTGCCGCTTACTTCCACGATGAACTCTTCGAATATCACGCTGTTGACCCAGTCACATGCGGTCGCGGCTAAAAAGAGGAAAGCGAAGAGAGACGAGATACAAGAGGTCGTCTTCGACGATGAGGCACGTCGGTGTGTGATCCAAAGCTGTTCCTCGCGCCGCAGCAGAAGCTTAATTTAGGACATTTCGATGGGTGAACTTTGCAGGGAGTTTTTAACTGGCTTCCGAAAGAGAAAGCAGCAACGTACAGAGGAAAAGAAGGCTAAGTGGGAAGAGAGGAAAAAACAGGAGCGGCTGGAGGAAAGGAGACAGGTGAGCACGCTCGTTTTCAAATCCGAAGAATGAGATGGATGGCTGGGCTCACCTGGCCAGAATCGACAAATACTCGCGGAACGAGCTGCCAGGAATGCCGCACAGGTGGAGGCTGCTTACGGCGGGAACCCTACGGATGAGGGAGATACACCAGGCCCGGATTCCGAAGAACACATCATTCAAGAAGAGTACGAGAACGAAGAGCAAGTGGCGACCGTGACCGTTGTGGAGGATCTCGACATTGACGCCCTCATTCACCCCGAGCCTCCCTCGGGACGTCCTAACCCAGGCTCGTCGTTAAATCAGGATCAGAATCAGGAGAGGTGTCCGGAACGCGCCCAGGGCTCGAAATATACCACCGCCAACGGCACATCAGGGGCGCCCAAGAAGAAAGCCACCTCGGCAAAGAAAATTAGATACGAGACTAAGGCGGCTCGATTGGCGGAAAAGAAGAAACAGCAGGCACGGAAGTTCGAAAAGGCTGCCCGAGCTGGTGGGAAACAATCACGGTCTTCAAAGAGGCGGAGGTAAATTGTTGGCGGATTTTGATCTGCACTCCTATGAGTCGACTATTGATGTGAGCATATTCACTTTCAGTTGTCCACCCATTCTCACGTGGGTTGAACGCCAGCATGTGCGCACGTCTCGTTTGCATCATCCGTTGAAAGGGGGAGTCTACGTGCTCATCGTCGCATACGCTTTCCAGTGAGATCCGCTAAAATTTCATCGACGGAGCTTCGCTGTTACAGCACCGGAAGGATACGGGGTCACGTTGGTCGGACTACATGTTCCACCACACGTCACGGTGATGTCTCCGTCCATTCATACATTCTGTAAGGGCCGGCAAGCGGCTGCGCCCACCACCGGGGTACCTTCCGAGATTCGCCAACTTCGGATTTGTTTCTGCCGTGCCCAAGAATAATTACCCGATGGCGGCCCCGCCGCTTCCATGCTTCCAACGAGTGGGCATCGTTTTCCAACGTCAGCGTTCACACCGCACATGCAGCAGATCCTACGCCAGACGAAACACAGGACACAGGTGTGGAAATCCCCAGCAATCCCGAAAGTTTTCCATCAAACAGAGAACTGTGCGAACCAATTCTTCGCTCAGGCAACAGATAGAGCTTTTCCAATCGCCTCGGTGAATGTCACGTTTGAACAACTCCGGCTTCAGTAATGGGCTCTACTGGGGATGAGCAACCCCAGCTCTACTCAATGGCGGTCATCCAGCAGGTCGCAGTGAGCCCTGAAGGCATGAATCATGAATTATCGATAACGGCTCAGTTCAGCACTCTGGGCCTAACCATTGGCCACGCCGACCGAGGTGGCCTCGAACCCGACGGCGGATGCCACACGAACCATCGAACTAAACCAAGGCCGGGCCGTGGGTAAAAACGATTTCAAATTTGCAAGAGATTACTAGAGCCGTTGTGCCAAAAGTTGATCGGACAAAAAACAAGACCCCCCTCGGTTATGGGAATCAATCGGAGGTTTACAATTTGGTGGCAGGCGTGGGTTCGTCCTTAACTCGCACGACCGCCTTACCCCACGTCTTTCTGTTCTCCAGTGCCGCAAGTCCGTCAGCGAGGCGCTCCAGTGGATACACCTCGGGGTAGACGACTGGGGTCACATTCCCAGATCGGAGGATGCTGGAACCAGCGTAAGAGCCAGAAGTCATGCGAAAACAAAGATTTAGACATACCCGAGAACGGCTTCAAACACGGAAGGGATGTGTCCTGGTTCCTTGGCTAAGCGAGGCGTGAGTTTCCTCCGTGTTACTGTTCTTAAAGGGCAACGGATGCGCACTAGTATACGCGCCCCAGTGGACGCCAGTAATTTCAATGTTCTTGAGAAGGACGAGGTTCAACGGGAGCTACGAAATGGTAAGTACCAAGCCAGGCTGTTTGTGAAAGACGGGGACCTTCTCAATTTTACCACCTGCGAAACCAACAACCACCGCCCTTCCCTTCCAGGCAATGCATTTAAGTGATTCTATCGGCAAGGAACAGTAAGCACACGTCTTCTGGAAGCAAGCGACGAACGGGAATACCTTGAATAAGTCCGACTGGGTCGTAAACAACATCTACGCCGTGTCCGCCGGTGATATTGAGAACCTCTTTCTGCCACCCTGGTTTGGTGTAGTCGATGAGATAGTCCGCGCCGGCATATCTTTTAACGGCATCGAGCTTCGCCTGTGAGCCAGCAGCAGCGATCACCCTGGCACCAAGAGCTGATATACCGGTTAGTATCCACTCAGCGATACGGCTTGGTGGGGACACGAGATATCCTGCCCATACCCTTGGCGATCTGCACAGCGGACATGCCAATGCCTCCAGCAGCGGCTGTGACGAGAACCCATTCTCCTAAACCAAATGACAGGGTTGAGCATTCGCAAGAGGAACCCCGCCGGTCTATTTGCCTACCCTTCTGGAGACGAGCCCGCCCGACGAGACCCTCATAGTTGGTCGGCCACGTGACGAAGATTCCTACGGTTTCCCGCGCTCACTCAGCCTACTCGGAGAAAGGAATCCGGGAACCGACTTACCAGCACCCTGGTCGAAAGTCAGGTTCTTCGGGAGGGGCAAGAGCTGTCCGGGGTCAGCAAGGGCTTTGTCCGCATATGCTCCCTGAGCGTATCCAAACACTCTGTCCCCCGGTTTGAGCGAACAACCGGGAGGGATGGGCGAGCCTCGCGAGATGATGCCGGCGAACTCTGAACCCAAAATGAATGGGAGCTCAGGTCGACTCTGGTGTTTTCCTTGAGCCTGCAGGATCTGGAAAAAGAAACGTCGCAGGTTCGTCGAGAGTGAAGTCGGACATAGGCACGTACTCACGTCATAGAAATTCAATCCTGCGCTATAAACGTCCACCAGAACTTGGTCAGGGGCTGGTTTGGGTTCCGGCGCATCTTTTGTGAGTTCAATTTTGGATGGGTGGTTGAGCTCCTTGACTACGAAGGCACGCATAGCGGGAGCAGAGGGAGGACAGAGGGGTTCGTTGTCAAACCGTGTTTCCAGCCTGATCAAAATGGGAATCATCTGTTTGTGCTGAAGCGCTGATCATGATTGCCGGGGAAGAGTAAACCGGATGCCGTTCCCGTGGGTGCGAGTGGTAAAAAATACCCAGTAAACTACGCCAGTCCGGCAGCTGCTCTGTGTGCCCCAACGAACCCTCCGTATACCCAGAACCCCCTCAACCACGATGTCATCTTTACCGATGCGGCGTGCCAGTCCATCACGCGCTCCGCAATCCCAAGCTCCCAGTAGAATGTCCGGAACCGCCTGGAATGGTGGGATTAGGAAGGAATAAACGGGGAAACGGTAGTCCACTCACCACCACGACGATATCAGCTCACACCATCCCCGAAGTGACAAATAGTGTTGTTCTCTCAGCTGTTTGACGATCCCGTCCCTCTCGTCAAGCCACACGGCACGAGCGCAACACTTAGCTGTCACAAGGAAGATACGGGCATGGGAGTGTGTGGTGGAAAGGGTGAGATCCAGGTGCCTTTCTGTCGTTTAGCGCACCAAGTTGACGGTCATGGAAGACCACCCGGCGTACCTCGTTAATTCATTCAATTTGAGGACCATGAGAACCCGGCGAGGGACGCGACGCAACACATCGAAGACGGAAACCAGCAACCCTTCCTTGTTGATGACAGCATTCCTGATTGCCTCGATCTCAGCGTGAGTTTGAGGCGACAGTTCCACAAGGCTGCCGCGTCGCTTGAATCCCAAATCAGGCGGGTCCTCCGACGTATCATCCAGAATTGCGCGACCTGATCTCACATCAATTAAAAGCAAAGGGATGGATGGCGAGAGCATACCAGTGAGGGCGGCTTCGAAAATAGGATACAAGTCGTCACCCATGTTACCAACAAGCTTAGCATACTTCCTCCGCTCTGCTTTTGTGGCAGTAGAGTTCGGGGACATCAGTGCGAGCATCAATTTGCTGTAGTTTATCCGCAGCTGGTCATCCAAGTCGAAATAGAGCCCGTGATCGAGAAGAACGATTTCAAAATTATAAGGGGATTGCGACGAACGGGGTGCTGGCCGGATCAACAAGTTTCCTAGAGAGAGAGGGTCACCCGACGAACCAAATCACCCCAGATATACCCTTACCTGGATGAGGATCCGCATGGAACCAGCCACAGAGATGCACCATACGCGAGAAGATTTTCGACAATTCAATGGCAACTTTGTTCCGGTCTATACCGTGGGCGTCGAGGTACTCCAAATCATCCACCCGTCCGCCCTGGATGTACTCCATCACCAGGACACGCTTGCTGGAGAAGAGGACTTCAGGAATGTATAATGACGTGCGAACCCCCTTGAAATCTTCAGCAGCCCTTTCGGCGTTCCTGGCTTCGTGTGCAAAATCCATCTCTTTTGGTAGGTTTTCTCGCATCTCTTCGCCAAGCCAGGTGAACTCGAACTCCGGGAACCAATGTTTCACCCAACCTAGAATACACGAGGTAAGCATTTGCGGGAGTGGGGTACCGGGGTACACAAACCCATGGCCACCTCCACAGTCTCCATATCGATTTCAGAAAACTCTGCAAGGTGGGGGTGTTGTAACTGAAGATTCGGCGGAGTGAGGATGAGCCCGTACGGAAAGGACACATCGACTGACCTTAACCGCAACAAGGTGACCCGTGTTCTTATACCTCCCGACGTGAACTTGCGCCAAGCTAGCTACTCCGATTGGATTGGGGTCGAAATCGTCGAAGATTGCTCCTATGTCCTGACCCATGTCCGTAATGAAGAGCCGCTCCAAGTCTTCGTACGGGGTTGGGTCACATCGGTCTTGTAGAACTCGCATGACGTCAGTCCACTCATTTGGTAGCATAGCCCTGCTGGAGTAAAGATTGGATGCAGGCGGTGGGGAATGAAGGTAGCTTACAGAGAAGCCATGGTTTGCCCCATTTTGATGTAGATACCTTCCGTACGTTGCTCAATAAAAATGGAAAAGTAAGGGAATCAGACCGTGTAGAACTCACCCCCGTTTGCTAGCATAGCCTTCAAAACCCTATTTGCACCCCGTGTATGGCACTCCGAAAGTGCAATCTGTCGCGACGTCTCGGAATCATAGTCCTTCCAAAGCGTCCGTTTATAATCGATGGCCGAGGGAACGACAGCTTCCGCGACGCGTGAACACCTTCTTACAGCATGAATCGTATGTGCGACCTGCTGCGGAGGGTCGTACAAGACCAACCCGGCCCCAGAAAGAAGAAAGGCTGACGCTATCCATGGTCCCCGTTGGAATTTCCGAGGGTTTGAAGCGGGATGGGATGGAAATGTTCGCTTGGGGGGGTGGATGTTGCGTTGTAATGGGAACCTGGGGGCGGAGTGTCGAAACGAGAGTTGCCATCCGAGGTGAAGGGCCATTGTGACCTCAGCGTCCGGAGTCGGACTCCCCCGAAGCGACGGTGGCGGACAGCTGTCAACTGTAACCTGCCAACGGTGAACTTTGGGTCTCAGCCGGAGTGTTGCGTCGCCTCGAACGCCAAAACGGACGACGGACGGGACAGAGGTGGAGAAGAAGGTACATCCCAAACGATCTGGCGCTGTGTTGGCCTTGACCGGGAGCTTCTACGGCTCCATATAGATCTCACACGCTTACACTCCTACGGTTGCTCTTGATGACCGGAATCCAAGTCCCGACACCCTTTGCTGGTCCGGCCAAGGTGCCCGATACCGAAGAAAACGATACCAATTTCGGTTTGTCCATTCAAGGATAAGATTCTGCGAATCAGTGTTGACACGCTTTTTCTACTCATCAGACCTAGACTCGGGCAAGGGTGGGCCTGAAGCCGAAGAAGAAGACGTGGCCGGACTCCCTTTCGAGACGCTTTTTATCGATGACGAACTTACACCTGCGTTGAGTAGTGCCGCTCTGCGGTCTGAATCGACGTCCACACCCTCAGTGACTCCCTTGGGCGAGTTACTCGCCCTATTAACGGCGACATCGCAACAAGTGGAGGAAGGAAAAGTGGACGGTAGTGTAAGGGACTCAACAACCGAAATCGACCTGGGTGATACAGACGAGTCGAGGTTCTCCGCCGTTGCCTTGAACATTCGAAGCAGCAAGCGATCGTCGGTGGCTTCCCCCTTCAACTCTAGGGACCGAAGGAGCTCAACTGCGTCATTCCTGCTTGCGAAAGCACAGGATACACAATTTCGTCACAGCCTTGACGGGGATCGGGAACTACAAGACGAGTTTGAAAAGGTTCACGCAAGCGAGGACGACGCAGATGCGGCCGCAAGGGGTGTTGACTGGGGTATGTTTTCCATGTCTTTCCTCCCCAAACGCGCATCGTTGACTTCCGGCTCGTAGAATTCTGGGGGGCTGTCATGTCTGATTACCAAGCGTATGCGACGGGAAACCCCGAAGAGCTCGCCAGAGCCATCGAAAATGGGATACCACACACACTGCGGGGGATGGTATGGCAGATGATGGCAGCCTCGAAGGATCCCGCCGTGGAGAAGCTGTACCTTATGTTGATTAAGGAGTCCAGCCCTCACGAAAAGGCGATTACAAGAGATCTCGGAAGGACGTTCCCCCACCATACCTTCTTCAGGGCTGAAGGTCTCGGCCAAGAGAACCTGTTCAATGTCCTCAAGGCATACTCACTGTGGGTGACCAACTGCAGTCAACGTACGTCCTTGATTTGACGGCTTAAAAGATATGATCCGCAGGTCGGGTACTGTCAAGGGCTCCCGTTCGTCGTGGCCATACTTCTCTTAAACGTAAGTAAATTATGTCGTTGGCATGGGTGTTGTCTCAGCCGAAGTAGATGCCAGATGAAGAAGCGTTCTGCTTGCTTGTGCGACTAATGCATTCCTATGATCTTCGGGGGCACTTCTTGCCCGAAATGCCCAGGCTGCAGCTACGGTTGGTAAGTAAGCACCAACTTGATACGCCATCACGCTAACGCCCGCACCAGTACCAGGTAAAAATTATTCCTCGCTTTCCGGGTTACAGCGGACAGACAAAATGACTCCCAACAGTTCGAGAGGTTGATCGAGGAATACCTCCCAGTACTGCACGTCCATTTCCTTCGGCAAGGTGTCAAATCGAGCATGTTTTCTTCACAATGGTTCCTCACCTTGTTTAGTTACCGGTACGAGGGCCTCCCTGTTCTTGATGGCGTCCCCTGATCTCGCTTTCTAGTTTCCCCCATGATATGGTCTTCCGAATATTCGACAATATTCTGGCGACCGGCGTTGAAGCTTTGCTTGGCTTTAGTTTGGTTATGCTTCAGAAGAACGAGGAGAAACTACTCGCAATGAAGTTCGACGAGATGGTTGCATACCTGAACAACAAGATCTTCGATACATACCGGGTACGGGTCACTCTTCGTCCGCACCTCGGACGCTCATCCACTCGTATTTTAGCGGGAGGACGGCACGTATGATGTCGATCCTTTCGTCCAAGATGCTGTAAACCTGAGGGTCACCCCACTCATGCTGGATGCCATCGCCGCCGAGTATCGGGAAGCAATGCGCGTCAAGGAAGCGCACGCCCTGGAGGTTGATGCGCTACGGAGCAGCAACAGGAACCTCTCTGCACAAGTGTAAGCGCCTTATCCAAGGAGATGTCTCCATTATAACTGTTTACGAAGGCAAAACATGGAGGCAAGCCTGCAGCAATTAAATGAAGAACACCGCGAATTACTGGTAGGCACCAGGGGGTGGCTTTTTGATATCGAGTGCTTACAATGTCTCAGAACCAGCTGGTGGCGGCCGGGATGAGGAACGAGGAGCTGGAGGCTGAGCTCGTGAGGTATAAGCTTCTGTGAGCGTTCCAGCCCTGTTGCAACCCCCCCTCGCTCACAGACATCAGGTACGCGGAGGCCATGCATCAAAGCGAGGACGCAAGATCTTCACACCGAATCTCGCAATTATCATCAAAGCGAGGTAGTGCCGGCAGTTGATTTATCCTCCAAGGGGTGTGCTAACTAGGCGTGGTACGTGGAGGGGTTTATCCCACTAATCTTCAGTTTTAACGCTGGACAAGATTCCGTCGATAGCGTCTGCATTTTGCTTGAGCGCTTGCCACTTTGAAACCATCGTAAATGCCGTTGTATAATAGGAGGAGTAGAGTATTTGTTTACCTCCTCGAGCTTGAGGGAGATCCCCTTCTTCCCCGGTTTCTGGTCATCCCCAGAGCCAAAATACTCGCGGATGTCGACAAGCGGGATGCCTGGATGATGATCCCTGTCACTTCCGTTTTGCCGAACCGTATAAATAATGACAAGCCTTTGAAGACGCGAACCGTTGCTCGCCGGTTGCGCCCAAGATCAATGTATTGGTCCCCCTCTCCGTTGGTCTTGACACCCTCATCGGCTGTAGTAGTTTCTTTCCCCTTCTTCTGTTTCTTAGTTGGTTGTGCCTGGGGATGGAGGTCAGGGCTGTGGTTGGCCGGTAGGGGTCACGCATATCAAAATGACCGCACATGCCTTTGGTTCTTTAGATTTTGCGCTAGATTTCTTTGGTTTCTTCACGACTTCCTCCTCAGACGCGCTCTTGTGGGCGTTGTCGCTAGCCTCATCTTCCTCGTCACTCGGTACACGTCGTTTCGGCATCAGTGCGGAGGCTGGAGGAGCAGTAATCGGGTCCGTGGGAACATTGCGCGTCGACAACAAGGCGCCCAGATCTCGCGAACACCTTTCACCACACGGCGACCACCAATCGACACCCATCGCGTCATTCTCTGGTCGTCAGCACCCCACTTCAACTCCTAGGTCCGAGTTTTTCCACTCGCCAGTGGAAGAATGAAGATCCAACACAAATCAAAGAAGGTTCTGCCACCAGTGAGATGCTCGACTCTTTCCCCAGGCAGGGATCTAACAAGGGACACAGCTGCCACAGGTCGTGGAACTGATAGAAAAGCTAGTGGCAACTCCAAATGACGACCTCGTTCACGTCCTCGGCGACATCTCCGTCTGGAAGTGGCCCAGATCTGACTTGAACGCCTGGATAAAGGTGTTGAACAAGTTCGATGCTATCCTGGAAGATGTTATACGTGACTACGAAGTAGACAAGCTTCAGGTCAATGATTTCGCGCCTCCGACCAAACGCACCGTCTGCGAAATCCTTCGATTTGAGCGGATGCTCTTGGAGAACTCGACGAACAGAAAGACATTCAACTCGTATGATGTGCGTGGGGACTTGTTTTGTACCCACTTTAGTTACTAACCTTTCCATGCAGCGATTGAATAGCCTCATGTTGACCTCGGATCTCGACGTCTTGGTATTAACCTTGACTCTCATCCTTCGGCCTTCCCAGCAATATTCTGCCCAACCAGCCGTTGCCCAGGCCCTGAACATCTCTACCCACCGCCTCCAATGTCTCACTCGTCGGTGGAACAACATCCGCGAGGCTGGTGTCACGCTCGTTGACCTCGTCACTGAAAAAGGCTGCCCAAAGATCGACACTCTTCCGCCAGATGCCCGCGATGTCCACTTCACCTTCTATCGAAAGGGGAATACAGAAGAGAAACCACAAGAGAAGCCCACGGAACTCGCTGCCGACGTAACCCCCCACACCACACCTCACGCCACACCCCACGCCACACCCCGGAAGCCAACATCCGCCCCAGCCCAACCTCAGGCTCTAACCCAGACAGGGGCTGTCAGTATTTTCATCGACAGGCACACCCTCCAGAGCAAGACCGTCATGAGTATCCTGGCGGACGCCATCGAAACGTACAATATCCCTGATGACGCGAAATTCGAGTTGATGTGCAGGATTCGAGTTGCCCAAGCGCTATGCCACGGGAACGACGATGACAGAGAGAAGCTGGTTGTCGTGCGGACCCTAGCGATTGCCATCTTCTGCCATACGCACAACGAGGCTCAAGCGTTGTCTACCCTTTTCCTCCCAGAACCGGACTTGACGACACACCTAGCCGAACTTCTTCAATTAGACCGTGGGGTTCCCATCCCAGTTCAAACAGCGGCCATCGCAGCTCTTGATGGCGCCGCCAGGTACCGAGGGAAGATCCAAGAGGTTCTCGCAGCAGTAAACGCAGGGGTGAACCACGGAACCTTGATGTCTCTTCTCCGCAAGACTGTGAACGATGTTGCAGATCCGGAAGCCACCGTTCCCCACTCTTTCGTCGAAGCGCTGTTGGCTCTTGTAACCTTCTTGGCATCTCACGCCGCCGGTGGGAACATGGTCGTTGCGGCCGGGTTGATCCCACTTCTGATTCAGATAATTGATAACCGCTTACCTCAAAGGCTAATGATGGTCTCGAAGACGATGCAGTTGGTAGACAATGTGTTATACGGTTTCACCAACGCATTCCAGTTGTTCTGCAATAACCGGGGAGTGGAGACCCTAGTGGATAGGATCGAGGTGAGTGCACACGTGACGGGAAGACCGCCTCTGAAAATTCTTTCAGCACGAGGTCGACTCAAACATTGTGGAGTTCGGCGGCGACCAACCCGCACACGAAATTCCAGTTTCATACGGTTAGGAAGTTTCATGATATTCTCTGGTAAAATTCCGACCCCCGCGTAGGAAAGCTGCCCGTTGCACGCGCGGCTGTCCTCAAGCACATCCTCCGGTCAATGCATCGCATGATGCAAACCTCTGGGACTTCCGAAGGTCTTCGCGGTCTTATCGATTCTTCACTACTCAAGTCTGTTAAGAAGATCATTGGGTGCCGAAGCTTATTCGGTCCAAGTATCCTGCCCTTTGGTATTCAGTGCATTTCATGTTATCTTTTGATGCCAACTCATGGGATGTCTTTCCCAGCCATCAACATCATGGCAACATTTGTCCACAATGAGCCCACCTCCCTCACGATCATCCAAGAGATCGGGTTGCCTGAAGCCTTTTACAAGGTGGTAGAGTCAGGGGTCGAACCGTCGTTTGAGGTAATCCAAGCTGTTCCAAATGCGCTCGGAGCGCTCTGTTTAAACCAAACCGGGCAAGACCAACTTGCCGCTCGTCCAAGTATCATTCCGGGCCTTCTCTCGATCTTCACCTCCGAGCGGCATCTACGAGTCCTTCAAGACAAAGAGAACGCCGTGATGATCGGTACATCCATCGACGAACTTATTCGACATCATCCGTTCCTGAAGGCCGCCGTCTTCGAGGGCGTGAGATCGATCCTTGGACAGATCGAGGATCTCGGCAAAGCGTTCACCGTTCCGGAAGATATCCGGCACTTTTATCAACTCATCCCCGATCCCGAGGCTCCACAGCCAGTCCAAAACGAGGCTGGTGTTGCGATGGATGTCGATCAGTCACCAGCTTCGGCTCTCGTCGCCTCTTCGGAGGATCCCGCCGCCCAGAATGAAGAACCGGAGAAGGAAGGCGCGCCTCAAAAGAACCCCGAGAACCACGACAATCAAATTGTTGCATTCATTGATGTCATCGGAAGGGTACTATTTTCTTTCATCGCCTAAAAACTGCATTCTCATCCACCCCAGTTTTTGGAAGGGTTGTTCCAGCACCCGGTACACTGCAAGGATTTCGTTGTAAACACGGATGGTCTCGAGCGCATTGGTCGCCTCACTGGACTACCTTGTCTACCATATGACTTCGCGAACAGCATCGCATCCGACTCTCTCGTCCAAGTTATTCGCACCATGGTCGAAGCGGCAACAAACGAAACTCTTGCTTTCCTCGTGAAATTGGTAAGGGAATCGCTGGTTGAGACAGAAGAATTTTGGAAGTTCGGAGAATCCACGTCGACTTTCTTGCCCCTGCTGGAGACCAAGGGTAAAGGTGCATGTAGGGAGTGGCGAACCAAATTAACAGATTTTACAGATAGTCTAGAGGAAGTTAACCAACGTTGGAGGAGCATCATAGCCCTCAACATCCGCGTCACAATGCTCTCTGATCTCTACTCCACTGCGGGCTATTCCCACAGTAGGGGTTCAGCAAGTCTCCTGCAGGCGCTGATCGGTCGAGGTACTCCCGACGTCATCACGGGACTTGGCGATTTGCATCGCGCGTGTGTGTGGGAAAGCATCGTATTCAAGAACGGTGTAGGTGTGAAGGATTCGGATCCATCAATGCCCTCGTTCTTGAGGTTGCCGCCAGATGGCCACGCCGATGATAACCCTCTTGTACAATCTCCATTTGGCATTTCTGCGACCGAGAATTCCACGCCAGACACCAATGCAGTGGAGAGGGCACTAGGCAACTCATCGCCGCCCAAAGCCGGAAAGGAGAAGGATTCACCGAGGTCGCTAAACATCAGGGCCCTCAGCCACGCTCTTAACCAGATCCCGAGTTCCTTGACTCCACTGTTCCAATGTGCGATCTCCGTGCTCTGTATTAGACATTCTCGGAAGGTCTCACAATACGCTTTAGCCATCGTCAAGCTCTTCTTTACCCGCCGTGCTCCAGATGCAAGTACCAAGCAAAGGATCCTCGATACTTCGGCTCTTGTTGCCGGGGTTATCGACAAACACCTCTCCCCGAAGGTTTACGGTTCGTTCGGATTCCTTCCTATACTATCGGCTATAACTAATAGACAACGTAGACGACGACGTTTCGCTATCCACCTATTACACGGTGATGTTGGGTTTAGCAAGTATCCTCCTCGTCGATGGTTGGTGTACAGAATCCCATCAAAGGACTTTGCTGACCTGGTTATAGAACGTACCACGCAGCACACGTTGCATACCGTCCTGCTCGTCTCCCTCAACCGCATTGGGGGGATCAAATCCATCTTCGACATCAGCCGGAGTTTCATGAGTTCCATCGAAAAGACGCTCGGGATCAAAGAAGAGGACCGCACCGAGGTCCAGAAGGAGGAATTAGTCCACGCGTATGGTGGCCTGAAGGTTGCCCTCCACCTAATACATCCCCTCATCTCCTCGAAGCCACTTTTTGAAGCTGGCCAGACATCGTTCCTCAACATCAAGGAGCGAGGCAAGAATGACGACTTCGACCCCCACGACCTCCTGGTGACTCTCCGACTAGCCGCTTTCCCTCTCCTCCGCGATCTATGGAGTTCCGCGTGGTTGGTTCTCACCCCTCTCAGTGTTTGCAAGTCTGTCGTCCAAACGGTACTGGAGCTCCTGAACAGCGACGGGGAAGAACCTTCCCCATCTGGTTCTAGCAGTGGGGACGCACCGCCGACAAGACAAGGCCCTGACGAGAACCGCATCCGCCAGTTGACCGACATGGGTTTTCCACGAGCATCTGTCGAACGTGCGTTGTTGCGAGCCCACAATAACGTTGCGGCTGCCACGGACCTTTTGCTCTCCCAGCCGTTCTTGTTGATGGGTGACCCAGAACCAGCGGGGCAGGACCTCGACACGGACTCTCTCGGAGACCAAGACTCTGATGATACGGAGCCAGGACCATGGGAACGCGCCACCCAAGATGTAGCGAGCACCTCGAGTGACGCTCCGACAGTTACACCTGAGGCACGTCGAAAGGAACTGATCGCAGCTCGCGAGGAGTTCGCAGCTAGTATGCCCCAGCAAGCACTGCGACTGCTCGATGACCACTCCTCTCTGATGTTCGACGTCCGCAGCGTATTCACTGTCTCTGGCGAAGGGACTCAGGAGCGTTCTATCAACCTTCTCATTGACGACATCACCTCCTTCTCTCCCGCCGCCTACGATGTACAAGAGCAGCCCCTTGCTGTTCGTTGTCGACTTCTCGCTGTGATTTTCGGGGAGGTTCAGCCCTCGGTAGTCCGGAAGGCGGCAATTGAAGGAAAGAAGTTGATGGATACCCTCCTCGCTCTCCTCCTTTCTGGACCATCCAGCACAGAAGAAGGTTATACTACTCCTAGCTGGCTCGCCGCCCATCTGCTTCTCACGGAGGCTTTGCTCATCCTTGGAGAAGAACCAAGGAAAATCTCACTACCTAAGTCCGAAGACAACTTGGAGCCCGATGGTGTGCCAAAGGAGGAGTTGCTCGCTGGACCTCCCTTCGCCGACGCACGAAATATCCTTTTCGACTTCTGTTACCGCTTGCTTTCTTTGGGAACGATATCGAGGGACGAGCAGCTCTCTTGCCTCCGTCTACTTGTGGTGCTCACAAGAGATCACACCTTTGCCACCGACCTGGTGAAGCGTGGCGGTATCGACCTCCTGCTCAAGTGTTTGCGAACGAAGGCGGACCCGTTCACCTTTGCCGGACCTCACTCATACATTACCACCATCCTTCGACATATCATCGAGGACAAGAGCACGCTTGAGCACATCATGCAGCGCGAGGTCAAACGCTTCATTTCCCATCCCCGAACACGACCTGTGGACCCTTTGACCTTTGTCCGTAGCTGTAGTGCAATGGCACTTCGTGACCCCGCTGTCTTCGTCGACGTCACTGACAAGGTATCCAACCTCCACAGTCCCTTGACTTCCATCCAGAACATTGCAGTCAAGAAGGATAATCAAGAGGACAAGTCAGGCGCTCAAAAGAGCACCGAGGCTCCTAAGGACGCCGAGATGCAGGTTGATGAACAAGCGGCCACAAACACAGAGTTCTCGGAGTCGTTGGAATCTGTGGTCCATTTCCTCATCGCTGAGCTGACGCGGATGGCTAAGCAAGGCTCAGACCAGTTGATTACGGTCCCCCAAAACTCTCCCACGAGTCCCACAGACGCCCTCGCAACCGCCCTTCAAGCCGCTCACACCTCCCCCACGACGGTTGAGGCAGCTGAGAATAGCGCGGTGAACAAAGGCGACGGGGTAAACAACTACACGTACACCTGCTTCCTTATGCAAGCCTTAACAGAACTCCTCTTCTCTTACGAGTCTTGCAAGCTCGCCTTCCTCTCTTATTCGCCAAAGAAACGTTCCCAACCCCCGAAGGACGCGAAGTTCAGGACCACTGCACTGCACTTTTTCCTCTCCGACCTTGTCTCTTTCGGAACCCTCGATCCTCAACCAACCCCAGAGGCAAGGCGACGCATTATCCTCTGCAACTGGGCCATGTCTGTCCTGGTCGCTCTTTGCGTTGACCCCGCCGGCGGTCATGATCTCAAGGATGTACCAGCGGACTTGGTCTCTGTCCGGAAGTTCGTGATTGAGGCAATCAGCAGGTCGATCAAGGACCTCCCGCTCACCGCAAGTGTGGAAACCCGTTACGCTCGCCTACTGGCCGTCACCGACTTATGTTACCGACTACTGACTGTCAGGTTTGGACCCGGGATCCGAAAGACTCCTGATGAAATTCCTACCCATATCGCCAAAGTCATGCTCGAGAAGAACTTCGTCGCAAGTCTGACAACTGCCTTGGGGGATATCGACCTGAACTACCCAAACATCCGCACAGTAGTTACGTCTGTCCTGAAGCCGATGGAATACTTGTAAGCTGTCACCGTTTTCCCCTACCGCGAAGCTCTCGTGACACAGGCATTTCACAGGACCAAGGTTGCGATCAAGATGAGTCGGGCCTCCGGAAAGACCAAGGATCTACCTGACGAGGATGTTGCTGATTCCGACATGGATTCGGAGGTCGAGGGTGTGACGAATAACGAGGCCCGCGAAGAGACCCCGGACCTTTATAGGAATTCATCTCTCGGAATGTGCGTGTCACCTAATGTCCTGTATGGAGGATGACTAACGGTACCGCGTCGATGGTTAGGTTTGGTGGAGTAAGCTAACATGACTGGAGAAACCATTCGCAGTACTGAATCTTGCACTAGGAAATGGATGACGTGAGCTATGGCCCTGACGAAAGCATGGATGGCGATGACATCGGTGAGGACGAAGATGCTGAGATGGACTTTGGAGAGGATACGGGAAGCGAGGACACCTCTCGCACTGATGATGACGATATGGACGAAGAAGATGACGAAGTCGATGTAGATGATGAGACGGGTGAATCAGAGGGTGCTTGGCAAGACGAAGAGGAAGACGAGGCAGACCTTGTCGAGAACGGTGAGGAAGGCGAAGGGGACGAAGATGGTGACGAGGATGACGATGATGAAGACGCAGACGATGGGGTCATCTGGACGGAGGTGTGTTTCCCCGCGTATATCTACTCCTTTGGAGAACTTATTCTCGTCCAGGGAGCCGAGCAGGTTCCGGGAGAGACGGACGAAGGTGACGACGAAGAAGGTCTCGGAGGTGCCTTCCAACCCTGTTGTCGTTTTTCCACCCCGCTGAATCTGTGAGCGCAGGAGTTCCCGTGATCCTTGGGGAGGAGGAGGAGGAGGACGAAGATGAAGAATGGACCTCCCCTCAAGACGGGTATGTCAGCGGTCCTGAACCCCCGCTCATGCTAAAACTCGTACTTCAGAGAACTGGGAATACTCGAAGCACAGGACACCGTCCCCGGGCAATTCCCTTCAATATTTGGTATCGGCAACCCGTTCGCGGACGTCGATGGGGGTGGAAGAAACGGCCCCCACCTTGTCTGGACCGGTGGCAGGCGAGGTATTATTTATAGCCCGTCTACAACATTGGACTCGCTGATACATGCATTCCAGTCGTCGACGAAGCAGCAGACATCTTTGGTCGTCCCCCAGGTCCTGGTTCTGCCACAGAAGCAACAACACACCCCTTACTCCTCGATACTTCTGGCATACAACGCGCCGCAAACCAACAATCGCGGGTGACCCGGCGCCTTAACCGAACCCTGATATCCGACCTTCAGCCCCACAACCTCCTTGCAACTTTGGAAAGCCTGATCGGGGGTTCGAGCACGATCCAAGTGTTGAACCAGCTCTTACATCAAACTCGACCCGGTGGCCCAGAATCTCTTCAACTGGACGTCCCTGCTGGTGCCCTACTGCATATGGAATCGCATCTCATAGCCCAACGCGGGGGCCGTGGTCATCTATCGGCCGTTCGCGTAGAAAGGGCTCGTGGGAACGACCCCCGGCGGGAGGAACGGGATTTCAACCCCTTGGGAACGATCCAAAGGTGGTCAGAAGAAGGGAGAACCTTGTGCGGCAAACATGCAGTGGATCGCCTTTCGAAACTCGCGGACCATGTGGTATTGAAGCTGTTGCCTGCTTCCCTCCAGGCCGCCAAGGAAGCGAAGGAGGCCAGAGAAAAGGACGAAGCAAAACTCGCGGAAGCTGAGGCAGAGGTGGAGGCGGAGGCCAAGGCTCAAGCTGCTAAGAAGGAAGAGGAAGAGGCCGCTGCCGCGGCCACTTCGGCTACCGAGACACTTCCACCGGCTCCAGAACCACCTGCTCCCGCCCACATCGACGCGGATGAAGAAATGACCGACGAACCCACTACCGAACCCCAGCAAACTGCAAACGAAGCAACAGACGCCGCCCCCGAGGTCCCGAACGAAGAACCTCCCGCTAGTACTTCGACCGCTCCTCCTGATGCATCGGCTTCCGTCCCTGCCCCTGCGCGTGTGACCGTTATGATCCACGGCAGCCCTGTCGACATCACAGACACGGGAATCGACCCAACCTTTCTCGAAGCACTCCCTGACGATATGCGCGAGGAAGTCATCAACCAGCACGTTCGAGATCAACGAGCCGCACGCGTGGAGCGTCCGGCGGACTCACAGATCAGCGCCGAATTCCTTGAAGCGCTCCCCGCAGACATTCGAGCAGAAATTCTCCAGCAGGAGCGCCTCGAACAAGCACGAAGACGAACCGAGGAAACAGTCAACGAGTCGGTGGCAGTTCCAGTTGTCCCCGCAGAACTGGACAATGCCGATTTTCTCGCGAGCCTTGACCCGCAGCTGCGCGAGGTCGTTCTCCTCGACCAGGATGAGGGCTTCCTCCGTACACTGCCACCCCACATTCTTGCCGAAGCCCAAGGTTACCGAGAAGGTGCGCACCGTCAACACCGACGCACGATGCCCACCGTCGCCGTTCGCGGTGGACCCCCCGCTTCCCGCCCTCCTCCGCCTCCCCGAGATGCCATCCTGCTGCTTGAAAAGAGTAACGTCGCTACGTTGGTCCGACTCCTGTTTTTCCCTCAGGTTTTGAAGAAGAACACCTTGCTCAAAGTCCTCCTCAACCTCTGCGAGAACACCAAAACGAGAACCGAGTTGTTCAATCTCTTGCTCTCTGTTCTGCAGGAGGGCAGCGGTGACGTCGCGGCTATGGACAAAAGTTTTGCGCACATGTCTGTTCGGAACTCAAAATCCCCCAGCGCCAAGGCACTTGGAAAGCAAAGAGCGGCGTCGGACACATTCAATCCCCTCAATCTCCCAAGTGATGTCGTTCCTGAACTCCGCGCCCGCCGCTGTCTTGAGGCACTGACCTTCATCGTCGAGTCTAATGAATCTTCTTCTTTGTTCTTTCTGACGGAACACGAGCTTCCCGCTGCACTCCGTAAATCCTCGAAGAAGGGGAAAGGAAAAGAGCGACAAACCCACTACCCGATCGTGTCGCTCTTGTCGCTGCTCGAGAGGGAATCCCTTCTCAAGGCTTCCTCGATCACAGAATCCATTGTTGGTCTCCTTGCGTCCGTCACCCGTCCCTTGACATCCTTGAAAGGAGAAAAGCCAGAAGATTCCTCTACCCCATCGAGTTCTCAGCCCCAGCCACCGTCAAGTCAACAATCAGCGCAAGAGTCACAACCCCCAAGCACCAGTAGGTTCATTTCCTCGCCACATGCCCGTACCTCGTCTGATCGATCTGGACAACCAGACGAGCCTGCAGCAACTATAGCTGAAAGCTCAGAACAGCCTAAAACAGGCGCAGCGGAACAAGACAAGGCATTACTGACCACTCCTCCACAAATCCCCTCCCCCCTATTGCGATCGATCGTTAACGTCCTCACAATTGGGGAATGCACTGGCCGAACGTTCCAACAGACTCTGGCGCTAATCCAGCATGTAGCCCACATCCCAGATGCCCAAGACACGATTGCTCAGGAACTGAAGCTCAGGGCTCAGGAGTTCGGGAAGTTACTGTCCTCCGATCTGGACGAGCTTTCGAAGGCGCTGCAAAGCTCAGAGGCGGAAGCTGTGGCAGGATCTGTTGCTTCTCGTTTTGCCTCTTCGTCTTCTGACCAGGCCAAGCTCCTGCGGATCCTCAAGACCATCGACTACATGTACACTGCGAAGTCACCCGCTCCTTCTCCTGCGGAAGGTTCCCAACAGATCCAGAGAATTTATGAAACCTTTAAATTCTCGTCCTTGTGGAGAAAGTTGGGTGACTGCTTGACGCTCATCGATAAACCGGAATTGGATCACATCGCCGCCATCCTCCTTCCGTTGATAGAGTGTCTTATGGTCGTATGCAAGTACGTTGGATCCAAAACCTCACCTACTGGCCGGCTCGTTCGTAGCGCTTCCCTCCCCCAATCCCCCGTTCTTGGATCCTCAGAGTCCATGGAGGATCTCTTCGTGGCCTTCACGGACAACCACCGCAAGCTTCTGAACATCATGGTTCGCAACAACCCGTCGCTGATGAGCGGTTCCTTCTCCCTCCTCGTCCATAATCCCCGCGTCCTGGATTTCGATAATAAGCGTAACTATTTCAACCAACAGTTACACCGACGGCCACACGGAAGGGAGCACCATAGCGCTCTACAACTAAATGTCAGGAGAGCTCGAGTGTTCGAGGACAGTTACCAGTACCTGCAGCGCAAGACGGGCGAACAGATCAAGCACGGGAAACTAAGCGTGAGGTTCTACGACGAGGAGGGTGTTGATGCGGGTGGTGTCACGCGTGAATGGTTCCAAATTCTTGCGAGGCAAATGTTCAACCCCAACTACGCTCTCTTTCAACCGTGTGCTGCTGATAGACTAACGTATCAACCAAACCGGGCCTCTGCTGTCAACCCCGAGCACCTTTCATTCTTCAAGTTCGTCGGGAGGGTCATCGGGAAGGCCATATTCGATGGACGGTTGTTGGACGCGTACTTCGCTCGGAGTCTGTATCGGCAGCTCCTTGGGAAACCCGTTGATTACCGAGACGTTGAATGGGTCGATCCGGAATACTACAAGTCCCTTTGTTGGATTTTGGAGAATGACCCTAGCCCTCTGGATCTGACCTTCAGTGCTGAGGCGGATGAGGTAAATAGTTACTTGATCCCATTTTACATCCGTTAACCACTCGGTCTTAGTTCGGTGTCACCAAGATCGTTTCTCTGAAGGAGGGCGGAGACAAGATACCTGTTACTCTGGAGAATCGCAAAGAATTCGTTCAGCTGTCGGCTCAGTATCGACTGTACTCTTCGATCAAGGACCAGATCGAGGCGCTGTTGGGTGGATTCTATGAGATCATCCCGAAAGAGTTGATCTCAATCGTAAGTCCCTTCCGCGTGGTCGATGCCCTCACCCTCACTCGATTCGTCTAGTTCAACGAACAAGAGGTGGAATTGCTTATCTCTGGAACACCTGACATTGATGTGGACGAATGGCGAGCTGCAACCGAGTACAACGGATACGCAAGCTCTGACCCTGTCATTGTTTGGTGGTGGCGAGCATTGAAGTCGTTCAACCGGGAGGAGAGGGCCAAGGTTCTGAGTTTCGCAACAGGAACCTCGCGTGTACCACTTGGAGGGTTCGTTGACTTGCAAGGGGTGCAAGGAGTGCAGAGGTTTTCCATCCACCGCGCGTATGGTGACCCGTCTCGGCTGCCCCAGGCGCATACATGTGCGTACAAACTCAGCTTTATTGATGCTCTCCACCGCCTGGGTGCTCACCATACAATCCATATCCACACACAGGCTTCAACCAAATCGACTTGCCGCAATACACGACGTATGAGATGCTCCGGCAGCAGCTGTTGCTCGCGATCAACGAGGGAGGAGAAGGGTTTGGGTTTGCATGATCGTTTTCCTGGAGGAGAGGGATGACAATAATCTTGATTTGTAAATTGTAAGTACGATAGAAACCACCTAACAAATTGTAATCATCCGAATTGTATCGACTATCTTTCCCACCCTTCCGGCCGCTTTGCGATGACCTCGTGGCCCAAGATCTCAGATCGGGAGCTGGTCCAACTTTGGCTGATTCCGTCTGCAACGCTCCGCCTTGGGTCTGCTCCGGCCGCTCAATATCATTCATCGCCATAAGGGATGGGAAACGTCCCCCAGCAGATGGGCCACATATATAATCGTGCACAAGCATCCGCCTTTCCCCCTGCGCGTCCCCCCGGCGACCCATGTCGTACTCATGGCCCCCACGCCTTAGCCCGACAACGTCGATAGAGAGCACCGACTCTCTCGTGACGCCCAACCACAGCGCCACCTCCACTTTCGCCGACGACTGCGCCGTGAGCAGCGTACTCGACGGCCACCACGGTTTGCCCTTCAAAAACACCTCAGAGGTGTGGGAGGAGTTCGATGGTGTTGGCTGCGACCCGCTCGGCATCCGGGTTGCTGACGCCGGCATTCCCGCGTCCCCATCCTCGTCACTACTTTCGGGGATAGACCTGCTGGGGGACACGGCGCCGCCTCCTCTCCCTGAGGTCATCGCCGCCCCGACACGGTTGGAATCGAACAAAATGCCCGGTTCGCGACGTGTCTCCCTATTCGATTTCCCATCCCCTCCTATCCCCGTCCAGAACCGAAGGATGACCCTGCAGGGGCAGCCTGGGTCCATCAGCGGGAATCCGCTGATGGTTAGTGTCCCCGGTGTGTCCCCGGAGCGTCCCCCTCAGCCAATCAGCCGTTCCCAATCCGGCGTGTTGCGACGCTGGAGCACCCTCCCGCCAACCACATTTCACCCGGACAAACCACCTAGCGGGTCGAACGAGCTTGTCACCAGCCGATCCACAGACTCGCTCCGAACCAGGGCAGCCAAGCGCGCAGTCACGGATCCCCCCATGGTACCAAGCCTCCCATTCGTCACCGTTTCGTCTTTCCTCCCCGGAGATGTGTGTTGTGACGCGCCGTCCCCCGTCCGTCGCTTAACACGGCAAGAACCATCCGACACGCTCACGTCCTTTATGGACATGTCCGTTAACGAATCTACCCTCTCCAAGTCCCGGGTACGCGATTTCTTTTCAAGGATTTCTGGTAGGCTCAAGTTGCGCCGCAAACACCATTAACCGGCGCCCTTCTCCTTGGGACGCTTTTCTCTGGCTTCACATGCCTTCTGTTCTTGTATTTCTACCCCTTTTCGTTGCCTTTAGTCGTTAATTTGTATGAAGTACCGTACTCACGATTGTCATGTTCTTTTATTCGTACCAGTACGCTAATCTAATCAACCCTTATGTGATCCGCACCGTGTCTTGATGTGGCTAACACTCTCCCTCCCTTCCACGCCCAACCATGGCGGCAGCGAGAAACAAACTTAAAGCGGCCCGCACCGCGATAGGGAAGGGCGATTTTTCTGCTGCCCAGGTGGCCAGCCTCGAGGTTCTGGAGGAGGATCCTTCAAACTACAATGCGTTCGCCCGTTCTCCAATCCATCCAGGAACGATCACTCACTTCGGGCTCCTAGTAACGTCTTCCTCGGCCTTGCCTCTCTCGAGCTCGGGCAGCAGGACAAGAGTGAACAGGTTTTTTGGTTCCCATCGTTCGGATCCACCTCGACTGAGATTCACGTAGGCGTATCGCAAAGCGATCCAGTTAGATGCGACGTCTCCTTTGGCGTGGCAGGCAGGTCACTTACCGGCAAGCCTGTCTATATCGACTTACCCCAGGTTCCCATAGGGCATATCCAAGCTTTATGCGCAGATCGGGCAGTGGGACAAGCATGCTGAGAGTTTGGATCGTCTGGTACAGATATTTGCAAAAAGGTGCGGCCGTTCCCTTCTCCGTACAGGGTCACGCTTAGGTTGTTGGTAGCGACGACACAACGAGATGTGCGGAAACGCTCCAAAAATACGTGGACGTGCGCAAACAACACTCAGGACCATTGCAGGTTCGGGTCAATGACTTGGGAAAACGCCCGGAACTCATGCCCCCGTCACATAGGTTGTAACAGCTTTGGCGTTGTATCTGCCCACCTCAGACCTTTACCCCGTTCTTTCATCTCTGCCCCCTCCCGATGCCACGAACCCGGACGCGACTACCACCTTTGCAGCACAGTCCGCAATTCAGGACAGCCTTCCGATCGTTCAGGAAATTGTTCAGATACTCGAAAAGTACGAAGACACCACATTCGCTCAGGAGGTGGATCAACGCCGGAAACGATTGGGGGCCCCTTCGCCGGATGTGATTCGTCGGGAAGTTGGCCACGAAATCTTGAGCGCATCGCGGGTACGCGTTTCGTTGGTTTGTTCCGAATATCTAATGACCTCTCGACGATAGCTCCCCGAATTTTACAACGAGGTCCTGAATCACCCCAACACTTCCGATGAACTCCGCAGGGAGACCGAGTCGAAGCTTTTCAGCCACAAACAGCGATTGATGTCCGTCATCCCTTCTTCCGGCGATTCTTCCAAACGCAAAGGCCAAGTGTCGGAAGAGCTCGAGGAGATGGTGGACGGTATCGTACTGTTGGGTATTCCGAACGAGCCCGTTTGGAAATACTATATCGAAGGGCAAGATGTCTATTCACTTGGTGAGCGTATTTCGTTGGTCCGCGACTGCTGCTGATTTCTGTCAACGGAGAGGAATACGATGTTGCCGCGCTTCAAAAATTCGTGGCTTTATTCCCATATTCGGGTTTCGCAACTTTGATTCTTGCATACTTCGCGTACAGCGGAACACAGTCAACGACGGGCCCCGAATCGCCTCCTCCCGATACGATGGAGTACGACGATTCGTTCGACGTGATCCAGGTTAGTGTGTTAGAGCACCGGCGGTCAGGCTCACGTAACACCATTGCACAGGAGTCCTACAACGACCTCCCGGATTCAGTCTTTGCCAGCAGGGTATTGATCAAGACGTTCCATGAGTATCACGACTACGAGAATACTATCAAAGTAGCTGAAGTTGGTTTGGAACGCACACGCAAACTTGAATCGGAAAGGGGGAAGCCGTTTACCAAGTGAGCCCACACAAAATCCCACCTACCGACCACCTCCTAGACTCGATTTCAGAACTAGGAAGATATTCAACGTAATGCTTGGGACTGCTCTCGTCCACTACTACCCCCCAAAGCACCACACCCGGGCACTTCGGATCCTAGATGACACCTTATCTGACGATGGTACCAACGTCCCAAGTTTAATGGGTCGCGCGTATATACTTCAGGCATCCGGGGACTGGGGTGCGGCTGCGGAGTTGTTCCTACGGGTAGACGAATTGTTGCCGGATGACATCGACGAGGGGGTACGGGCTCTGGAGGAACACGCATGGTGCGTGCTTCAACAGGGTAATGACGACCTGGCGGCGGACGAGTTGAAGGCGGTCTCCGAGATTCTCGATCATTTGGACGGTCGTGAGGTGGACCAGGCTCGGTGTTGGTGGAGAATGGGCAAATGTGCATGGCAGACAAAAAGTTTGCGCTCCCTACTTTCCCCGTTCCACACTCACGTACGTTTTGCAGAATACGAACAAGCCTATCAATGTTTCATCACGGCTCTGAAACGTTCCCCTTCTTTTGCCCCCGCGTTCTCCGATCTCGGGGTGTATTATTTGGAGGCAGTAAATCCTCCGGACCCGAACCGTGCTTCGAGATGCTTTCAGAAGGCCTTTGAACTTGATTCCACCCAGGCAGGAGCTGCAAGGAGGCTCGCTGAAAGCTTTGCAGAGGAACGCGAATGGGACCTTGTGGAGGTGGTGGCTCAACGAACAATCGAGGGTGAAGGTGGTAATGATCAGATTACTTCGAAGCACCTACCTGTCAATTCTTGGGCTTGGAAAGCCCTTGGAGTGGTGGAGCTGGTAAATTTCCCTCCCGTGATTTCGAGTTGTTTTCCCGACCTTTCCCATACAGAACCGTAAAAACTATCCCGCCGCGATCCAATCGCTCCAAACTTCCCTCCGCGGAGACCCAGATGACCTGGTTGGCTGGGTCAGATTGGGTGAAGCGTACGCCAGGGCTGGTCGTCACGCGGCAGCGATAAAGGCGTTAGAACATGCCAGAACATTGCGACCGGACGAGTGGGTTTGTTCATACCTCGTCGCTGATGTTCAATCCCAGACCGGGCAATTCACCGAGGCGATGGCCTCCCTACAATCCATCCTTGAAGAGCACCCTTCAGAACTCGGGGTCCTGATCGCTCTTTCGACCGCTCACTTGAATAGCGGAACCCAACAAGTGTCTTCAGGTTTCTTTGCGAGGGCGGAGGTCTCATTTTTGACGGCAATCGAGGTCGCTTGGCAGGCGATGGAGACAAACTCTGGGTTCAACAGAGTTGCGTGGAAGATAATCGCGGACTCTCTGTTCAGGTATTCCGGCATCCAATTGCCGAGGGAGACGGAGAGACTTTCAGATGCTTTGATAACACTGAAGGAGATCTTGGAAGCTGCGCCGTCCATCCCGATATCGAAGCCCCTGGTTGACTCGTTCTCTCCGGAAGTAGCGTCTGCCCTCAATATCCTCGAATTCGGCGTAGCCACGTACGAATATCGTATCTCATTCGGGTTTTACGACGACAAGGCGAAAGCCAGTGCTTGGTATGACCTTGGTGTTGCACTGCAGACCTTGCGTAGCCGAAGTGTCGTGGCCCACACGACTGTCACTCAGGATCAAGTTATTCATTGCTTGAAGGAAGCAGCCTCGACGGAGCCTGACGAAGAACTGCACTGGATTGCTCTTGGAGATGCCTACTTCTTCAAAAACGCGAAGAGCGCCCAGCATGCCTACATAAGGTCGCTGGAGTTGAATTCGAAAGTAGGGGCGGTTCCACCCCGTCGTGATGTGTGCTGAGAGATTATTTGGTAGAACGTAACCACCTGGACCAATCTTGGTTTACTCTACTTACACCACCAAGATCTCGACCTCGCGAACCAGGCGTTCTTACGCGCTCAAGTCCTGGACCCCAGCTACCCTCTCGCGTGGTTGGGGCAAGGTATGGTGGCAAGCGCTCATGGACGCGAGCTGGACGCGGAACATATTTTTGAGCATATCGTCCGGTTGGAAACGACAATAGTAAGCCTCCAATTAGTTTCGGATCTCCAAGGGAACTCTGATAGTCTTCTAGGCTGAAGCAGATCTCTCGTACGCCTTCAGGCTCTTCTCCCGGATAGTCAAGGGCTCACAGGGTTCTGGGGTTATCACGGAGTCATTGGTGCTTGCATTCTTCGTGTTGGATCGTTATTGCCAGGAACGGCCAAACGACGAGTCGGCTTTACACCTGTTCGGCCTGGTCTGCGAGCGTGTCGGACATTACGACTTCGGTGTTGAGCTGATCACGAGGGCGATCTCGATTTTGGAAGCTAAATATGAGGAAAACGAAGACCCGGCGATTGAGAAGCAATTTACCATTGCCAACACAAACCTGGGCCGCCTTCGCGTTGGGGTTGGGGACTTTGAAGGGGCTCTGGAGTCTCTTGAGACCGCACTGGGGCTTATCGGAGACGACGATAGCGCAGAATCTTGTGTGCTCCGCACCCAGAGTTATTTTGTGACGGGCCTCTCCAAGTTCAATTGTGGGGACCTGAATGGAGCCATGGAGTCGTTCCAATTGGCTTTGGGATCTTCGGAGGGGGACCTCACAATGGGCGGACACGTCGCAGTATTGTCGGCACAGGTGCTGTGGTCCTTGGGAGGGGATGAAGCTCAAGAATCCGCAAAATCCCAGCTGTTGCGATGGTACGTGGGCGGCCCAACGCTATACGACGACGCCACGAATTTACACCCGGTTGCAGCATCAGTTCGGATCCCGAGAACCTCGAAGCTATCAGCCTGTTAGCGGGAATGGGTATCCTAACCGACGATGATGGGCTTGTGGACGCCGCTCTTTCCGAGATCCTATCGCTTCCCCTAGACCAACGTGCAACGATGGATCCCCATCACGACGTCAACGGTCTGTTGGTCAAATATCGCCTTGGTCAAGTGAGTAATCCCCATCCACCCTTTCGCCTCGATTGTTTGACGGATCTCTGCCTTCAAGGGTGATATCCCAAGAGCGTTCTCGGAAGCCCAGAAGGGGATCTTTGCGCAACCCACGTCGAGGGAGCTGAAGATCCAAGCAGCATCGCTGGCTCTGCAAAACGATCACAGCATCCAGGCCCTTGCTCTGTTGGCTTTCGTCGGCGAGAAGGTGGGAGGAACACAGATTGAACGCGCCAAGCAACTCGGCTTGCGTGCGGTTGCCGAGTCCTTGAACCCGAGTGATGACAGCGAACCTGTCAAGCTGGCGCAAAAGGCGGTGAAACTGAACCCGGCGAGTTTAGAGACGTGGTCAACATTGGCATTTGTTCAGAATACAACACAATAGCTCTCGTAACCTATACTGATACAACGACGGTGTACCCTTTGTTTTGCACAACTTCGATTTTTTGCATTCTACTCTCCTGATCACTCGTCCAACCAGTCCAAGAAGTCCGGGGTGAAGTACGTCAGAATCAGCGTGCATCCTATGGAACAGGGTTAGTCTGGTTGAGTCAAAGCTCGGGTAACGGGGTGCCAACCTGCTCTCAAGAAGCCCTGGGTGGACTCGAACGCCATCGTCTTGAGGTCATACACACCCGCTTTGGCTCCGGCAACAATCATAGCAAACTCCCCGCTGACCTGGTAGACCGCCAAAGGGTGGTCGGGTGCGATTTGGGCCGCATCGGCAACAATGTCGAGGTATGGCATGCCGGGTTTGACCATGATGATGTCAGCACCCTCGTTAACGTCCCTTCGCTGCGATGAAAATTTAGACACCACGGATCGGAATACAACTGAGTGGGCTCACGATAGCTCTACGAGCGAGCCCTTTTGCGCCGGGTGGAAGCTGGTAGCACTTCCTGTCGCCGAAGGAAGGAGCACTCCCAGCGGCTTCACTGCAATGAGGCGTCAGGCACCCGATTCAAATGATGACCAAGGGATGGCGCACCGGAATGGTCCGTATAAGCTACTCGCAAACTTTGCGGAATAGCTCATGAGCGTGCATTTATTTCCATAACCCACGCCAACCAGTCTCCTCTTTATGGCCAAGACCCTTCCGTCCATCATGTCGCTCGGAGCAACGCAATCCGCGCCGGCTATGGCATAGGAAAGGGCCACATCGGCAAGACGTTCGACCGAAAGGTAGGTGTTGATCGTTCCGTCTTCATTGAGGACACCACAATGGCCGTGGGAGGTGTACTCGCAAAGACAGACGTCACAGGCGATGTAGAGCGACGGGTATAACTGCTTGAGCTTTTTTATGGCGAGGATTACGGGTCCTTGTGGATCATCCGCGAGGGTTCCGGCTGGATCCTTCGGAACGGTATCGGGGGCGTGAGGGCTAAGCTCGGAATGGAGTGTAAATCAGCGTACCTTTACGCAGTTAAGCGGGACACCAAACAGGATCACGCTCTTCAGTCCCTTCTGGACCAAAGGTCCAATGAACTCTTCCAGTTTGTTCACGCCCCACCTCCGTTGACCGGGTAGAGACTGGATGACCGTGCTGGCTTCCGGGTCGTCAGTGATGAAGATGGGGTACATGAGCATCGACTTCGTCAACGTCTTGTTATACTGCCATGACCGAGAGAGCGGGTGCTGGTACCCTCCTTGCAGAATAGACCTGGAACTGGTGAGCGAAAAGAACGGTCTGTACACGCGAAAGCTGGCTCGTACAAGATTTCCATTGTGGTTGTAGTGGTTGGCTCAGGTTCGATAGGCGGAGCCGTAACGCCCAGGCGCGAAGGTTTGTCCGCTCCTTCCTTTACCCCCCGCAGCTCTGTGCCGATCCCGCTGCCCGGCTGGTCTGGGGGTTATGAATGGCTCAGCAAGGCCACCAAAGCTTAACCCAGGGCATGAGGCGGCAACTTGCACCGCGGATGCTTTTGGCTCTCAGGCCCGCAGTGGATCTAGGGGTATCCCACATTCAGGATTCACGGTTCCTGTTCCTTGCGCACGGCGCAAAGAGCCTGGGATCCCCTGAACTCGCTTTCCCTATCGTTTTCTTCCCTTCTCCGTCATGTTCGAGTCCATCGCTGCCAGGATTCTTCACACTCCGCTCGGAAAACGAGTCGATGAATTCGTGAGCAGATCATCTCCATCGGGGTCCCCCAAGGCGTCTCTCGTGCTCACACCGCAATCACCTCAGCTGGCAAAGGTTCAGGCCCCCGAATCTCCTGGCCCAGACGAATCGTTTCAACACACTCCTTCGCTGTCCAACATGTTGAGCGATATGGCAACCCATTCACGTCGCATTCAGGATCGAATCTCCCTCGAGGCGCCTCGTCCGCGTAGGACCGACCGCAATGTCGGCCGCGGACCTCCCGTCCTACCATCCCATCAGTCCATCATCTACTCCCTATACGCTACTCCCCCCTCTTCGCCGGATTACAGCGTAATCGCGCACGACCATCGCTTTCCTCAGAACGCTGTCCGACCTCAGCAAAGGCCCTCTAGCGAATCCTGTCCTCCCCCTCCCGTGTACTCCGAGACGGATCCGGATGCTTCCAGCTCTGTAACGCTATCTGAAATGGGTCTGTGCGTACGAGGTGGTGTTGCCCCCCAACTCCCGCCGCCATACTCCTCGCTACCAGGATCACCCACTCCTGTAGACGACTGGCCCTGATTCCTCCCCTCTTTCCCCTGTTGTGTTTCTTTACTCCTCTATTTTCTTTTAATTTGGTAGAACTGGTTGTTCCGCTTTGTTTCACTCGCTATCTTCCGACTCATCTCCTCAAGCACTCGTTCAGTCTTTCCATCTGTTATTGTACCAGCTATTTACTACATGTGCCGCAGTTATAGTGTGCTGTCCACGTACAATCGTCTGTATCCATAAATACCAATAGATCGTGTTTTATATCCAGCGTGGCTATTCAAGACCACTGTCCTTGTTCTTGGCCTTCCCTCATCCAGCCCATCGTTGTCTGTGTCATACCGGCGGTCCTGGCGAACAGGGTTCCGTCGAGAAGTTCAACGCCTTTCAGTTGAACTGTGTTTTCTTTCGAAGAGGTCTTGGCCCAATACCCCTGGGGTCGCCCACCGAACAGCTGGCCCCAATGACCAAGAGCACGTTGAATTTTGCAAAGGTGGTCGTCTGGATGTTGTAGGGCTGACTGGACGATCGCCAACCAGGGGTTAGGGGTGATCGTCTGCGGGGTGAGTGTGCCTTTGGCTGGCTCGGCCACACGATCCCCGATGGGCTCCTGCGGAAATGGATCCGTGGTCGAAATGAACTCTGGCGTGACTTCGACCGACGGCCTGCCCTGAGCCACCCAGAGGGCGAGGCAGATAGAGAAGTAGGACCTCAGGAACATTTGGATGACGTGAGATGGGAAATACGCGCAGATCGAAGGAAGGAAAAGGGATGAAGTTACGAGGTGCATCCTATGAACAGATGTTCAGTTGGTTAAACGTGACGCTCATGTACTGTTGGCGCGTACAGTTGGAAATCACCCTTAAAAGGGGGTCCTTCGTGCCAACCGCTAACTCCATAAATCGTAGAAACGGCCCAGGCAAGTTCCTCAACCTTTCGTTCCACCTCTTGATCTGGGTTGGAACTCCCAACGACGTCCAGGGACCACATTTCGGAATATCTGAAACAATGGGATCAGTAGAGGGGGGCGTAACAGTCCGACCCGAATTACTTTCGAATCGCATCCCCCTTATTTTTCAAAACCAAGGCAAAAGAAGTCTCTGACTCCAAAACGCCAGTCGAAGTGGCGGCTAAGCTTTCGTCTTGAAGCACGAGGGCTAAAACATCAAATACTGAAACTTCTGTGTCCCGGGGCTCCGGAATAACCGAAGGGAACGTCTGGGGAGCCGCGTTGTGGAGTAAGGTAGATACCCCGCTCACAACCGCAGCGACTGCGCTAGAGTGGAAAGCCTCGTCAAAATACGGTTTCGGGACGAGGGCGGACATGGTTGGACGGTGAACTGCGGATTGAGCGAGCCCTGAAACGTGGAGTTACTACACATGCTCGTTGGGTTGAACCCAGAAGGTATACCTTCCGCGAGAATACCGAGCAGACCAAACTCCAGACCGTAGCCTACATGGATGATTGGGTGCATCAAGCCAGACATGAATCGAGCAAACATCTCCGGCTGTCGGGATCCATCCGCTTCCGCTCGATCATTGAAGTTGACGCGTTTCGAGTAGAGATAGTCCTCGAGCGTTTTGTCGACTCCTTTGGTGACCAATTGGTCGGAGAAGAATTCGAGGTACGCTTGGTAGTACCTCTCGTCGCCGAGATGGTCAGCAAAGTTGTCGTGTGAGACCGGCGCCGGGGACTTTCCAATTGGACGTTGGTAACTCGCATCGTTCTTGTACCCCTCATGGAGGAGTTTACCGCTCGCCCCCATAGCGTAAACGGCAAGCATGTGGTGAACGACATGGCTGTGGGTGGAGGGGTCAACGTTAACCCCTGACGTCAGAAACCATCCCCGCCAACCGAAACGGGGAATCTGTGCAACTCACTTGTGGTACCTCTTGTCGTTGAAGAAAATGTGGTTGTTCTGATGGTTGTGTTTCAAGATCTCGAGCAACGCTTGCTCAGCCTCGGGGCTAGTCCCCGGAAGTGCATGGGGGCTCAACGCGGAGGGTGGAAACCTCGTCGGAGCGGGGAAAAGACACCTAGCAGCGCCCTGGGATGGAACTTTGGCAGTCGTAGACTCATACCGGGCAAAAAAGTTTCGGATGGAAGCGGCCATGTTCTGTCACTTTTGCGGTGACAGAGTGGGAGAAAGGGAAGGATGATGTCACCTTCCGGTCACCTGTTACTCCTGCGGGGCCAAGCCACGTTTTTCTGTGGAGAATACGTGCGAATACATCCGGTATGTATACGGGGTTCAAGCAAAGAGATGAGACGATTCGGGTGTCGTATCACACATCCCCCCTGGTGAAACATTCATTTCTATCGCTTGCGGTCCGAGGAGCACGGCGGACGGATTAACGGAGACGGAACCATCGTCTACCGGCCGAAGATCCAAACGCGAGCGCTGACCACCCATCCCTTTTCCCCAGGCGGAAGGGGTGGAGTTTTGCTGGTGTTCGTTGACGCTTCGGTGGCCCGAGCTCCGAGGGGTTTAATCAGGGTCCCTCAGTTCAACCGTTTTCATGAAGGGCTGCGGGCAGTTCATAGACGCGGAACAGGGCCGGCCACGAGGTAGCACAACATCACTCACAACTGAAGGCTGCTGAGAGATACTGGGTGGCTTCATCCATCCCACCCAAATACCACCTGTCTTCGCAACCCATGCACGACAGAGTGTACGGAGAGTTTTCTGAGCAGATCTGGGGTGTGTTCCGGAGATAACGAGGGGAGAGTCCCGTCGTCTGGCGAGAGCATCCAAATTCGAGCCAGAACCGCAGAATCTTGTGGTCATCGTGCATCCCCGGGACCCAGGCTGGCATGGAAGGGGCGTATAGAGAGGGAGAACGTTCAGGGGATGAGCGGTTGGTCGTCGTCGCTCTTGAGAAAAAACCGCGCGTCATTCACGTGGCCCGCGTTTTGCGGTATCACCACCACAAGTCACAGACCACCCGACCCTCTTCGACTTTCCACCATTTTGGAAGTCGATTCAAGCCTCCCCATTGACGCGAAATGGACCCGGACCGCGCTCACGATGACCCTGGCTCATCCACAGAGCCCACAATCGCCTCTGTCCTCGGTTTATCTGGCCCCCTCCGCTTTCGCCTCCACGGTTCCACCCAAAAAGCACACCTTCTCTTAAAGCCATCCGAGGAGAAACGACCCCTTGGCGAACCCTTGAGCACCAATGGCGTTGTGTACTACAGTCTGTATGCACAGAAGAGGATAGAAGTGAAGCCAGGGAAGGAGATCTTGTTGGCTCTGGAGGGCAAATTTGGTGACCGCCCCATTCTCATCTGCGGTAACACACCCTCGTCAGGACGCGAACCAATCCAGGTTTCTTCATCCACTACAACGGTAGAAGAGGTGGCTACGAAGGTAGAACCGACCAAACCCAGTCGGACCGCGTCGCCGATGCCCATGCGGGAGGCCACTCCCAACCTCCCACCCAAGTTACGCAAGGCATGGATGAAGTCAATGCAGAATAGACAGCCTGTTGAATGTACGTTTCCGCTTGCTTGGTTCGCCTATACATTGCTGAATAACCTCGCCAGCTCCCAAACCTGAGACACGAGAGATGGCCATCCAGACCGAATTGGAGTATACCTCCACGGGCGTTGACCCCCTTCCATCTCAATACGTATCCGTCGCGGTCGGTTCTCCGGTACTAGAGTACTCTCACGTCAACATCGGAACCACACCCGAACCCGAACCTATGTCACTTGCTTCATCCCCGCAACAACCTACCGCCACTCAAGAGGTTGCAAACTTGGAAACACCCCAACCACCTTCACCTAACCCCCCCGCGGCACCCCTTACAGAAATTGAACCTAGCGCGACAGAGGTAAACTCCCCCCACCGTGTTGTTTTGTTCCTTCTGACGGATTTCGTAGCCTCGGCAACGGAGCCTCTCGCCTATGGAAATGAGTTCCACGCCGTCTAGCCCGGTGCGCCTGTCTCCTAAGCGGCCTATATTACCCACCCCATCACCTCCACGCGACCCACACCCTGAGCAGAAGCGGGCGGATTCACCGCATAGCCCACCGCCTCGTCCGAGCCATCCCACCGACAGCCCTCATCCAACATGGGGAACACCTGCACTGCGGTGGGAGAATACATCATGGGATAAGGCTAACGCATCCCGACCTAAATCCCCCGTGTCATCTACCGCTTCGTCTCGAGGGAACGCCTCTCCTGTGGCGATACCGGGACTCACGGAGCCAGTTCCACCAATCAACACCTCAGAGGAAACTTTACCTAATGAACCAGAGCCGACGAAGAACGAAGCCGCCACTCCGGTTCTACCTCAATCGCCAACACCCCCCCGTGAAGCACAACGCACGCCGCCACGGGTCGCCAAACAGGAGGAATCAGTGCCACGCATCCCATCCCAGGGCATCTCCTCTGAACACTCCCGCTCTCCCAGTATAAAACAGCTCGAGCCGCTCTCTTGGGATCGCCCAGAGCTCCCTACCAGACCGTACCGGGAGTCCTTCCCACCACGCGGCAAACACAAGGACAGGACACAGCGCCCTCCAGTTTCAGTACCGAACGATGTCCAGTACAGGGGTATGTTCGAGGGTGGCGGCTCTCGAAACGGATGGGGCGACACCTCGATCTCTGCTACGGATTCGTGGGGTGGGCCTGCGCCTTCCGATGCGCCTCCGGAGTTTGAGGGCTACCGTACCCGTGGTCGACCGAATGGGCGAGGGGTGTCTGACCAAGGCGGAAGCTCGAAAACCCCTTTGCGCCCAGGACTCAGGTCACTCGTTAACCTGTCTTCTGGTCCCATTGACAACCCGCTCGGTATCCGTCCTGCGAGTCCTCCGCGGAAGATTCGAATCCCGCCCCGCTCGGCGCTACGGCGTGGAAAGGATGAAGCCAAGAAGGGGGTTGTCATCGGGTCAGATTGGCCGAAAAACAAGGCTAACGGAGGAGACCCTCCCCTGCTAAGGTATCCGGAGGACTCACCGATCATGGATCACCTCCCTCAACGCGGACGTAAGTGGAGAGGTGGCCGTGCCCCGAGTCGGAGCCTCACGGTCTCAGTTGCAGCCTCCGGAGTGTCGAACGGAAAGCAGCCCCCGAATTTTGCCCAAGGTCACACGATCAAAGCCACCATCCAAGATACGCCGAACGGTGAGTGGGTAACCAGGGAGTTTATCCTCCGCCGTGGCTGAACGTGAAAATAGGACCGACCACCCCGCCACGTGGAGTGAAGCGGAGACTGTCGCCAGGCCCGGAAACGTCCCGGATCGAGAGCTGGACACCGGTTCACGCTGCTGCAGTGCCCGGGTCCAACGTTCGAATGGGTATGATCACGTTCAGCCCTAGTGGAAGATATTTTGCCGTCTCATGTGAGAACCCATTGTGGTTGCCTGTGGCTCTCACCTAACTCCTCCCCCAAGGCACTGATCGGAGCGTGCGGATATGGGATACCCACACATACGCTGAGCTGGCGAAGCTGGCTCACGTCCAAAACGTAGTATCCGTCGCGTGGATGGAGAACGATTCCGGAGTTGTGTCTCTTGGCGAGCTTGGAGAGATCAACCGATGGACAAAATTGGTGTGTCCCCGTTAATGATCGAAGTCAGGCGTCAGGAAGCTAAACGGGAATTGGTCAAGCCAACTGGTGAATGGGCTTGGGCAAGGATGCTGGACGCGAGCGGTGAATTCCGGCCGGGCGATCGCCCAACGTGCTTTGCATATATGAAAGACCGTATCGCCGTCGCGTATCCCCAAATGGGTGTGAAAGTGTGGCTGTGGGTGAACGGTAAGTTTCGGTAGTCTGGCGTCCCGGGCCCTTAATTCAACCCCTCGGCAGGCATGTGGCAGCAACAGCGGTCTATTCTAAGACACCACGTTACAAATATCAGGTTCGTTGAGGGGGGCAAAGCCTTATTTGGGGGGACTTCCGATTGTGTACTGTGAGTTTATTGCCCTTTTCCGGAGACCGTCGGGAGCCTGAACTTGTATCCAGGTGGTATTGCGAGGTCCCGAGCGGAACGCTGCGCGCTTGCAATATGTTCTCCGCTGGCATGTAAGTACATCAGGGCGCCTTCGAGGTTGCGAGGGCTAATGCGAATATATTCTAGCGATTATATCGACGTCTCGCCGTTGGAAAATGAACTGTTGGTGTC
>Ga0307516_10000731_pt1 | contig 44768 bp, 56 predicted proteins | sample 19_EM_MG_FD_203310 | JGI IMG/M metagenome (GOLD analysis project Ga0307516, IMG submission 203310) | Populus trichocarpa ectomycorrhiza microbial communities from riparian zone in the Pacific Northwest, United States - 19_EM | ecosystem: Host-associated > Plants > Roots > Unclassified | place... | reverse complement strand
GGGCTACTCTATATATACTATACTAACCAAGACTTATCAACCAATAGGATATGGTCCAGATATCCTCCAATAGGATATGAGCCAGAGATAAGAAGATAAGAAGATAAGAGATAAGAGATAAGAGATAGCCAAACAAGGACAAACAAAGATAAAATGAAATGAAGTCAGATTCATATTGTTGACCTTTTATAATATCATCCACAAAGCCAAACAATAACAAACAAGGACAAAATGAAAAATAGTTGTTAAATAGCTGTTCCATAACACAGAACAGGCTGCACAAGGCTCTTACCTCAAGAATTGGGCTGCACAAGGTGCCTTCCCCATTCAAGAAACTGGTGATCACACAGATCACTTCTTGCTACGTTCCCCTCTTTCTTTCTTTGTTCATTTTCAAATGTATTGTACTACTTCATCCTCTGTCCTTCTCATCTCATTTCATCGAGACGACCCGATTCCCGTCTCCTAGGTTGAACACTTCCTTCTTCCACACCTATGTTGGAATCTGTGTGCACACAAACACTGCAGTCGATTTCCTGTTTTACTTTTTGTTTCGAGTGCTTCACAATGTGCCATGAAACCCTTCCATGTTTCTTTTGTCTTTATTTCATACATATTTTAGTTCTTTCTTATCATATAAAGCACGTAGTTGCTGAATAGATGCTCTCTTGTGCAATTGCAAGGGTGACTGCTACACTTGGGTAGGCGCTGCGGGTTCACGTGCAAGTTTATCCCATTTAACGGCTGTTGTGTCATAGTTGAAACATCATAGTTCCAACCTGCTACTCAAGAGACTCTTTGCCCTCCACCTCCTCCCTAGCGACTGTAGACATGGCTTTTCCATCTTTTGGCACGATGCCTCTTTGTTGGTCAAGCACGACGGCACGATCCCGAGGGTTTTTCACATTGCTGTGACTGCTAGCTCATATTTGTGACGTCCGAGTGAAAATAGTGGATTTGTCATCAGATAAGTGGGGGTTCATGGGGGGTTCACAAATAGAATTATCCCTCGGATGAGTAGTTGATGACTGTAAATACACTACTTATTCGTAAAACACAAGAGCTCGCAATTCAATCGATTCACGGAGAGGCGTTCCTTCGGGAGTTGTGGGGTCTGGGAAACCACTGTGAGGAGTGAAAACGGCGACACTGCCATCTTGGACAGAGTCAAAACTTTCAAGAACATGATTACTGTGCGCCAGCTGCTTCAGGCAGGATTTTAGGATCACGATGTACAATTTGAGCCTTGTTCACGTACTCATGGTGGCTATAGCGCTTCTTTTCTTTTCTAGGTCTTTTGTGCTTCTTGCGTTGACATGCGATTACGTAAGGACTCATCACTGGCAGCTAGTTCTTCAACATATGTCCAGCTTTTGACGGTATTCCCCTTCTCCCTCATATCGCATCTTAGCTTAGAGTATAGGCCGCATCATATTAAGTACCAGGGATAAATCTATTTGTGGAACCCGGTGAACCCCACTTACGAGGTTTATGCCCACACGATAAATCAACGAATTAAAGCTTACTTATCAGTCTGACAGAAATTATTTTTTTGCCAACTACTTACCCGTCGACTTGATCAAAACGACCTTCGACCTCTCTCCGACTCCCACCAACCGCGCTCTACCCTTCGAATTGACACAGTTCGCGCTATCCTCGGTCCCGGACCCACACTCTGCTTATTGTATGCTTGGTCTACCAGTACATGATTTTCATGTTTGCAGGGCACTGGTACATTACGGCAACATTACGGTTGATAATTATGCCACGGAGTTTAAAAGTGAAGAAATCTCACCGGTGTCGTATGTTAGTTGGAGAACTGGCCCGGGGTGTGATTATTTATACAAATTGTTAACCGGGAAAGCATAGAAGACCTATCAAAGAAGCACTATAGCTACCGTGAGTACGTGAATCAGCCCCAAATCGTACTACATCGTGATCCTAAAATCCTGCCTGAAGCACCTGGCGCACCGTACATGATTAGAATCCCATCTAGTATGAACTCGAGAGTAAAAAGTACGTTACCATTTGATCAAAATGAGTTCTTCAGGGGTGACTCCACGATAATACTTCCACCTTTGATTCTCGTTGTAACTTATCCCCTTCGTCGCTCCCTCGTGATCAGGATAGATCAGCGCGACAGGAAACGCGTCCGTCTTATGATCGACGCTGCGATAGTCGCACAGAGCAAGGGGCCAGTCGAGGGCTGGATGATAGATGGGGCGCCAGAGATTGATGATTTGGAAGCGGCGCTGGAGGAGCCCAGAGGTAAGGAGGTGACGGTGCACGCGCGCGATGGATGATTCGAGGGTCTGTGGGGAGTCCCCGATTTGGTCTGGGCGACGACGGCGGATAGCTGGGTGGGTTGATTGTAAGTTAGCATATGAGGCGGAGTTCAAGTGGATTCGTGCTTACTGTGATCGAAGAGGACGACACGGGAGGAGCCGGTTAGCTCTCTCAAGAGTTCGACCCTTTCGGGGTAGTACTCCCGATAAGTAACCTCGTCGGTAGCAAATGAGATCTGCTTCGCAGGGCGGTGGAAGAGCTGGAAGCCGGCGGTATCAAGGGTGGCGGAGTCTTCCTTGCCACGGAGGTTTTCGATGATGACTTCTTTATCCTCATACTGAAAGTTCCCCTTGTTATTACCCGTCTTGGGATCGCGGTTGATGTGAGAATGTAGGCGCGCTCGCCATGGGGTGGAGGAACGGAGAAATTGAGTGTGGTTTTGGTAGAGGAGGACATATGTGGTGTTTAAGAGGTGATAGGTTCAACCAACCGCATCTTTTATAACCCAGCCGTCGCGAAAACACCGATCATATCAGATCATTGATAATTGCTTATTGACGTCATACGCGGGGCCATCAACTTGAAGGGGCGTTCCCGACCGCAACGATCGTCTGAATCGACGGAGATCCAACGGCGCCAGAGGTCTCGATCCCATTAGATAAACTGAATGGGACGACATCGATATTCTGAAGGACGAGTGGTAGTGGTTGCGCCGCGAAGACCGTGGGGTATGATGGAGGTGTGAACATGACCTTCGAAGTAATCATGGACTGGTTTCTTCTGCTGGTCGGTGGAAACAGACCAGCAGCAAAGGAGCGAACGATAGGTAAGCGAAGCCGAAGGTGAAGGCAGACAAAAACATGTTCTGGAGCCAGCTATCCAGAAATTGTACTTTGTCCTCGAGAAAGGCGAAGCAATGAGCTAGATGTCGGGTGCCACGTCACCAGAGCTAAGGGTACATGCTCTTCGATTTTGCGTGCAATGTCATTATGCGCAATGGTCAACTTCTGGATCCACGGGATGATAGTCTTAATCGAACACAACCCTACCATCGACGGTGAGGAAGAAAACGAAAGCCACTTCGTTTGCGGCGGTTCCTCCGCTACCGCCATCCCGACGTCGGAGATGGGCGATTCTGTTGGTCTCGTGCCCGCCTTCCAATGTGTCGAGCTCAGCAGAAACAGCGAAAGAGACGGTTGCTCGAGGCGAGCTAGAGGATGAAAGCGTGTATCGGGCAAGGGAGAGAAAAGCGCTAGAGACATTGATTGACGAGGATTGCTACAAATTTGAGGACAAGGCGTCAATATTTCCCGAGGAGAGGCTGCCAATGCTTGAGGGAGGAGGTGGGGTTTCTATTTGTGCTTTCGCTATGGTTGCGATGTTGATCATTTTTATTTTCTTGGGGTACAGGCGAAGACTCGTCGGCATATGTGTTGGTTTATAGGAGTAAATTGTTTTGAGCGGGAAAAACCCTTTGGTCTTCCCGATATCTGTGCTGTGGCTTGTTTCTGTGTTCCCATCCGCTTGAGTGACTGAACCCCCGGCAGATCCATCCATTGAGTAATGTACGAAGTACAGTTCTTCGCAAAGAGGGAGCATCTAGGATCTAATCATAAAACACAAGAGCTCGCAGTTCAATCGATTCACGAAAAGGCGTTCCTTCCGGAGTCGTGGGGTCTGGGAAACCACTGTGAGGAGTGAAAACGGCGACGCTGCCATCCTGGACAGAGTCAAAACTTTCAAGAACATGATTAGAATCCCATCTGGTGTGAACTCGGAGGTAAAAAGTAGTCACCATTTGATCAAAATGAGTTCTTCAGGGGTGACTTCACGAAAATACTTCCACTTTTGATTCTCGTTGTAACTTATCCCCATCGTCTCTCCCTCGTGATCAGGATAGATCAGCGCGACAGGAAACGCGTCCGTCTTAAGATCGACGCTGCGGTAGTCGCACAAAGCAAGGGGCCAGTCGAGGGCTGAATGATAGATGGGGCGCCAGAGATTGATGATTTGGAAGCGTCGCTGGAGGAGCGCGGGGACGTCAGAGGCGGGGAGGTGACGGTACACACGGGCGATGGATGATTCGGTGGTCTGGTCGACGTGCACTCGGACGACAGGTTGACGGGTCTGTGGAGTGTCCCCCATTTGGTCTGGGCGACGGCGGCGGATGGCTGGGTAGGTTGAATTGTAAGTTAGCAGACGGGGCAGTGTTCAAGTGGATGCGTGCTTACTATGGTCGAAGAGGACGATGCGGGAGGCGCCGGTTAGCTCTTTCAATAGTTCGATACTTTCGGGGTAGTACTCCCGATAAATATCCTCGTCGGTGGTGAATGAAGTGTGCTTCGCGGGGCGGTGGAAGAGCTGGAAGCCGGCGGTGTCGAGGGTGCTGGAGTCCTCCTTGCCGCGGAGGTTCTCGATGATAACTTCTTTCTCCTCAGGCTTATAGTTCCGTTTGAGAGTGCCGGTCTCGGGATCGCTGTTGATGTGAAGGTAGGCGCGCTCGCCATGGGGTGGAGGAACGGAGAAGGTGAGCTTGGCTTTGGTAGAGGACATGGGTGGCGTTGAGGAGGTGATGGGATCCATCGCGCCTTTTATGACCATCTAGGTTGCATGCGTGAAGAAGGATGACTGATCATCCTTCTTCGCACTGACGTCATTGATATTTCGTGACATGAATCCGAGTGACGCGGGCTCGTTCCAAACCTCAACAATCTTCTGAATCGACGCGAGATCAAACGCTGGAGGCTCCTACTAATCACGCAAGATTGATATTCTGAAAAACTAGCGGTAGTGGTTGCGCTGCGAAGGTGTAATAGAGATGTGAACATGACCTTTTGAAGTAACCATGGGCTGGTTTCTTCTGTGAATAAGAGCGGCAGCAGCAGGGGAGTGAACCATAGGCAAGCGAAGACCAAGGTTCAGATCGTCAAAAACATGTTCCGGATCCAGCTGTCCAGAAATTGTACTCTGTACTCGAGAAAGGCTGAGCAATGAGCTAGATGTCGGGTGCCACGTCACCAGAGCTAGAATGCTCTTCGAATGGCGTGCAATGTGCAATGGTCAACGTCCAGATACACGGGATGATGGTCCTATTAAAACGTGACCTACGCTACGATCCATGGTGAGGAGGGGACCGAAAATCACGTTGCCTCCCGTTGCCGCGGCCCCCGACGGTCAATGTCGAGATGTGCGATTCTGTCGGTGTCGTAGTCACGGATCTTTATAATGCGTCGACCTCGGGAGAAACAGCAAAAGAGACGATTGCTAGGGGCAAGCTGGAGGATGAAAGCGTGTGTAGGGAGAGAAGGAGCTAGAGGCCTTGATTGACGATGATGTGAAGAAGGACATTGTATGATCTCGTTTGTAAGCTTTTCTTCCTATATGATCAATCTGTTGAGCGGAATTTTAGCCACCATTACTCACAAAAGCGCTGCTGCGACTATATCAGCTTCATGAAGAAGAGCGTTTTCCACTCGTCCAAATATACTTCTGACGGTCCGGGATGACGAAGGCGAGGATTGGTACAAGTTTAACGACGAGTTATTCCCCAAGGAGAAGCTGCCGATGCTCGGGAGAGGTGGTGGGCTTTCGGTGTGTCACACCGTGTGTGTTTTCGCTACGGTTCCTATGTTGATCGGGGTAGAGGTGACAGGTGAAGCTTCGAAGCTTTGAGGACTCATCGGCGTATCATGACGTGTTGGCTTAGAAGAGTAAATCGTTTTGAGAGAAAAAAACTCCTTGTCTCCTCGATATCTATGCTTCCAAATTCCAATCCGCTTGAGTGAACGAAACCCCGACAAATACATCCATTGAATAATGTATGACGTAGTCATCGGGTTATCATAGTACAGTTCCTCGCAAAGAGGGGGCATCTATGATCTAATCATAAAACACAATAGCTCGCAGCTCGATTGATTCACGGAGAGGCGTTCCTTCGGGAGTCGTGGGATCTTGGAAACCAGTGTGAGGGGTGAAAACTGCAACGCTGCCATCCTGGACAGAGTCAAAACTTTCGAGAGCATGATTAGAATCCCATCTAGGAAGGTAAAATCTACGTTACCATTTGATCAAAATGAGTTCTTCAGGGGTGACTCCACGATAATACTTCCACTTGTGATTCTCGTTGTAATCTATCCCCATCGTTTCTCCCTCGTAATCTGAATTAGGGTAGATCAGCGCGACAGGAAACGCGTCCGTCTTAGGATCGACGCTGCGGTAGTCGCACAGCGCAAGGGGTGAGTCGAGGGCTGGATGAGAGATGGGGCGCCAGAGATTGATGATTTGGAAACGGTGCTGGAGGAGCGTTGGGACGTCCGAGGCGGGAAGGTGCCGGTGAACGCGGGCGATGGACGATTTGGTGGTCTGGTCGACGTGCACTCGGGTGACGGGTTTGCGGGTCTCTGGGGTGTCTCCGAGTTGGTCCGGGCGATTGCGGCGGATGGCTGGGTAGGTTGAATTGTAAATTAGCAGATAAGGCGGAGTTCAAGTGGATGCATGCTTACTGTGATCGAAGAGGACGACACGGGAGGCACCGGTTAGCTCTTTCAATAGTTCGATGCTTTCTGGGTAGTACTCCCGGTAAATATCCTCGTCGGTAGTAAATGAAGTGTGCTTCGCGGGGCGGCGGAAAAGTTGGAAGCCGGCGGTGTCGAGGGTGGCGGAGTCTTCCTTGCCGCGGAGGTCCTCGATGACGACTTCCTTCTCATCAGTCTCGTAGTTCCGCTTGTTATCGCCCGTCTCGGGATCGCGGTCGGTGTGAAGGTAGGCGCGCTCGCCATTGGGTGGAGGTACGTCGAAGCTGAGTATGGCTTTGGTAGAGGAGGACATGGGTGTTGTTTATGAGGTGATGCGTTTTACCGTGCCTTTTATAACCCAGCCGTCGCCTATGTTGCGTGCTTGCTTGAAAACCAGATGGATGACTGATCATTAATCATTCCTTGCTGACGTCATTTATATGCGGGGTCGCCAAGCAGCGCTGACCTGCAAAGATCTTCTGATTCAACGCGAGATCCAACGGCCCCGGAGGTTTCGTCAAGGCCTCGTTCCCTTTCACTGGATAAACCGAATGAGGCAAAATTGATATTCTAAAGACGAGTGGTAGTGGTTGCGCTGCGAAGACGTATGACTGGGATGTGAACACGACCGTCGGAGTAATCATCAACTGGTTCCTTCCGCTGATTGGTGGAGAGAGGGCGATGACAGGGAAGTGCACGCCAGGTAAACGAGGACAGACAAAAGCACGTTCTGGAGCCAGCTGTCCACAGATTGTGCCTTTTCCTCCAGAAATGCTAAGCAATGAGCCGGATGTCGAATGCCACGTTACTACTGAGCTGCAATTGGGGTGCAAAGCGCATCGAGCGGTGGCGGTAAATTATCGGATTCACCGGTAAACTCAGGATATGTCGGGAAGAATCCAAGTGAACACCTGAAGGGACTCGATAATTGTCATAGTATGATTGGCTCGCCTGTTTTTCACTTCATCAGCGCAGAGCCAGGTTCCCGACTGAGTTTGACGCCCTCGAAGGCTCGACCTTGTCAGTCGTAAACAGGAGTCTGAAAGCGAACGCGCAAATAGGCGAATAAATGAGGAAGAAAACGAAAGCCAGGTCTTCTCCTAGTCTTCTGCGGCCCCGCCACCGCGGTTCGGACGGTCGCCGTCGAGATGGGGGATTCTGTTGGTGTCGTGGGCGCGGAACCCTCCAATGTGTCGGCATAGCAAAAGAGACGGTGGCTGGGGGCGAGCTGGAGGATGAAAGTGTGTATCGGGCAAAGGAGAGAGAAGAGCTGGTAGAGGCATTGATGAGGATGGGAAGAAGAACACGCGTGAGTGGGTTGTATGATCTCGTTTGTAAGCTTTTCTTCGTATATTGTCATGTCAAATTGTTGAGCACTATAGTGACTCACAAGCCTGGTGCTGTTGTAGATGCGGGCCACTATCGGCTTTGTGAAGAGCTTGTTCCACTCCTCCAAATTTACTTCTTACGGTTCGACAGCCCCAAGCGAGATGGTGGATGACGACTCGGACGAGGATCAAGTTTGCAGCAAGGTGGAGTCGATATTCCGCAAGGAGAAGCTGCCGACCGTGACGCTTGAGGTAAGTAGGAGGAGGAGGGCTTCCCATCGTATTTTTCGCTAGGGTTGTCATGTTGATCATTTTTATCGCGAAGACTCGTCGACGTCTGTGTTGGTTTATAAGAGTGAAAAAACCCTCTGGTATCCACGATATGCTGTGACTTGTTTCTATATTCCCATCCACTTGACCGAACAGCACCCCGGCAGATCTATACATCGGGTAACGTACAAAGTACAGCTCCTCGCGAACATCTAGATATATGATCTAATCATAAAACACAAGAGCTCGTAGCTCAATTGATTCACGAAGAGGCGCTCCTTCGGGCGTCGTGGGATCTTGGAAACCAGTGTGAGGAGTGAAAATAGCGACACTCCCATCCTGGACAGAATCGAAACTGTCAAAAGTATGATCAGCATCCCATCTGTGAGCTCGACGGTAAAAAGCACCTTACCATTTGATCAAAATGAGTTCTTCAGGGGTGACTCCACGATAATACTTCCACTTGTGATTCTCGTTGTAACCTATCCCCATCGTTTCTCCCCCGTGATCTGAATCAGGATAGATCAGCGCGACAGGAAACGCGTCCGTCTCAGGATCGACGCTGCGGTAGTCGCACAAACCAAGGGGCCAGTCGAGGGCCGGATGAGATATGGGGCGCCAAAGATTGATGATTTGGAAGCGTCGCTGGAGGAGCGCGGGGACGTCGGAGGCAGGGAGATGCTTGTGCACGCGGGCGGTAGACGATTTGAGGGTCTGGTCGACGTGCACTCCGGCGACGGGTTGGCGGGTCTGTGGGGTATCCACGAGTTGGTCTGGGCGTCGACGGCGGATGGCTGGATGGTTTAATTATGAGTTAGCAGACGAGGCATAGTTCAAGTAGATGCGTGCTTACTGTGGTCGAAGAGGACGACGCGGGAGGCGCTCGTTAGCTTTTTCAATAGTTCGATGCTTTCTGGGTAGTACTCCCGGTAAATATCCTCGTCGGTGGCAAAGGAAATATGCTTTGCGGGGCAGTGGAAGAGCTGGAAGCCGGCGGTATCGAGGGTAGCGGAGTCCTCCTTGCCACGGAGGTTCTCGATGACGACTTCCTTCTCCTTGGACTCATAGTTCCGCTTGTAATCACCCGTCTTGGGATCGCGGTTGGCGTGAACGTAGGCGCGCTCGCCATGGGGTGGAGGAACGGAGAAGTTAAGTTTGGTCTTGGTAGAGGAGGACATGGGTGGCGTTTGGGAGGTGATAGGTTCCACCGCGGGTTTATGACCCAGCCATCGTATGTTGCGTGCCTGCACATCGATGGCTGATCATCGATGATCAGTGTATAAGCCTCTTGGCGCTGACGTCATTCTTATTTCGTGACATGATGACTACGAGGCCTCGCCAAAGAGCACTCCAAACCGCAACGATCTTCTGAATCGACGCGAGATCCAACGGCACCGGAGGTCCCTACTAGATAACCGAATGAAGCGAAATTGATCTTCTGAAGGTATCTGAGATGTGAACACGACTTCAGAGTAACCATCGACTGGTACCTCATCAGCAAAACCACAAACTTGTGGCTGATGTGGCACCATAGCAACCACAGCTGTCACTGGTGGAAAGAAGCGATAACAGGGGAGTGCAAGACAGGCAAGCGAAGAAAGAGAAAGGCACGTTCGGGAGCCACAGATTGCGCCTTTTCCTCGAGAAAGGCTAAGCAATGAGCCGGATGTCGGATGACACGTTACCTAGGAGCCCATGTGCAATGTGCACCGAGTGGTGACGGTAAATTACCGGATTCACTGGCAAATCCAGGATATCGGGAAGAATGCAAATTATGGTGAACGCCTCTTGGGACTCGATGATTCTCATATGATTGGCTCGCCTGTTTTTTACTGCATCAGCACAGAGTCAAGCTCCGACTGAGTTTGACGCCCTCGACTTGTCAGTCGTGAGCAGGACTTTGAAAGCGAACGCGCAGATATGCGAAAAATGAGGACGAAAACGAAAGCCAGCGGCGGTTCCTCCCGCTACCGCGGTCGATGTCGAGATGGGGGATTCTGTTGGTGTCGTGGGCGCGGAGCATTCCGATGTGTCGGCATAGCAAAGGAGACGGTTGCTGGGGACGAGCTGGAGAATGAAAGCGTGTATCGGGCAAGGAGAGAGAGGAGCTGGAGGCATTGATTGACGAGGATGTGTAGAAGGACATGGGGGCGAGCGTGAGTGGATTGTATGATCTCGTTTGTGAGCTTTTCATCGGGCCACTATATCGGCTTTGTGAAGAGCGTTTTCCACTCGTCCAAGTCTACTTCTGACGGTCCGACGGGACGGTAGATGGCGAAGACAAGGATTGGTATAAGTTTGACGATGGCGAGTGGTCTATATTCCACAAGGAGAAGCTGCCAACACTTGAGATAAGCAGGAGGTGGGTTTCGGTTGTGTTTTTCGCTGTGGTCGTCATGTTGATCATTTTTATTTTCATTGGGGTAGATGTGGGGACTCGTCGGCGTATGTGTTGATCTATAAGAATAAATCGTTTTGAGAGGGAAAAAACTCTCTGGTATGTTGTGGCTTGTGTCTATATTCCCATCTGTTTAAGCGAACGACACCTTGGCAGATTTACACATTGAGTAACGTACAAGATACAGTTCCTCGCAAGCATCTAGATATATGGTCTAATCATAAAACACAAGTGCTCGCAGCTCAATTGATTCACGAAGAGGCGTTCCTTCGGGAGTCGTTGGGTCTTGGAAACCAGTGTGAGGGACGAAAACGGCAACGCTGCCATCCTGGACAGAGTCAAAACTTTCAAGAGTACGATCAGCAACCCATCTGTGAACTCGACGGTAAAAGCACCTTAACATTTGATCAAAATGAGTTCTTCAGGGGTGACTCCATGGTAATACTTCCACTTGTGATTCTCGTTGTAACCCGTTTCTCCCTCGTAATCTGAATTAGGATAGGTCAACGCGACAGGAAACGCGTCCGTCTTAGGATTGACACTGCGATAGTCGCACAGACCAAGAGGCCAGTCGAGGGCCGGATGAGAAATGGGGAGCCAGAGATTGATGATTTAGAAGCGTCGCTGGAGGAGCTCGGGGACGTCGGAGGCGGAGAGGCGACGGTGCACGCGAGCGATGGACGAGTTGAGAGTCTGGTCGACGTGCACTCCGGCGACGGGTTGGCGGGTCTGTGGGGAGTCCGCGAGGTCTGGGCGACGACGGCGGATGGCTAGGTGGGTTGAATTGTAAGTTAGTAGATGGGGCAGAGTTTAAGCGGATGTGTGCTTACTGTGGTCGAAGAGGACGACGCGGGAGGCGCCCGTTAGCTCTTTCAATAGTTCGATACCTTCGGGGTAGTACTCCCGGTAAATATCCTCGTCGGTAGCAAATTAAGTGTGCTTCGAGGGGCGGTGGAATAGCTGGAAGCCGGCAGTATCGAGGGTGACGGAGTCCTCCTTGCCACGGAGGTTCTCGATGACGATTTCCTTATCCTCAGACTCATAGTTCCGCTTATTCTGGCCCGTCTTGGGATCGCGGTCGGTGAGACGGTAGGCGTGCTCGCCATTGGGTGGGAGAACGGAGAAGCTGTGTTTGGCTTTGGTAGAGGAAGTCATGTGCTTTAGGGGTGATACGTTCCACCGCGCCTTTTATAACCTGGCCGTCGTGCAGGGTCCCCAAGGAGCAGTCCCAACCGCAATGATCTTCTGAATCGACGCGAGATCCAACGGTGCCGGAGGTCCCGATCCCTTCCACTGGAACAGACTGGGATGAAATCTGAAAAACGAGATGTAGTGGGGGATGTGGACATGATCTTCGAGGTAATCAAGGACTGGGTTCTTCCGCTGAGAGAGCGATAATAGTGGAATGAACAACAGGCACGCGAACTGACAGACAAAACCGGGAGCGGCGACGATGGTCATACAGGGTGTTTGGCACAAGGGTCTTTGTCAAACACGACCCTACAACGGTGATCTCGCTGCTCGCCACGGTTAACGTTGTTCGTGCTGCTATGGACGATGTGGTATCCAAGACTGCGACCGTCACGAAGGTCCCCCTCCCCGTGGAAGAAAGCCGTGCTCAACGACTCCAACGGCAGCAGGCTCGTTTTCGCGATCGAGGCGGGTATGTTCATTGACTTTTTTGTACTATCGAGTTGCTCAGTACATACCCCACTTCTAGAATATTTGTCCCTTCCAACAGGAATACGCTGGTAGATATTCTCCTGGGCCGAAATGTTGCGGAAAATTCTCCCAAGAAGAGCAGAGCGCGTAGTCAGTCGTGTTCGCCTGTCAAAAAAATAGGCAAAAGGGCACGGTTTATCAACGAGGGCGAAACTTTGGACGTGGATAACGTAACATCTCCGCAAAAGAGAAGGACCTCACCTCGCAAAATTCCTCGGCACGTAACACCAGGAGAGAATCCGGAGGCCGGTATGTGGCATGGTAAACGGGTGACGTCAACGTTTCAGTGAATCCTTCCCCAGGTCCATCTTGTCTACCATCCATAGATTTGACCAAGCCAGTCAAAAAGCCCACTGGTAAGGCGGCCAAGTCCCAAAAGTCAAAGGTAACAGTCTGCATATCGCGTGGCGGACTTCTTTCCCGATTGCCTGTCATATAGGTCGCAGAGAAGGATGACAAGAAGCCTTCCACAAAGCGTCGAGGGAGGCCACCTAAAACAAAAGTATTAGAGTGTGAAGACGCGAGCGGGGACCTACCATCAAAGGCAAGCAAGTCCAAGCAATCAGTCGATGTGAGGCCGCGACGGGCAGCCGGAAAGACAGCAGGCCGGGGATCAGCCTCCACGAACAAAACTGAATCGAAGAGTCTAGCTGCGGATGACACCATCGCCAAACCAACCCTTCGCAGGAAGGTGAAAGCGGTAGCCTCTTTTCCTGAAACGCGTTCGTTCGCCTCAAAGTTATCCCGGATTTCATTAACATTAACGTTGGCTCAAGCTCCCCCTAGCAAAGATAAGACAAGCAAGCACGAGTCAATACCGGACCATTCCCAGGTTCTCAATGTCGAACCTTCCAAGAAGCGTCTCAAGGGAAGCGAGGGCCCAGCAGATGTCCGCACCAAATTGAATGAAGCCGTACCCTTGGTCACAATATCAAGGGACCCAGAGGAGTTGGAACATGGAACCTCAGCACCGCATAAGGACCCAAAGCAGCCTAGAAAACATAAAGGAAAGGAACGTCAGCAGGATGGCTCGTCAGGTCAACATGGACACGTCGCAGCCGAGAACGCCGTCCGAACGCCAAATAAACGCGTTCGACTTCCATGTATCGAGGAATCAGATATCTCCGATAAACGCTCAAAGAAAAGGTTGAAAACGGCTCGAGACGCCTCCCGGCCCGAAACGGAACAGGGGGGCACCACAACCTCAAACAGGCTAGTCACCTCTAAGAAACGTTCACGGGAGCTCGAACCCCCTGTCGATGAGGCCAAGGATCCGGTTACCCGTGTTTCCATAAAGCCAAAACAATCCAAGGCTGAGGTGACCGGTGACAGGACCTCCCCGGCTGAAACCGCCCCTGAATCGAGGCGCGTAAGAGGCAATCAGGACAAGTCTGGTAAAGCCATGCAGGACGGAAAAGGCAAAACATCGTGAGCAAGTATCGTCATGCATACCTCGCGAAAACTGAACTCTGGTTTCAGACGGCAAGGGAAAAGCAATTCTCATTCACAAGAACAGGCAAAGCCCAAACCGGCATACATGGTGAGGTTGTTTCCTGCCCTATTACTAGACGCGTCTAACAGCATTCTCTAGATTTTATCGAAATCCAAGCTCAAGGGGCCGAGAAAAAGCGTTTTCATGAGGATGAAAATGCCGCTTCCTCCCGTTGAAGATGACGAACCGGACCCTATCAATTTCCTATCTTAGGCCGATATATTTTACGCATCTGACTCCCCCCATCTATGTTATTCTTGCCCCTAACTGTGTAGCATGTGTAGCATGCCCCTGTAATCAACCATAAATGAAGAAACTAGCCGCCAATTGCCATGGCGTGCATGTACAGAAGGATATAAAGCGAGGGATGGAAGATTCATTAGGGGAATTATACATAGCCGAGATACAATACAAGCAGCAATGGAGGTAAGGTCAAGTCCTGGCCGACAGCACATCCACTTCAAGTTGCGGCGGCTCCCATGCACAATCTGTTCCGCCCATTGGAGGTCGGCGACGCGGATCTGAGGGCGTTGGTACGCTGAATCGCTGTTGTTCATTCAGGTCCATCATAGCGCAGTCCGTGCGTTCCCCCGAACCCGAAAAAGCCAGCATAGCTGGTGAAGACCTCAGTGCGGGATTGCTTGGACTCGTCGATCCTTCCCCGCCCTTCTCCACCTCTTCCCCCCTTTCGTCATCGCTTCCCGAATCGGATCCGAGATCCATCTCCAGATGCTCTTCCATGGTGATATCAGCCATGACAACATCGACCCCGTCGGCAGAGTTGGGCGTCACCGTCGACGTCGGGGTGGCTTGCGAGGTCGATGAAGACGGGCCATGTGGCCCATGCCGAGACTTTTTTATCTTATACAACATCTTGTTGATGTACTCCTTTGCGAATTTCGTGATTTTCGCAATCTTCTCTTCCGAGAGTTGGTCCAGCCGAGACTCTTTATAACTCTGTGATTTTTTCTCTTTCTCCACGATTAGTTCGGTCAACTACAATGATAGTCAGAGTTGTTTCTGAAGAGGACTATAATGGACAGACAGACCTCCTTTGCGTGTTTCTTGAACACCTCATGGTCCAACGATTTCGCATACTTGGACATGGAGCGAACCACGATAGGGCTCACAAGTTTCGCCAATCGCTTGTCTTTATTGGCTTGTTTTTCTTCTGGCGACTCCACCTTCTTCGTGGCCTTCAACTTCTTCCTTTCCTCCCTGGCAGCGGCTTTGGCCTGTGCTTCGGCGGCGGCGGCCTCTGCAGCTTTTGCATCCTCTGCTGCCTTCAGTTCCTCAGCTGCCCTTGCCTCCGCTGCCGCTGCAATCACTGCCCGCACCGATTCGCGCGAAAAAGGGTCAGGTTTAGGAGGATAGGAATAGACAGGAGACTCCGACTCGCGGTCGTCGCTACTCTGTGGAATACGGAATGGCTGCGAGGGTGGGGTGGGGGGCTTATCCAGATACTTTCTACGGAAGTCCAGATAACGTTTGTGGAAATGGGATAGCTGCGGGGGGGCGGGGAGGCGGTTGTTCGGATCCCCAAAATATTTACGCGACTTGGCAACGGGATCGAGGTCGTCATCATCGTAGAGTCTTTCCATCTCCTTCATCTCTACTTCCGCTTCAATGTCCTGTATGAAATCGTAGAAGTGAGTTCGAAGAAGAACCAAAGGGATATGGATAGTTACCTCTCTTGATCGCTTAGGTATTCGATTGTACAAAGGTAAGGATTCCCAATGGGTAAGAAGCTGGAGAGGGAGATGGATGAGATGTGTCAAGTAAAACATAGATGTTAAATTCACCGACTGCGCCAGATCTCTCAACGGCTCAGGGAGATCCTCCTTCTCTACAATCGTGCGTACAGGTACGTTCACTTTCGAGTCTTCCACTTTGTTGCGGTTCACCAGAGGCCACCTGTTCATACATTGGAGGACCTGTATGAACCGAAGTTAGAGAGAGTTTTTTAACGGTCCAATTTAACCTACTAATTTCATCAGCTCGACATCCAATGGATGATCCTCCATAACATTCGTCATGAGACTATACCCGCGCAGTCGCATGAGCTGCCGAAGAGCTCCCGCATCCTCCGTAATCTGAGTTGACGATCACTTTTACCTGCATTCCAGAAGAATACATTACGCTTACCCTGACGCGAGTGAGGAATTTGAGTAACATTTTGCGGCTTTGTGTTTGACGGATCGCCTGGACGATTTTCGGAACATCCTTCTCGACCAATGGTTTCATTGTTGGCTGTAAAAGAATCGGAGAGATCAGCGAGATTGATTATCCAAAAAATTATGCTTTACCATGAAGTCTGGATCATCAATCTTCTTTCCTTTCTTCTTCTTGCTTCCCTTGAGTTCGAGCAAGTCCGCTTCATCAGTGATTCCGAGGGCTTGTAAGCAGCAGGCATAAGTCGAAGCGAATCAAGATCTAGGAAGAACCTTACCATCCAAGTAAAGGTCGTCCATTGCAGCAACATCCGTCTGTGTTTTGCCACCAATATAGCCCAAACAATTGGCTTCGCGACAGTGACATATCTGTGCTTGATGCCTATACAGCAAAAGCACTTAGAACCCAAAACAGGGGGTGAGAAACGGACGCACCCATATCGGTCAACGTTATAGTTAAATGTCAATTCCTCATGTTTTCTTATGTCCCGCTTAGCAAAGATCCCCATGCGAACGTGCTGCCCCACACTCCATTTCGCGACGTAGCAATTTGGTTTGCAACTATGATTCGCAAAACGACCGATGCCGCCGCTCTTGGTTGCGTCAATGAACTAGATGACCCCAAGGCGTTACTGTGTCGGGAACAGGAGGAAGTAATGACGAATCCCGACCTCGTCCTTTTGAAGCATCATGAAATAGAAATGTTGAATCCCCTCAGTAGCATAGTCGCGCATACGCTTCTTGAAGGAGACCAGATTGACGACGTCGCCGACGTATTCGTAGATGAAGGTGTCTCTGCATGATAGGGAAATAAATTTGAGTCGGAAGGGTGCGTAATTTGACGCACCTCTGTAGATCCGCCTCAGCCCGCAGCCCATATCCCTTTTTCTCCGTCAATACGATCTCAATATCACCGTAATCCCGTTTTTGAAACCTGAAGAGAGAAAATGGGTAAATTATCGAAAAGGGTGTTTGCAAGGTGCCAACCGTTGGTTCCGACAGTGAGATTTGCAACGACAATCATCGGGAAGGCACTCCACCTGCGTCAGTCGATTGATACAGTCGGATCCAGGCCCGCATGCATCGTCAGTGTCGTGAGTATCTGTTCAAAGGAGAATCCGAGGTAAGATTCCAACGATGCCAGACATAAAGGGCCAACGACAGTAAAAAGTGGGGTCGCAGACGAAAAAAACTGACCGTCCTCATAGATACAGTCGCAGGTCATACTTTCTAGAGCTTCCCTTGAGCGCCCGAGCGTCTTATACTGATAATTATTCTCAATAATCTCATTGAAACTCGCTAAAGCTTCCTGACGTGCAACTGGGAGGTTGCCGATGAGCTGCGCCGGAGGTGCCCGTATTTTCTTCGAATTATTCGCCATTGAGGGGAGATCTGATGGAGGGGTCGACGCCATGGACGTAGATCCACTGGCGCTGGCTGTTAATGGTGGCGGAGTGGGCGTAGGCGACAGGTGAGGTTTTGGGGGCGTCATGCCGCCATTGTTGAAAATTAGGGTCTGAGAGGACAAGGCTTTAGTTTCCGCCTTGGGCTCCAGCTTGACAAGAGAGGGCGACGAGAGAGAAGGAGAGAGACGGTCCTCCTTTTTGAGAGGTTCTTCTTTCTTGACGTGGTCTGCCATGTCGTCGGTGTGTGATGATGGTAGTGGGAAATCCACGATCTTCGTCGTCGGACCTAGTGATGGCCTCCCGCTCTCCTCTTTTTTCAAGACTGACTTCGCCATGAGTTGTGTACACGCACGCCGTGATAGCTCAACGTTCAACAATGGTTTGCCACTTTTGTGGAATAGGACACTCGGTCAAGAGCTGTGATTTGTCTCGACGATGAACAGCAAGGCCCTGGTCACTTAACAACTTAGTTAGCGCATAAAGAGCATATATGCAACACATACCACACAGATTGAGGAACAACCAGCTGAGAACACAGCCTTTGCAGAGCCAAGTCATGGAGGAGAACTCGGCACAAACAATTCCTCCGATCCCACTCCCACCTTCCACCTTCATCGGCGTGCTTCCTGGACTACGGCGACATTTGTATATAGAAACAACCATTAAACGACGGAACCATGTCGACGAAGACCCCTCCAAAAAAGCGCAAGCGCGATTCAGCAGTCGGTGTGGATGTCGTTTTCAAGTTGTCCGACGCGACACCGAGTGGCAGCGGCCCGGTCCTCGGTGAGCTCACGGCTACAGCGACTAGTACCACAAGTCTCATAGAGTCTCTCATGCCTTCCAGTACATTATCCAGCCATACAAGGCCCGCCCTCCATCACCTTCCAACGCTACGCATCTAAAAAGGCTAAAACCATTCGGAAGAACCAAGGAGCACAGACTAGTCGCGAAGGAGAGGATCTTGATGAGCGGGAAACGCTTGTAGTGGGTGAGACAGAAGAGATAGAATTTGTGACGAATATGTCGGAGACAGAGAAGGCGGCGGACAATGGGTGTAGGTATGTGCCTCCTTACCCGCCTCTCATACCCCTCGCAAACTGACAAACCTTTTTAGGTACCTCATTGCAGTCTTTGACCGCGAGACATCTGCTCTTAGCATCCTGCCCTCGGCGAAATCGCCTCACATCCTAAACAGGACTGTGAAGAGCTTAAAGTCAGTTCCGCTATCTCTATCCTCGTCGCTGCAGTACCAGGAAGCAAAGACTGCCCTCGGCGAAGCTTTTGGGACGAAGAAGGCCAAGGCCAACCTACGCGCGCAAGCACGGAACCACGTGGACGTCACCGCCATGGAGGGCGTCATGGATCACTTACAGGAGGGAATTGACAAAGGCGCTGTCGGTTTGCTAACAAAAGGTATATCTCCTTGTACGACCCCAACTTTTGCTCAACCAAAGTAGACCAGGCCGAAGAGGCAGCAGATAGCAATAGAGCTATCCCGCCCTATAATGCTTCTGCAAATGATCCCGCAGATGTGTACCCTCTCCATGGGATAATTCCTGAGGTCGAGTGGAAGGCGTTGTCAGTCAGTCCGTTCGAGGAAGCTGGAACTCATAAAGAGTGGACGGCATTGTTGTCCTACAAGACGTCGGATTGGGTTCAGTCACACCTCAAGGGAATGGCAGGAAATTTGTCGAAGAGCAAGAGGAAAACTTTGTGTGTCCCCAACGTTGCGCACTAGGAGACGTCTTGCTAACCTTCAATTTTTGTAGAAAAATTCTTATGTACGTTACCGCGATGTTCGCAGTTCGCAAGGCCCTACAATTCAACAAGAAGGGCATCGACAAGGAACAGCTGGCCCAAAAAATGCCTGGCGTGCCTCCCGTCATCACAGACAGTTTACTTGGAAGGTACACTGAGGTACCCCGAGGTTCTGCAATGTATGACATTTTGGGACGTCCCCTGTATTGTTGCTGAGGAATTTTATTCAGCCATACCTCGACGTCAGGGACTGAGCTCAATCTTCTGTCACATATGTTCGCTCTATGTTTGATGGTGGATAATTTTGCCACCAACTCAAACGTTCTTGCGCACGATCTTAGTATGCCCCTCCCAAGGTAAGAGACCGTTGCTGACTTCGTCGCTGCTAACCTGATTGTGTTCTGCAGGGTCAATCAAATATTCAAATCTCTCGGTACGTTTATTAACGTGGTTTATGGTATCTCGGAGATTGGCTCATATTCTCAGGGTGTAAAATCCGAGTCCTCGGCGAGCGGGAACGTACCCAGATAGGACTGCCTGATTCTAGCGTCAACACTAAATATGCGGTCCTCACCGCCCCAGTGGTGTTTCCTAAGATCAGAACTGGGAACCGCAAAACGACGCGTTGACACTAATTTTATTATCTGGGGCTTGTATGTGCATACGCTGAAAAGAGTACTACAGTAAACATGATTAATGAATGATGAGGGTGGTACAGCTTGTAGGTATGTTGTAGTTGTATGTGTGGTTTCCGTGGGCGCTGAAAGGCTCGATCAGGAAGTGAGAAATTGAGAGTATACGGGCGCGGCCTGGGTGGCGGTTGTGCAACGATCACGAGCTTTGTCAAAGATGAGATATATAACCCCGACGTCCCATGTTGCTATCAGAATATTGTCTGTCAGGGTATGTATCTCAAATCTTGATAAAACCATCAAGGTCTTCGGTTCTTGTATTCAACGCCGCCGGCACAATTCGATCAAGAAAAAGGGCGTGCATAAACGCGCTAACGTGAGAACGACTGTATTATTGTGTAAGACCGCCGCCGATCGACAACGCTAAGAAGCTGAAATGATAGTACTCACGGGTGAAGACGGAAGACAGAGGTTTCATCAAGCACGGAAAAAGTTCGCGAAAATATGCAAAACGTTTTGGAATGACTCCGGGGCAGGTTTCTGGTTTGCGACAGAACACCAGGCAATCCGAGCACCAAGCGCGATGGAACGCGTCGTCCATTGTATACATGGGATGGTCTGGGGCGCGGTCGTTGGGACAACCGCACCGGACGAGGTAGTGGTTGGATTCAGAATTTGTGCAGTTGCAGGTGGGACAGAGGGACATGGTTGAGTGTTCCGCGGGGTGGGCTGGTAGGGAAAAACGTCGCAGGATGAGGTCACTTATATACATTGAGACCGATGGAGAACGCGTTCCTAATGGTCATTATGAAGACGGATATGAAATGACGGCATCTGGGCCGTACACTAATCGTCGGAGTATGTTGGACAAATCGATGGACTGGGTGAACCGAGTTAAGTAACTGAATAAAAGGTACCGGAAACAGGACACCGAGTTTGCGTGCTCGCAGGGAGCTGGCTCGACGGGAGGGAGAAGACACAGATTTCTGATGGAGATAAAGTTGATGACGATGGCCTGCGTCATGAGGACGACCCGTCGATAGTGGCATCCTGCTGCGCCGTGTCGTGAAAATGAAGGACGAACATTCAGAAGTTTTGTGAACGTGGAGAGTTGGCAAGGGACAGCCTACCGGGAGCCTGGCGCAGGAGCAGCCTCGCACGCCTCGCCACGGCAATTAGCGGCACGTCAGGGTTCACCGTCCAACGGTCTTTGAATTTTCGATAGCCGCAGGAGTGAGCGGCCCGGAAGGTGTGCCTCGAGCAAAGCACTTTTGGTAAACTTCCAACCATTCTGGAGAATAGTGTATCAAAGTGCATTACAAAGTATCGCCGTCATTGGGGCTGGGTTCCAGGATCCTGGCGCGCTGGAAATGGGAACAGGGAACAGCTACCTGCAGCTGTACCCTTTCAAACGGCGAACTCGTGCCCGTCCCTTGGAAATCGGCGTGTGCCATGATTCGCATGTTTTTTGTGTGTTCGAGTCCGGCTTTTATTTAGTTGAACGCTAACCCTTTCTTACTCGGTGGTTTTTGTCGATCTACCCTCCGTTGAACGTTCGCATTGCACTCCGACGCTTAAAATAGATCATCGCGGGATGCAACTTGAAGGGGATGCATTTCCCGCTATGCTCCGATTGCCGTTCACCCTGAACCCCACCGTTGGAATTAACCTGGCCACTGCCAGCTTTCAAGTCCAGCGGCGAATGTGGAATGGTTGCAATTCGGCCACCGCGTCAAAGGGCTTTAAAGGGCTTGACTCTTGAGGATGGACCAGGCAAGTTTCCACTTCCTCCAGCTACAGACTCCTGTTCAGGCTTAAACCTCCTGGACTTCCCCTTCTCGTGCCACGCGGCGTCCACAAGCTACCTGTACTTACCGGGGGTTTTGAAACCTATGCAACGTACGTAAATTTCTAGCGCTGGTTATACATCGTTCAGTTCTCTCATAAATGTTGTCCCAAAAGGTTGCCCAAATAAAACTTTGTCTCTGCATATTCTCATTCGAGACTTCTGATGCACTCCTTCAATCGTGTGGTTTAAGAATGAACGCCGTACTCGTGTCACTGCAAGATCCCGCAAGCGTCGTGTACAATGCCAAGGTCTGAGGGGAGTAAATTTACGCCGATATCGATGTTCGCATTCCCCTAAGCCCACTCCGAGGCGGACTCGGAGGACCGTGCTTCATATCTCAAGACTCAGCCTGAGACTCTGGCTCTCATCAGCCCTTTGACAACTTTGTTGCATGACACAGCTCCACTGCTCTCCACTGGCGACACCTTCCCGTGAGGGAAGTCCAGCTGTCAATCATCTTGCTCCCTTTGTCCGCCTCGCATCCTCCCAATCGACCACTTTTATCTTTCCCCATATCGGCACACATCCAGACCTAAACGATGGGCCGATCAGGACTGGGTGGAGTTGGTCCCATAAATGGTGTCTTCCCATCAATTAAAAAATACGTTTCCTTGCGCGACGGCCACCAGGCGAAGGTTACATACAGGCTCCCGTAATCCCTGTCGTCTATTTGTCCCTTTCGTGATCGGCGTCTTACCATTTCGGCCAGTTCATAGCGGGAATTTGAGCGCCGGCCAGGACCCATGATGTAGCCCAGGTCATGGGCATGTCCACAGTTGACATCCAGTCGATCCGAGGACACGTTCCGTCCCTGTCTTCGAATAATCGAGAAACGTGTGACGGTGAATGAATCGTCGATGTCTTCAATTTGCAGGTCCATTGTGGCATGAGGATGCACTAGTCTTTAACCGACCGTGCTCCCCCGGGAAATCTCCGGAATGTCTTGCATTACCGCATGACATTATCCGCAACGTCTTGGACATAGCGTGGGCCCGCCCCATCGGCCTTGTCTCTAACGGTGATCTGCGATGAAGGTTGTATGGGATTAACGGCCTCACACGGTGGTGTAATTTTACAAGGCTATCATGTGAAAGTTTTACATGAGGGATGTTGTCTATGCAGTAAGTACTTCCAAAGCGCACTGAACTCCTTGGACTGTACGAGCTGAGTGCTGGGGTGTTAAGGGCTGCACGTATTTTGATCGAAGCAACGTTATCTCTTTCCCTTGCTGGTCAGATCACGATTCCTCTGAATATTCACCTGACAGTGACACTTTTATATCCTTCGGAATCAGAACCTGGGACTGTACATACCCACGACCTCAGTTTAAGCCGAGTCATCGGTCGCACTTACACTGGAGTTTTCCGCATACTCCGCATGAACCCCAAGTTGGGATGTTAAAGAGGTCAAGTTCTATGAATTCTCGGATTTCAGCGAAGGGTTAGGGCATCATCGGAAGCTACCGACTCACCCTAGTAGTGTTGGTGTTACGGCCAACCCACGGAAATGAAATTCGCTGAATCTAGTACTCTGCGGCCACCGAAAAAAATTACCTACATGACGGAGGGAGAGGGAACTTCGAGGAGAGCCTGCCAAGGACACGGTATTTTGGCAGATAGGCGGCAACGACGGGCCGAACCACTTCTCGTCTTGAATGCACGAAACACAAACATAAGTTCCGTCCCGGAGACCGTGGGGGAGGGCAGGTCCCAAATTTTAAATTCGAGGACTGGGACGGGGACCTTCCAGGGCAAAAATGACGCACGAATGCTACCGCATATTATGCGCCGCTGGTACCTATTAATTTCCCCCCTTAGGGTTGCATGTGTTTGAGACGTTGCACGTTGAATTCGGGCTGTTAGGAAGGAGTTGACGTCTGGCACAACGGCAAAATTTCTGTTGTGCGGTTGCAAGGGTCGTGTCCGCACTTGCTCAGAGCCAAGACTCCCGATTTCCGTTTCGCCCTCCCTGCTACTGTGGGCTTCAGGATATATGGTGATCGCGAGTTCAAAAAGAAGACCAGACAGGGTTCGAACTTCGCATCCTGTGCGGTTGCCAAGAAACCGAGATTCGAAAGTTTTATCTCCGTTTTTTGTTCAGGGATGGGCAGGGAGGGGAGTAGCCGCCGGCGTTGCGTGGGAGGGTGATGTGGCCAAGGTACCGAGGCCTGAGCTAGGTCTGCTTTTTTCCAGAGGCCATACATAGTGTAATCCTGCCGACATGCGACAAGTGCGGTGCGGGCTGACCGGAGGGCATGGGATCGAGTGAATGACACGAATCATTCAGTAGAAAAGCGGTATTCGCTGATGCATTCTACATGCATCCTCTCAGCTGGCGATATCATGTACATGGGTTTTCACTTGTCGGCATTTTATGGTGAGTGCGCGAGAAGAATCGAGTGATATCACTGATCAGGCAATGAAAACCAGGCTTGGCCGAGTGTTTTTATACGCCCTGAGGAAGCGGCCCATTTTCCTGGTGTAGTGGGACGGACTGGAGAAAATACAGGAAAGAATTGGACAAGGGAAAAGTTCGAAGAGCCGATAGAGCCGAATGGACGTTTGGAAGTCACGATGTCGAACGTGCCGACTCTCAACGAGCAAGGACTCGGAAAGCAATTTGAGGGTGGAATGCTGGCCTCAGAGGGAAGAATGGTCTGGAACGCGGAGGAGACACGATAAATTAGACTGAGAGATGAGTCAATGACGAACGTTAACGTTTGATTAGCTCAAAGAAAACGCCGAACACGAACACGTAAGATCCTCGAGGTCCAGGAACCCGTCTGTCTGCGTTTGAGAGGCGAACCATCTTCATATATCTGACCTAGAAGACACAAGCCGACTTCCCGCCGGAAGAGATAAGAACCAAGACAAAACTGGTTAGCGACGATTATTGTGCAAATTCAATGGTTTGACGATGTTGAGTTTGCTCGGCTTTCACGACAACATACATCCTCGTTGGCCTGCGCAGGGGTTTGTTCTCAATGGGACGGAACTTCGTAAAACATGCAAGGGCCGCCCAACCCTGACACGGAAAGACGTTGTTTGCAAAGATACTGTTATTGATGCGATTTGCACCAAAGGCACGAAGGACCTTCTAGATGTTGTTCATCAAAAGGCGAATGCAAAATACGAGAAACGTACGGAGATGATCTTCGGCAAGATAGTAAACGGTAGGACAGTGGAGGCCAGATATGATGTAGATTCCAATATCGCGCGAGCCATGCACTATACAGTCAACGTTCCTTCAAATAATCCAAAACTTGCTGGACATTTGCATTGCGACTGCTCTCCACTACGGCGCGGGCAAGGCGATCTTGGTGAAAGCAAATGAGAACGATGGAGACATCACTGTAGTGTGACTCACCACTTTCGCTCCTGGTCGGTGCGATTGTGAAGTAGGTTGGTCCCCCACCCGCTTAAAGACAGCTCGATGCAAGCGTCAGAACCTTGCTCTGGCTTCCATCCTAAAGCCTCTGCTAAGCTCCGATCAAGGTAGAGTGTTTGTTTGTCCAGGATAACCTATGCTCGGAGGGTGACTGCCAAGACGTGCTGGTCGCTATGGATCGCGCATGAGTGGGGGGGGGGGGGGGGGCAATATGTATTATTGCATTGCGAACGAAAAAACAAGGGAAAGTGGGTGATCGACATCGCGGTTTGAAAAAAAGCGTTGAGCAAAGCACATCATGATCAAATAACACAGCGATGGCTCCTCATGCTCCTCGATTAGCTCGTCTGTTCTCACCAACGTTTGCTCGCACTATAAATGCCCAAATTGTTTACCCTGCGAATCCGCATTAGCAAAACCGCTGCACAAGGCTCATTATCAACGCGAATCTTCTGCGGCTGAACTCGCTGCTAGTTTGTCGTATGGTATTATCAAGGGTCAGTTGACTCGTAAAATACAATTCTTCCTGATCCTTCCTTGCTGTGGGGAGGACACCCGTTCCTGGACGGCAACAAAAGAACTGGTTCAGATTCATGATCCTCGAGCTGACTGGTTTGTTCCAGCTTTCTTTTTGAGGAATGAATACGTGCGTGCTCAAGGACTTCCTGGCTTAGCGGATGGAGGGAAAGTGGGTGGGGTATATAGGGACATCCATGAATTGGCCGAACGTCATATTGGAGTGGCCAGCGGCCAGCTGGATGCAGATGCCCTGTTGGTGGCAAAGGATACTGATAGCTAGCTAACGTTTGTTGGTTGCAACATCATCTTACAACGACGTCTGGACCGGGTGGCCCAATCGATTGCAGATGTTTCCTCAAGGGGCATGTCAGACGATTCTATATTCATTTGCGAGACCGGCGTCGTCCGTGGTGCCCCTCGTGGGCATCGTTGATGACCCTCATCGCGACATCGTATCGTTAGGCTTGACAATGACACCCTGACCAGCAAGTTGTTGATTTAGATGGCTGCGGTGATACGCGAATCAGAGAGACACAATGACAAACAAACTGCTATTCGTTTGAACCGACGTCAACGACGGCTACGACAGTGACGGAACTTGAACGCTGAGCACGGCAGCGCAGGGAGGGAAAGAGGTATGGAGTGTATCCCAGAGGCTTGGGCATCTGCTGACGCTCGGATCAAGCATCTGGATCACCAGTCACTTGTGCCATCAGTGCCCGGTCCACGGATTGTCCGCACCTTTTGCAGTGAAAAGGCCCTAAACGTTGTCTGCGACGGGTCTGATGCTGCGGGGCTTTTATTCGGTGACGAAATATGGCCAGTAGCAGCGCGTCCTCCATCTCAAGCTCGTCGTTCTCCAAAGCCTCTCGGTTTTCTACCCTCAAGGTTTTCAAGTTTGCTTCGAAGGAAGCGAGACCCCCCCCTCCCCCGCCGAAAGACAGGCTGTACTCCACAAACCGATCACTCGTCTCCCTCTCCCCCGACTCTCTTTCCGTCCCGAATACTCCACTCACACCTCATCCCCAACACTCATACTATCTGTCTCCAAACATGAACCAGTCCTCAGTGTCCGTCGTCTCCACCGCACCATCTGCAATATCAACATCCTATGCAGCTACCGAAGGAGCTTCAGAGAAAGGGCCGAAGAAGACGAAATCCGGCTTTTTCAAACTCCCCAAGCGCAGCCCGCGGGGGGGTTCCATCAAAAGCCCACCTGTGGAAGATCCTCCCCAGCTTCCTGTACCAGATGACAATATATCCATACCTTTCAACTTCCAGGTGAGTTCAATCCAATCGCAAATTGTACTCCGCTCACCCCTGTATCAGCATAACATTCATGTCGATGAAGTGTAGGTCCCCCATAGCTAGTTCGACAGAATACTCATTTTACAACAGTTTCACTGGTCTCCCGCCTTCCTGGGCAACGTCCTTGGCTCAAGCGGGATTCTCGGACGACGAGATTGCCGAGATCCATGCTCGGAGAGCAGCGGGTCGATCCCAGTACCTTTTCAATGACCGACCAGCTTCTCCCGCTTATACTGCGACTGAGTCGCCAACATATGCCCATTCCTATCCATCCTCCCTCTCACGACAGACCTCTGATGCTTCTCGGGTTGGACCTCCGGAGACTGGTCAACGTTCTCCGCAGTCTCTTTTCCCTCCGCGTCTGGACTCGATACATTCGTTCAGTTCGCCACCTCAACCCATGCCCCCCCGCAAAGACTCCATCGACAGCCAAACATCAAGTCACCAAAACAACCTGTCGATATCCTCACGAATGCGTTCTGGTTCAGTGGACACGCATATGTCCAATCCCAAGGGCACATCAACTGCGCCATTGGCGACATCTCCACTGTCCCATTCAATTCAGCCCAGCACCCCTACTCGACGCACATTTCACGTTACTAACGATGTCACGAATTCGCCTCCCCCGTCCTATACTAATGATTCAACTCCAAATCGGAAAGAAACTGCCTACCCATCGGAGAAGAAAGACGCCTCATTTTCTGATCCGCCTCGGACACACACTGCCTCAAACTCCGTTAGTAGTACTTCATCCTTTCGAGTCCCCGACTCTACACCTCAACAAACCGGACCCGTCCGTATTACTCCCGCCGGAACACCGTCGTCGTATTCCTCGGCCTCAGGATCAACCGGCTCCCTGGTTCTTGGATCGAGAGCTGAAAGTCCAAGCAAGCGACTCACGGCTTTGCCTCCCCGTCTCTCCCTCCACAAATCCACCGACAGCACAGACCTATCTTCATGGGGTGCAACCTTGCTTTCTGGAATCACAGCAGGAAGCGGGGCTACATTTGTTTCTTCAAATCTTGCCCCAGCACAAAATGCTCCCTTGGCATCAGTCTGCGCCGGCAGCGGACAGTCGTCCTCCACTTCACTCAGTGTTCCCAATCCTGGTCCCCCTGTGGCTATAACGGCAAAATCCTCATCGGCGGCGAGCAAACCACCGGCAAATGGCAGAGCACCTCCACCTTCCCGACCCGTACCCGTTCCACCGTTACAAGACCGTGGCTTGCAATCCGCTTTCTATTCTGACGATGACGATGCTGAGACCCCGTCTTCCGCATGGGCAGAGCCAGCATCAACTGCCCGCTATGATCCTCTACTGGATAACTGGGATGTGGCCGAGCGGCCCTCACCTGAGTCGCCCGAGACGACTTCTACCACGTGGCATTCACTTCATGGACCGACCAGGGTTGGGCGAATACAGGGCGAGACCAGCCCTGCACGATTGGATAAATCGCGGACACCGTCGCAACAGGAGTCTGACGACGAGGATGAAAGTGACGACGGACTGTTGAGGGCGCGTCGTGAAATGGGGGCTTGGGGCGCGAACCGGGATTCCAGTCGCAGCAGCACTTCCACAGTCCTCGCGGAGCCGGCTGCCATCGTGAGGAAAGTTTCGATCGCGAGAAGGGTGGAGGCTTATGTCATCGACAACTCGAAAGTCAAGGGTAGGAGGCGGACGAACGCAGGCGGGGATGAAACTGGATCTCCTCAAACTTCGCCCCCTCTGGGTTCCTCCGTTGTGGATAGGAAGCAGCCACCTTCTCCCCTTAGTTCGAACTTTGGCAGTGAAGAGGGCTCAGCATCAACGTCAGGGTCCTCAAGTACTCTGTCTCATGGCCATCAGACACCTGGATCCGAAGCTGATATAGCTTCGCCACTGACATATTACCTCGATTCATCGCCATCACCTGATCCATCGAAATTGACGTTCCCTCTGATCCCGCATTCTCAGCTGAAGATGTCTGTGATCGACACTTTCGGAATTGTAAAGGAAGCTATTATTGTCCGTCCTCCTGAGGAAGATGACATAGTACCTTCTCCCCCTCTAAAGCCGACAATCATCATCACTAACCTTACCTCACCTGGGCCCCCCTCATCGCTCACAGTTACGTCAGGTGGCACAACACCAAGGACACCCTTCCAAAGATATCCTGGCTGGTTATCGTCTGTGGTTGAACCACTAGAACAATTCATTGATGAGGCTGTTGATCCTCGCGACTATTACCTCGACCTGCACGAAATTGCAGAGGGCGACAGCGGTTCCGTCTTCGCCTCTCGGCTAACGAAAACGAACCGTCACAAACTCAAGCTTCCTCCGCTCATCAAGGCGCGGGATGCAGACGACTTGGCGAACGACCGGACCACGCTTGTGGCTATCAAGAGTGTGGCCATCCTGCCGTCTGGTTCCCCTAAACTGGACGATCTGGAAAGAGAGTTGTCTTTGATGAAGGGTTTAGGGCACGAGCACGTTCTCTCCATGGATGCCGTGTACGTCGACCTCGTGGAAGACACGTTATGGATCCGAATGGAGTTGATGGAGAGAAGTCTTGCGGACATCATCGGACTGGTACCCGAGGGCCTCATGCTGCATGATAGGATGATCGCTAGATTTGCGAGTGATGTACGTTGGCCAACTCGGGCTTTTAATCCAATATTTCCCTAACATTTTTTCTTTCCAAGGTGGTGTTGGCGCTGGAATTCTTGCAGAGGCATTGTATAGCTCATCGGGATGTCCGGTCTGACAATCTACTCCTGACTAGTCAGGGTGTCCTGAAATTGGGTAAGTTTCGGATATTCGAAAACGTAGCCAACAGCTAACTCTATTCCCCCAACCCCTAGCTGACTTCTCCAATGCTGTGCGGGTCACAAGGGATTCCCCAATGCGGTCAGAGGTGGCAGGGGTGCTATACTGGCAGGCAAGTCTCCGCATGACCCCAGTGTGATACATCTTAATTCTAAAGTTGTTGGGTAATACAGGCGCCTGAGGTTCGGAGGTTTGTATATCACACTTTTTAGTGAAGTACGCATGTAACCTTTCTTCATTTTAGCCCACCATACGACGCACTGCAAGTTGACGTCTGGTCGCTCGGAGCCACTGTGTGGGAGATGGCTGAGGCTGAACCTCCCTTCGCCGCCGAAACGCAGCAGATCAGTGATCGTTGGCCACCCCTGAGTGAGCCACGGCTCTATTCCCCTGCTTTCCATGAGTTTTTGCGGCAATGTTCACAACCGGCTTCGTCCCGACCAACCGCCGGTGACTTGAAAAAGGTATATATCTTTCCCAAGATCCTTGAACGCGTAGCTCATTGTTTGTCAGACTCCATTTATTAACAATGCCTGTGGACGGCCCGTGATCATTCAACTTCTCTCTCAATGCCTGGCCATTGAGCAGTCAAGAACGTGAGGCACCTTGAGGATCGGTTTTGGAATAAGATACCAGTTCTTTGCATTAATGTTAAGCTCATTTATCTATCTATATCCAATTCATAACCCTGCTACGCTTTCTATTGCATCTTTCAATTTAAAGGACTCTCTCACTACCACGTCATTTTCGTCTTCGCTACATTCCGCAATGAAAGTTGTAGTCTCAGCTGCAAAGCCTGTGGTATCAATCAGGAGTCAATGATTGTCCCATGAAGGTACCGATATCGATGTGCTCACCAAGAAGTCTGTTACCATGCGCTCTCCAATGCTTCGCATGGCGAGAGAGGGCAAATAGACGCAATCTAATGTCCGCCGAACGGGTGTGCATGAGTAATTTGAGGTTAGTGACTTTGAGGATCATGTCGTCAGTAGCACTCTACATCAAGGCGTCCAGGCAGGTTTGCAAAGTTAATTTCGCTTCCAACGAACTGAGATTGACGGACACGGAGAATTGTCTGATCAGCGGCGATGCAACTTGACGCAGCTTGTCATCCCGCCAGAAAGCTGAAATTGCTTGTTAGATCGTGCCATCGTGGGATTCGTTTCTTTCACATCCGTCATCACAAGCGAGATTCTTGGCGATCGTTTCTACAATTCCAATCCAATTTGGGAGGTTCAAGGATGAACCACAATTGTACGTGTTCAGTCCAGTAATAAATGGTTCCAGCAGGAAGGACATATATGGGTTCACAAGACCCTGCCCCACAAACGCACATAAGGTTCATATAAAGGCGGGTCGCAAGGGGACATATATGAGACCTTTTGCATCCACAAAGAGCCAATCGTACAAACGCCGGATCAAGGGTCTGAATGCCGCACCATTCAACTTGACCACGAGTTCCTTGAACGCCGCGATTGCTCGATTTTCCCCCTTTGATAATGAATTAGTGCGTGGCGTATTAGAAATCTTGGGGGTTCATACTCACATCTACATTAATTGCGGAGGGATTATTTCAAATGCCTCCAGAAAAGCCCCGAACAAGGGGCGTAAATGCTCGAGGACCGTCGGGCGGGCCGCGCCTCGCAGTACTTGGCTAGTATTTCAAAATACGCATTGAAACGACTCTAGGATGCACGATCATCATCGAAAGTATACAAACTCCAGAAAAGACATATAGGTCGAAACGTGGTTTGGACGAAAGACCACATATCGATCATGGCTGGAACAAGGACTTTTGGATGGAACTTTTTTGGGAGTGTCTTAATCAAACTCGCCAAGGGGCCCGCGGAGGTATTGGGTGAAGAGTATTGTTCGATGAAAAGCGTTATAACTTGTTTCACTTCTCCAGAACCCCAAAACGTGGGAATGGATAATAGAAGACCACGTAGGATAGAATGAATATGCATCTTCTATCGCTGCGCTGAGTTGAGTGAAATTTGATTCAGATTTAATAAGTACCTGAGTTCCCCTCCTGAATCATCAACATGCATTGCGAGACTATTTGGCGGAAATAAGGAATAATGCATGGACCGAGCTTTGTCCTAATCACTCAGGAGAACGAAGAGAAGACGAACGAAATTCGCTGACATACGGAAGCGGGGCCAAGGCAGACATCGCCAGCGCAGAAAAAGTGCGTCCCTCAGCACTTGACGGTTGGGGATGCGCAAGGGAGATGAGTGCAGAGACCAAAAAACCCATTCCTTTTTCGTGGTCTTCTGAGGCCGCACTTTTCGGTGTACCGGGTTTGAGTGCATAACCCACGAAGATTACTAAAGCCTGTGCCCAGCGTCGGAGCAGAGTTATCCATGCAGCTGGTGTTTCTTCATCACTTCGTCATACTTATACTCAACGTAACAAGGGCGTAAATTCTTAAAAAGAAAGACGACTTACATTGCACCCACGGGCTCCCTGCTCTCAGGATGAGCGACTTGGTGTGCAAGGCGTTGACTCTCGATTAGAATATCGGTAAGGATCTGGTATGCCGTTGTCAGAAAAGGACAGGAAGATAAGTCTGGGGAAATCGACGAACCGAAGTTCGCAACGACGAAGGGTGTTGGATACTCGAACAAGGAAAGAATGTATAGCTTTGTACTTCGTCCGGATTCTGTCGGATGATCTGATTCGCAGTCTTGTCAACGGTCCCAACGCTTCGAGCAGATGCAAAAAGAAACTAGGGTTGTATTATTCACTTTGATAATATGCGACGAGGAAGACAAACTTGGTGCGCCGATGGCGAGGAATATGGTGAGCGGCATCGGTGAAGAGCCTGAGGAATTCCTTTGAGCTAGCGTACAGAGCCAATGGCTGCTCATAGGTGCGCTTGAGCGATCCCAACATCATAGGGACAATACTATCGATCGTCTGGAATATTACATCAACAACTTGAGTTATGATCGAAAAATGGAACATACCCGTTGGACAACCTTGAAACTGTATGTGTCGTCTCGATGCAAAACGTTAGCGCCCATGAAAGTAAATACAGGCATAACGTCATGATGCGCTAATTCAGGAGCTAAGCGTGCCAAATCTGCCATTCATAACAATGCTTGATGGAATGGTTGAGGATTACCAGCAACTGAAAAAAAATCATGAATCTCGAGAACGGGAGGTCGAAACAACGACTTAGACACACCTCGTATGAGTTCCACCCGTATTTCTAACCGCATGGCACTTGGTGAGAAATTCGGCACTTTATGCGTAAGAAATCATTATCAGGAAAAATAAACATCAATATGACAACCCACAGTAATTAATTTTGTTCGCTGCGTTCCCGATGGCAGACATCAACAATTGGGCGATGTAGTTCATATCTTCAGGAGCAGATTTGGAGACGCGGTTTAAAGTCTCTAGGAGGTTGGCGACAAGGTCGAGTGATGGAGGCAAATTGTTTTGCAGCGAGGACTTCAGCGAAGAGGGGAAGCAAATCCTCAGAAGGGCTAGATTGCACTTTACATCACATTCTGTCGCCCAATGAATCACTCACTAGGTTCGTTTTGTTGCACGAGGAGCATTGCCCATTGCGGTTGGCTGAACGGAGTCGAGAATATGCACCAGGAGTGACACCTCTTCGACGAGAATACCGAGGAGTTGCTTGCATATCGTGTCCTATATGTATTGTAAGACTCGGTTGGTGCAATCGGGCGTCAACGTACGTTGTCTGCACTTTGGGTACCAAGTTCCAGGAAAAGATTAAGGAGCGCAATCTGGGATCCTCGTGGTGAGAAGTGGAGATGTTGGGAAATTTGCGATTCTGTATATCGTCCGGAAGAGTTCAGGTTCGCATGCAACCGGAAGTTGGCCATTTCACTAACCACTGCTACTAGATGTGAAGCAGAATCTATCTTTCCTTAGTCCGCCAACCTTGCCAGCGAGCCGCTCTTTCCCCCATTCGGACGACCACCAGAGTTTTCGGGGTAGGCTGAAGAGATTAAAAAGCGCTGGAGAGGGGAGGAAAAAAAGTTTGGCGATATGCTGTAATCCAAACGGAAGAAATCCGCACTTACCTGGCAGCCTCAATGCGCACGCGACGTGACACGAATTGACTCCCAATTGGCCGTTTTGATGTTTTCAAACCCAGCTAGGTCTTAGGTCAGCTACCCGTGAAACCTCCCCTATTGGTCTCAAGCTCATACGAAGTCCTTCACCAGCTATCACAATCTCTAATATCACAGAAGGCCTATACACCATTGAATCTGCAGCGTACACCAGTCAACTTATCACTGTTTATGAACGCAGCAGAGCCCACTCGTCTGGCGTTCGTAGGCCCTCCTCTTTCATTGTTGGTGAAAGAGATGGAGGGAGTACAGAGCAGCTCGTACGTCTTGGAGTTGTTAGTTATGCAACTTGGATTTAACCAACCTTTTATCTTGCAGTCGTATGTCAGAGGCAATGGCGTGAGCGGTTACACCGTCCAGAACATCGGGACTCAGAAGTTCCTTACTGAACAGGTTAACAGAGTTATTGCTGCTTATGAGCCCGATGCCATATGGGACCTTGTCTCTGAGTCCCAGGACCGCTTCAAGTTCGTCTACGCAGCCGTTGTCGTTGACCTTGATTGACATTGCATCGTCAGAATCAAACTTAGGGGCGATGGGAGAGTTGCTGCGCTGCTCGGTGGTGATAATGGCAACCAAATCGCGCTGAAACGCTATACTGGCAACGACGACTGTTTGTGGTACTTTCAGAAGGAGTAAGTTCACGCTCGTCTTGTCACAGACTGAATGAATGTTCATCTTCTCGAGGTCGTGATCACCTGCAGGTGGTATGCGAGAATGAACTCTCTCTCCGGCCAACAACCTGGGTTCCCCTGCTGACGCAAATTCGGGAGAGATCCGGGTGGTGCATTATCCAGTGGAATACTAGGCCCAATTTGAACTTGAACGCGACGAATTGGAATGAAGAGCTGCGACGTCTTGAACTTCTTGATCACCGCGAGGGAGAGGTCGCAAACGGAGTGAAATGAAGGAACTTCGTCGGTGGGGGTGTTAAGCCTGTACGCAATGCAATTAAAGTGGAGGGGGAACGCGAACAATTAGTGAGAACACATGTTCTTGGTAAATCCACCCCCGACAATGGCATTGTCAGCGCCAAGTACAAGATTACCAACCAATGGCCCGTTGAAGTTCTTGTCGCGTATGTCCAGGCTGTCGGAGCGCCGCCGGCGGGGGCTTCGAGAGCGGTTGGGGGGTGAGATGCGCCTGTCGTAACGCCAAATGGAAGAGGGGGGGGGGGGGGGGTTTCGGCCCACGGGGATGAGGGCGGGTAAGGGAAAAAGAGAGAAAAGAGGGGTACTTGGATGCTCAAGCGGGAACCTTCAAAGTAGCGGTCGTGCCTAGAAGAAGAGGGGAATGGTTAGCGAGGGACCAAGAAAGAAAGAGCGCAACCAACATTTCATGATAAGCGTAGTTTGCGTCACCGGCGCTGCGAAACTCGACAAAGGCATAATTGAGAGGGTAGATCTAAAATTTGAGTGTTGGTCCGACGGTGTTTCGCATAGATTAAGGAATCGAGCGACGAAAAGACGCGACTCGCGTTTCGCGTTCGAGGACTCGATTCCACGCAGACCGGAGAAGAGAGGGGGGGAAGGCACAGAGGATGGGAACGGACACTCACGGATCGGAACTGGCGTTGCGGTTGTCGCTGCGGGGAGCAGGTATATCACAGCGGGGAGATGGGGCCGCAGCTGTGAGAGAATGAGAGTACAGTTCAACTTGATTCGTAACCGAGGTCGTGTGCACAGGTGGCCGGGTGGAATCCACTGACGAAGAGCGTGCGAGGCATTGGGTTGGGAGAGTAGGGCAGTTGTGTGGCGTAAACTAATTAATGAATTGCCGCCGAACAGTGGCAAAAATGTGTGCAAAGAAAAACTTCAGTAGGCACCTTCAAGTTAGGGATCGGTTTGGAATAAGATATGCACCATTGACAGTCTTTGCATTAATATATCGATATCTATACCCAATTCATAACCCATCTATGTTCCCTGCTACGCTTTCTATTGCATCTTTCAATTTGAAGGACTCTCTGACTACCACGTCATTTTCATCTTCGCTACATTCCGCAATGAAAGTCGTAGTCTCAGCTGCAAAGCCTGTGGCATCAATCAGGAGTCAATGATTGTCCCATGAAGGTACCGATATCGATATGCTCACCAAGAAGTTTGTTACCATGCGCTCGCCAAAGCTTCTCAGAGCAAGAGAGGGCAAATAGACGCAATCTAACGTCCTCCGAACGGGTGTGCATGAGTAATTCGAGGTTAATGGCTTTGAGGATCATGTCGTCAGTCGCACTCTCCACCAAGGCGTCCAGGCAGGTTTGCAAAGTTAATTTCGCTTCCAATGAATTGAGGTTGACGGAGACGGGGACCTGTTTGATCAGCGGCGATGCAACTTGACGCAGCTTGTCATCTCGCCAGAAAGCTGAAATTGCCTGTTAGATTGTGCCATCGTGGGATCCGTTTCTCTCACATCCGTCATCACAAGCGAGACTCCTGGCGATCGTTTCTACGACTCCAATCCAATTTGGGAGGTTCAAGGATGAACCAGAACTGTACGTGTTCAGTGCAGTGATAAATGGTTCCAGCAGGAAGGACATATATGGGTTCATCAAACCCTACCCCATAAACACACATGAGGTTCATATAAAGCTGGGTCACAAGGGGACATTACCTTGAAAAAATCGAGAAGCCCAATATATATATGACAGAAGGTCGTCATCTTTCCGTTGTCATCTGAAAAAACATATTAAGATAGAATAGTATGGAAGAAACATAGGCACAAGAGACCTTTTGCATCCACAAACGCCCAATCATGCAAACGCCGGATCAGGGGTCTGAATGCCGCATCATTCAACTTGACCACGAGTTCCTTGAACGCCGCGATTACTCGATTTCCCCTCTTCTTAATGAATTAGCGTGTGCCATATTAGAAATCTGGCTGTTAAAACTCACATCTACATTATTCGCGGACGAAGCGATTACTTCAAATCCCTCCAGAAAAACCTTGAACAAAGGGCGTAAATGCTCGAGGACCATCGGGCGGGCCGCACTTCGCAGTACTTTGGCTAGTATTTCGAAGTACGCGTTGAAACGACTCTAGGGTGCACGATCATCATCATTGAAAGTATACAAACTCCAGAAAAGACATACGGGTTGAAACGTGGTTTGGACGAAAGACCACATATCGATCATGGCTGGAACGAGGACTTTGGATGGAACCTTTTTTGGGACTGTCTTAATCAAACTCGCCAAGGGGCCCGCGGAGGAGGTATTGGGTGAAGAGTATTGTTCGATGAAAAGCGTTATAACTTGTTTCACTTGTCCAGAACCCCAAAACGTGGGAATGGATAATAGAAGACCACGTAGGACAGAATATGCATATTCTATCGCTGCACTGAGTTGAGCGAAATACGATTCAGACTGAATAAGTACCTGAATGTTCCTCCCGAATCATCAACACGCATTGCGAGACCATTTGGCGGAAATAAGGAATAATGCGCGGACCGAGCTTCGTCCTGATCACTCAGATGAGAACCAAAAAGACGAGAGAAATTCGCTGACGTACGGAAGCGGAGCCAAGGCAGCCATCGCCAGCGCAGAAGAAGTGCGTCCCTCGACAGCAGAAAGAAGCAATGGGATACTTTCAACCAAAGATGATTCCTCGCCAGCACATACACTTTGACAAATCGTTCTTAATGCGCGAAGGGCGGATGAAGTGGTACTTGTGTTTGTTCTGGATCCCAAAATGTCCCGGATGATTTGGATGATCTTGACTGTCGTAGGTACAGCGTCTTGTCTTATTTTCTGGGATACATTGGATAGACGTTCGCTGAGCAAGTCCAAACCACCGCATTGGATCTAGATTCACCATGAGCTTACCCCCACACTTCAGTTACTCGTATGTTCTCACTATTGGATCCGCGGATTGGACCATCAATAGAACAGCGTTAATGAAGTCGGAAGCCAACATGACACCCAACGCTCGATTCAATGAAGAACGGGATGCAAGTGCAATGTCGTCGACCTTGGCTTCAGCACTTGACGGTTCGGGCTGCGCAAGAGAGATGAGTGCATAGACCAAAGAACCCATTTCTTTTTCGTGGTCCCCTGAGGTCGCACTTTTCGGTGTGCGGGGTTTGAGGGCATAACCCACGAAAATTACCAAGGCCTGTGCCCGGCGTCGGAGCAGAGTTATCCTTGTAGCTGGTGTTTCTTCATCACTTTGTCACACATAACTTAACAAGGGGGTAAATTCTGAAAAAAAGACGACTTACATTGCATCCAAGAACACGGGCTCACTGCTGTCAGGATGAGCGACTCGGTGTACAAGACGTTGACTCTCGATTAGAATATCGGTAAGGGTCTAGTATGCCATTGTCAGAAAAGGACATGAAGATATGTCTAGAAGTTACCGACGAACCGAAGTTTGCAATGACGAAAAGTGTTGGATAATTGAACAAGGAAGAGATATATAGCTTTGTACTTCGTCCGGGTTCTGTCGGATGATCCGATTCGCAGCCTTCTCAACAAGGAGCATGCAAATCGGCGAAAGGAAGTCTTCCGGTCCCAACGCCTCGAGCAGATGCAAAAAGAAACTAGGGTTGTGTTATTCACTTTGATAATATACGACGAGGAAGACGAACTTGGTGCGCCGATGGCGAGGAATATGGTGAGCGGCATCAGTGAAGACCTTGAGGAATTCCTTCGAGCCAGTGTACAGAGCCAATGGCTGCTTGTGGGTGCCCTTGAGCGATCCGACCATAACAGGGACAATACTATCGATCGTCTGGAATATTACATCAACAACCTGCATTATCGATCAAAATATGGGAATTACCCGTTGGACGACCTTGAAACTGTAGGTGTCGTCTCGATGAAAAACGTTAGCACCCATGAAGGTGAATACAGGCATAACGTTATGAAGCACTGATTCAGGTGCTAAGCGTGCCAAATCTGCCATCAATAACAATGCTTGATGGAATGTTTGAGGATTGTCGGCAACTGCGGAAAAATCATCAATCTCGAGAGCGTAAGTCGAAACAACGACTTAGACTTACCTCGTATGAGTTCCACTAGTATTTCCAACCGTATCGCACTTGGTGAGAAGTTCGGCGCTTTCTGCAAAGGAAATCATTATCAAGATAATAGACATCAATATGACGACCCACAGTGATTTTGTTCGCTGCGTTCCCGATGGCAGACATCAACAATTGGGCGATGTAGCTCATATCTGCCTGTGCATCAGGAGCGGATTGAGAGATGCAGTTTAAAGTCTCTAGGAGGTTGGCGATAAGCTCGAGTGATGGAGGCAATTGTTTTGCAGCGAGGACTTCAGCGAAGAGGTTCAGGCGGGGAAGCACATCTTCAGAAGGGCTACATTGCATGTTACATCATATTCTGTTGCCCAATGAATTACTCACTAGGTTGTCTTTGGTCGTTTTGTTGCACGTGGAGCATTGCCCATTGCGGCCGGCTGAACAGAGTCGAGGATATGTACCAGGAGTGGCACCTCTTCGACGAGACTGCTGAGGAGTTGCTTGCATATCGTGTACTATATGTATTGTAAGACTCGGTTGGCGCATTCAGGTGTCAACGCACGTTGTCTGCACTTTGGGTACCAAGTTCCAGGAAAATATCAAGGAGCACAATCTTGCGTTCAAAGCTTAAGGCGCTGAACAAGCCTTGTTGAAGAGACTGCGAAATGATGAGCGGCAATGTTTGAGAACGCCCTAGTGAATATGATTCAAGCTTGATCGAGATTACGAAGCAGTCCAGACTAACCTGGCGCAAATGCCCAATTCAAGAGGGACACGTAAATACTCCAAACCTTTCCACCTGCATCATCCAAGTCTTTGGCAACTGACACATCGAAGCACGAGATGATCGAGGTGGACAACTCTTGCATCGTGGTATCCAGCGCATCACTTGAATATGCGAGCAACGTCTTGATAGTTGGAAGCAAATTATGCACCTTGGCATCGTCCGGAACGCCAACAATGGGCTTCAGTAAAGCAATTTGTGCCATCGGAAGTGTGAATGCGTTGACATGGGAGACCAAGAAGCACAGAACGCGACGTTTGTATCTGGAGATCCCATCATGAATGAGAGAGTACACAGGAAGACACAACACACTCGTGATCGCGCTTTTTATCCAATTTATTTCTGCCTAAATGATGCTGATGGAATACCTTGAGGTATTCGTTGTCATGAAGGAAATGGTCTTGATGCACCGTCAAGCCGTCCAGGTATCGCTTGAAATCACTTTGATCAAGGTACTGCAGTTGGCCTGGAAAGGGGATGGGTCATTCAGATCAAGCTCAGGGGGTCAACTTACTTGTATTCTTCCCATAGATAGTATCAAAACCAAAAATGGTCTTGAACTTACGGTCTGCGCTTCGTCGCAGATGGGCAATGCAGGTGAAAGCCATCTGCCGCTGATCAACAACCGGACTTTGAAGTGCTACAAGTAGGGCTGGCAGAATCGTTTGGAAATCCATACCACCGTCTTCCGAGGTATGAGCCTCCAGAAATGCTGCCGCGTGGAACAAAGCTACTGTTCGCAGCTCATTATCTTGTCTAATAGTTTCCGTCGATCCTACCCAAATACCCGCGAGGAAGGCTAGGACATCATCTTTAAGACCGACAAAAAGTGTTTGAAGGACCCTCGTGGTGAGAAGTGGAGATGTTAAGAAATTTGCGATTATGTATATTGTCCGGAAGAGTTCAATATAACGGACGCTTCGTGGTTCGGATATAAACTGAAGCTGGCCATTTCAGTAACTACTGCCAGTAGATGTGAAGTGGAATCTACTCACTGACGGGGAGTCAACCAGCCAATTTAAAGTCACCCCTACTGGACGGGGCAGCGTAGAAACAAGATGTACAATAGCGATCAGCAACCAGTATAGAGTGGTCTTGCTGTTCGGTTTTAAGACAACGTTTTTGGCAAGGCTACCATCATCAATGGCCTTGATAAATAGTCAGCTCGCAAGGCAAGACGGCAAGACGAAGTCTTCACCTCCAGCAAAGTCTTGTCGCCTGGTAGGAGTTCTCCGACATTTTTCAAATCGTCGAAACCCGATAAATCTAGGACCCGGCGGGCAGCATCGATCTGATGTTCTCCGGAAAGTTGTCCAAGAAGGGAAAGCATGATTAGATAACCAAAGACCTTGACATGCGAATGTGGGGCCTGCAATTTTTCGAGAAGCGCGTCAAAGTGGGTAGAATAGTTGTTCGAACGCAAAATATTGCCTAGACAGAAATTCGTTAGACATCAAAGAATACGTGAAAACTACTCACGAGCAATCTGGCATGCAAGTGCGAGGTTCAATCTGACCATCGTTTCGGTCCCATCCGAACTGGCTTTCTCCTTTTCCGCCTTAACGATAGAGGCGCATCCAGATATCCATTCATGTATATCGAGGTTGTTGCCTGGCGAATGGGGAGAGGAAGAGATGATATCCCACACAACGTCCGCCGTATGTTGTCGTGGCTTTGAATATAGGAGGAAAGGGAAAACAATGTGCTGAAACACGTATCCCGAACGAGCAGGGTTGGCAGGGGTAAAATGTGACATCAGAAATGTCAGATGGCTGCAGACAAGAGTCCGTTTTGGTTTAGTTCCTGGTGCAGATAGAATGGCGGAAAGATCCTCGATGTAAGCTTCCGAATTCTCGTTTAAGACTGGTAGAATAACGGCTGGCTGGCTATAGAGTGCATCTATGACACCTTGATGGATATCCTGGACACGGGCCAACAAAGCAGAGTGAACAGAATTCTGAAGAAAATGAATTAGACAACTTCCAGCACTACAATGTCTGAACAACCTTATCAAACTCGGATGGACTTTCCTCTCGCGAAAGGATCTCCACCAGACGGCTGACAGCAACGGTGCGGACGTTGGCATCTGAGTTGGTGGAGGCAAGCACCATGTCTCTAGCATCGTTACCACCGGCACCGACCTTCTCAAGCGTGCCCGGGACCTGAAAGAAACGAGAATTGGCCTTCGAGTATCAAGATTCTCAAAATGATGACCTACGATAGACAGGGACATTCGCAATTGTTCCAACGATTCATGATCCATTCCTTCTCGTGTACTGACTTCGTCAATGGCCTGATGAAAAGCGGACGGGCTGCGTTGCTGTATGCCTGCCAACAGGCTACGGGACTGAGAGGCACTCGTACCGCCTGCCAAGAGGGCGTCTACCATTAGAACAGCACCCTTTCGTATAACACCAAGAGGAGCCTTCGAGGCGGTGATGATAGCCTCCAACACGTTCAAGGCCCGTTTGTCCGCCAATCTGATCGAATGAGTATGAAACGCTCTTAGAATAAGAAGGCAATCATGGCTTACCGTTTGACCAAGCCAGGGAGCAGAGGATTAAGGAGTTTCTCGCATCCGACCCAAGCACAAACTGTCTGTAAGTCACGTTCGATGTCCCTAATTTCGAGGAAGAAATTAGACCTGAACAACTAGTATAGTTTAGAAATCAAACCGACGGGATGCGCAGGATTGCCTTCAGGGTCGAACCCGAGAAACGGCTGAGCTCAGCTTGCGGCTCGGAAACAGAAAGGGCAGTGTTGGTGAAATATTGGGCGGATACAGCACACCCGGCCATGGCAGAAAGGATGGTGTTCAAAGCAGCTGGAGTAATTTTACATCTTTGGGAGAAAGCAGAAAGGAGGATGTATGATCCCAGCTATACGAAAATGAAGCTGAGCGCAATCCATAGCGGAAATAAACATAGCAACGACGCACCACTGCATCTCTATTGACGGGTACTTGTTGCAGAGGCTCGAGTAAAGCAGGAAGGAGGTATGCAACGGTTCCCTCATCTAGTTGCGAGCTTCGCAAAAGGAAGTCATGCAGACATGCAGCGTTGAATGCTACTAGTACACGATGAGAATAGCCGTCCTTCATCGCGATAGGGAGAAGGGACGCGACGAAGCGCGCAATGTCTGGATTCCGTAACATTTCGGTCACCAACGACATACGAGGCAGGTTTTGGGCCGCCGATTTGAACGGAAGCAAAAAGCTCCATGTCGAATTCGATCTGGAGGGAATAAGAACAAGACCGAATGAACATAAAGACTGAACTCACTTGATATGGAGAATTGATAACATTTTGGTGAAGTGAGAAGACTCATGATACGGAAGAAATAGAGCGAGAACAGCCTCGATATTAAATTCGTTTATTCTAAGGAAATATATCAAATGGTTTCAGAAGACAAAAGAACGCTAAATTCTCGCACCTAAACCTTCGGACCAGCCATTCCAGTACTTTTCCCGTTGGCAACTCCATCACATAAGGACCTAGCAGCGTAAGACACCCCATAATCGATACATCGAGCTCGTCATTGGCGCCCGAGGATAAGAGTGTCCGATCTGTGGCCTTGGCATGCTCAGAGAACAGGGTTTCCGTGAATTTCCGCAGAGCCGGTTGTAGCGATGCTAGTTGAAAAAGGCCATTGATTCCTAGTGCATGTATCGACTCTAGGTCATGTTGATCTGCTTCGCGTCCAGTGAAAAGGTACGATTCTGCCACTTTCCGACGCGACCTGTCGACGAGTAAAGCGGTATTGAGAGAACCGGTTTGCGCAAGCTGGGCGGCAAGGCTCGACATGGCCGACGGAACGTTTGCTAGAGGCCGAACTTTTTTTGCGATTGTTTGGCTTTTTTGCACCAGGCCAACATGCACGCGAGCCGCAGTCACATGCCACATGCATGACTGCTCACGCGCTCGTCTCACTTACCTGACGAGGGGACGGTCTGAGACTCCCTAGGATCTCTTACCCGCTCACCCAACCCTCGTCAGGTAAGTGGGATCATCTCCGGGATCTCGTCCCGCTCACCCAACCCTCTTCAGTTGGCCTCGCGATTTTATCATCGTATTCTCTCTAGCATCACTTCTTTCACTGTCCTACTCCCGTCTTAGTCGACCCCTATTTGTGTCCGACTGAATGAAAGGCCTATTTGCTACTGTCACTCCTCATGAGGGATCTCAGTCCAGAAACTCCGGGGAGGGAACTGAAACTACACGGTCGGCTTCAAGGTCAGACCCCCTCACAGGATCATCCAGAGACATCCAACGACCTGAAGAAGGTCTCGCTCTTGGACCAGATCCACTCTTCGCCCAGAAACCCGGCAAGCCTGCTCCAACGCCTACAAGTCGAAAGAAGGTCCCCCAACCTACCCATCCAGCAATGGGATCCGAAATCGACTTCTCTCGGACGACGGCTCATGGAGTTCCCGATTCAGGAGACCCAGTCCCGAGAGTCATCCCCAGAGAGATCGTCGAACAACTCGATAACACTCTCGAACGATTTCAGAGAGGAGAGCTTGAGAAGCATACTGCTTTGCTCGAAATGTTTACCATCATCACCCAGTCTCGAGCAACTAAGGCAGCCCAGTCCATCGCACTCAAGCAGTGGACTGAAGCAATGGACCAGATATCCAGATCCAACGACGAGGCGTCTCAACGAGGAGTTCACGCTGAGCGGGCGAGTAAAGGAGGGCAATTACAAGATGATGGGTTGCGATATGTCAAAGATCCCGCCCTTCAGGCCTCTGATGACCGTCAACAGCTTTCGAAGTCAAGGAAACGAGGACGAGACGATGACGAATCTAGTGACTCTGGAGGAGACGATTCCGGAGATGATGGTTATGGAATGGCACTAGCTTCTTATATAATCAGAACCTAAAGAGGGAGTAACACAAACCTGAAGAGGGGATAACATTTATCTAAAGAGAGAGTGGCATTAAAACCCCTTTTCAATATTCTCATCTTTTCATTGTTTGGCCTTGTGGACATTATTATAAGGTTTGACAGGTGCTTGGCATTACTCCACACTGCTGACTCAATGCC
>Ga0307516_10000730_pt1 | contig 44834 bp, 49 predicted proteins | sample 19_EM_MG_FD_203310 | JGI IMG/M metagenome (GOLD analysis project Ga0307516, IMG submission 203310) | Populus trichocarpa ectomycorrhiza microbial communities from riparian zone in the Pacific Northwest, United States - 19_EM | ecosystem: Host-associated > Plants > Roots > Unclassified | place... | reverse complement strand
TTCTAAGACGTCTGTGAAAGGCACAGTTTTTTTCCGTCAAGTAAAGAGTGGTTTTTGGTTGTGTGAAAACGGGCATTTTTGGTGTAAAACGGCCCCTGTACGGAAACTTTTGTCCCTGTACTTTAATTGTAGAAGTTCTGTTGCCAACCTTATATGAGCCTGTATAGGCGAACATTGCAATCTACAGGGTGTGTACTTGCTGTAATGTCATGGGATTCCAGAGGCAGGTACTACATAATGATTGCACATTTCTTACTGATTCCCACTTCAGCAGCCAGATGCCAAGCTGTATCATGAGGTCTGGTATTAGATAGATAGATAGCATATTCTGATGCCCACTCTGATCGAAGGTACCCCAGAAGTAGCCATCAAGGATGATTCCACATTAGATGCACAAGTTACTCTGACAAAGGAGGCCTTATCTCCCATGGGCGGTTCTCTCTAGCAGTATCCTGTGCCTTCCTCAATAAATCCACCTTATCATTGTCCAGTACCTCTCGCGTGAGTCATACATGCGGTGATATTGATACTGTCGTATCTGACAATCCAGTCCAGGTCCACAAGTGTTACACCTGAATATTCCACGAAGTACATAGAGTATCTGGATTACTTAGCAACAGAGTAGTAGGAAGGCTAGCGGGTGACAGATGATGGATCAGGAGTCTAGGAGGGAGTTAAGGAGCCGGAGTTAGCTTACGGCCGAGAGATCGAACCTTGCGGGGAGAGATCGAACCTTGCGGGGATCAGACGAGGGAACTCCGAGGTGGGGGTCTGAGTGCAAACAAAGCGGTCTTAGCAGATATGGTCTGACTCCTTGCGGGGAGAGGCCAGACGTCGGTTAGCCTCCTTGCGGGGAGGAACCACGTACGTAGAGAAACTGGGTCCTTGCGGAGACTGGCTTGGATCCTTGCGGGGGGAGCCACGTACGAGTCTAGACGCAAGAGTTCCCCGCCCAGTTGCATGACGAACTCATCTCCCTTATCTACACCCCGGCCAGGGCCAATGATCCACCCACGGGGTCTATGCACCTCGCGGGAATCCAAACCCGAGTCACCACTTCACACGCGAAGTCATCAGATCTCACGACGGCTCTTCCTCTATAAAGAAGAAAGGATTTCGCACCTCACCGTGGGAAATCAGCACGAACATCCTCACCCACACAACCACCGAACCCACACACAAGATCTAAGATTATTCCGTTGTGAATTATCGAAAGTAGCCTGATTACCTTTGATTCTACCCACACTCTGGTTACGAGACAACCCCAGTGTCACACTATAATCTTGATCTCAAAATCACCCTACTTTCATGCCCTCATTCGAACAAGATCACTTCTTCTTGCTCGACTTAGCCACGATTCTCGAACCCCAGTCAAGCTACCAATTTGACTATACCTTCGGCTCAATCAACGAGGAAATAGCAACCACCACAAGAGAAGAAAACGAGTGGGACGAGTACGCCGACGGACCAGCCCCTGTCGAACTTGACGACATTACGCCTTGGCACTGGTATACCCAATACTGGGCCACTTGCACCCGGCTTCGACAAAGCGCCGATCTCAACGGACTCGAATTCCGAGAAATCTGCGACTACAAGTTTCAAGACGAAGAAACCATTTACACGGGACACTTCCTGGACCTGTACTAAACCCGCGAAATGGTGTCTACCGACTTCAACATGCTCCACCTGGAAGCTCCTCGGGACGTACTACAGATCACGGACGGAACGGCCACTGCGGAAGTGACCCTCGAAATCTCCAACCCGGCGACATGGCTCCGTGCCTTAGTCAAACAACAAAGACAGGCAGAAGGAGATTTGGAGCAGCTAGTCCACCTCTGTGGCAACACGGTCGATCGGACGGACCAAAGAATCAAGCAGGTTGTGCAGGCGTACCACGACTTGTCGGAGGGCACCAGGTATGTATATGACCGACTCCGCACTAATGAGACAATCACAGGAGATTGGATACGAAGCAAGTTGGCAAGCGTGGCCACGGCATACCAGGCCTTTGCGCAAAATGTCTGGGGGGCCATTATCGAATGAACCCAGGAAGCTACGCAAAAACAGGCCGGCCAAGCCACCCAGTTGGCCTGACTAAACGATTCCATCTTGTTCCTAGCCGAAGCCAACATAGCGCGAAGCCAACATTTGGCTAATTTCCAAGGTAATGTAGAATTGTGGGCTGAAGAACATCAGAAACGAGTGGAAGACCTAGAGCGGCAACTGCTAGAAGCGCGGCAAGAAACGCAGCACCAGGCAGTGGCGCTACAGCAATTGGCCGCTCAAATCCGAATCCCAGAGACTCCGCGTCCCCCGGCTCAGGCATCGGTTCGCACCATGCCAGAACCCGCAGAATGGTGCAGTCCGGCCCCACCATCCACGTCCAGTTTAGCCAGCGCCCTGCGACAACTCCGCGCAGGACCCACAGACGATCGATCTACAAGAATCCAGCGACCGACGGTGCCACCCAGCCTAATCCCGCGCCGGTCTCAGTACGAACATCGCGTCTTAAAATGACGAATCCCAAGACCTTCGACGGAAAGCCCTCCACCCCATTCAACACCTGGTGGAAGTCGGTCACCAAGTACCTGAGCTTCTATCTGGAAACCAGTGACCAGCAGAAAATAGCCTGGGTAGGGACACTATTGAATGGAACAGCCAAAGCCTGGGACCTACACCGCTACGACACGCTGGGAGAAAACGACTCCTGAGTCAATTACGCAGCGGATATCCAAACAGAATACCACGACCCCCGGGAGGCAGCCAACGCCCAGCTAAAGCTAAGCCAGCTCAAGTACTCGGGAGACATAAGGGCTTACATGACGGAATTCCGGGCCCTTAATAATTACGCCCGAGCCGCCGGCGAAAGTCTGCAGGAAAAAATTGACCTAGCAATGACAGACACAGTGCTAGATATGCGGTTCGCGCATTACATGGGGGAATTCGCAGACAACGAAGGATTCCTAGAAGCCACCTACCAAGCGGCGCTACAGGTGGAGAAGAAAAAAGCTCTGAAGCAAGCTAGGGAGCAAGGAAAACCCATGGGGAACACGACCTGAACCGACGAAAAGCGAAGGGATAACCGGAAAAAGGACCCTCGACCACCACGCAGGGAAGATAGGCAGGAGGCAAGAAGGGACGGAGGCCGACCGACAAAATGGGAAAATACGGCAGCAGCCCTGAAAGGAGTACCTCAGCAGGAAATAGCCGCCCATAAAAAGAACCAGGACGGCTGTTGGAGATGTGGAAGGACCGGCCATAAAACCTTCGAATGTTTCTCGTTCCAAACAGTACAAGGAACGGCGCTACCAGCAGCCCCCTGGAAGGCTGCGGCGGTAGGAGAAAGCCTCGCCCCGGCACCCCTTCCCAAAAGACCAAGGGAAAACGATGATCCGACCCCGGAACCCACTGCAAAAGCCCAAAAAATAGCAGCGGTAGAAACCATGGACACAGAAGCCAGCTTCCTCCCATGGGAAGATTCAGAGTCGGATTTTTAATAAGCCAGGGACAACCACGACCCAAGGCTTATACGATTGTATGCGGACTCTCGCGGAAACGAAAAAATGTGGAAAATGACGAAGCACAAACCCGTAAAGCGAAGAAGATCCTAAGTGGTACCCGACCGATAATCGACATGATCTTGCACCAAGAAAATCAGAAAAGGCGGATCAAGGTCCTACTGGACACGGGATGCTTGGTGGCCCTGATCAACCAACAAACCATCGATAGGTGGAACATCGAATGCGAACGCCACACTCAGGTGCGAAGTATCGAAAACTACACCGGGGAAGTAGTAAAAGGAGCCGGCCAATTTCAAACCAAGCCAATGCGCTTGCAACACCGAAACCATTATTCATGGGAGAAATTCGAAGTAACACCCATGGACCCAGAAATTGATGTGTTCCTCCCATTTGAATGGATAATGAAGCACCCGCCCCGAGGAACATTTACTACGGAGGAAATACGGTTCAACAGTAGCGGCTGTTTGGAAAAATGCACTCGGCACGAAACGGCTGAATTCTCACTAACTTGGGACGAAACGGTGGCCACCGACCCAATGGCACGACTCCTGGGACATGTAGCAGCAGCCTCAGACGACCCACTGGACAAGGTTCCTAGGGAATTCCGGTAATTCCTAGGGATCATGGGAAAGGAAGTGGCGGAGGCACTACCAGAGCATCGAACGTACGATTGCAAAATTGACCTAAAAGAAGGAACGACAGCCCCGTGGGGACCCATTTACCCCCTCTCTGAGATGGAACTCCAAACCCTCCAAGAATGGCTAAAAGAAATGGAAAAGTCCGGGAAAATACGAAGGTCTACCTCGCCAGCCGGTTCGCCAATCCTCTTCATTCCTAAAAATAGCGGAAGAGGACTACGACTATGCGTGGACTACCAGGGATTAAACGCAATCACCATCCCAAACCGATATCCGCTTCCCTTGATGCAAGAACTACAAGATCGAGTACAAGGGGCAAAATGGTTCACCAAACTGGACCTGAAGAACGGATTCAACCTCATTAGAATCCGAGAGGGCGACGAATGGAAAACTGCCTTCAGGACTCGATACGGGCTATACGAATTTCAGGTAATGCCTTTCGGTCTGACCAACGCCCCATCAACCTTCCAGGATATGATGAATCACGTCCTGTCAGACATACTAGACGTGGGAGTACTAGCCTATATGGACGACATCCTAATCTATGCAAAAACGGAAGAAGAGCAGGAGAGGCTAGTCAAGGAAGTGCTTACAAGGCTGCAACAAAATGGACTAGCAGTGGCACCCGAGAAATGCTTATGGAAGACCGAGGAGGTAGAATTCCTAGGGTATATGATAGGAAGAGAAGGAATCAAAATGTCAACGACCAAAGTGGAGGCAGTACTCAGCTGGAAAACACCAAACTCCCTAACGGAAGTCCAGTCATTCCTAGGGTTCGCCAACTTTTACCGACAGTTCATCAAAGACTATTCCAAGGTAGCCCGACCCATGACCGAACTCACGAAAAAGGAAACAGGGACAAAATGGGCATGGACGAAGGAAGCGGGAAAAGCATTCAAAGAACTGAAAACCCGTTTCACCACGGCCCCAATCCTGGCGCACTTCGACGCAACAAAACCGGTTATCATCAAAACCGACGCATCGGATTTCGCCATCGGAGCAGTCCTGTCGCAACGGGATGGGAAGAATCGCCTTCATCCGGTAGCCTTCCACTCCAGAAAGTTCCAGCCGTCGGAAATCAACTACAAGATCCACGACAAGGAACTACTGGCTGTGGTGGATGCGTTCAAACACTGGAGACGATACTGTGAAGGAGCGATGCACCCAGTCCAAGTCTTTTCGGACCACCAGAACTTGGAATACTTCACTACAACAAAGGTGCTAAATCGACAAAAGGCGCGATGGGCTCAGGAGCTGGCCGGTATCGACTTCAAGATCTACTACCGTCCAGGCGCCCAAAATGGGAAACCAGACGCACTGTCCAGGCGTTCGGAGTACCGCCCCGAAAAGGGGGGGGTAGAAAACCTGCCAATCACGACGATTTTGGGAAAAAACCAGTTCGAAGAACAACTCTCTCGATCGTTCCTGCTATCCTCGGCACGTCTAGCGTCACTACCAACAAAAAAATGGAATGAAGAGTTCGCAGAGAAGGTCCGAGAAGCGGCACGAAAAGATCCGGTGTATCAATAGGCATGTAAATCAGAAAAGGAAGCGATCCTGGGGAACCCAGGGTCGAAAGTCCGAAAGGGCAAGGAAGAAGGAACGTTGGAAATACGGAACGACCTCCTGTATAGGAAAGGAAGATTGTGGGTCACAGGGGACAACACAATCCAAGAAATATTGAAATCAGAACACGACACTAAGGTGGCCGGTAACATGGGGCAGGACAAAACTATCGAACTCATTTGAAGAAACTTCTGGTGGCCAAAAATGAACGAACGAATCATCGAGTTCGTCAGAAGCTGTCCCGAATGTCAGCTAAACAAGACAGCACGCCACCAACCCTACGGACTGAGTTCACCGCTGGAGCTACCCTACGCCCCATGGCAATCAATCGCAATGGACTTCATCACGGAACTACCGCTGTCAGAAGGATGCGACCAGCTCTGGGTAATTATCGACCGATTCACCAAGATGGCGCACTTCCTCCCACTCAAAGAAAGGACAGCAGCCGACTTAGCAAAAATCTTTGCAAGGGAAATCTGCAGGCACCACGGAACGCCAATGGACATCGTGTCCGATCGAGACTCCCGGTTCACATCGGAAGTCTGGAAGGAATTCCTAGGACTATTGAAAATTCGACCCCGAATGTCAACAGCCTTCCACCCACAAACGGACGGACACACGGAACGTCTCAACCAGACAATTGAAGCATACCTCCGCGCATTCGTCACCCGAGAGCAGAACGATTGGGTAGCCCTCCTACCAATGGCCGAATTTGCTTACAATAATTCAGTCACGATAGGAAATGGAATGTCGCCGTTCTATGCCAACTACGGATGACATCCAGCCACGATCGACCCCCCGGACGATAAAGAGGAACCGCTAAATCCAGCCAGCACAGTCTACGGCCACTGGATGCAGTCGGTGCATGAAGAATCACGAAAAAGATTGGAGGCCGCACCGGAGCGAATACACCGTTACACCAACCCGGACCGGAGGGAACCCCCAGTATATCAGGTAGGAGACTTGGTTATGCTCAACGGGCGCAACATCAGAACGCAACGGCCCTCGAAAAAACTGGACCACAAAAATCATGGTCCCTTTCAGATAGAAAAAATCGTCTCTCCGCTGGCCGTCCGACTCACACTACCTCGGAAATGGAAGATCCACAACGTCTTCCATGTCTCGCTCCTCGAACCATACCGAACCAGCGAACACCGAGCACCTCCGGACCCACCGAAGGTGTTGCGAGAAGCTGACGACATTGAGCAATCGGAGGAATACGATGTCAACGAAGTAATGTCCTCGGTCGAACGCGGCCGGGAAAACAACAAAAGAATCCTCTACCTCGTCAAGTGACTCGATTATCCGGAACGAAAAGACTGGATGGAAGAACCATTCGACAACTTTTCGGTAGGCGGTCTGGAGAAACTCCGGGAGTTACACCAACGAAATCCGGACGCACCGAAGGACTACCGACTCACCGACGCCTAGAAGGGATGTCCATAGAAGTGCCCTCGAAGCACGGGCGGTAGTAGGGATGAAGGGGCTGGAGAACGACCTCTCACACTCAAACGAGGAAAAGACCCGCTTCTCGGGCACCGAAGCTCCGGCACGACGAACCATCGTAGGATACGTCGGACTTGATCGGACGGAAGCCGTAGGCGCTCGGTACGGCACACCTCTGTATGTACACCTACAAGGGCAAGAAGGGCGCCCGGGCATGAACCCTGAGTCGAGAAGGTCACTCGTTCCACGTGTCCCAGACCCGGAAAAGCGTTATATGCTCCCATCCACGAGTGCCCGACTCAGCCAACGACGGACGAACAAACTCCACGCCGGGGTAATGGCCGTAGAAGACGAACCCACCAACAGGCGGCAGGTCCTGGCGGTAGACGGACACCTCTGTGTGTACACCACTGGCTCGTTCGGCTTGCTTGGGCTTGGTCACTCCTTTCATGTGCCCCAGCTGAAGATCGACAGGATGCGCACTGGAAAAACTGGTGCTTTCGTCTTAATGGACACGGCTGCCCGGCGAGAGACATCGACAGTATGAGTACGCACCGGCCTACTCAGAGGGCCCAGCCATTCCGACGGATTACAGAGAATGATGCCCTGATCCGGTGGCTGGGAGGGCTGTAGGGGTGAAGGACTGCAGTCCGTGATGTTGAAAGGAACTCAGCATTGAAAGAATCATACGATCAAAAGAGACAGGCTACTTGGAAAATTAAAAGCACTCGGGACGAGGCTATGGGGGAGGGGAGATAGTGTTACACCTGAATATTCCACGAAGTACATAGAGTATCTGGATTACTTAGCAACAGAGTAGTAGGAAGGCTAGAGGGTGACAGATGATGGATCAGGAGTCTAGGAGGGAGTTAAGGAGCCGGAGTTAGCTTACGGCCAAGAGATCGAACCTTGCGGGGAGAGATCGAACCTTGCGGAGATCGGACGAGGGAACTCCGGGGTGGGGGTCTGAGTGCAAACAAAGCAGTCTTAGCAGATATGGTCTGACTCCTTGCGGGGAGAGGCCAGACGTCGGTTAGCCTCCTTGCGGGGAGGAACCATGTACGCAGAGAAACTGGGTCCTTGCGGAGACTGGCTTGGATCCTTGCGGGGGGAGCCACGTACGAGTCTAGACGTAAGAGTTCCCCGCCCAGTTGCATGACGAACTCATCTCCCTTATCTACACCCCGGCCAGGGCCAATGATCCACCCACGGGGTCTATGCACCTCGCGGGAATCCAAACCCGAGTCACCACTTCACACGCGAAGTCATCAGATCTCACGACGGCTCTTCCTCTATAAAGAAGAAAGGATTTCGCACCTCACCGTGGGAAATCAGCACGAACATCCTCACCCACACAACCACAGAACCCACACACAAGATCTAAGATTATTCCGTTGTGAATTATTGAAAGTAGCCTGATTACCTTTAATTCTACCCACACTCTGGTTATGAGACAACCCCAGTGTCACAACAAGTGAGAGGATACTCACCGTCAATATCTGGAAGGCTGGCAAGCTAGGCAAGTGTGGGAAGGTACTCATGTGGACACTCACGCTTCTGGAGTACCCCCTCTAGGCATTCTGCTTGTTGATGGATGTTTGCCCAACAGTAGAGTTTACGAATAAGGTTGATGATAAATGCTAGCCACTCGATGAGCCAGATAAGCACTTTGAGCAGGAATTCCCTTTCCTGGAGAACAACCCTAGGTGGTTGGATGAGATATTTGGCAACCAGCTCCCAACAATGGAACTTGCACAGTTGTTTCCACATGAGGTGCCAGAGATCTTCTTGGATCCAATCAATATGGCAGTGGCAGTTGGTGAGTGTTTATATCCAACCAATTCATACCAATTGTCTTGTGCTATTGAATGTTACTTGGCCTTTAGTCCCTGCGGAAATTACTCCCAGGTGATATGGTACAGCCTCACCCTGGGTCTTGGGAGGTTGTTGGAATGAAGGGATTGGTAGAAACGAAGATAACGAATTGATTGATTGATACAACGTTGCAGGGAAAACATTTACTTTATATACAATGCACCTGAGGGACTTACCAAGGGGAAAGGATGGAAGACTGTCTTCTAAGCTGGTGCTTAGAGACTAAGGCTGCTGTTATCTCCGGACATATTACCTCTGGTCCATCATCTGCGAATACTATCTCCGATCTGTTATCTCCGGACGCCCATTATTCCAACACTTCCCCTTGTACGGAAGATGTAAAGGAAGACAGTTGAGAAGGAGAAAACAAAACCACCAGTATAGCAACAAACAGTTGCAGAATAAAAAACAAAAACAGTGAAACCCAGTATCCTTGGATATCTCATTAAAACTCATAACTCTGTTAAATACCTCTTGGGAAAGCAATGGACATAGGAGAAAGAGTGCATCCACCAAAGAAAGATAGGAGAGGCAAAGAAACCTGTTTAACCACCTGCACATACTACAATGGAAGCTTCCCCTGGACACCAAGCCAATTTGCAGACCAATCCGTTGTATAATCTGTCCATTTATCAGCATTGAGAGTACACAGCAGCTCCAGTATGGGGCGCCACAGCAGCTCCAGCATCACTAAGCATGTATAGCAGTTATATCAATATCGAGCGTGGACTGCAGCTCCAGTATGGGGTGCTGTAGCAGCTCCAGCATCACCGAGTGCATACTGCAACTCCATCAGCATCAAGTGCGGACTGCAGCTCCATCAACATCAAATGCAGACAGCAGCTCCAGTATGGCATATCTTAGTAGCTCCAGCATCACTGAATGTGTACACAGCAGCTCCATCAACATCAAGCATGGATAGTAGCTCCAGTATGGCACACCTTAGCAGCTCCAGCATCACCAAGCGTGTATACAGCAGCTCCATCAATATCAAGCATGGACAGCAGCTCTGGTATGAGGCAACTCAGCAGCTCCAGCATTACCAAGCATGTACACAACAGCTGCATCAACATTAAGGGTGGACAGCAGCTCCAGTATAGGGCACCTTAGCAGCTCCAGCATCACTGAATGTATACACAGCAGCTCCATCTACATCAAGTGTAGACAGCAGCTCCGGTATGTGGCGCCACAGCAGCTCCATAGATATCAAGTGTGGACAGCAGCTCTAATATGGAGCACCTTAGCAGCTCCAGCAGCAGGACAATGAGTTTTATGTCAGACTGGCAGGTCAGGCTCGTGCTGGATGGCAAGGTGGGATATACCAATCCTGTGGATACTGTGGTCCCTCAGGGTTCCCTGACTGCATCCATCCTTTTTGTCATCTACCTGTCAGGTATCTTTCATGCAGTTGAACCAGCAGTCCCAGGTATCAATGGACTGTCATTTGTAGATGATATTGGGTGGTGGGCAGAAGGAAAGGATGATGAGGTGGTGGTGGCCAAGCTGTCAGAGGCAACAACAGCCTCCGTTGACTGGGCAGCATGAAATGGGGTGGCCTTCGACTATGGTAAAACTGAAGCGGCGATATTCTGGAAAAAGTGGAAGTCATCTGAGGTAAAGGTCACAGTGGGAGACAATGAGGTCCTCTTCAACAAGGAGGCAACAAGGTGGCTGGGAGTGTGGTTGGATTGCAGCTGAAGCTTCGAACCACCATACTGTGCAGATGAAAGAAGTAGGAAGGTGATGACTCAGCTGCAACATCTGACAGAACAGATGGGCCTATCATTAGTCAACTGCCATAAGGTGATGACCATCTGTGTACAATTGACAGCAATATTCGGTGCCAAGCCTTGGTGGGAAGGGGAGCAGGCAGGTACATCCAGATTGGCCAAAGAACTTCAGGTGATGGCCAATCAGGAGGCTCAAGCTACAACAGGATGCTTCTGCACAACAAATCAAGGTACTCTGGCAATGGAGGCCAGACTCAGGCCAGCTACGACACAGCTGGAGAACAGATAAACACATTTTGCCTTGAGGCTGCTGAGTCTGCCACAAGGGGAGCAGGCTAGGGACTTGGTTGGTATCAACACCACAATCGGCAGACGGCTGGGATCTGTTCTGAAGTACACCTGGATGGAGACAGAAAAGACAGTTCTGCTAGAAGAGTAGCAGACCTTCGATGTGGAACTAATTCAGTAGGAACGGAAGGAGACAAAGAGGGAGGAGGAGAAGGGAAGGTCAGGCCTTATCATGTTTACAGATGGATCACAGATGGAAAGTGGAGCTGCCAGATATGCAGTCGCCTGGAAGGATGGCCAATCCTGGAAGGGTATTAAGGCCCATATAGGGTATAACCAGGAGGCCTATGATGTGGAATGTGTGGTGCTAGCGCGAGCACTGGAATCCACATCAAGAGGAAACATAATCCAGAACCGAATCACCAATTTCACCAACGTGCATGCCACAATCATATGGATAGCATCTGACGAACCGGAACCAGGTCAAAAGTATGCGCTAGAGGCAAGGAAGAACATTACGGTGCTTTGGAGGGAGATACTGAATATCGTCATCGAAATTTGGTGGTGCCCAGCACATGAAGGTGTGGAGGAAAATGAGAAGGTGGATGAGTGGGCTAAGCTTGCTGCAGAAGAGCCAGACACTCGAGGGGTAGAAGGGTTAGAGTGGTTTCACTATTGGGACCGACCAGAGGAGCGCTTGATGCTGCTCCCCAGATCCCTTGCCAACATCAAACTGGAGATCACCAAGAAGAAGTGGGTAGAGGCAAGGAAGTGGGCTGGATAACATACCTTCAAGAGGAAGTACAAGATGCCAGAAAGCCGGAGGCCAGACAGCATGGTTGCTGGAAGCACTAAGAGGCTTGCCCCACAGTTCTACCAGCTGAAGATGGGCCACTGCTGGACAGGCCAGTACCTGCAGTGGATGAAAGCTTGCCGGACAGCACAGTGCTGGTGGTGCCGGTGTCCCACTCAGACAAGGGATCACCTCCTCAAGGGGTGTACAAGGTGGAAAGGGCAGCAGAAGACCCTTTGGAAGGAGGTGTAGAAGGAGACAGGAAGGGAGAAGTGGTGGTGGAAGGCTCATGAGCTATTCACCAACCGGAGGTGTGGTCAGACTGTGCTAGATTTCCTTTCCTCAATGGATGTTGGGAAGGTAGTGCCAACTGCAGAAGTTGAAGACAACGTGGAGAGCGGCATGTCGGAGGGGGAGCTCAGGGAGATGGGGGAGCGGGAAGAGGTGAGGGAAGCTGAGGTAGAAGAGCTTGGTGCTGAGGACGACAGGGATGCCAGGGAGGAACACTGGCTGTTCCTTCCCACCCTGCCGTTCACGGCATTGGCAGAAGAGGAGTAGGGGACGGATGGGCGTTTCTTTTCCTTTGTTCTTTTTCCTTTGTGATTTCCTTGGTGCGTCTGGATTCTTTTGCGGGACAGGTCTGGGTGGAGGGCAGGGGGATGCTTGCACTGTGCCGCCATGCTTTTTTTTTTTTGTTTATTCATTACTCGTATGCGACCTAGGTAGATCATGACGAGGGATATGTACAGTCCGGGTCCCCGCTGCAGTCCGCGTGTAGCGGCACGCTGCAAGCTCCCTTTTGCCCTCCGCCCAGGCCTGTCCCGCAAATTACATAGGAAACTGTGCCGCCATGCGCGGTATGCAGCGTGGAAATGGACTGTACATACTTCTCGTCATGATCTACATAGGTCGCACATGAGTAATGAAGAAACAAAAAAAAAATCATCGATCACACCACGCATGCAAACAACCGAAACTCTGATCGCGAACCCCCCATCAGCGATGTAAGACCGGACCGATGCCCCGTTACCTACCGCTGTCGCAGTAGCGGATCCCTTTTGCTGACTATCCAGAAGAATGTCGGATGCGTGCGCTCGTTGCAACAAGACAGAAGCCAAGGGAGCCGGCGTGCTCAAGCTGAGCGCTGGGTGCAAGTTGGCTACCTGCTGCTCTCACGAGCTCCAGGAGTCGCACTGGGAGCTGCGCAAGAAGGTTTTCTCCACCAACGAGCCCCTCCGTCCCCGCTTCAGGCCTGACTATGCGCGCGCAGCATTGTGCCCGCGGCAGCGGTGGCGACTTCACTTCTGCTAGCGGGCAGTCCTGTCTTACCGGCGGACACTCAATCAGCATTCTCGGTGGGTCTGCGATCTACGCGATATCCGGCAGCCGCTTCGACTGCGCGGGCCACGTGGATTCACACCATTGACAGCTACCGTCTGCTCGCCGATGACGAATACGAGCAGCGAAGCAAAGGCATCTACGCCCGCGAGGACCCGATCCCGGGGTTCCGCGACTTCCTAACAAGCCTGAGGCAAAGCTGTTGCCGGGTGGAACCGCGCGAATCTTGCCCAGTGCGAGTGGCCTGCCACGGACTGCCATGGCGACAGCTATCTCGGTCACGGGATCGAGGACGGTGACATCGAGAAGATGTACGTTGACAGGCTCATGCCCTTGAAGATTCGTATTCTCGCGAAGATCTACTGCAGATGAACCAGCAGGTAAGGGGTGGGGTGTGAATAGCGCGCGGGCGAATGCACCAGAGCTTGCTGGAATAGATGTATATAACGCCGTTTGTGAAAGCTGTTCGTTCTTTTCTTGTCGCCGTAGAGTGGCTCTTGTGTCCGTCCCTCATCGCCGATGTGAGTACATCGTTCGCGCAGAAATTCATGCCGCGTCGTCATTCTGTGTCGTAATGTTGGCCGTCCGGAGATGATTGTCCCGGCGCATCGAGCACTGTCCCGGAACGCGGACTGCCGTTGAGATCCATCCTCTGGATTCTGACCTATGTACTGTGTCGGTAGTCCGTAATGCCTTCATCTTCATCCATACGTGCTGACGGGTTGTGACCCTGGCTCCGACGCTGCTATATTGGCCATCGATATTCGCCTCGGATCAGGTTACCTAAACCACCCTAGCGTCATATCATCCTACTTTCGAGGCTCAACACTGATCCTGAGCGTCGATCAAACGTCATGGACGACCCAAGGAAGTGGATATTACATATGTAGATACATGCGTCTGCAAACGTGGGGCTGCCGGATTACTCAACGGCGATCCAGGTTGCGCTGCCGATCCACTAGCGCGCTAGCCGACGCTCTTCTATTCGTGGACCTCTTGCGTGTTGTCCGCCGTACAACTCGACCTCCGAGATCACAGCCTTCCAGTCTGACCTGGCCTCATCGGCGATCTGCACCATCGTCGTTCCGTCCTCGGTATTGACAGTCACCGGCTGCGACGACGCCACTTCCTTCAGATTCATCTCGGCGACATGCTCGCTCATGACCCTGAAGCGCTTTTTCGACGATTTCTCCAAGACGTAGCGGCCGAAGGTGCCACTCAAGTTCACCCCTCCACTCTGGTGCTGCCACTATTGGAAATACGTCTCCCTACCTCTCTTATCGTGTCCTGCACTATTGCGTTTTGCGCGGATGTTGGTCAAATTTGGGGGAGCACCTGATATGGCGTGGCGCCATGTTGCTCCAGGGTAAAAGAGATGTTCGATCAAAAGCGAATTGAGAGTCACTCGACTCTTTCGCATCTGCTTTCGATCATCTTACACGCTGGATAATTGAGTGTAACACCATGCACCGGTGCTTCCTTTCTCTCAGAACTGATCCAATGTCATCTTTCAACAGACTCCCATAGGGGTCATTGCGACATAATCTGGGGTTTCCGGCCATTGGGCGGCGTTGAAATTGAGCGGAAGGTTCTGGCGCCAGATCCTGCCAAGGTGCTATCCGCCGTGTGCCATATCATGAAACAATCTTCCAGCAGCGTACTTCCCGTAGCGGAAGAGTCAACAGGAAATCCTGTCGGCGGAGGTGAGGATCCCCGGAATGAGGCATCGAAATGGGAACTGCGGGAGAGGGAAGAGAAGACGAAGGGTGGAGAAGCCAGCGGAGAGAATGGTGGAGAAGGGGGAACATCTGGGGGTTGTGCATTCGGCCGGACAGGAGTGAGGTTACATAGGAGGAAAGAGGCATGGGCGGTGTATATGAAACAAGAGGCAAGCGGAGGCCAGGGGAGCCACAACTAGCCTCCTGCGGACTATCGAGGTCGGGAACGGGATTGAGAGGAACTATCGCCATGATTTTAGATGGTCGTATGAAACGAAAAAAAAAGCAGCGTACATAGACTAGCTTTAAATTTAAATTTTCATTACTCACATGCGACCTTAGTAGATCATGGTGGCCGAAGGCCTGGGCGCGTAGGCAGGGGCCCTATCCATCCAGCTGCCCTATCGCGTTATACTTGATCATCGCGACACTGATCCTAAGACGCTCGCTAGTACATGAAATTAAAGGGCGTTGTAGTGAGCGCACGCACTGAGGCCTGTTGACACCTTAGGAGGGGAGGGGGGCAAAAGACGAGCTAACATCTGTCAGTCCAGGACTAACCCACACAGGTATTCGGGAGAAGGGTCGCCGACTTCCATCACATCCTCTTGTCGCCGCCTTCCGGCGGCCTTTCCCTTCGCTCTCGAGGGATCCGGCACGATGACAGCCTTCCCACGGAAAATCCCCTAACCCCAGGAGCAAGTTTATCGTCGTTGAGCAGAGTCGACTAGCGTTGAGATTGTGACACGAGGGTACATACCAGCCGCCATCCAGCGTCGCGGTTGGTCAAGGAAGCGATTTTGGCAGGGAGCACAGCGCGGATTGCACATAACTAACCCGACATGTCTCACTCGCTGGTTTCTCGTTGGCTGGTTGTGCACACCAGTGAAATTTGTTGGCAGATGAATGAGCCGCACCCCCGCACTACCCCCTCACACATACGTTGTCGCAATCACTGCCATCTTACTCCGCTACCGCCGAAGTTACCACCAGAGATATCATACGGTCCCACGATCGTCAACTTCCGCCGCGAAACCGAACATATCTACCAGTCTTACAATCGAAGAACCTGATCGGTGAAGTCTCTTACAGTAGTCCGTCAGCTCATACGCCGCCAAAACCGATCCGATAGAGTTACAAGTGGACCGTCTCCTTGTCCTCGGCCGCAAATCATCAAAACCCTAGACGATGCCCTCCAGATTCGGCATCAGACAAAAATTGCGGGCTCTCGCCGGAAAGCTAGCCAGATGGCTGAGCCCACGGTTGCGGTGGGAGCGGTCGAATTTGTTGTTAGCATCCCAAGCGCTCGGCCCAGCTGGCGGTGCAGCATCAACACCGGCCATCAGTTTGCTAGACCCTCCGCTAACATCTGCCAGCGCCAACGCAAGGCCGAATGGCGTGTCGCATAATAATTCCGTTCTTACAACCGAACCCACTCCGACGCCTGCTGCTGCTAGCGCAGCCCCCGACGGTGCACGCCTTGCGACGGCTTCGACAGCTGGAGCATCGTCGGTTGCAGAACCACAGTCGAACGAACATCTATCCTTGTGGGAACAGGCTTTAGCCAGTCGCGAACTGTTGACGAAGCAGCGTAAAATCCTGTCGGAAAATTCCGTTGGAAAAGATGTGAGTCAGATCGCCTCCGAGATTGGTGATATCACCGCCAGCATCAAGGAAGAGAGGGATGGAAAAGAGTGGAAGGTTCCTTTCGGCGAGGATGTGGTCAACATGAAGGATATAGTCATGAAAACGCTCCGGTGGGTGCACAGGTTCCGCGAGATTGGCGACATCATCGCCGAATACGACCCCCAACACGCCGCGCTTCCCTGGGCAGCCTTCCGATTTCTCCTGAAGGTGAATATAAGCTCCCTACCCTACGAAGAGACTCTCGGCCTAACGACAAACTTCAAAGGTTTGCTTGGACAAGGCAGACGCACTGGACTCCATCTTAATCGGACTCGAGAAAACCATCTGTATCGTTGCTCGGTGCGCTATCTACGAGCTGCTCTACCTCAACCGTACGCGAACCGCGGCTGCGAGTAACTTGGAGAAGTCAATCGTCAAGCTCTACAGCGAGATCCTCAAGTTCGTGGCGAAAGCGATCGTCAAGTTGAAAGGTTTACTGCCTGGAAACCTTTTGATGGTGGTGCTGACAGTTCCATTTCCCAGAGGGCCATTTCACAGCAGCTCTCTCGACGGAGGCGACGACCGACTACTTCAACAAAGTCCGGGAATTGGAGGAGACAGTGGAAAAGGATGCTTCGGCCGCAGGAGCTAATTGTACTATCATGTTACATCGCCGTGAGGTCCGCTACTGACGCTCAGCAGATGAAGCGAAAGAGTTAGCCGATCTTCGGCGTCTTCTGCAAGACCTCAGCACAACATGGTCAAGAATCGGGCCCCAAGTAGACGAAATGCAACAACTGTTAGATGGTGCGAATGCCCGAAGATTCCATCAGTATATATTAAATAGCTCACACAGTACTAGAATTCAAGAGGTCCAAGATCTTGAAGTGGATATCCACCATTCCGTACACCGAACACCACACCAGGATCAGCGCAGCACGGCTTGCAGGTACCGGAGAGTGGCTATTCCAAAAGGGGGAGTACAAGGAGTGGCTATCATCCAGCGCTTCGAAGCTGCTGTTGTTGCGAGGCATTCGTAAGTTCCGGCTTCCGCCAGTCACCTAGATCCATCGGCTTGCATCTAATGGTATCACTAGCCGGTGCCGGGAAGACTTTCATTGCATCGGTAGCCATCGATTCTTTCGCATCGGATTCCCAGCTGGGCAAGTTGGCATACTTCTACTGCAACCGCGCCGAAGAGGACCGGCAGGATCCCGAGAGGATCCTGAGCGCCCTTATTCACCAGCTTGCCCAGGTCGAGACCTCTAAATTGTCGCTACTGAAGCCGGTCGTTGCTACCTATGAGTTAAGGAGGGCTCAAGGCCAGGAGAGGTCAAGACTCAGCCTCGCGGAAAGCCAGGCACTTCTCGTTCAGTTGGCCGATGTGTACGAGCAGACAACTATCTGTGTCGACGCGCTGGACGAAGTCGAGCCTTCGACCCGGAAATCTCTGCTGCAGGCGCTGAAGTTCGTCATGGAGAAATCTAAGAATTTAGTCAAGATCTTCGCGACGACTCGAATGGATGTTGACATTGATCAACAATTCGAGATGTTTCCCAGGATTGAGCTGCAGCCAGACGACAATATAAGTGATATTGAGCGCTTCATCGAGGAGCGCATCCAGACTAGCATTATGGATCGGAAGCTGCTCGACGGCGCCGTTAGCGGCGAGCTTCAGGCGGAAATATGCAAAGTATTAGGCGAGCGGTCACGCGGAATGTGAGTTCAACTTCCGTGTTAGAAATAGTCTGGGCACTTCTAACAACTCTTCGCTAGGTTCCAACTTGCAGCGCTTCAAATTACATATCTCTGCGGCATGACCACCGAGCGTGATATACGACAAGGTTTGCGGGACCTTCCTGACTCCCTACGGAACGCCTACGAACAGATATACGACAGCATTCGCAGCCAACCCAGAGGGACACCGCGACTTGCACTCAATGCCTTCCGCTGGATCAAATTTTCCTGCGAGCCAGTACGATCGGAGACACTCCTTGATGCTGTCAGCGTTTACGTCAGCCCTACCGGCGAATTTACGCACGAACCAGTACAGCCGAACGTACTTCTGAAAGCCTGCCAAAACTTAATCATTCTGGACAAAAGTCTGAACGTATTTCGCTTTGCACACCTCTCAGTGGACGAATTTTTCGAGGACAAACTTCATACGGACGATTCGCACACCGAAATTGCACAAGCATGTCTCTCACTAATCTGCACACCAAAGGCGTGGGGAGGCTACGATGCCAACCTCACCACATACGAAGGGCAGTATGAGGATCGCCACCTTTTGTTATACTCGGCGGCGTTCTGGCCATGGCACTTCGCGCGTGGCAAGGATTGTGACATGTTGAATATCATTTGGGATACGTTCGTGTCAGGGACCAGCCATCAACGGTGGCGGGAATATTGCGATACACACGTAAAAGCTCAAGGATGGCAGAGCAGTGTGCTCTGGAAGCGGGTTGAGGCTCTGACAGGACTAGAATCTTCGATCTTGTCGTGTGTATGCGCATTTGACATCAGCCGGAAATTTGCGGAAATATTCGAGTTATCACCTCCGCGGTTGATTGACATGAACGCGTTTCTTCTCACGGCGAGCAACATCGGTGATCTCACGATTTCGAGTCTCTTGATCGGCAAGGGTGCTGATGTTACCGCTACCGACAAAGAGGGATGGACACCACTCCACAGGGCCTCAGCTAGAGGACATGATGGCATGGTCCGACAGCTGCTGGACAAGGGCTCTGATGTCACCGTTACCGACATCAACGGATGGACACCGCTCCACAGGGCATCGAAGGACGATCATGAGGCGGTAGTACAACTACTGATTAACCAGGGTGCAGAGGTTGCCGTTGCCAATAAAGACGGGTTGACACCACTCCACTGGGCGGCGGGGAGGGGACGGGAGGAGATGATGCGACTGCTGATCGACAACGGCGCTGATGTCACCGCTGCCACCAAAGACGGGCGGACAGCACTCCATGAGGCGTCGGCGAGGGGACATGAGAAGGTGGCACTACTTCTGATCGACAACGGCGCTGATGTTGCCGCTGCCACCAAAGAGGGGTGGACACCACTCCATGAGGCATCGAAGATGGGACATGAGGCGGTGGTGCGACTGCTTATCGGCAAGGGCGCTGACGTTACCGCTGCCGACAAAGACGGCAGGACACCACTCCATAGGGCGTCGGAGAGGGGACATGAGAAGCTGGTGCGACTGCTGATCGACAAAGGCTCCGATATTACCGCTGCTAATAAATATGGGTGGACACCGCTCCAATGGGCGTCGGAGAGGGGACATGAGAAGGTGGTGCGACTGCTGATCGACGAGGGCGCCGATGTTACCGCTGCCAACAAAGACGGATGGACACCAGTCCAATGGGCGTCGGAGAGTGGACATGCGGAGGTGGTACGACTGCTGATCGACGAGGGCGCTGATGTTACTGCTGCCGACGAAAAGGGGCGGACACCACTCCATTGGGCGTCGGGGAGGGGACATGGGGCGGTGGTACGACTGCTGATCGACGAGGGCGCCGCTGTTACCGCTGCGGACAAAGACGGGTGGACACCCGTCCACTGGGCGGTCGAGAGGGGACAAGAGGAGGTGGCGCGACTGCTGATCGACAAGGGCGCTGATGTTACCGCTGCCACCAACGACGGGTGGACACCACTCCATGAGGCGTCGAAGATGGGACTCGAGGCTGTGGCGCGACTGCTGATCGAAAAGAGCGCTGATGTTAGCGTTGCCGACAAAGACGGCAGGACACCACTCCACTGGGCGTCGGGGAGGGGACGTGAAGAGGTGGTACGACTGCTGATCGACAAGGGCGTTGATATTACCGCTGCTGACAAAGACGGGTGGACACCGCTCCACTGTGCGTCGATGAGAGGAAATGAGGCGGTGGCGCGACTGCTGATTGAGAAGAGCGCTGCCGTTAGCGCCGCCACCAAAGACGGGTGGACGTCACTCCATGAGGCGTCGAAGATGGGACGTGAGGCAGTGGTGCGACTGCTGATCGACAACGGCGCTGATGTTACCGCTGCCACCAAAGACGGGTGGACACCTCTCCACTGGGCGTCGGAGAGGGGATATGAGAAGGTGGTGCGACTGCTGATCGACAACGGCGCTGATGTTTCCGCTGCCGACAAAGATTGGTGGACACCACTCCACAGGGCATCGAAGATGGGACATGAGGCGGTGGTGCGACTGCTGATCGACAAGGGCGCTGACGTTGCCGCTGCCGACAAAGATGGCAGGACACCACTTCATAGGGCGTCGGAGAGAGGACATGAGGCGGTGGCGCGACTGCTGATCGACAACGGTGCTGATGTTACCGCTGCCACCAAAGACGGGTGGACTCCACTCCACTGGGCGTTGGAGAGGGGACACGAGAAGGCGGTGCGACTGCTGATCAACAAGGGCGCTGATGTTACCGCTGCCACCAAAGACGGGTGGACACCACTCCAATGGGCGTCGATGAATGGACTTGAGGAGGTGGTGCCACTGCTGATTGGCAATGGCGCTGATGTTGCCGCTGCCGATAAAAACAGGCGGACGCCACTCCACTGGGCGTCAGTTAGAGGACATGAGGCGGTAGTACGACTGCTGATCGACAACGGTGCTGATGTTACAACTGCCGACAAAGACGGGGGGTCACCACTCCACAGGGCATCGGAGAGGGGGCATGAGGCGGTGGTGCGACTGCTCATCGACAACGGCGCAGATGTTACCGCTACCGACAAAGACGGGTGGACACCACTCCTCAGGGCGTCGAAGAGTGGATATGCGGCGGTGGCGCGACTGCTGATCGGCAAGGGCGCAGACGTAACCGCAGCTGCCAATGACGGAAAGACGCCGATGTTAAAAGGCCGAATTCAGGAGTCTCAATAGTCCAGCGGACCGCCGCGTCCCACTATGCGGATGGTGTCGGTATCGAACTCAGACTCGGGACCACCTCTTTCAGGAGTGCCCGAAGTGGAAGCTGCAGCAGAAGATTCTGTGGGCGGAGGTCGGGAAGGAGACGGGCAGGTGGAAGGACTGGTGGAAGGACCGGGACCTCCTGGCCGATGGGAGGTGCAGCCAGGCGCGGCTGGACTTCCTCTCGTCTACGGATGTGGGAAGGCGGGTACCGGCCGAGGAGGAGTACGCCGTGAGCGTGGTGTCTGAGCTGGAGGATCGGGAGTGGCTGGAGGAGCAGGGAGCGGGGGCCGAGGAGCTGATTGGGGAGGAACCACCACCGTTCCTTCCCACGCCGGACTTAATGGCGGCCGCAGGAGAGGGGCAGATCCCTTTTTTCATTTTTCGGCTTCTTTTGTCGTCTCTTTTGTAATTCCCTTGGTGCGTATCATATCTTGGGACAGGCCTGGGCGGAGGGCAAAATGGTGCTAGCAGCGTGCCGCCACTGTGGGACAGCGGATAGGAAAAGGACTGTACATAATTTCGCCATGATCTAGATAGATCGCTTGCGAGTAATGATTGAACAAAAAAAGAGCCGCGTCCCACTGGCTTTTGGGGCCCTGCAGTCCTGGCAGTTGGCAGTGCTTTCTGCTGCCTCGGTCTGTCCGGGTAGGTCGCGGGTGCGCTAACCCTGTCCAGCTGGAGTCTATAAGCTAGTAAAAGTGTCAAAAGAAATTTCTCAAGTACTGGTGTAGATATCATTTCTTTGTTGTTTCCTTAGCGCTCTATATCTTTAGGATAAGCCAGAGCGGTGGGCAGTGGGTGCCACGACGGGCCCCTTGCGGACAGGGACAAGAGGAATAGAGTATGTACTTCGCCGTAACTAGTTTCACACGATAATGATGTACCTAAAAACTACTCTTGCCCCGTTGTCTCGCCGTGTAAGCGCTTCTCGCCCCATCCCCACTGAGCCCGTCACCGTGAATTTCACTCCGGCCAATTTTCCACCGTTTGGAACATCGCACTGTTGTTGTAGTTGCGGCCGCCTGGAGCACCTCTGCTTCTCCTGAGCCCATGGATGAAGATGACTATTCCGATTTCAGATCCGAGGAGTCCGTCGCCTCGCAAACCGCTGTCGCCGCCCTCAGCCCGCTGCGACAAGTGTAAGACAATTTTTCGCGGCTAGATTGGGGTCGTCGCCGCGGCTGTCGAGCAGTCAGAAGAAGCCGTCAAACACCTCGTATTGGGTGCTCGAGATGCGCAAACCAAGATGAAGGGCGTCAGGATACGATGCGTGAGCAAATCAACAAGCTTACAGGGGAGAACTGACTAGCCAGGCAAAGTAGCGGAGGGGTACCACTTCCTCGCCAACTCTCATGCATTCTATTCCGGCAGACGTGGAGATCGACCCCGTGCAACTCGCGCCATCGACCACGCACCTCACCATGCTGAAACATGTTGGAAATTCTTCTCGCGCGTCGTCTAGATTTGGCGGTTGTGCCTTAGAGTTTGTTGAGGACTGAGTTTGTTGAGGACACGATTGCAAGCGGGGAAGTGTGAGCGGAGGATCTTTGTTCGGCGGGTTCTTTCTCTTCTTCTCTTCTTTCTTCTATACGATCGAATACCACAACGAAGTTGTGAACCACTCGAAATACCAGAATCCATACGCCTCGTGTTTTCACATCTCATACAGCATTCAGACTCATCGAACTCCTATCGCTCATTTCTATCCTCATCGCTAATCGGTATTCTTTCAACAAAACAGATGGGGGATGGAAGAAGGTTGATAGGAAGCAATAAGGGAAAGGGGGGGGAAAGAAAGGGTTCAAGAGGCGGACCGGGAGGAGGGGGGCGACATACCCTGGGCTGATAGATCTCGGGGTGGGGGTCTCTATGTGACCGCCTTCATCGATGACAGGAGGAAAGACAGGCCGCAAAACCCGTGAAAACCCACAAATACTAGGAAAAAGCTGTGTGGAAGCATTAATGTGAGGAGAGGGTTGTGCAAAACGCCCACATCAGTCTTTACTATACTGCGAATTTTCTTGTCGAGGCCCAGGCGATGGACTGCGGAAGTGGTTAGCCACAACGTGGCAGTGGATCGACGCTTCGACACAACCATAGTGAACGGAATTTGGGGTTTAATGTCGCTACAGTCTAGACAGCCTGTATGCGACCAACGAACGGATAAAAAGAAAAAAAGTTACTTGGGTTAGAACAGTGAACGGGAACCAGAACATCTATATCGCCGTGGTATAGTCAGGCGGCATGCGGCCAGTCGCCAAACTGAAAGGAAGGGAGCTACAACACCGGGAGACGGGAGGGAAACTCCGTTGATGCCTGTTACTCGAGAACGCTTCAGTACCTGCCCGTGGGTCTGTTGCGGTGCACTTGCGGGCACTCGTTTTTGTGGAGAAAAGTGGAGTGACTGGAGCAGTGTCGGCGCCGCTAGCGTCCGTCCTTCACCTGTCCTCCCTTTTTCTTCTTCAGTCGTTTAGTTCTTTTCCTTCTTTCTTTTCATAGTCTTCGTCGTCGATAATTGGATATACAATACAACAACTCTTTCCCCACTTTCCTCCAGTCCCTTTTTTCTCCTCTTTTCTCAGCTTTCTTCGGTGAGTGCTCATCTCGTCCTGCTCCAGTGCGTACTGGAGAGGAGAGCGACCTTGACCCTTTCTTCCTCCAGCCTTCCCCTTCTCCTTTTTCCTTTCTCCTGATCTCTCCGGTCTGGGAACAACCCCATCTCTGCCCCCGCAAAAGGTCTTGCGATACCGTGTCGTCGCTGCCAGCGGTTGTTGCATGGTGTCGGACTTAATGGTTCATCGGTGACTGTGTCAGGACAAGCTCCGCCACTACACACAAGAGATGCATGCGTCAAGCCTGACAACTATGGAATCAATCGTCAGCGATAGCAACATTTTAGGGCGTGGATCTCGCCCCCAGAGATGTCCAAGACCCCCGGCCCACCCAAACCTAGGCTGTTCAGATATAGTCACCCAAGTTTACGTGAAAGGGACGTCTCGATCCGCAAGGTCGCAACCCATCGGTGAAAGCCAGCGAGCAAACATGAGATCGCATTCGCTTTTGCGTATTTCTCCATGTCAGCAGGAGTCATGTGTAGTTAAATGTGATGGTTGTCTATTCTAAGTCACTACTCCAGATACCTTTGGCACGGGGCAAAGGGGAGCTTGCAACGAGCCGCCATGCGTGGACTGCGGGCAGGAAACGGACTGTACCAACGCCGAGCTAAGTAGCTGCCATGATCCAGCTAGATAGGTCGCATGCGAATAATGACTGAACCAAAAAATACGGCACGTGCTCTGACTAAGCATACAACACGACAACACTCCAAGCGAGATCCCGCTTCGATTAGACTCCTCTACAGGCCATCTAGTACGCAGCGGGAAGGCCCGCCGCCGGCAGAGCCAAACGAAAACTCCGCAAGACGGCTCTGCCAGCTGATGTCCGAGCATGCAATCATGGACAACTCATCGGACAAATAGGTCACCGTAACTAAATCGATTCTTCTCTCGCACCTCATGACAAAATTCAAGACACACGAACTCTTCGATGAGGGTTGGATCAATCTCAATGCTGCATTGCAACGGGCCCCTCAAGCTGCAAAGAGCGCGACTGTCGAGGAATTTCTCTGGATGGTTCCCTCGCCCGGGAAGGGGTAATGGGATGCTACGGATAACCCTTTGATTACCTTAAATATCCACGGCTGCCACTCCGATCACCAATCCTTTCATGGTTCCGATTTCACGGCACAACAATACCCGCTACATTGTAACCATCTCAGCAGACCGGCTGTGGCATTTTTACTGAAGTGGCTCGTGGACGAAACGGGCCGGGGCATTCGCCGGACAAACAATCCCTTGTACCCAGGGCCGGCGACCACGGTACGAGAGTTCGCAATTCAGAGTGGTTGTAGGTAAACAAATAGTAGAGGTTTGAGGGGCAAGCCGGGCAGGGTCCTTCTCCAAGGCGCTGAGCGATAGGAGACAGCGAGGAAGAAGAGGAAGAAGGACTTGAAGGGAGTGAGAGAAAAGCGGCGATGGTTCAGTTGATGCTCACGTTGGGCGAGAGCAGCGAGCGATCTTTTGGGAACCGTAATCGTTGTATTCAGGTCTGAAGGAAAGAACGAGAGAAAGCAAACATTGTACAGATTCCCACAGGCGTCACGCCTACCCCTATTGGGTAGCGTACCCCGCTCGCTCCTGTTGCCCCTCCGCTCGACACAAAGAAAGAGTAACACTGATCACCAAGCAAGAGAAGCCTTTTTCAACACACCCCCTCTTCTCGTGCTTCGTGCAAAAAAAAATCCAAATCCAAATACAACTCCTCACGATCATCGTTGACCTCATTAAAACCTCTGGAGCAAAAACCCTTTGGGAAAAACAACTGCCAGTAGGGAAAAGAGTATCAACTCACGCTTCCTTCCCGGCACCCCCTTTTTCTCCCCTGAGTCTCACTCCCTTTTCCTTCGCAGAGTCGCTGCCGTTCTTCGCCACTCGCACGTTGTCTGATAGATGGGTGTGGTTGGTCAAATCTTGCGTAACGAGGGATGCTTCGGTGTTGAGGATAGTGGGGTGTACGGACTCGTTTGCGGATAGATTGATGAGTTGGAGTAGTTGCATGTATCGAGGAGCGGCAAGCGGTTTCGTGAGCAGATTGGCTGGATTTGCTGCAGACGTAACGTATTGAAACTTTACCGATCCTTTCGTCTGTTCGTTGTGCACATGGTGGTACTTAACATCGATGTGCTTTGACTTCTGCTTCACAACTCCAGAGATGATTAGCTTAATGGCTCCTTGATTATCACATCCAATGGGTACTGGTCCCTTTGAGATATTGATCGACATCGTGGTTGCAACTTCTTCTAAGATGCACCGGATCCAGAGACTCTCCCGGGTGGAATGAGAACTGGCAATATACTCGGCTTCAAGCATGGATAGTGCTACTATACTCTGAGATTTGGCTTGCCAGTGTACCAGTCCAGAGGTGACGAGTTTCTGGTTGCAGTTGGTGTATCCAAGCCCGAAAATGCAGCTGCCAACAGATTTCCGAGTCTTCAGGTTTCCGGCCCAGTCAGAATCTGTATATCCCACTGCTGATAGTTCGGAGTGGGGTAGACGTCAATAGTGGATGCAGAGATTGGATGTGGCTTTGAGATAGCGAAGTACTCGTTTCGCTGCGGTCAGATGCATCTCAAGGGGTTGAACGTTGTAGCGACTGAGAGCAGTGACACTGAAGGCGATGTCTGGTCGGCTTCCAAGTGCGGTATACATCAAGGATCCAACTATCGAGAGATATTCTTTTCGATCAATGGATTTGTCCTCGCAGTGGGGGTTGTTCAGGTCAACTTCAGGATCGAGTTGCGTTTTTGCTGACTTTGCGTAGAGCAATCCGAATCTTCTGAGAATTGTATCGATGTAGGCCTGTTGGCTGATGCAGAAACCATCCTCCTTTTTCTCGATCTCGATACCTAGGAATCTCCTTGCTGGTCCTAGATCACTCATCTTGTAATTTGTGTGGAGGAGCTACTTGATTCGTTGTCCTTCGGTTCCGTTGTATGCGATGAGAATATCGTCGACATAGAGTAGTAGTAGGACTCCTGGCTGGAGGTAGAGGTTCGGGTCTTCCACTGATTGCTTGAATCCTATAGTGTGTAAGAAGCCGTCAATATCTTCATACCAAAGCCGAGGAGCTTGTTTTAATCCGTAAAGAGCTTTGTGAAGGACAAGCGACTCAGCCTTTATTGTAGTGCTCTGAAGCCACTCGATTCCAGATGGTAGAGACATGCAGATGTTGTCTCGGTCGATCTTCGGATTTAGAAAGGCAGTTACCACATCCATATGGTCAACGTTCCAACCATGCTGTGCTGCCAGTGCAAGTGACAGTCGGAAGGTTACCAGTTTTGAGACAGGAGTGTCAGTTTCATCGTAGTCAATACCAGCCTTCTGCTCGTAACCCTTAATTACCAGACGTGCCTTATATCGAGTGGTTCCGTCAGGATTGATTTTCTTTTGATAGATCTATTTGCAACCGATCGGCTCTTCCATTAACCCGTTGCTGCGGACTCATTGCTGCGGACTCAGCGATTCAGACTCAGCATCGCGGTCACAGCGGAAGGAATGGTTTATCTGGTTTTCTTCGACAATATCGAAAGTTCGATTTTCAATCAGCGCCTGCCATTCCTGCTGCATCGCTTCTTTCCACTTCTCAGCCTGTGGGCTCTTCAGAGCAGCCTGATAGGTGGCAGGTTCATATTCATCTTTGGGAATCTTTGTTGATTCGACTTCAGCGGTTTTGAATTTGAAAAGCACAGAGGCTGAGCTTTCTGTAATTCCAAGTATCAAGAAAGCGGCTGCAAGGTTTTCTGAAGATCTCAGATCACCCCCTTCTTCGGAGGCCTTGCTTATGATCGCTCTGTTCGTCGCAAGTCGTGACTTACTGCGTGTTCGAGCAGAGACATATTCAGAGTCTAATGCATTGTTAGCGACTTGCAGTCCGTTGCTGTCAATCTTTTTTTTTTTTTGGTGACCTTTTCAGCTGCTACAGCTTCCGGCATTTTATCCTTTTCAGGATCGACCTAGACTTGTCAACACTGAGATCAGTGGGCTTTGTCAGGATTTTTCTGAGTACTGATTTGTCAACACCGAAGATAGGTGGGCTTCTCCCATACTCCTTCGCCCACCACAGATATCTGCTGAATTTCGGTGCTTGCTCACCCTCTACAGATATCTTGCTGCTTCGGCGGACCATAGGTTACCTCCTATCAGCTACTAATGGCTGTGTCAACAGGAGCCTCTTCCATTTATTAAATGACGGGCATTGATATCTCACCGCCGGCCACCAGCTGTGACAATGGGAGATTTCTTTCGGGAGCGAAAGCGAGAAAGTCCACAAGATTTTTGGGGTATTTGACTTACTGTCAGTGTCTTGCACTATACCCAATGAATCCGTTCTCACGGCGGTCATTTCATTCACCTCTTGTGGCTCGTCCACCTGTTCTGGCTCTTTGCTCTGATCCGAAAACTCAACGGTTTCCACCCGTTCTCCACTGGAACTTGTAAACGCGTCTTCTTGTTCGTCAAACACCATGCTTGAGCATTCTACTGCTCTTCCAGACTTTCCCGAGTTAAAGTCCCAAATTCTCCAAATCTTTATTGTGTTGTGGATATATCCCAACATCATTGACGGATTGGATCGACTTCCAAACTTCTTTTCATTTCTCTGGGCTGGTGGTATATGTTTGAAGGCACGGCATCCAAAGCATCGGAAATGTTCGATCGGCGGGACGGTTCTAAATAGCACTTCAAAGGGGGAGTGATTGCCAGATAGGCTGATGGTTGGAGATCGCCGGTGGAGATAACATGCTGTGGGGATCACTTCAGACCAGAACTTGGTCGGCACATTTGCTTCCCACATCATGCTTCTTGCTTTGGTGTTAAGTGTTCGAATCATTCTTTCTGCAACTCTATTCTTGTGTTGCGTATATGGTAGTGCTGGTTCATAGGCAATTCCCTTCTCTCCTAATAGTGCGAGGAATACTGAATTGTTGTATTCGCCTGAACCATTATCGCACCGAAATCGTTTGATACGAAATCTCCGTGCTTCGACTCAGGCCTGATAATTTTGGAATTTCGCTGATATATCTTCAGCCGATTTCATCACAAGGAAGTAGACCTCCGTGTATCTTGTACAATCGTCAATGTATACAATGTAGTATTGGCTTCCTCCGATACTTTCTTTTATAGGTCCACAGAGGTCTGAGTGGATGAGTTCGAATGGGATTGAAGTGCGAGATGTCGGGGTGTGCACGATACGTTGTTGTTGTTTTATTTGGATGCATGTTTGACATAGACTCACAGAATCCGGCAGTTTCCAGGGTGTTTTCAGTGTCGTTTCCAGTATGCATTTCACATCAATGTAGTTGAGATGTCCGAATCGTTGATGCCAGATATCTATCGAGTTGGAATGTCGTGTTTTGGGGTTGTAGGATCTTATTTCCGAGACATACGCAGATCCTTCGATTGTGAGTGTGTAGAGTCCGTGTTCTAGTCCGCCTTTTAGAACGCGCTTTCCATGGGAGTCGGTAATCGAGCACACTCCAGATTTGAAGGTTGCTGTGAGTCCAGATGTGTCGAGCTGGCTGATGGACAGTAGCGAGATTCAGAATTCTGGGAGGAAGAACGCTTCTATATCGACGTCTTTAAGCCTGACAATCCCCTTTTTGTTTGCTTGTACCGTGTTGTTGTCTCCGAGTTTAATTAACATCTTCGTCTCTATGAGCAAGGCTTTCCAAAAGTCTCTGATATTGTTACTGTAGTTGTGGGATGCAGCTGAGTTGATTACCCAGGTTCTGAGTCTTGATGTTGCCGATCGATGTGTTGTGACCATCACCTCTGAGCTGAGGGAGGTGGAACTCTTATGTCATTCCCCATTATCTGGTTCATTGGCAATTAGGTGACAACCGTTTATTGTGTCCAAATCGTTTCCACTTCTGTTCGATCTATTTCCTCGGTTGCTGCCACCAGCTCGGTTTCGTCAGTTGCTACTGAATCCACTTCCGCCAGATGCATTTCCTCCAGATCCACCAGGTCCATCACCGCTAGGTCTGCCAGATGATCCTTGGTTTCCAAGACGAGCGGCCTGGGCTTTCTTCTTAATTGGACAATCCTTTTGCATATGTCCTTTGTCTCCACAATAGTAACAGATGTGTCGATTGGTTTCTCGTTTCCGTTTATTGACGTCCTGATTCTTCAGTTTCCAACAGTTCTCCGTGTCATTGGAGGTTATCTTGCAGTTGGTACACCATTTGTTTCCATTCCGACGACCTTGTCCTCCTTTTCCGTTTTTTGATTGCTGACTGTAGAGTGCTTCCGATACAGCATCTGGTTTGGTCATCATTTCTTTGTTGCGTTCGCATTCTTTCAGGGAATCCATGACTTCCTGAATCGTGATACCGGTGCGGGATTGGAGAATTTCGATGGTAACTGAGAATATTGAGGGGAGGGTGGTGAAAATATGGGTTTTGAACGAGGCATTGGATATGGCTTCATCAGAACCGGCCAGTTGATTCTTGATTTCCATCAGCTGAGAGAAATAGCGCTGGATCGGTTTGCCAATGGTCGGTTTCAGATCTCAAAATTTTCGGAGAAGCATCATTCGTCCAAAAGTAGTACTCACTGCGTCCATTCGAGCGGCTAGGACAGTCCACATTTCTGCAGGATCATGAATGCCTTCCAGCTCGATTTGGACTTCCTCTGAGCAAGATCCACTGATGATGGCAGCCGCTTGTGCCCGATGTTCCAAGTAATTGGTGTGGACTGCCCGTTTGGCTATGGCAGCAGCGTTGAATCCAACAGGAGCATTTGGCTCAACTTCCTCGCCGGAGATGATGTTCCAAGCACGAATACCTTCGAGGATACGACAACAGTTCCTATTCCACTTCGCGTAGTTTGTTGACTTGAGGAGTTCAATTGATCCGAGTGCATGTTTGTAGGGTTTCTCTGACATTGTGATGAGGGGAACTGGTGATGTTTTCTTGATCGAGTTAGTACTGAATGGAGCAGTAGATTCCGACGAGGCAGGGAGACGTAGAAGAATGGGCCTCGACTTGCCGGCCCCCGCGTTTATAGCTGGCTCCCTTGCGAGCTACGTTTTGCGCGAGGATTGAGCGTTGGATGGAGCGGTTACGACTCCGGGCTCATAACCTAAACAAATAGTAGAGGTTTGAGGGGCAAGCCGGGCAGGGTCCTTCTCCAAGGCGCTGAGCGATAGGAGACAGCGAGGAAGAAGAGGAAGAAGGACTTGAAGGGAGTGAGAGAAAAGCGGCGATGGTTCAGTTGATGCTCACGTTGGGCGAGAGCAGCGAGCGATCTTTTGGGAACCGTAATCGTTGTATTCAGGTCTGAAGGAAAGAACGAGAGAAAGCAAACATTGTACAGAGTCCCACAGGCGTCACGCCTACCCCTATTGGGTAGCGTAGCCCGCTCGCTCCCGTCGCCCCTCCGCTCGACACAAAGAAAGAGTAACACTGATCACCAAGCAAGAGAAGCCTTTTTCAACAGTAGGACGCTATATTCTATCGTCCTGGATATTCCCCGTGTCCCCCTTCCGGATGCCGTTCCCGAGGCAGCTCGGGTAATCATCCCGCAACACACACACCAGGGGAGCGCCGAATTCATCGCGCTATCCAGGCGACATTGCGGACGTTATACAATGGGCTTCCACCATGGCAGCAGTGTATGATACCATTCCTCTGCAGTGGAGGATTAACAGCATTCCCGAATTTATCCGTTTCGTGGCGCGCTAGCTGATGCTGGCGATGAAGTGGATTTGTGCTAATACGGAGAACGGCACGGAGGATATGCGCGAGGCTGGACGCCGGCTAGAAGAGTGGCTCCGCCGAGCAGTAGCAGCCGAGAAGAAGATACCTGAGCCCCTCAACGCCTGCATTGTAGGCATCTAGATGGGAACGTGGAAGGATGCGGAGGTGCGTTGTGTGCCTCATTGGGTGTTCCAGTGGACGATTAGCCTGCAGGGGAGATGCCCGGCGACGAGATTGCAGTGTCCGTAGCCCGACACGTTTTGTTTTTGTTGGAGAGTCGAGTATGTACTGTAGCTTCTTACTTGTTTCTGCTGTTCCGTTTCTTACCGTTACTGCTCTTTGCGTGTTCTATAAGTGCGCACAATCAATCTACTGGCGAGCAAGGTAAAACGGCCCTTCTCCTCAACCATCGACGTTGTCTCGAATACGCCGAATCTTGTGATGTTTTCCAACCCAGAGTCCCGAGTACTTCGCCCCCTCTGAGCGCCTCAGCCTGGTCTTCGGCCCCTGCCATTATTTCAGCAAGCTCTGGTGCATTCGCCCGCACACTATCCACATCCCACCATCTACATGCTGGTTCACCTACAGCAGATCTTCTCCGCGAGGATACGAATCTTCAAGGGCACAAGCCTGTCAGCGTACTTCTTCTGGATGCCGTGGTCCCCGACCGCATGACCGAGATAGCTGTTGCCACAGCTGTCCGCGGCTAGCGACTCGCACTCAGCACGCTTCGCACAGCTCCACCAAGCCGGCAACAGCCCCTTTGCGTCAGCCTCACCGAGGAAGTCGCGGAACTCCGGGATCGGATCCTCGCCGGCGTAGCTGCCTTTGCTTCTTTGCTCGTATTCGTACTCGCAACTGGCGCACAGACGGTAGCTGCCGATGACACGGCGGCAGGTACCCGCGCAGCCCATGCAGTCGAAGAGGCCGCCGGATATCGCGTAGATCGCAGACTCGCCGAGAATGCTGTAGGAGAGTCCGCCTGGAAGAAAGGACTGCCCGCTAGCAGAAGGGAGGAGCCACTGATTCTGCGGGGACAATCCTACGCGCGCATACAGAGGCCTGTTGACACGGGGACGGAGGGGCTCGTTGGTGCAATAAACCTTGTGCAGCTTCCAGTCCGCCTCTGGGCACAGGCGAGAATAGTAGCTAGCCGGCTCGCACTCAGCACACAGCTGGAGCGCGCCAGTTCCCTCGGCTCCTGTCTTCTTGCAATGAGCGCACGTGTCCGGCATTCTTCTGGATGGTCAGTAAAAGAGATCCACTACTGCGACAGCGGTAGTTAATTGGGGCACCGGACCAGTATTACTTTGCTGATGGGGGCTTCGCGATCAGAGTATCCGTTGTTTGTGTGTTGCCGAGGGCCGGTGAGACGAGTGGTGGGGTGATAGGTGGACCAAGAGTAGGTGACTTCATACTTAGATGTACTCCTTCCATTTCAACTACCGGCTGACCCATCGCCGCCGCAGCCGCGGGCGAGCCTCAGTCTGTAGAGTATGCCCACCTGTAGTAGTTATTGTTGAGACCGCGGCCGCCGTCTATCTTGTGAGCACAGGTGCGTGACGCCCGCCACTCCAGGAGAAATCTCCGTGCCACTGGCTCGATTCCCCCTTGCTGGCTAACAACCACTCCCCCGCATTCGATTTGCCTCTGTGCTGGAGGAAAGTGTGGCGATATAATACATACCACCCGCGGTCAGCGCTCGCACCACGAACCGTTGCCTCGGTGCCACCACTCTACGACTGCCGTGTCCATTCTTTTCCGCACACTCCACCTCCCAGCACCCAGCGGTCATCACCGGGTCTGAGCCAGGTATTATTTGGGGTGGTTAGGAAAGTGGCAGGCTGATGTTGCAGTGGCCTGCGGAACAGAGCACTAGTTTCTCCGTCACGGGCAAGCTAGCAACCAGGTGGACAAAAAACCACCGCAGCGCCAAATTCAGCGGTGCATGTAAAAGATCTAGGCCCACAAGCACCTATTCAAGAACTGTCCACAGTGGAAGAGTCAACAGAGAACACCGTGGACGCGCGCTCGAGCTGAGATTGGTCGAGGAAAGGATCGGTGCAACATCCGGGGCCTGCTCGCTGATGTCTGCTGCAGCGAAACCACTCTGCAGTTCCTGCCCGCTGCGGAGGTGGAGAGACCCGTTCCAGGGGACGGGAAAGACGCCCTGAGTGAGGCAGCGGGAATTGGGAGGTGGGCACTGAGGCCTACGTACAGCTCTTCCCACCGCCTCGTCCCTGCTCTCGGCATGGAGTAGTGAGGATTAGGGGCGGCGGTTTCCTTTCCATCTTTCCTTGTACCTGGTGCGCCTTCAAATTCGAGGGGCAGGCATTTGCGGAAGGCAGGGAGCCGCAGCGGGCCAACCGAGGCTGGGGCTGGACACTAAGCGGGAAACGCGTCGCGTTACCGCCATATTTACATCTCTCCCTCTTGGATTGCTATCCAGCTTCCAACTGCTGATGATCGTGTCCAGCTGGCGGACCGGGTCTCCGGCGACACAGTGTTGGTGCTGTACTGGTAGGGTGCGACCAGGTGCCGCGGCGCCGCAGCGGCGGGTACGAGGCGAGACGTCGGCCTTGGAGGCGTGGGATAGGCTGCTCGTATGAGGAGGAGCAGGTGCAGGTAGCTTTGGTGGCAGTCAGGTGTCGTAGTGGAGGCAAATGGGAGATGTAGCGGATATAAACATATCGACAGGAGCACGGTCGGATCCACCGCCTCTTTGGAAGGGGAGAATCTCGAAGTGCCGAGGCAACGGACGTGTGAGTGGACACAGTCCTACTGGAGGAGCCGGAAACCCTCGATGCGGAACTGCTGCAGGAAGAGGAAGAAGAGGCGAAGGCGGAGGCAGAGAGGAGCCGACCCGGGCTTACGATATTCACGGACGGGTCACGGCTGGACAGTGGGGCCACAGGGTATGCGGCGGTGTGGAGGAATGGCCAAACCTGGGAGGGGGTCAAAGTGCATATGGGCTGCAACCAGGAGGCCTTTGATGCGGAGTGCGCGGCTCTCGCCCGCGCGCTGGAATCGGTGGCAGGAGGATACATCCCCGAACGGGTGACCATCTTCTCGGATGCGCAAGCGGCCATCAGGCGGATGGCATCGGACGAACCTGGCCCAGGGCAGCAATATGCGATCCAGGGTCGAAAGCACATCGCCGCCCTGCGGAGGATCAGGCCTAGCATCTCGATCGAAATTCGGTGGTGCCCAGCCCACAAGGGGATAGCCGGCAACGAGCAGGCAGACGAGTGGGCGAAGATGGCGGCAGAGAAGCCTGGCACACGCGGGGTAGAACTACTGCACCTCCCGCGATCCCTCGCCAGCCTCAAGCGCGAGATCTCAGAGAAGAAGTGGGCCGAGGCGCGGGCTTGGGCTGGTGGCAGGACCTCCAAGAAGAAGTACAAGATGCCGACCACCCAGCGGCCGAACGAAGTGGTTGCGGGCAGTACCAAGAGCCTCGCCTCGAGGTTCTACCAGCTGAAGACGGGGCACTGCCGCACAGGACAGTACCTGCACTGGACGGGAGCTCGCCCGACCGCCCAGTGCTGGTGGTGCAAGTGCCCCACGCAGACGAGGGACCACCTCCTGAAGGAGTGTCTGAAGTGGAAGGACTAGCAGAGGATTCTCTGGAAGGAGGTGTGGAAGGAGACAGGGAGGGGGAAGCGGCGGTGGAAGGGCCACGAGCTCTTCGCCGACGTTAGGTGCAGCAGGGCGGTGCTTGACTTCCTCTCCGCAACGGATGTGGGAAGGCTGGTGCCTCCGCTGGCAGAAGAAGGCGACGCCGTAAGTGAGGTGTCGGAATGGGAGCTCCGGGAGAGGAGGGAGCGGGAGGAAGAAACTGAGGCGGAGGCGGAGGCGCTGGGTGCCGAGGATGAGGGGGGCGCGGGGGAGGAACCCCCGCTGTTCCTTCCCACCCCCTCGTTCATGGCCTCGGCTGGCGAGGAGTAGGGGACTGGTGGGGCGGTCTTTCCTTTGTCTTTTCCTTTGTCATTTCCTTGGTGCGATTGATCTGTCTCTCTCAGGACAGGCCAGGGCGGAGGGCTAAGGGAAGCTTGCAACGTGCCGCCATCGCGCGGACAGCGGCGGGGAACCGGTCAAAATGTACGCCGCCATGATCTAGCTAGGTCGCACGCGAGTATGAATAAATAAAAAAAAAAAAAAAAAAAGGACGTGAGTGGATTGACGTCAGATTTTAGGCTAGTGATGAGAATCGTTCCGATTGGCGGGCTGGCTGAGGATCACGTGGGATCACCAGCCAGAACTCGATCTTCCGGTTCGCGGGTAGTGGTGAGGGGCGAAAACCGGGCTGAGGTGCTCAGAGTGAGTGAAGTACTTGGGACTCCGGGTTGGAAAACATCACAAGATTCGGCGTATTCGAGACAACGTCAATGACCGCGGAGAAGGACCGTCTCACCTTGCTTGCCAATAGATTGGTTGTGCGCGGTTACAGAACAGACAAAGAGCAGCAACGGTAAGAAACGGAACAGCAGAAACAAGTACCAAGCAGCTGCAGTACATACGCAACTCTCCAACAAAAACAAAACGTCGGGCAACGGACACTGCAATCTCGTCGCCGGGCATCTCCCCTACAGGCTATCCGCCCACTGGCAGATGTCTACAATGCAGGCGCTAAGGGACTCAGGTATCTGCTCCTCAGCTGCTGCTTTCCGGCGGAGCCACTCTGATAGCCTGCGTCCGGCCTCGCGCATTTCCTCCGTGCCATTCTCCCTATTGGCACAAATCCACTTTATCGCCATCTCCACCTGGTGGCCCACGAAACGGATGAATTCAGAAATGCTAGTCATCTTCCACCGCGGAGGAATGTTATGGTGCACTGCGGTCGTGGCAAAAGTCTATTGGATAACGTCCGCAACGTTGCCTGGATACTGCAAAAACATGGTGATGTATTCGGCGTTCCCCTGGTGGGGTGTGTGTTGCGGGAAGATTGCGCGAGATGCCTCGGGAATGGCATCCGGAAGGGGGACATGGGGGATATCCAGGACGATAGAATATAGCGACTGACAACCACTCTGAATTGCGACCTCTCGTACCATAGTCGTCGGCCCTGGGTACAAGGTTTGGTAAATCGCAGAGGCATCCGGGATGAAAGGTGCGCAATCGAGACCCGTTTCGTTCACGAGCCACCTCATTAAAAATACCACAGTCGGTTCGTTGCGATCGCTGTAATATAGCAGGTACTGTTGTGTGGTGAGATCGGAATCAGGAAGTGGTTGGTGATCGAAGCGACAACCGTTGATTTTAAGGGTAATCAAGGGGTTATCCGTAACACCCCAGTACCTCTTCCCAAATGACGGAATCTCGCAGAGAAATTCCTTAAGGGCCTCGTCCTTCGCAGCTTGAGGGGCCCGTTGTAATGCGGCATTGAAATTGATCCAATCCTCATCGATGAGTTCGTGGGTCTTAAATTTCGTAATGAGGTTCGAGAGAAGAATCGATTCACCGCTCAGCCCGGCATCCAGGAGTGTTGAGGATGGCAGATCGGGTGTGGAGTAGGATGTAGATTCAGTCATCAGAGTACGCTTCAATCCAACTGGGAACAGAGAGGAGCGCCTCAATTAGCGCCACCCCTGGATTTGCTGACGACAAAGGGAGGGACAAGGGTGACAGGAACTCGTTGTACCGTATGTCGTCTGGGAGTTGTCCAGTCACCGCCTAGATTAACTTGAGTGTCTCTCTCTTTTTTTGCCGTCTACTTCCTGTGTGACGAAGATAATACACCGTGTAATGCAGCAGACTAGTCATACCGTTGGAGCGAAAAATCTTGAGCAGACTTTCAGGACTATTCTTCCAAAGCCAAGCCACTAGGACAGTAAATGTGTCATGTTGTCCATAGACCGCCGCCCAATGTAGTGGGCCATTAATATCCAGTTGTTGCGCCCACTCAACTTTGTTCCTGCAGAAAGCCCTGGGTCCATGGGCTTCGGGCCGTTTATGGGGGTCGGACCGTGCAGAAGTATGTGTACTTTGTTGACTGGACCCAAAATTTGGTGAGTCGGTCCAGGTAGCCGGCTCGCCCAGCTTGTCGAGCAGCGTTTGAAGCGCAGCAACATCTCCTGAGAATATGTTAGTTAAATATCCCTTCAAGACCGAACGAGTAGAATCTTTTTTGCCTCTTGCACTCAGAGAGCCTCCCAAAACCCAGGGTGAAGTGGCAGGGCATCACCGCGGAGATATTTCCGTAGGGATTAATGGCAGCGCAACATTCGATAGAACAAGACAAGTGGCATGGATTGACGGGATGCGAACACTCACGAACTGCCGCCGCCATATTGATTGGATTCGATAAGATCTCCGGCGCCTCGTGCGGAAACAGCCATACGAGTTCCACCATTGGGAGCCGTCTGCCAAATATCTCATCCAACCACCTAGGATTGTTCGCCGGGAAAGGGAGTTCCTGTTGTCGAGAGGAAAAGAGGGACGAGTGTATATTGTAGGGGTACTAAAGGAAAACACTGCCAGCTACAAGAGATACAGGAGAAGACAACAAGTGAGAGGGTCTGCCGCCGCCAGCACTAGTGCGTGGGCAAATACCCAACCCACACAACGATAGCCCTAACACTAACAATTCCTGCTCAAAGCACTTATCTAGCTCATCGAGTGGCCAGTATGCATCATCACCCTGATTCGTCAACTCCGCCGTCGGGCAGACGTCCACCAACAAGCAGAATGCGTGGAGGGGGTACTCCGGAAGTGCGAGCGTCCGCATGAGCATCTTCCCACACTTGCCTGGCTCGCCAGCCTTCCAGACGTAGACGGCAAGGGTCCTCCCGGTTGTGGACATGCGCCGGATTGTCGGGCAGGACAGCATCAATATCACCGCATGTATGACTTGCGCGAGAGGTACTGGACGATGATAAGGTGAATTTCTGGAGGAAGGAGCAGGATACCGCTGGAGAGGACCGTCTGTCGGAAGATGAGGCCCCCTTTGTCAGAGTAACTTGTGTGGCTAGCGGCAGTGGAGGGATGAGGAACGTCTGAGAGCCGAAGTGCATCGGTTGCAGGAATACATCCCCTAATAGCAGGAGAGTGAAGTCTGGAAGATGATATGACACTTGACAGAAGGCGAAGTCAGTTGCTATCCTAAACCTACTGGAGGGGCAAAGTTGCAGAATACGTACAGATGCCTTGCGTAGGAACGTATGCGAAGATCCGTGTGTAGCTGGTTCGTTCAGCGACTGATCGTTGTGGACGGTAATGGGGCGAAGTGGTGGTTGACGTGTCCTTTCGGGCTGTAGCACGCGAAGGTGGGCAAGTTCATAAGCGATCAAGAGGCTGCAACCAAGTACCTAGTTAATGTTAGCCAGGTAACTAGAAGCGAGACGGCCGGGTAACACACCGCTAACCCTTTTTTTTCATGGCATGTGCAATAGCCTACCCCCCACTAACTACAGCGATGGAGGAGCTCACAAGGTATCGGCCCCCAACCGTGGAGCTATTGAAGACCGCACAGAGGGGTCGGATTCGAAAGGGCTTAGAAGAATCACCGATGAGCACCCTCGGACCCAGAACGCGGCACGGGAATACAACACTCAGAGTCATCAGGAGTGGCGAAAAAAAACCTCTGGAAGACTGATGTAGACCGTAGAGTGTAGTGGTGTTTATCATAGGTGTAGTGACTCTTCACAGAAGTTGAATGTTTATGGTAGTGGCGTGGCAACCGACTGGTGGGTACCGCGGCGAATCGGGGCTGGCAGTGAACCGCACCGTGTGAGCTGGTTCCCCGCTGTCGCAGTTGCCAAAAACAGTTGCACCGAGCTCGACACGGCTACTGCATGGAGCGGCGACGGATGTGCGAGTGGATTGACGTCAAATGCCAGGCCGGTGGCGAGAATCGTTCCGATTGGCGGGCTGGCTGAGGATCACGTGGGATCACCGTCCGTAGCTCGATCTTCCGGCTCGCGGGTGGTGGATGTCAGTAACACACTGTTTGTGAAAGCTGCTCGTTCTTCTCTTGCCGCAGCAGAGTAGCTCTCGTGTCCGTCCCTCATCGTCGATGTGAGTAGATCGTTCGCACGGAAATTTATGTCTCGTCGTTGTATTCTGGGTCGTAATGTGGAGCGTCCGGAGATGGTCCGGCGTACGGGGGACGACACATCGAGCGCTGTACCGGAAGACGGCCTCCCGTTGAGATCCAGCCTCTGGGTTCCGACCCTTATACGGTGCCGGCAGTCCACGATGTTTCCGTGGCAAATCAACTATCTTCATCTCCATCCACATGTGCTGACGGGTTGTGACCCTGGCTCCGACGCGTCTAAACCCATTGATATTCACCTCGGACCTGGTCACCTAAACCATCTTAGCGTCGTATCACCCTACTTTACTTTTGAGCTTCAACACCGAGCCTGAGCGTCGATTTAACGTCGTGACCGACCCAAGGAAGCCGCTGGATGGCTCAATGGCAAGAACTGCCCAGTCTCGTATGAAGATTAAGCAACGGAATTACCATCCATCTATCGAATATCTTTGACATTCGGTGATATCCTTCCAACCCTTTTTCTTATCCTCCGTCTCGGCGATACCGAGTTCTGCGGGCTCGGCGGTGCCATAGCGGCGATCCAGGTTGCGCTGCCGGTCCACTAGCGCGCTAGCCGCCGCTCTTCTATTCCTGGACCTCTTGCGCGTTTCCCGTCGTACATCTCGTCCTCCGAGATCACAGCCTTCCAGTGCGACCCGGCCCGTTGCAGCCACGCACGGTGACCCTCATCGGTGATCTGCTGGATTGTCGCTCCGTCCTCGGCATGGACGGTCGCCGTCTGCGATGATGCCGCTTCCTTCAGATTCATCACGGCGACATGTTCGATCGTGACCCTGAAGCGCGTTTTCGACGATTTCTCGAAGACACAGCCGCCGAAGGTGCCACTCGAGTTCGCCGCTCTACTCTGGTGCTGCCCATATTGGAAATGCGTCTCGCTACTTCTCTTGTTGTGTCCTGCAATATTATGTTGTGCGCGGAGCTGGCAAGAGTTGAGGGATGTTGGTCGGGTTTCTTTATTTTTTTTTTTTTTTTTTTTTGTTTGTTCATTACTCCCATGAGACCTTATGCGATCATGGCGAGATTATGTACAGTCCGTTCCCTGTCCGCTGTCCGTGCAGTGGCGGCACGTTGCAAGCACCCCTTTGCCCTCCGCCCAAGCCTATCCCAAGAGAAGATGTGGAGCGCACCAAGGAGATTACAAAGGGAAAGACGGCGAGCGTGAAGAACAAAGGAAAAAGCACATAGGAGAAGCGTCGCCCGATCCGCCCCCTCAAGCCGTTCCCGCAGACGCCATGAAGTCCGGCGTGGGTAAGAACAGCGGCGGTTCCTCCCCAGTGTCCGGTTCCTCGGCCCCCGCTCCTTGCTCCTCCAGCCACTCCCGCACCTCCAGCCCAGACACCGCGCTCACCACGTCGTCCTCCACCTCGGCCGGCGCCCGTCTTCCCACATCCGTCGAGGAGAGGAAGTCTAGTACCGCCCGGCTGCACCTCCCATCCGCCAGGAGGTCCCGTACCTTCCACTGGCCTTTCCACCCCGGGTTCCCTCTTCACCTCCGCCCACAGGGTCTTCTGCTGCGGCTTCCACTCAGGGCACTCCTTAGGGAGGTGGTCCCGGGTCTGAGTTCGGTACCGGCACCACCAGCATTGAGGGGTTGCCCGATTTTTCCACCAGTTGAGGTACTACCCGGTTAGGCAGCGCTCTGTCTTGACCAGGTAGAACTGTGAGGCGAGCCTCTTGGTACTACCGGCCACCGCACCATCGGGCTTCTGCCTCTTTGGCATGCGGTATTTCTTCTTGGAGGTCCGACCTCCAGCCCACTGGCGTGCCTCCGCCCACTTATTCTCCGAGATCTCCCGCTTGAGGTTGGCGAGGGATCGCGGTAGAGGCATCGCCCGCACTCCCGTCCGGTCCGAGAAGCTAAGCCATTCCACCCCGTGGGTGTCTGGCTCCTACGTCGCACTCTTTGCCCACTCATCGGCCTTCTTATTGTCGGCAATACCCTTGTGGGCTGGGCACCATCAGATTTCGATGACGATGCCCGGCCTGGCCTTCCGCAGCGTGGCAATGTGGTTCCGCGCCTGGAGGGCGTACTGCTGTCCCGGTCCGGGTTCGTCCGTTGCCCTTCGCCTGATGGCTGCCTGCGCGTCCGAGAAGATGGTGACCCGTTCTGGGGTTGGGGTCCTCTGCAAGGCAGACTTGAGAGCGCGGGCGAGAATGGCGCACTCCGCATCGTAAGCCTCCTGGTTGTAGCCCATGTGCGTTTTGATGCCTGCCCATGCAACCCCCTTCCTCCAGACCAACGCATAGCCGGCGGCTCCGTCCTCCATTAGCGACCCGTGCGTGAACATGGCGAGTCCCGGCCGGGCTTTCTCCGCTTCCGCCTTTGCTACCTCCTCCTCCTCCTGTCGCAGCACCGCATCGAAGGTCTCGGGTTCCTCCAACAGCACTGTTCTCTCCGTGCTTCCCGCGTAGGCAAGGGCATCCGTGAGTCGCCGGCCAAGCTCCATTGGGGCACCGACGATCTCCCGAGCCTGGTTTCCCTGTGGCAGACTCAGCAGCCGTAGCCCGAACCGCTGTTGTCTGTTTTCCAGCTGCGTTGTCGCTGCTCAGAGGCCGGACTCCTTTGAGAGGGCTCCTAGGTTGGTTGTCCGGAAACAGCCCGTGGTCGCCCGAGCCTCCTGGTTGACCAGTAGTTGAAGCTCATCGGCCCGGCCAACAGTGCCCTGGACGTGGTCGCCCTTCCGCCACAGCTCCGACCCGAACTTGGCGACCGACTGGATGCACGCCGTCATGACTTTTCTGCAGTTGGCTGGCGACAGCCCCATCTGCCCTGTGAGCTGCCGCGTTGGTCGGGTTTCGGGGAGCACCTGATTGGGTATGGTGAAATGTTGCTCCAGGGTAAAAGAGATGTGCCGGGTTATATGTTCTTCTTTACCCTTGATCAAAGGCGAATTGAGATTCACTCGACTCTTTTGCATCTACTTACTCTCGATCATCGTACACGCTGGATAATTGAGTGTAACACCGTGCACCGGTTCACTTCCTTTCTCTCAGAGCTGATCCAGTGCCGCCTTTCAACAGACTCGCATAAGGGTTGTTGCGACGTAGCCCGGGGTTTCCGGCCGTTGGACGACGTTGAAATTGAGCGCTGGTTCTGGCGCCAGATCCTGCCAAGGCGGAACATCTGGGGGTTGTGCTTTCGGCCGGACAGGGTGGGTTTGGGGGGAATGGGGCGTGGGTGGTGTATACATTGTAACAGGCAAGTGGGGGGCAGGGGAGCCGCGACTGGCCGCCTGCGGACTGATCGAGGTCGTGGACGGGACTGGGAGGGTAACTATCGCCATGATTTTAGAGGGCCGGATGAAACGAAAAAATAGCAGCATAGACCAGCACCGCGAGGGCGCACCCAAACGCCTCCATCCAGCGTCGCGATTGGTCAACGAAGCGATTTTGGAAGGGTGTCAGCGCATATTATGCATAACACGGCATCAATTGTCTCACTCGCTGGTTCTTCATTGGCTGCTTAGGCACCCGAGTGACGTTTGCAGGCAGGTGAAGGGGCCGCCCCCCCATACTTCCCCCTCTCGCATGCGTTGTCGCAAGCATCATCACCACACACTCCCCTACCGTCGACGCTGCTATATATCCGAGATATCATACTCGGTCCCACGATCGTCAACTTCCACCGCGAAAGCGAACATACCAATCTTACAATCGAAGCACGAGATCAGTGGAGTCCGCCAGCCCTGGCGCCGCCAAACCCAAACCGATAGAGCTACAAGTGCCCCGCCTGCTTGTCCTCAGCCGCAAATCCTCAAAACCCTAGACGATGCCCTCCAGATTCGGCATCAGACAAAAATTGGAGGTTCTCATCGGAAAGCCAGTGAAGTCGCGGGAGCCGAGCCCGCGGCCGCCGTCGGTGCGGTCGAACCTGTCGTCAACACCCCCGGCGCTCGATTCGACAGGCGGCGCAGAATCAACACCGGCCATCAATTTGCCAGACCCGCAGTGCGAGCTTCCGCCAACATCTGCCACTGCTAACGCGACGCCGGATAGCGCGTCGCATTATTCCGTTCTCGCAACCGAACCCCCACCGTCGGCTACTGCAACTAACGGGGCCCCCGGCGATGGGCGCCTGCCGACGGCTTCGACAGCTAGCGTAACGCTGGTTGCAGAACCACAGTCGAAAGATCATCCATCCTTGTGGGAAGTGGCTTCGGACAGTAGCCATCTGTCGCCGAAGCAGCGCCAAATCCTGTCAGAAACTTGCCTAGGGAAAGACGTGAGTCTGATCGCCTCTGACATTGGTGATATCACGACCAGGATCAAGCAACAGAGAGAAGGAAAGGAGTGGAAGGTTCCTTTCCGTGAGGATGTGGTTATCATGAAGGATATAGTCACGAAAACGCTCCGCTGGGTGCACAAGTTCCGTGAGATCGGTGACATCATCGCCCAATACGACTCGCAACACGCCGCGCTTCCCTGGGGAGCCTTCCGATTTCTCCTGAAGGTGAATATAAGCTCCCTACCCCTGCAAAGAGACTCACGACCTGACGAGAATCTTCAAAGGTTTGCGTGGACAAGTCAGACGCGCTGGACTCCATCTTGATCGGACTCGAGAAAACCATCTGCATCGTTGCTCGGTGCGCTATCTACGAGCTGCTCTACCTCAACCGCACGCGAACCGCGGCTGCGAGTAATTTGGAGAAGTCAATCGTCAAGCTCTACAGCGAGATCCTCAAGTTCGTGGCGAAAGGAATCGCCAAGTCGAAAGGTGTGCTCCCTTGGATAGCTTTTTATGGTGGTGTCGCTGACAGTTTCATTTCCCAGAGGGTCACTTCACAGCAGCTCTCTCGACCGAGGCGACGACCGACTACTTCAACGATGTCAGGGAATTGGAAGAGACGGTGGAAAAGGATGCTTCGGCAGCAGTAGCTCATTGTACTATCAGACTACATCGCCGTGGGGTCTGCTGCTGACGTTAAGCAGATACAGCGAACGAGTTCGCCGATCTTCGGCGTCATCTGCGAGACCTCAGCACAACATCGTCAAGAATCGGG
>Ga0307516_10000729_pt1 | contig 44867 bp, 43 predicted proteins | sample 19_EM_MG_FD_203310 | JGI IMG/M metagenome (GOLD analysis project Ga0307516, IMG submission 203310) | Populus trichocarpa ectomycorrhiza microbial communities from riparian zone in the Pacific Northwest, United States - 19_EM | ecosystem: Host-associated > Plants > Roots > Unclassified | place... | reverse complement strand
CGGCGGTTAACGCGATAGTGGAGTGACCGAGGCGTCCCGAGACCGTTTTGAGCGGCAACTCCAGCCCGCCGTCGCGCTTGCGGTTGAATGCACCAACTCGCAAAAACGTGGCGAAGGGCGTGGATGCCGGAATACTTCGCCTTGGGTTCTCGACGTCGGGATTGACGACGAGACCGGCGCCACTGGCGGGTCCAGTTCGGTTTTGCCGCTCGAAAGACGCCCCAACTGGTGAGAGTGGCGCTCGCCGACGGCGCGACGAATGATAGGCCGGCACTCGCAGCGTTGCGTGATCTGGTGCAGCCGCCGGACGGGATGATAGCCATAGAACTGGACGATGGACGGCGCGCCTTTGCGCCAACCGGCAGCAGGCCGAGGTGAAGCGGCAGCTCGCCGGTAAGGACAGTCACCCGGTTCTGGGCTATCTGACCCCGAACAGAGAGCGCCGGAAGCCGCTGGCGCGAGCTTCTTTCTGGCAAATAAAGCTGCCCGTGCTGCCTTTCCCGTACCGCTTCTGCCACCTCAAGTAATAGACCTCCCTGCGGAAATCGAGCCAAACCACGGTATCGCTGGGACAGTGACGCTGCGCCTGCGCTTCATACCGAAACGGCGTGAGCGGCAGGGCAGTGGCAGCAGATGCTCCAATGACCGAGATCCCCATGGCAAAGAGCGCGCACCATCGAAGCCAAAGAGGCCTTGCGCAAAATTCCGGCGCTCCATCGTCAATCGCGGGCGGTTTACCTGAAGGCAATTTGCACCCCGGTCAGGTTTGCGGACAGCTCCAAGCCTGCCTTGATGCCTCGCAATGAGATCATGACCCCCTTGTCATTCTTCAACTGGACTCCGCCGGCCCCGCCCAGCAATGCGCCGCCGGCCCCAACAGCGGTATAAGTCCCTGGAAAATCGCTCACATCATGCATATACGAAACATGACCGATGAGCTTATTGATCGATGTCCCCGCGGTGAAGCCGAGGCTTAATCCGACGATCCTGAAGCGATAATCCCGGCCACGAAAGGTCAGGATTCCCCGTCCTGCGCCGGCTCCTGCGATCAGACCAGCTTTTACGACGACGACCTGTACATCACCCGTTATCGCTTGCGAAGGTGCAGCCAGAGCAGCTGACGCCAGACCGGTGAGTAGAGCCACTCGCATCACGTGCTTGTGCATACCAATATCCCCTCTGGAGTAGGCGATGAGGAGCAACGAATCCTGCTGCCGACGAAAGATCGCATCGCTTCTTTCGTGCATTCAGGGATTCGCCACATCAACCTTCTTCCAGGTCTGGTCCGGATCGAACAAGGTGATCCGCTTGGCGACGATCTCGGTCCGTTCGCCGAGATCCTTCTGGTAGACGGTGCCGGCATGATTGACCATGAAGGTCATGACACCGGAATTTCCGTACTCGGCGGGATAGGCAACCAGCGCGAAGCCGCCGATCATCTTCCCCTTGACGACGTAATAGAAGGCCCCGCCGGGCGCGTCGGATCCCTGCCCCTTCAAAATTCGGAAATAGTATCCATGATAGGGCGCCGCCTGCTCTCCGACCTTGTACCCTTCGGCCGACGCTTGCGCCGCCAATTCGCCGAGCGGGCTCGGGTCGCGATCGTCGCGCCAGAACAATCCATCCTTCTTGCCAGGGCTACTGGCAATGCGTTGTGCGTAGACTCCCACGCCCTTGCCAGTGCGATCTTTCTCGGCATATTCGTTCTGGGCATCCACGAAGGCGAGACAGGTTTGAATCGCGTCGAGTTCGTTGCGCCCGATGCGACGATACAGGATCTCGAGACGCCCCGCGGCCGGGTCGAACTCCCAGCCACTCTTGTTGTTGACCAAGGGGATCGGGAACGGGAACTCATCCGGACCCAGGATGAGCGTGGCCTTCTTGTTCCCTTCCGCTTTGATGGAATGTTTCGCGTCATACGCGGAGACGAAACGTTGGCGCGTCTCGGCATCGGCAACATCATCGCCGGACTCGACAATGTCGTCCGCACCGCGACCGAGCACTTTTAGAACGGCATTCAGCGTGCCGGTCTTGACTGCCGCAGCCAGCGCCGCCGCAGCGTCCTCCGGTGACGGATAGGCCTGCTGGGCCTGGGAGGCAGAGCCCAACAGCGCCAACGCCACGATTGCACCGACGGCCGCCGAGGCAACACCACGGAGCAACTTAAGCATGGTCATGGCAAGACCTCCGATGGCTTGGGAATCTTGGCGCGGCCGGCAAGCCAATCGCTGTAGGAACGGAATTTCAATCCCAGCTTTTCATAATAGACGCGGAGATATCCGTCCTGACCGCGGGTCACGGCGTCCGGCATCAAACTCTGCACTTCCTGCGCAATCACACCAACATAGGACTTGCTGCTGCCGAGATAGCTGAAGCGGTAGTAGCCGAGACCATTGGCGAGATGTCCGAGCAGCATCACATCGTGCTTCGATGCGATGTCGGAGCGTCGCCCACCGCCGCCGCCACGGCCTCCACCGCCGCCTCGGAAGCCACCTCCCCCACCACCGGCGCGCATTCCGCCGCCGCCGCCACCACGCCCGGCAAAGCTGGGAGCGCCTCCGCCGCGCGCGCCCACGCTCGCCCGGCCGCGGGCCGACTGCGCAGCGGCGGCCCTGCCCGACGACACGTTCAAGGCTGAGCCGCGACCACCGCCACCGCGCGCGGCGCTGCCGCCACGGTTGGCAGCATTGGCGCGATTGCCGCCACCCTTGGCAGCCTTCGCACGATCGCCGCCACCCTTGGCGCGATCCGCGGTGCTCGGACGATTGCCTCGATCGCCGCCTGCTCGATCACGCGAGCCCGCGCGGTCGCCGCCACCAGGCCGCTCCTGACCCGGACGAAGCACCTGCTGTCCTTCGCGGCCACGGAACTCCATCCGATTGGAGGCGCCAGCCTTGAGATTGTTGTTACCGAAGCGCTGCTGAACGTTCGCGTTGTTGTACCGCACGCCCTGGCGATGCGCCGCGTTGTGCTGCCAACTGTTCCCAATGTTGTTGATCCTGTTGTAGTGGTTGACGTAGAGGTTGCGATTGCCCCAGTTACATCCGCCACCCCAATAATTGCCCCAGCGTCCAATGGCCCAAGCGGTACCGAAGGCAAGACCTGCCGCGATCACGCCCGCGCCGATATAGGATGGATACCCGAGGTAATAGGGGGGATATTCCGTGTAGGGCCAGGTTCCGTAAACCGTCGCGGGATCGTAGTACGGCACGTAGATCGTGTTGGGATCGGCCTGTTCGACCACGATGACCTGCTTGCTTTCCTCCGTCTGAACACTGACCTTTTGCTGTTCGGTGGTGACGAGCTTCTTGCTGTCGTAGGCTTTGGTGCGAAGGCGCTGGATCGCGTCCATCACATCAGGCTGCTGCGCGAGCACGGCGTCGCCCAGATTCTTGGTCCAGTCGATCTTATCGCTCAACATCGAGATGACGTCCCGTGTGCTCGCAAGCGCCTTGACACTGTCGTCCCAGGGCTGTTTCTCGACCTCCTTCCTCAACGCATCATCCTTCAGGTTCTTGCGCTCTTTCAGCCAGCGATCGGCCTGCACCACCTCCAGCGGATAGGTCGACGCCGCCAACACATTTGCCAGCAGTTCGTCGGGATAGAGCGCAATGGGGGCAACCAGCGCCTCGAGCTGCTCGGGCCTCAACAGCTCTGGACCTGGCGGCGATTGGTTCGCCGGTTGGGCCTGACCGCTTGGAACAGGTGGATTGTCGGCCGTTTGCGCAGCCACAGCGACGGGGATCGCCATCAGCAGTGCGAACACGATCAGGGTCTTGCCGCAGCGAAACATCACGCCCTCCCTAGGCTTGACCGGAGGCGAGCTTCGGTCCGGGGTATGCTCGTTCTTTGACAAGGATCAAAGAAACCGGGAGCTAGCCGCTTTGCTGCGAAGCGGCCGCCTGGTTCAGGCCGAAGCCGAGCGGCCGCTGGCAATCGGAAGGTTGACCGTGAAGAGCGCACCACCCGACGGCTGGTTCTCGGCGACGATCTGTCCGTGATGGGCTTCGATGATGGTGCGGACTATCGCAAGCCCCGTCCCCATGCCCTGTGGCTTTGTCGTGAAAAACGGATTGAAGACGTTCTGCAGGTCATTTGCTGCGATACCGGGACCGGTGTCGCCAACCCTGATTTCCGCGCGAGCGCCCGAACGGACGGTCGTCACGCTGACTTCTCGGTCCTTTTCCTGAGCTCCCGATAGCGCGTCCATCGCGTTGATAATGAGATTGAGAATGACCTGTTGAAGTTGAACGGGATCGCCCCGGATGTGTAGCCCGGTGGCTGCCGGAGCGTATTTCAACGCGATGTCACGTCCCTCAGCCAAAGCCCCGACAAACCCGATCACCTCGCGTACCGTCACATTCAGATCGACGTCCCGGATTTCAAACGGCGTCTTCTTCAGCACGCTGCGCAGTCGGCGTATCACCTCGCTGGCACGCTGGTTGTCACTCCTGATGTCGGCGAGAATTTCCCTGATTTCATCGAGATTCGGCGAGGCGCCCTTGAGCATCAGCTCCGCAGTTTCGGTGTTGGTAAGGATGGAGCCGAGAGGCTGGTTCAGTTCGTGCGCGATGGACGTCGCCAATTCTCCGGCTGACGAATAGCGGTTGACATGCGCGAGTTCCGTCAGACGTTGGCGCGCCTCGACCTCGGCGAGACGGCGGCGACGACGTTCGTGGAGCAATCCGCTGATCAACGCCCCCTGGACCAGGATCACGCTGGCGATCAACGCCATCTGCCACCTATATTTCTGCCAGACGCCCGGCTCACGAAACACGACTTCACTTCCCGGAGGCAGATTGCTCTCGCTGATTCCCCAGCGCTGCATTTCGCGCCAGTCGTACTTTGGAGACGCAAATCCGATCGGTTCGACCTTGATATCGCCCGGCTTCTCACCACCGAGGATGCGGATCGCAACCTCGACGGCTTTCCTGCTCGCCACCGCGATCGAATGCATCGGGCCGCCAACGGTGTCTTGCCCGAAAAAGGCCTCCTGATAGGAGAAGATCGGAGCATTCGCGACCGCATGGAGGTTGCGCAGGGCGAGATCACCTTCATGGGCGACACCTGCGCCGTCGACCGACATCAAATGCCAGAACAGGACCGTGTGCGGCGGCAGATCCGACGCCCGCTTCAGTATTTCTTCAAACGGCAGATCGTTGAACCAGACGAATGCGACCCGGTTTTTAAATGGCTCCACGCTTTTTTTCAATTCGCCGAGCCAAAACTTCTCCAGAGGCGAGGCGCCGCCGACGACGGCAATCGTCTGCGTATCCGGCAGGACCTGGAGAATGCTATTGAAAAAGAGCGCGTAATCATTGCGGACCGAAACCACGGTGTCCCTATCGGTCAGGGCGGTGCGGTCCACCAGTCGCTGCTCGACCGCTGTCAGCACCATGGGTGTGTCAGGGAAAAGCTGCGCCCGGTATTTTTGGACGAACTTTGCCGCCGGCGCCCCAAGGCTCATCACGATGTCGGGTGGATGATCCAAGTAGAGCGAACGCAGATACGCGACGAATGGCGCTTCCGGGCCCGGGTTATTGAAGCGCGCCGTGAGCAGGGAGTGTTCCTGAATGTCCAGCTGCAACGGGGATTGCCGCTCGAGCTCCGCCTTGATGCCCAGGGCATATTCGCTCCACGGCCGAAAATCCCGTCCGAAGGAGTGCAGCATCAGCACGCGTTTGGGTTCTCCGCGAGGCGCACTGCCTGCCGGCCCGGGGAGAACGACGACCCAGACCAGCAGACAGATGCAGACAGACGCGGCCACGACTGGCCACGTCATGTTGACCGCAGCGATGGGGACGCGCCCGCTCATCCTTTACCCCGCCAGCCTCAATCGCGCGAAGCCGCACAGCAGCACAATTTTGGCGCGAATGACACTGCAGTCGACGGCCTCGCCCGCTGCAGGCGACACGTTCAACAGCGCGTCGTGACCCGGCCGTAGGCATCCACGACCTGCGTGCATGAGGATCCATAGTAAACGCCCGCGGCGCCGACCGCAGCGCCCGCGGCAACGGCCCGGCGCGTGGTCCTCCGGGCGACCACGGCATAGCTCATCGGCGTGTCATATCAAATCCTTCTGGGATAGATAGCGGGCTATTCAGGGCACCTCGAAGCTTTATTTGATATGAATCAAGCTAGACCGACTGTGTCGTTCCGCTATTTCGACGGACAGCGGTGGTACCTGATCTCCATTCCTTCCATGCCCGGAAACAGACGCGCGATGCTGTCGGCGTCGAGTTCCTTCAGGCTGAACTGAACGCTCGATAGCATGATATCGGTCGCGCAGGCGGCAATCAGGTTGACAATCATGCCGTCATCCTTCCTGGCCTTGATCCTGCATCGGGCGTACTTTCCGGTGATCTGGTCACCGTCGATGATGAACCCGCCGCCATAGACATCGGACATATCGGTAAAGCCGAGTTGTCCTTTCTGGCGGACGAACACCTTCACACATTGATCGGCGTCGCTCGCCCACGCGCCGTTGAGATCCAGGGTATCAGCGTGGCCTGGCGCTGCGAGGAGCAAAGAAAGCACGGACGCGGCTAATGGGATCGACTTCCAAATGCTCGTCATGTGCGCGTCCTTCCACCTGCTGGTCAGTGACCGCTGAGCACCAGCGTCTTGATTGGCAACAGCAACGCCTGAATTCGCAGCAGCAGGGCGTGCACCAGTCCGACGCCGTCGATGACATGCAGGACGATTTTCCGCCCCGTGCTGGTATCCTTCGCGACGATTTCCTCGTGATTGCTGGTGTAGGCATTGACGATGCAGCTGCTGCCCGCCGTGACCCCATCGAGACCGCCCTTGTAGAGTGGCTCCAGAAACACGAGGATCGTGCCCGGTTTGGCGACGTTCTGTGCCTCGATGAGTTGCTCTCCGCCGCGGAACTGTCCGGCTGCGATGTAGTCTTGAACGGTCGTGACGACCATCGGAATGATCACCCACGGTTTTGAGATGCAGGTCGCCTCCGCGACCATGCCTTCCTTCATCACCTGGGCCTCGATCTGGCCGAAGCCTGCCTGCAACGCCCCCTGGCCTGCGCCATCCGGGATGAGGACGCCGGCCGGCCGCAGCAACTGATTGACCACGTCACCGACGCGAAGCAGGAACTGCTCGACGCGGCCGTCGACGCCGGCGTAGACAACGGTCTTGTCGAGATCGACCTGGGCCTGCGCCAGCGCTGCTTCGGCACTGGCCTTCTCCGCCGGCAACAGCGTCGATAATCGGGAAACCGACGATTGCTTCGCGGCAGTCGCCGCATCGACGCCGGCCTGCCGCTGATCGACCAACACCTGCAGCTTCTCGATGTCGCGCTGCGGCACGATGCCGGGATTGCGGCGCTGCAGCTCGCTCTTGACGTCGAGTTCGTCCTTGGCCTGCTGCAGGTTGCTCTTGGACTCCTGGATCTGGGCTTCAGCCTTGGTCACGTCTGCTTGCGCCGCCTCCATCGACGCATCAACCTCGGCGATCTTGCGCGTGGCCGTTACGAGAGCTGCCTGCTGCTTTGAGCTGTCCAGCCTGAAAAGCACGTCGCCCTTTTTCACCGGCTGGCTGAAGCCAGCATTGACCTCCGACACTCGTCCCGCCCCCTCCGGCAGGATCGGTACGGTCCGGAAATAAAGCGTCGCCGAGTCGGTCGCCGGATGAAAATAAAAGATCATGGTGATCAGCGACACCGTGAGCATCAGGCAGCCCGTGATGCCCCATCTCAGCTCGTACCAGATCGAAAAGAACGTGATTTCCTTGCCGAACCGCTTGCCCTGGACGTAGCGCCGGAAAAGATAGTCGGGAACGATTGTCAGAAGGGAGCAGAACATGAGCTCAAACATGGCCGCGCTCCTTCTCCTTCGCAGGCCCGGGTTTCTCCGGCGGTCGTGGACTGGTGCGACCCTCGGCCTGAGCGGATTCCGACTCGGACGCCGCTCCGCTTCCCTCTCCCGGCGTCGCATCTGCGATCTTTTCGACCGAATCGGCAATGCTGCGCAGGGGTGTGCCGAAATCGGGGATGTCGATCAGCGCGAGCAATAGCCCCGCGACCCAGAACGCATGCATATGCGTGAACAGCGAGATCAGGCCGAGCACGGCCACGATCTCGAACTGCAGCTTCTGCGACTTGTGCGCCATCCGTTCTGGAAGGCTGTGCAGGCGCCAATAAAGGGTGCCCACCCAAAGCACGACGCCGACGAGGAAGATTCCCATCACCACCATCAGCACATCGGTACCGCTCCCCGGAGCGAGGTAGAAAGGCAGATGATGTGGGGCCATCGGATGGATCTGCTCGTTCACAATTCTCTCCCGGAAAAAAGATGTGGGCCGGTCGCAGACCTGTGCTCAGAGTGTGCACTCCGCTTCGGCTTTGCTTGATTTGGATCAAGGGAACGAGGTCGACCCCGCCTAGCCTCGCCGGCAACGCTGACGCGGAACAGCCACTCAGGAGCCATCAGCCATGCCCGACAGCATCGATGATCTGATCCCCAGTGCGACGACGATCCGGAAGGAGGCGGCCCTCAAGGAGGCTGAAAAGGCGGATCAATACGCCCGCCTTGCCGCTGCCGCCGAAGCGGAGAAACGTGCACTGATCGACCGTCTCAGCCGCCCGTCCGGCAAGACCGAAGAGGAGAAGATCAAGCTGGCCTCGACCGTGATCCAGCGGGCGGTCCGAAACGGATTGAACGAAGTGCAGGTGTATCGCTTCCCAAATACGCTGTGCACCGACAAGGGCCGCGCCATCAATCAGCAGGAGCCCGGCTGGGAGAAGACGCTGACGGGCATTCCGAAGGAAATTTTCCAGCTCTGGACCGACTACCTGCAGCCGCGGGGCTATCGCATCAGCTACCAGATCATCGATTTCCCCGGCGGTGTGCCGGGCGACATCGCCATCACCATTGCCTGGGGAGACTGAGATGCCACGCGGCCGAATTTGGCCAGCAGCAGCGGAACGGTGAGCATGTCAGCCGAAGCGCCCGCGGCACGGATGAAGCGCAAGGTCTATGAGAAGGAGCTGGCAAAGCTCCAGGTCCAGCTTTGCCATCTCCAGGAATGGGTGAAAGCGAACAAGCTCCGGGTCATCGTCCTGTTCGAAGGCCGGGATGCCGCCGGCAAGGGCGGCACGATCAAGGCGATCACGGAAAAGGTCAGCCCGCGGGTTTTTCGCGTGACCGCCCTTCCCGCGCCGTCGGATCGCGAAAAGACGCAGCTCTTCCTCCAGCGATACATGCAGCATTTTCCGGCGGCAGGGGAGATCGTGATCTTCGACCGGAGCTGGTACAATCGCGCCGGGGTGGAATACGTGATGGGATTCTGTACGCCCGCTGAGCACAAGCGCTTCCTTTCACTATGCCCCCAGATGGAACAATATATCATTGAGGGCGGCATCCTCCTGATCAAGGTCTGGCTCGAGGTCGGGATGGACGAGCAGGAGCGCCGCTTCAAGGCGAGGATCGACGATCCGGTGCGGCAATGGAAGCTGAGCCCGATGGATCTGGAATCTTATCGAAAGTGGTACGACTACTCGCGAGCGCGGGACCTGATGTTCAAGGCGACCAGCACGAAGCACGCGCCATGGTACATCATTCGCTCCGACGACAAACGCCGGGCCCGACTGAACTGCATCGCGCATCTCCTGGAATCGATCCCGCACAAGCGCATCCAGAGGGACAAGGTCAGGCTGCCGAAGCGTTCCGACAAGGGACGCTATGAGGATCAGACAGGCTTGCGCGGAATGACGTTTATTGCGGAACGCTATTGAAGCGATCAGGCCGCGCCGCGCGCGGCCTGATCGCTTCAAGTCTACTTCAAGCGTATCGTCACCCCGCCAACTGCAGCCGACAGTTCGGCGCCGACCTTCGCACCGCTGAGCTGCAGGATCACGCCGTTGGCGTTTTGCAGTTGAACGCCGCCAGCACCAGCCGCGACGGCACCGCCGGCACCGATCGTGCTATAGGTGCCTTCGATCGAAGCTGGCCCCTTCAAATTGAGCGCCCGTCCAACAAACTTGGTGGTCGACGCTCCAATCGTGAAGCCCACGCTCATGCCCGATACGGTGAACGGATAGTGCCTGCCTCGCAAGCTCAGCACGCCCTCGCCACCACCGACCCCGAGGACCAACCCGCCCTTGGTGAATAACACTGCGACCTGACCGGTTTCAGCCCGCGATGGCGTGCTGAAACCAACTACCCCGACCAGCAAGGCAACGAGAGCGACGCGCATAACAACTTTCCTCATGACTTTTTTCCCCTGAGTTGTGACATCTGATTATTGTGTGATTTATTGCGCTCTCCCGATCCCCTGCGAGTATGACGGCTCGCTGGATCGTGAGCCCGGGCCCCCCCGCTCCTTTGATCCAAGTCAATGGTCGCATTCTCTCGATGCGAAATCGCCACGCAGCGGTGGATGCCCCACTTCGCAACGCAACAGGACGTCAGAGATATCCGGCAGTCGCTTGCCGGCGAAGGTTTTGGGCTTGATTGGCGCGTTCACGGTCCAGGCCGCTCCACACGGAGATCGGATCGTTCCTCGGCCTTGCCCTCGCCCAGCACGCTGTCGAGCGTGCGGAGCCACTCGCCACTGTCCGTCTTCTCTGCCAGTCCTTCCGCCCGTAACAGATCACGCAACTGGGCATGGGCGCCGACGATGCAGAACGCCACGTGGCGCGACGCCAGCTCATCGTGAAGATCGTGCAACATGCGCGCCCCCGCCAGATCGATGTAAGGTGATGCCGAGAGATCGCAGGCAACGAGCCTGATACCAGAGGATTTTCGGAACGCCCTCAAGACCGCTTGCAGAATCGTTTCGGCATTGATGTAGAGCAGCGAAGCTTCGGGGCGGAACGCGATGACGCCAACCAGCGCCTCGACCCCATCGTGCCTGGCGCTATCGGAATAGCGCCCCGTTCCGGGAAGCCGTCCGAGAAATGCCACGTTTGGCTGGGACGCGCGAGCCAACAGCAGGAAGATCGACGCAATCGCTGCCAGCAGGACACCCTGCAGGATTCCCAGCAGCAGCACGGACACAAGCGCGATTGCGGCAGCGTAAAAGTCGATCCGGCTGACCTTCCACATGCGGAGCAGCCCGCGGATGTCGACCAGCTTGTAGACGGCGATGAAGACAATCGCTGCCAACACCGCCCTGGGAAGATTGGTCAGCAATCCCGTAAAGAAAAGCAGGCACAGTGCGAGCGCGATCGAGCAGAAGACCAGCGCCAGCGGCGTGCGCGCGCCCGCCGCGTCATTCACGGCGGATTGCGAAAGGCCGCCGGCAACGGGATAGCCATGGCCGAACGCAACTGCGAGGTTGGCGGCGCCGAGCCCCAGAAACTCCTGCCGCACATCAAGGCTGTATCCATGTTTGCCGGCAAAACTTCGGGCCGCTGAAACACCTTCGATATAGGCCAGCAACAGACATCCGGCGACGATGGGGAACAACTCCTCGAATTCCAGCGTCCCGACGGTGGGCAGCCCGAACGCCGGCAATCCTTCCGGGATGTTGCCGGTGACCGGTATTCCCAGCGACGGAAGACCGAACATGGTTGCCATGAGGATCGACAACGCCACCACGGTGAGTCCGACCGGTCTGCCCGGCAGGAACCTTTCACCGAGGAGCAAGAGCAGGATCGCAAAGACCCCGATTGCCAATACGAGCAGATTGATGTCGCCCAGCTGGCCTGCAAGCCGGATCGCCCGGTCGAAGAAATTGTGGCCGCCACCGGCGACGCCGAACAGGCTTGGCAACTGGCTCATGATGATCGTGAGCCCGGCCCCCGCCTTGAAGCCGACGAGAATGCTGTCGCTGACCAAACGGACGAGAATGCTGAGCCTGAAAAGCCAGGCGATCAGGCAAAGCAGTGCCACGGCGCATGCCGAAAGGCTTGCGATCTCCGCGTATCGTACCGCGTCCCCTCCGGCCAACGACCCGACGGTGCCAGCAATCATGAGCGAGATCGCGGACGTCGGGCCGACCGCAAGCTGGCGCGACGATCCAAGAAGAGCATAGCCTATGCCGCCAAGCATATAGCCGTAGATGCCGACCTGGGGCGGCAACCCGGCAAGACCCGCATAGGCCAGTGACACCGGGAGCGCATAAGCGGCGAGTGTCACTCCGGCGATCGCGTCGTGGCGCAGCCAGGAAGGTTGATATTGGGCAAGCCACGTCGACGGAGGAAAAATCCGGGCCCAGCCGGTTCGCAGCACCGAGCGCGACTTCATTTGCGTTCCCTTGTTGCGTTGTACCTTTCAGCCTAGCAAGACGATCAGCAACGGGATGCCCTTCGTGCGTAGGCGCCGATGGCCGCCCCAATGCCGAAAGCGACGCACAATGCTGCAAAGATGCCGGAGCGGTCCGGGAAATGGATTCAGGGCAGACGCTGCGGTTGGAGTTAGTTGATTCAACCTCTTGTGGCTCACGACGTCGCTGCCGCGCCGGGGACCACCTAGGTGACCGCCGGGCGTACTCTTTCAATTGGTTCGATCAGTGACCGGGCGGCAAACGGCTTGGTCAGGTAGGCGATGCAGCCCGACTCGATTGCGGCTGCGCGGTTCGCCTCGCTGTCGTTGCCGGTGATATAGATGACCGGCAGCCTGACACCTTGGTCCGCGAGGCGGCGACGCAGCGCGATGCCGGATTCTCCATCCAGGTTGATATCCAGGATGACGCAAAAGGCCTCGCCGAAATCGGCATGCGTGAGCACCGCACTGGCCGACTCGAACAGCGTTGTGTCGAAGCCGTGCTCTCTCAGTAGCCGCTTCATGCCCATGCGCATCGACGGATCATCGTCCACTACAAAAACGGACTGACGTGTTGGCAAGGTGGTCGGGCCTTCTGGTTCCAAATTTCTGCGCTCTGCCGCCCGTTGCAGAGTGCTGGAGACGTCTTGTCAGCGGACAGGCAAGAACCGGTTGCGTAGTCTCTTAGATACTGTCAAGAAACTTTCATATTGTCCTCTTGTACAGGATCGCCCTGGAGACCTTAGCGGCGTACCAAAATACCGGCTATTTGCCGAAACTACCGTTGGGATCCAACATGCCGAGCCGCTCCGCGTTCGAAACCAGTTCCGCAAGCGAGTGCACCTGCATCTTCTCCATCACCTGATGGCGATGCGCCTTCACGGTGCGCTCAGTCATTCCCAGCTCATGGGCGATTTGCTTGTTGATCTTGCCGCGGATGATGAAGTCGAACACCTGTCGCTCGCGCGGTGTCAGTGTCGCAACGAGAGCGCGAAGTGAATCAAGCTTGCTTCGTTGGCTGCGGGCCGATACGTAGCGCGCCATGGCGCGCTCGATCGCGTCGATCAATTGTTCTGAGGATGTCGGCTTGGTCAAGAAGTCCTCGGCGCCGGCCTTGATGGCTAGCACGGTCGTCGGAATGTCGGCGTGTCCGGTGAGAAAGACGATCGGCAGGATCGAACCGAGTTCGATGAGACGACTTTGCAGTTCGGGGCCGCTCAATCCCGGTATCCGCACGTCGAGCAGGATGCATCCCGGTTCTCCGGCGCCCGGTAGCTGATCCAGCAATTGTTGGGCCGACGCATAGGTTTCGACCTCATAGCCCGCAAGTTTCAGCCGACGCTCGATCGCCCTTCGAAACGAAGCATCGTCGTCGACCACATGAACAAGGCCAGGCATTTTCCTCTCCTAGCCGTCAAATCAATACCGCCGTTATCTCGCTGCGAGATCAACTCCATCACCGGGGACGCATCTTAATCGCCTTCAAATGTTCGAGCGAAATTGCCTCCTGAAGACGATGACCAACCCACACGTTGCTGGCCTTTGATCTCGGTCAAAACCATCGTCGTACCGCTATGTATACAGAATCGTTTTGCAGCCGGCCAAGAGGGGCCTTGAGAAACCCGGGTCCCCTCATTCCTGACCGTACTGCAGACCTGTCCTTTGGTACAATGTACCTTGGGACAATGGTTAAAAACACTGCCTTGATTGAAGGTTAACTACAGCGGCAGCGAGAAATCGGCGGCACTTCCCCGCAAAAGAAATAGCTTCTGAAGGCTGAAAGCCATCTCAACGACCAGTTCAGGAGTTGGCCCATGTTTGTTCGCGTCAACATCGATCAGGCTGCCCGTCCCAATACTCTCGGCGCACTCGGGATGGAGAGCAATTCAAATCCAATCGTCAGTTTAAGCGAATTTACCTACAAGAAAGGGACAGAAATCTACGGCGAAAAGGAACCGGCGGAATACGTCTATCAGGTCAAGATCGGTGCGGTCCGAAGCTATAAGCTGCTTTCGGACGGCCGTCGCCAGATCGGCGCGTTTCACCTGGCCGGCGACATCTTCGGACTGGAAAACGGAAGCGAGCATCGATTTACGGCGGAGGCGATCGTGAACACGACGGTTCGCCTGATCAAGCGGCGCAGCCTCGAGATGGTGGCCAAGAGCGATGCCATGGTCTCGCGGAACCTGCTCAGCATGACCACGAACAACCTGCAGCATGCCGAAGATCACATGCTGCTTCTCGGTCGCAAGACTTCGCTCGAACGGGTTGCCGCCTTTCTGATCGAGATGGACAAGCGGCTGGCGGCGGCCGACGTCATGGCGCTGCCGATGTCCCGGCGCGACATTGCCGATTACCTCGGCCTGACCCTGGAGACGGTGTCCCGCGCGCTGTCGCGGCTGCACGAACTCGGCATCCTCGGATTTATCGGTACCAACCAGCGCCAGATTGTGCTTCGGGACCGCCGGCAGCTCGTGTGCCTCGATCAGCAGAACTGAACCCGAGCGCACCGATCGACGCGAGGTGCTCAAGCGTCTTGCGCAGCACCTCAAACAGGACGGCGGTTGACCAGCCAAACATCAAGATGCCATTCATCGCGGTCATCGGCCCATTCAGCCGCCAGGCTGGCGCGGGCGTGATATCGCCGTAACCGAGCGTGGTGTAATTGACGAAGGCAAAATAGAGCAAATCGCTGCCGGCGGGCGCCGCACCGACGATCGCATAGGCTAGCGCCCAAACGACAACCTCCAGCGTGTGCGCCACCATCAGGATTGCGGCGGTCGCGACCATCACGCCCATCAAGTGTGATCTCGGGCGCTCGGTGTGTCGCAACCCCGCGGAACGGGCAATGCCGACCGCGCCGATGGTCACCAGCGCGTGGACCATGATGTTGATCACGCTGACGATGCCACCGACGAGGAATTGAAGCGCCATCGCCCTCTCTTGCTTGATAGGACCGGCAGAGAGGCGATCGAGCCGCTCTGGCGACCTTGCAACTGACTTCAGCTCTTTGGAGTAAAGACGCTCGTCGCCGCCTTCATGGCGGCTTCAGCCCAAATCGACGATCGGAATGATCGGGGAGCCTTGATGCAGATCAAAGGAATGGGGTGAGCGGTCACCAACATCTCGCTTAATGCCGCCCCTTCATTGATCGCTTGCTGACTGGAGTTTCAATCATGAGGGCCGTTTCCGTCGAAGAAGCCGTTGCGATGATCCCGGCTGGCGCAAGCATCATGGTCGGTGGCTTCATGTGTGTCGGAACACCGGAGCGGCTGCTGGACGAAATCGTCAGGCAAAGGAAGAGCGGTCTCTCGGTGATCTGCAACGATGCGGGTGTCCCCGGAAAGGGCGTCGGCAAGCTGTTCGATGCGACGCTCGTCTCCCGCCTGACCGCCAGCCATATCGGTCTCAATCCGAAGGCGCAGCAGCAGATGCTGGCCAACCAGATCAACGTCGATCTCATTCCGCAAGGGACTCTCGTCGAGCGCATTCGTGCCGGCGGATGCGGTCTCGGCGGCGTGCTCACGCCGACAGGCGTGGGCACGTCCGTGGCGGAAGGCAAGCGCCAGATCGAGGTCGACGGCAAGCCGTTCCTGCTCGAGACCGCGCTGCGGGCGCAGTTCGCCCTGGTCCACACCTTTCTCGCCGACTACCTCGGCAACCTCTCCTACGCGCTGACCGCACGCAACTTCAATCCTGTCATGGCGATGGCGGCCGACACCGTGATCGTGACAGCGGAGCACATCGTGCCCGTGGGCGTCATTGCGCCCGACCACGTCGTGACCCCGGCGCCACTTGTCGACTATCTCATAACGAACCCGAACGGGTGAAACATGGACGCACAGGAGATCATCGCCCGCCGCGTCGCGCAGGAGCTCCATACCGGCGATCTCGTCAATCTGGGAATCGGCATTCCGACGCTGGTCGCCAACTACGTTCCGGCTGAGCTGAAGGTGTTCTTTCAGTCGGAAAACGGATTGATCGGGACCGGGCCGATACCCGAGCAAGGATTGGCACATCCCCTGCTGACGGACGCGGGCGGCCGCCCGATCAGCGCACTGCCTGGCGCCAGCACCTTCGACAGCGCGATGTCGTTCGGCTTGATCCGTGGCGGTCATGTCGATGTCACCGTGCTCGGCGGCCTGCAGGTCGACGCGCACGGGCATCTCGCCAACTGGATGATCCCCGGCAAGATGGTGCCGGGCATGGGCGGCGCGATGGACCTCGTGAGCGGCGCCAAACGGGTCATCGTCGCCATGCAGCACGCCGCGAAAGGCAAATCAAAGATTGTCGCCAAGTGTACCCTGCCGCTGACCTCGGCGCGGCCAGTACATCTTGTCGTGACCGATATGGCGGTGATCGCCTTCCCCGACGGCAAGGCGACGCTGCTGGAAACCGCACCGGGCGTCGGCGTCGGCGAGGTCATGGCCGTCACGGAAGCCGAGCTCCTCATTCCCGACGCGGTTGGGGAAATGAAGATCTGACCGGGAGCTGGATCATGCGGATTTTCAGCGACTTCAACGAGATCAAGTCCGCTGTCGGAACCGAGATCGGCGTCAGCGACTGGTTCGAGGTGACCCAGGATCGCATCAACCGCTTTGCGGAAGCGACCTGCGACGAGCAGTGGATCCATATTGACCAGGAGCGCGCGAAGGAGGAGTTGCCAGGCGGCGTCACCATCGCCCACGGGCTGTTGTCGCTCGCGCTGGCGCCGCTCTTCATTCGATCGGTGATCGGCCTGAAGGGCTTGCGCAATACCCTGAACTACGGTGCGGACAGGATACGGTACCTGGCGCCGGTGCCGGCGGGATCAAGGCTGCGCGGTCGCGTCACGGTCGCCGAAGCCGAGGATGTCCCACCCGACAGCTTGCGCGTGAACTATCATCTCGTGATCGAGATCGAAGGGGGCAAGCGCCCCGCCTGCGCCGCCGAACTGATCGCGCTGCATTATCGCTGAGCGGCGCCAGCGCACTGCTCGCGCTCAATCGATGATGTGATAGCCGCCGTCGACATACATGACGCCGCCGGTGATGAGCTTGGCACCGTCGAGCGCCAGAAATGCCGTTGCGTTACCAACGTCGTCGATGCTGACGAGACTTCGCGCCGGCGCCTTCGATTGCGCCTTGTCCATCAGTTCGTCGAATTCGGGGATTCCCGACGCCGCACGCGTGGCGAGCGGTCCCGGCGAGATCGCGTGAACGCGGATACCTTTCGGGCCCAATTCGGCGGCCATGTAGCGGACGGCCGCTTCAAGCGCCGCTTTCGCCACGCCCATCACGTTGTAGTTCTCCACCACCATCTGACTGCCGTAATAGGTCATCGTGAACATGGTTCCGCCGTTCTTCATCAACGGCTCGGCGAGATGGGCCATCCGCATGAACGACCAGCAGGAGACGTCCATGGTCTTCAGGAAGCCGTCACGGCCAACATCCACCACGCGTCCGTGCAGCGCTTCCTTCGGCGAGAAGGCAATCGAGTGCAGCAGGAAATCGAGCTGCCCCCATTCCTTCGCGATCCGCTCGAACACCTGTTCGGTCTGCCCCTCAACCATCACGTCGAGCGGCATGAAGATCGGCGCCTCCAGCGCCTGTGCAAGCGGCTCGACGTGCTTCTTGGCACGGTCGTTGAGATAGGTGACGGCGAGGTCGGCCCCCAGCGCACGAAAGGCCCTTGCGCACCCCCAGGCGATCGACTGGTCGTTGGCGATGCCGACGATGAGGCCTCTCTTGCCCTTCAGGGCCACCTTGGTATCCGGGAAGACGGGAATCATGACACCCTCTCATGTCTGGGCCTGGGTGATGGCGCGTTCATCAACAACGACAATGTGTGCCGCGCGATCATCAGTTCCTCGTCGGTCGGCACGACGTACACGGGAATACGACTGTCGGAACGCGATATCAGCCGCGCGTGACGGGCATTCTCGGCGGGATCGATCGCGACGCCGAACCATGCCAGCTGGTCGGCGACACGCGCGCGGATTCCGGCCGAATTTTCTCCGATGCCAGCCGTGAAGACGAAGGCGTCGACACCCTGCAACGCGGCCGCGAGCATGCCGGCACTGAGGCCGATCCGATAGACGAAATACTCGATCGCCAATTTCGCATTGGGATCTGCGCTCGCCTCGAGCTCACGCATATCGTTGCTGACGCCGGAGAGCCCTTTCAATCCACACTCCCGATAAAGGAAATTCTGTACGTTTGACGCCGACATTCCCTTTTCGGAGATGAGATACAGCACAACGCCGGGATCGATTTGCCCCGGTCGTGTTCCCATCGGGAGCCCGTCGAGCGCGGTAAAGCCCATCGTGCTCTCGGCACTGCATCCTCCCTTCAGCGCGCACATCGACGCGCCGCTGCCGAGATGGGCGACGATCACCTTGCCGTTGCCGATATCAGGCGCTATCTGCGGCAGGGTCTTGGCGATGTATTCGTATGAGAGCCCGTGAAATCCATAGCGCCGCACGCCCTCGGCGTGAAGCTGGTATGGGATCGCGTAATGGTCGGCCACCGCGCTATGCGAGCGGTGAAACGCGGTGTCGAAGCAGGCCACCTGCGGAAGCGCCGGAAAATTGGTGAGAAGCGCACGGATCGGCGCCAGGTTATGCTGCTGATGAAGCGGGGCCAGCGCGACAAAACGCTCAAGGCGGGCCACCACGCCATGGTCGACCAGGACCGGCCGGTCATAGTCCGGACCGCCATGAACGACGCGATGACCAACGGCCATCGGGTTGATGCGCATCTCGTTCCGTAACCATTCGCCGGCGATGCCCATCGCGGCCGGGATGTCCGAGACGGCTTCGATCGGATAGGCGCGGTCGGCCAGCGGATCGCCGTTTGCATCGCTCGCGCGCAGGCGAGGACGACTGCCAATGCCATCCATCTGGCCCTTGATCTGCCGCTGCAGCTTCCCGTTCCCCTCGACCGCGAAGATCTGGAACTTCACGCTTGAGGAGCCTGCATTGACGACAAGGACCGTATCCATGACGATCACGCTGCAATTGTTGGAGCATGTTGGCGCCTAGCATGTGCATAGAGCGCCGCCACCGCGCAGGACGCCATCCGCGCGCGTGCCGAGTCCGCACGCGACGTCAGAACGATCGGCACCCGGGCGCCGAGCACGATGCCGGCACCATCAGCCTTGGCGAAGTAGGCGAGATTCTTCGCCAGCATATTACCTGCTTCGAGGTCGGGAACGAGCAGGATCTGTGCCCGGCCGGCGACCTCAGACTTGATTCCCTTGATCCGTGCCGCTTCCACATCGATGGCATTGTCGAAGGCAAGCGGTCCGTCGAGGACGCCGCCCGTGATCTGGCCGCGATCCGCCATCTTGCAGAGCGCTGCAGCCTCGATCGTGGATGGAATCTTGGATGTAACGGTTTCGACCGCCGACAGGATCGCCACCCGTGGCGATTTGCCGAAACCGGCTTGCGTGTACAGATCGATGGCGTTTTGGATAATGTCCCGCTTGGCATCGAGATCGGGAAAGATGTTGATCGCCGCGTCCGTTACAAACAGGGTCTCCGCATAGGCTGGAACATCCATCACGAACACATGGCTGATGCGGCGGTCGGTCCGCAGGCCGCCGACCTTCGCGGTGACACTGCGCATCAACTCGTCGGTGTGCAGGCTGCCCTTCATCAACATTTCACCCTTGGCAGCGTGAATAAGCTCGACGCCCTTTGCAGCCGCTTCCTCGCTATGCGGGGCATCGACGATCTCGAAACCGGAAATATCGAGACCGCATTTGCCGGCCGCGTCCCTGATTTTCTTTTCGGGTCCGACCAGCACCGGCCGGATGATGCCTGCGGCCGCACTGTCGACGACGCCGCGCAGCGAGGTTTCGTCGCAGGGGTGGACGACGATGGTCGGCACCGGCAGCACGGCTTTGGCCGCGGCGATCAGGCGATCATATTTGCTGGGAGACTGCGTTCTGCTTGTATCGACCGGCATGATGTCGCTCCCACTCCTTACGACGCCTTCGCCTTGGGATCGAAAGGGGCGACATTCGAAGCCCTCTCCGAACCTTCCGCCGCATCGACGCCGAACAGTTTGGCAACACGTTCCAGACGCGTGGCGACCTCACCCGATATTGCGGCGCTGGCGGATAGCACTTCGCGGATCTTGGCGAAGGCCGCACGGCGATCGTCGGCATTATCGGGCAATAATTTCGGAATAGCGGCCAACGCCGCTTCCTGGTCCAGAAGCAGCATGAAGAACTGCTCGCGGACCAGCATCTTGAACTCGGGCAGTGTCAGACGCGCGCCCGTATCGTTGCGACGAAGGTTACGCAGTGCTTCAAGGCTGCGCTCGTCCACCATTCCCCGCACCGAGCCGACGTAAAGCAGGCCGCGAACGCCCGCTTCCCTTAGGCCCCCTTCGCCGATCCTGGATTTCAGCTCGGCGATCCGCGCCTGGAGCATCTCGCGGTGCTTGGCCGACATCTCCTGCCGTCGCGACGGCACGGACTGCGGATCGATTCCGACAGCCGCCTGAATCGCCGGCGAGCCATAAACATTGAGGAAAATTGCCTCGCTGAGTGCTTCCTGCGAGTCACGCCAGCTGTCGAGCACCTGAACGATCTGTTTGGAGACCTGCTCCTGAAATGCAAAGAAGGGATTGTCGGGCGAGACGGGCTTTCTGTCCTCGCTTGCCTTCTCCGCCAGCGACTCCACCGCGGGCATGAAGGGACTGCGGCTGCTGAGGACCTCATACTGCAGCCGCAGCGGATGCAACTTGCGCATCATCTCCGCCATTTGCGGCGTCACCATGCGCTTGATCCAGGGCTGGACGAACTTCTGGTAGGCGGCGAGATTGATCTCGGAGACGCGCTTGGCAGCCGCAAAGCGCCGCTCGTCCTCGGGCGAATTGCCACCCATGGCGCGGATGTCATCCAGCGTCCGGGCCTCACAGCGCATCACCCACTGCCCGATGGCGAGATCGGCATTCGTGGTCTCGTCGCCCTTGGCTTCGAAAGTTGCCTCATAAAGACCGGGCGGCAGCACGTCAATCAGATCGATGTTACTGGAAAATTCCGCATGTTCCTTCTTGGCAATGCCGCCGGAAACGAAAATGCCGAGATGGCCGACGCTTTCGTGAACCGTGTAGACGATCGTCTGGCCGTAGGCCCTGATTTCGTCGACGTCGGCGTAAAGATCGAGGATCCAGCCCAGCGCCTGTTGCGGTGGTGTGATGTTGTCGCCCTTGGAGCAGAACACCAGGATCGGTGACCTGATATTGCGCAGATCGACCGGCTGGTCGTCAGACATCTTGATCCGGCCAGCGGCGAGATTGTTGCCGACGAAGAGTTCGTCGACGATGAACTGGATTTCCTCGGCATTCAGATTGACATGTCCGCCCCACCAGCGCTCGAATTCGAGGTAGCGCTTCGCCTCGGTGTCGACCTTCGAATAGACGTTGTACTGCTTGGTCCACAACGTATTCGAGGGATTCTGACTCTCGAAATTTTGCACCAGCCAGGCGCCGTCGAACTTGCCTCCGCCGAGATCACTGGTCAGCGCGGTCAGCCAGCTTCCTCCCAACAACCCCCCCGCATAGCGCATCGGATATTGACCATGCACGCCTGCCCAGTAGGCGAGCGGTGCGCCTGCGACGATGACAGGCCCGAACAGTTCCGGCCGCAGGGATGCCAGGATCATGATGGCCCAGCCGGCTTGACAGTTGCCAATCACGCACGGCTTGCCGTCCGCTTTCGGATGGCGGCTGATGACCTTCTCGATGAACAGGGCCTCGGCGCGCGCGATACGCTCGATGGTCTGTCCAGGCATCGGTTCCGGCAGAAAGCCTATGAAATAGCAGGGATGACCCGCTTTCATCGCAACGCCGATTTCGCTGTCCGCCTTGAAGCCGCCGATTCCCGGACCGTGCCCGGCGCGCGGATCGACCACGATGAACGGCCGCCGGTCGAGATCAATTTCGACGTCTTTGGGCGGAACGACGCGCACAAGCGCATAATTGACCGGTTCATCGAGCTTGCGGCCATCGATGATCAACTCGGCGGCATATTGCAGGACATGCGGCGCCGTTTGAGCAACGTGTTCCCGATACTGATCGCCGCGCCGACGCATAACGTCAAGGAACAGCACGGTCCGCTGTCCGGCGTCGACCATGTACTCTACGGCCGAGGCGACGAACCCTGACATCGGGCCGCCTGGCTGCGTTGCGTTGTCCATCGACATGTTCCGACCTCGCTGTCACCTAACTCATACAAGAAGCCTCGGGACATGGAACGTTGACATAGGTCAACGTTCGAGGATCACCGCGGCGACGAAGCCGCACTGGTGCGATCAGTATGTATCCAGGCCAATGTCAGCTCCCAGGCGAGGGAGAGAATGATTGGTCCGATAAAGAGGCCGACAATTCCGTGCGCGAGCGTTCCTCCGATCACCCCGACGAAGATGACGAGTGTCGGCGTCGTCAGGCCGCGCCCCAGCACAAGCGGTTTCAACACATTGTCGAGCACACCGACGATGACCAGGAACAGCGTCAGCAGGATCGCCGTGGTGAAATCCTTGTCTATCCAGATCCAAATGATCACGGGAAGCAGGACGATTGCCGCGCCGATCTGCACGATGGCCAGCAGCATAACGGTGAAGGCCAGTAGGCCGGCGCCGGGAATGCCTGCCAGCTTGAAGCCGATACCGGCCAGCAGGGACTGGATGATTGCGACGCCAATGACGCCCTGGGATACTGCGCGGATGGTCGCCCCCGCCAATTCCAGGAAATGCTCGCTCTGATCTGGCGTGATCCGGGACAGGAAATCCCTGCCCGCCGCCACCAGCTGCGACCCGTGGGGAAAGAGAAAGCCGGCCACCGCCACGGAAAGAAGGAACTTGAGCGCACCCACGCCCGCATTGCCGGCTAGCGCGAGCATCGTCCCCGCCAACGGCTTCAGGTGGGGAGCCAGCTCGCGCAAGACCGCCCGAATGTTGTTGGACGCTTGATTCCACAGCTCGTAGAGCTGCGGACCGATCAACGGCCAATCCTTGATTTGCTCGGGTGGTGAAGGAACTGCCAGATCGCCGGCACTCAGCTCTCCGGCGAGTTCCCTCACCCCATCTACCGCGCTCAACCCGAGCCAGGTCGCCGGCCCGATAACAATCCCGAGATTGATCATGGTAATGATCGCGGCGGCCGTCTTGGGACGGCCGCCGAGAATTTTGGCCAGCCAGGCAAAGACTGGATAGAGCGCGACGGTCAGTACGGCGCTCCAGACCAGGATCGGAACAAAGGGGCGGATCAGGACGAACGCCCAGATGATCAACAGTGCAAGCAATCCGAGCCGAATCACGAGCTGGATGACATCATCCCCGGACAGGAGCTGGCGAAGGGTTTTCAAGGGCGCGCCTTTATCTGAGAGCCGACATGCTGCCGGCAAGCTACCTGCCGCTCTCGCGCGGTAGTCTTGATCCAGATCAAACGACTACAGGCCGGTCAGGGTCTCATCAGCGAGCAAAGATCGAGACTGCTGCGGTACCTGCATGAGCCCCAATGTCTGACGCTACCACCTATTCTGCACGCGAGCTTCTCAGCGACGGAAGCCCGATCGAAATCCGGGCTCTTCGACGGGAAGATGAAGCTGACCTGCTCGCCGCGATCGAGAAGACCAGCGCGCAATCGCTACAGCGCCGCTTCTTTGCAATGAAGCGCCACTTCTCGGACAAGGAGCGCGCTTTTTTCATGGACATCGATTTCAAGAATCATGTTGCACTTGTCGCGCTCGCAGAGGAAGCTGGCCGCAAGGTCATCGGCGGCGGCGGCCGATACATTGTCTTCGAGCCCGGACGGGCCGAGATGGCATTCGTAGTGGTCGATGCCTGGCAGGGACGAGGCGTCGGCTCGATACTCATGCGTCATCTCATCAAGATCGCAGGCGGTGCTGGACTGCAGGAATTGACTGCAGAAGTTCTGCCCGAAAACGTCGCGATGCTGAGAGTATTCGGAAAGTTCGGTTTCAAGCCGGCCTCGCGCCGAGACCCCCATACTGTCCATCTGGTGCTGAAGCTCGATTAGCGATCGGCCACCGGCCGGCAAATCTAAAGCGAGCTGACGGCCACTCTCAGTCGCAGACGGCAATATGCTCGGTTCGGTGCGCAGCCTTACCGCGAGGCGCGACGGCATCACACCGGTCCGTGCGCTCCCGGAGGGACCATATAGAGTGTCATGGCGAATATGACGTAGATAAATAATAGGAGGGCACCAATGAACCATGCCGAACGACCGCTGTTCGTGATGAAGGTGGCCGTCACGGCAGCGATCATCACCATCGTTACTGCGCCCGGCCAAAATTGCAGATCCATTGGTTTGGGCCCAATGACGTAGCTGAGGAGCACGAGCACCGGTGCAACGAACAGCGCGATCTGGGAAGCGCTTCCGAGCGCGATGCTGACGCTCATATCCAGGCGGTTCTTACGGGCGGCAGAAAACGCCACGGCCATTTCAGCCGCGGCCCCGACGAGCGCGACGATGATGAACCCCACGAACGCCGGACTCATTCCCAACGTCGCCGCCGCCTTTTGCACCGACTCAACGAAGATTTCGCTGACCAGCGCCACCAACACCGTAACAACGAGGAGCGTGGCTACCGCGAGGCCGATCGGCCACTTGGCCTCCTGCGTCTCGCCGTGGTCCTCGCTCGCGAACAATTCCTTGTGCGTCTTGAGCGAGAACACCAAGCCCAAACCGTATGCCACAATGAGCAATATTGCGAGTGCGGCACTGAGTTTCTGGGCCATCACCTCGCCGCGCGTCAAATCGAGTTCGGAGACCGCCGCCGGAGCCAGGAGTGCGATGGTCGCCATCAAGAGTAACGCCGAATACATCCTTCCCCCGGCGCGATTGTAGTCCTGAACGTGGTACCGGAGTCCGCCCAGCAGAAACGACGCCCCCAGCATGAACAGCGTATTGGTAACGATTGCGCCGGCGATCGACGCCTTCACCAGCATGTACTCTCCGGCCCGAAGTGCGGTCACTGCGATGATCAACTCCGTCAGATTCCCGAGCGTCGCATTGAGCAGCCCGCCGATCGCATCACCCGTCTTTTCGGCGACGGCTTCTGTTGCATGACTGAGAAGGGCGGCCAGCGGAACGATTGCCAGGACAGCGAGCACGAATAGGAGCGTGTGAGCCGCAGGCACAAGCCTTGCTGCGGCCAGCACGACTGGCACAAAAATCAGCATCCAGAGCAACGGGGTATGTCGGATTTCCTTGAGCAGAAGGTGCATGGTATGGGCCGCCCCCTTGCTAGAGCATCGTCAGAGGTGAGTGAGTTCACGAATTCGCCAAGATCGGCCGGAGCAGCAAAGAACCGCCGGTCACGGTGTTGTGCCGGACGGGTGCTCATCGGGTAGAGCCTCGTGAGCACGCGCGATACGATGCATGGCTGCCTCTGCGCAGTCACCCCCTCCGATACTCTCTCCGGCTCCTCATCGAGGAGACAGTCCACCGCTTGGAAGGTCTCGGTGGACATTGAGCATAGAACAAATCTGCGCTGTACGAATCATATTGATCTAGATCAACGGATGCCTTCATAGGAATGAAGCAGTAAGCCTCGCACCCGGCAGAGTAACATTCAGATCGGCCGGGCGGCTTTGTCGTCATAGATCGTTGGCTTCGATTTCGATTGAGCGGGTTGCGCTATTGTCTGAACGCTTGTCGCTTGCGAGGGCTTATCCATGGCTGAAACACCGAAACTGTCCGTTGAGAAAGCGCTGGAAAAACTGCGCGGTACAGACGCGCCGAAATCCAAGAACGCGCGACTCGCCGAAGAAATTGACGCGCTTGATGACGAGATCAAGCGCTTGAGAGCGCAAAGACTCCGCCTCGATCGGCACCAACGACGCTCGACTGAGCGTGACTGAAATCATCATTGATTTGCGCTGACGGGATGGTCCGGCCGCGCTCCCCGCGTGGCAAGGGATGCTGTGCTGGACGCCAAGGCTACAACAGGAAGACTCATGCCCCGCGGAAAAGCGCCGCGAGGCGGCACGTCGGGCTTATTCGGACATCCAGCGAAGCTCCGACGGTGCGGGAGATATCGCGTTTGCCGCGACGCTACCGTCATTCGTCTTGTAAGCGAGCGATGGGAACGGTGCCTTCGCAGCCTTGCGCACGACCCTCGACAATGCGGACATATGCCGTTCGGCAGCCGCTGCTGAGGACGACGACTTTGCTGCCTTGCGGCACCTTGCACGCTAGCAGGGGCTCGATGACGGCCTCGTCGTAGACTGCGGCGTTCGCGACCTTACCGAAGCGACGTAGCGCATCAGCGTCCTTGAAGATCCAAACAGTCGGCGCGTTGTTCTTGTTGCGTAGCACCTTGGCATCGCTGGTGGTCGCAGCCGCAATCACAAACGACATGGCCAGGAAGCAAACCAACCCTAAAGCCCTCGGCATCGGCAATCCTCCTCGGAGAATTGGCTTTTCCTCGCCTCAAGCCCGCCCGGTCTTGATCTCGATCAATGGCTAGTTCGGCGAAGGCGTTGCCAAGCCCTCGGACTAACCGGCAACATCGTCGTCGGGATTGTCGGCGCAATTATTGCCGGTTGGGACAAGGCTAAGCCCATGATATTCACTGTCACGCTCTGATCCGACCGTTGCCGCACTCGTGAGCTTGGCGCCGCGCTTATTGTATCGTTGCGTTCAGCGTAACTACCGATGTGCCGGAGCCAATCGGACCTTTTCCTGCAGCACGGATGGCGAAAGTATCGTTACCCTTGTAACCATGTGCAGCTGTATACGTATAGGTAGCACTCGGTCCCGCGCCCCGGCTGTGCCGTCGCCTTGCTGGCGCTGCTGCGGGTGCATTTTTTATCGATGAGCTCCGTGTTACTGCGCTCATGGGCCGATTGTTTGTATGATGAAGGCTATGGGGCTTCGCCCCTCGCGCGGGCAAGGGGCCGAGCCTCGGGCGTTGCGCGCCCTGCGGCCGCACCAAGACCTCCTTGCCCTTGCTACCCCCAGTCCTCGCCGGACAGGCAGGGGTTCATGCCGGGCATGAACACCTGCCAGGGAAAGGACAGCGAAATGGCCGACGCTGATCGTTAAGCCGAATGCAGCGAATCTCTTGGTATCGAGCTAGGCTTGGCACCTCTGCCACACGCCGAGGCTCAAATCCGTGCAGCGACTTACAATTTCTTACTACCACCGCAGGTTGATGGTAGTATCCAGGGGAAGAGTGAACACATGACGCGCAGTTTCTATACCATTGGCTACGAAGGCTCCCGAGTGGACGAGTTTGTCGCGACGCTGCGGCGCGCAGGCGTTGAGACGCTGATCGACCTCCGCGACCTGCCTCTATCCCGCAAGCCCGGATTCTCCAAGTCTGCCCTCGCGGAAAAGCTTGAAGCTCACGGCATTGCCTACGTCCATCTCAAAGGGCTTGGTGATCCCAAGCCTGGCCGCGAAGCCGCGCGTGCGGGCAAGCATGCGCTATTTCGGCGGATATTCGGGCGGCACATGACCACTGACGTGGCCCAGCGCGACCTTGAGCGTGCTGTCGAGTTGGTGCGCGGCAAGCCTTGTTGCCTGATGTGTTTTGAGCAGGATCACTGCAATTGCCACCGTTCCATTGTCGCTGACCATATCGTTGAACACACCGGCTTGCGCCCAACACATCTGTCGGTGGGAGGCGAAAGCGCCGTCCATGAACCAGTCCCCTACCCTCCCAGGGCTCGCCGTCGCCTGACGGGAGCACCGACGAGGCCATCATCATCGTCAAGGCTGCGCCCCAGCTTAGCGCTCGCCATGGGGAAACCGTCTGCACTGCCGCCGTCACCCGAACTCGCCATTGGGTGCGGCTCTATCCCATTGCCTTCCGCACCCTGGAGGACGCCCAGCAGTTCAAACGCTGGGACGTGGTGCGGTACACCTCCCAGCGACCGCGCGATGACAAGCGGATCGAAAGCCGGCGGCTCGACCACCATAGCCTGACAATCGCCGGCTCCTTGCCGGCGCGCGAGCGCTACGGCCTGGTTGCGCCCATGGTGGTGGAAAGCCTGGAGGAGGAACGCCGCCAAGGCCGAAGCCTCGCCTTCATCCGGCCGAAGATCGGCCGGTTCATCGTCGAGAAGAAGCCAGCGAACGAGCTGGAGGACGAGCGGCAGAAGTACGAGATGGCCGCCAAGCAGACTGATCTCTTCCTGGAACCGATCATTCCCTATGCGCCGTGCCCATACCGTTTCAAGTACGAGTACGAGATCCAGGACGGCAAGCGCACCGGCACGTGCCAGGACTGGGAGACCGAGGCCACGTTCTTCCACTGGCGCAAGCAATATACCGAGGCCGACACCATCAAGCGGATGCAGGCCCGCTGGGGCGAGGAAATGCCCACGAAGGGGCTCCTGTTCGCCATGGGAACGCACTCGCAGTATCCCGACACGTGGCTGATCAACGGGCTCATCCAGATGCCCGAGGCTGGCCAATTCGCGCTAGATTAGTAATGAGCCAGTTGCATCCAGGTAGCCACAGATCGATCGGCGATCAAGAAATAGACTCGGATGATGAACCAAGCTGGCTTGTAGGCTTAGACGTACGTGAGGAGACGACCGTGGGCAAAAACATTATCGTGTGCTCGGACGGAACAGGTAATACGTTCGGTAAGAGCGTTTCCAACGTCACCCGGTTGGTGAAGTTGCTCGCTCTCGATAACCACAAGGAGCAGGTTGTCGTCTACGACCAGGGTATTGGCACGAGCGCAAGACGCTTGAGGGCGGTTGAGGACTATCGGAAATCCGTCTGCGACCAAGATGCCCTCCAAATATTAGACGGTCCCAGGGAATGGTGGTTCAAGCCCGCCGGGTGGCCAACAATCGTGTTGGGACTGATTGGTGGCTGGGGGCTCAAGGCGAATGTCCGCCAGATGTATTGCCTCTTGAGCGCCCTATACGAGGGCCCGGATGACAAGGTTTTCCTATTTGGCTTCAGCCGCGGAGCATTTACCGTTCGCGCGCTCGCCGCGCTCATCTATCGGTGCGGGCTTCCAGGGAGGACGGCAACAGATATGGGCGAACGGTTTGATAGAGCATGGAAACTCTACAAGCCTCTCCACAAGGACGACGTCGCTATCAGAGCCTTTATGAGCAATGGACAGCGCGAATGCCCCATTCATTTTCTGGGCCTGTGGGACACAGTGAAGTCGTACGGTGGTTTGTTTCCGGTCATGCTGCCGCACCTACGGCACAACCCCACGGTGCATATCGTGCGTCACGCTTTAGCGCTCGATGAACGTCGCTCTTGGTTCGATGCCACGACGTGGGGGTTGCTCGACTTGGATAGCACCAAACAGCGGATTAAGCCCAAAGACTTCGAGCACCAAGACATTGCAGAGGTGTGGTTTCGCGGGTGTCACTCGGACATTGGTGGCGGCGATGTGGAAGCGGTGACCGGGATGATCGCACTTCGTTGGATGCTGGGCGAAGCCCAAGCCCTAGGTGCCGAGCTAAACGACAACGGCAAATCAGTGCTGGCTGTGGATGACCCGCTCGAACCGGAGGTGCATGAATCATTGAGAGGTGTCTGGTGGGTAACAGAAATTATCCCGCGAAAAGAGATCAACAATTTCGGGGAGTTTCCCGAGCGAACGTGGGTATACGAGAGCACCGGGCGGCGAACCCCTGACAAACTGACACGTAACGGAAAAGTCCTTGTACATCCAAGCGTGGGCAGTCGGCATTCGATTTTGGTTCGCGTGGAATATCGGCCCACCAATCGAGGAGCCTAGAGGGATTTCCGTAACGGTGGAACTAGTAGATGAACAATCTTGCGTGCGGCATGCGCAGAATCTTACTTTTAGCACCGTTTTTAGCACATGCTATACTGATCTTACTTTAATCAAATAAAATCAGTTACTTACAAAATAGACGGAGGACTTAAAATCCCTCGATGGCAACGTCGTGTGGGTTCGACTCCCACCGCCCGCACCAATGGCCGAGCCCGGCATTCATCACCAAACCATCAATTGCACGACCAACTTCATCCACGTAAGATTGCATTGCGCGCGTTGGAGCTCCCGGGGAACACGACCATGCCATGCAAAGCTGGCCATCTCTCCAGGATAGCGTCGCTCACATCCGTGCGGATCACCTTGGCCGTCGCGGGACTTGGGCTCGCATTGTCCGCCATCCCGGACGTCGACCTCCTGGCGAAGGACCAGGGAACCTGGGCCGTCAAGGGCAAGCTGCTCGGCAAACCCGGCGAGAAATCGAAGGACGTGAGCGGTATTGCCTGCGCGGCGCCGCAAGGATTTCCGCGCGCCTGCGTTGTCATCGATGACAATTCGCAGGCCGCGCAATTCGTCACCGTGAACGACGGTGACATCGTCGCCGGCGAGTCGATCCCTCTCATCGACAACAGCTTCGAGGGCAAGGCGCTGGAACTCGACGGCGAAGGCGTCGCCTATGCCGACGGGTTCTACTACGTGATCGGCTCGCACGGTCACCCCCGCGACAGCGATCACAAGCTCGATCCCGTCAGGGATGCGGCCAGGATCAAGTCGCGGATCGCGGCCGCAAGCCAGATCGTGCGCTTTCGCGCAGGCACCGATGGCACGGCTTCTTCGATGGAGCGCACCGCCAAGCTGCGCGCGATCATGGCGGCCGAGCCTGCGCTTGCCCCCTCTCTCGACCGCAGACTCGAGAACAACGGATTGACGATCGAAGGCATCGCGATCCGGCAGGGCCGGATCCTGGTGGGATATCGCGAGCCCGCGCTCAGCAATGGCCGCGCCCCGGTCCTGTCGGTGGCGATCGAGGCGCTGTTCGGCAATGCGCCAGCGGACGCACGGCTCTACCGCCTCGCGCTCGGCGAGGGACGCGGCGTGCGCGACCTTGCAGTGTTCGGTGACAGCGTCCTCGTCCTGGCCGGGCCCGCAACGAGCGATCCCGGTCCGGCTGCGATCTACCGATGGGACGGCGAGAGCGAGGACGGGCTGTTGCTCAAGGACCTTGCCGTGCTGGTCGGAAAGGATGGAACCCGCAAGGCGGAAGCGCTGCTTCCGCTCGATGAGAGCCCGTCGGGCTTGCGCATGTTGATCCTGTTCGACGGAGAAAAGGAAGGCGCGCCTGCGACGATCACGATCCCCAGGCCCTGAGGCTGCCTCGCGACGACCAGATTAAAAAGGCAACGGCGATCAATAGTTGGCCCCACCCGATCGTAAAATATAGCAAGCTTCGTTTTTCTGGCTGAGACCAGCCGCAAAACAGTAGAGCTGCAAATTCAATGCATCAATCGCGTTTTGGATTTCGCCTATCGTCGGCTCGTACGCAGCTAGCCGTGTCGTTGTAGTTTTGCACGAACGGTTCAACCTCTGGCGATAATGCTCCGGGTATTTGAGCCGCAACAAGCAATCATGCAGTTCGGCAAATTGTCTCATTATCCCGAGCTCGAAGTCGTTCCGCTTTGTCGGGCCATAGTAGCTCTCCAGCCCAAGAATGTTCACCATTGAGTTGGTCGTCCACTCTTCAACCGTGCTAAGATAGCTTTTCCAAATTTCCGCTTGATCATGGCCCGGGAGTTCGAATGCCAAGGCACTCACGTACCGTTGTGTCCAGTAGAACCGGCGCCATTGAAGTCGGGTCAACGCATCCGAAAACTGGCTTCGCGCCGTATCATGGGCCAATTCAAGAGCGGTCTCTTCCTTCAAATGTAGCAGCACAAGAGTGCGCTCGAGGCCTTTGGCGACCGTCTCCAGTCCGGCAAAGAACGCAACGAGCAATGTGATGACAATGAATGGCCACGAACTTTTCAAGGACCGCAACCAAACGGGTTGATCGACGTCTGAACTTACTTTCTTTGCTTCAGACACCTTGCCCTCGGAAGGTACAGGAGTTCGCCCAACCGACAGACGCAACCGGGCTCCCACGCTATACCCTCGGATTGGTCGGTGGCAACGGCGTGCAAGCACTACCGCACCGTCCATTCCCCCGTACATCGGCCAAAGCGGCTCACATTCGGCCGTCGGCCCTCCGATGCATTCGCCGACTGGCAACATCGAAAAGCAAGTTGGTGATTTTGCGCTGAGTCGTGCGCCGCCGCTCGCCGCACGTCAGGCAACGCTTCATCTCCGAACTCCCCGAAAAGAACATTTCTGAAGCAACGTCACGCGACCAAATGCGACGTTACGTCACCTCCGCTCACGCCGCCTTCGCCATCTCCGACACCCGCTCCCAGGTGGTGGCCACAAAGCTCGGCCGCGCCTGCATCCGTTTCAGCCATGCGGCGAGGTTGGCGTGGGGGACACCGAGTTCGGACCATTCCGGCGTCGGCGCCATGAAGTCGATCTGCGGCGCCACCAAGATGTCGGCGAGCGAGACCGCATCGCCTGCGAAATAAGCCTGCTCGCCGAGCAGCCGCGCCAGTTCGGCAAAGACCGTTCGCGCCCGCGGCATTGCGGCCTCGATCGCGGCTTCGTCGGTCTTGAGCCCCAATAGCTTCGGCCCGACGATGCGCTGAAAGGCGATCACGTTGCAGACGCCCTGGAACAGGTACCAGTCGTTGATGTTCATCACCTGGTCCATGCGCGCGGCGCGCCTGGGATCGGCGGGCGTCAGCGCCGGCGACGGCAGCACACGGTCGAGATAGCGCAGGATGGCCTGGGTCTCGTAGAGGCTGAAGCCGTCATGCTCCAGCACCGGCACCCGTCCGAACGGATGGCGGGCGAGATGCTCCGGCGATTTCGAGCCGCCAGGACCCAGCGGCACGAACCGGTAGAAAGCGCCCTTCTCTTCCAGAGCCGCCAACACCGAACGCCCGAATGGGCTGCCGGCGACGGAGTGAACGATGAATTCCGACATGATGCTCTCCCTCCTTACGATCGACTGCGTTCGGCTTCTTCGACATAGCGCGCGATCAGGCCCGGCCAGCCACCATCGACATCCCGGCGCATCGATGCACCGGCCTCCGAGCCCATGGTCTCGAACCTGTGGTGCACAAGCTCGACCCGCGTCGCGTCCGAACCCTCGGCGGTGAAACGGACGTCGACTTCGGATCTCATCGCCGCGTCCGGCTTCCATTGCGCGTTGATCTGCCAGAGCATCACGAGGCGGTGCGGCGGCTCCCAGACCGTAATCGTGGCGACCGGGGTCTCGGTGCCGTCTTCGGCGATTTCCAGCCAGCGTCCGCCAAGGCGCGGCTCCATCAAGACCTTCTGGATCGGCTTCCTGCCGACACCGTGATTGTGCGGCCACCAACGCGTCAATCCACTGGTGAAGACGTCGAAGGCATGCGCGATCGGTGCCTTGACTGTTACGGATTTGCGCACCGGCGCAATGGTCGTGACCTCATTCATTCGGCCTTGCTCCCGCGTTGCTTGTGGGATTTTTCCGCTTCGACCTGGAACGCCTCGAGCGCATCGTCCCAGAACGTATCAAGCCAATCGCGCAGTTCGGCGAGCCCCTCGCGCCGCAGCGAATAGATGCGCCGCACCCCCTCGCTGCGCTCCTCGACGAGACCCGCCTCCTTCAGCACCTTCAGATGCTGCGACACCGCCGGTCGTGAGACCGGCAGCCCCGCTGCGAGCACATTCACAGGGTGCGCCCCCGCGCGCAGGCGCTCGAATACCTTCCGCCGCGTCGGGTCCGCCAGGACCGCCAGTGCCTTTCCGTAAGCCATAGCTAACGGTAAGCTACAACTTACATTCGAGTCAAGCTGGGGCATTCGGGTCGCGCGCCGGCGTTCGACAATCCGCACGTAAATCCCGCAGGAGACGGTTTCACGATCGTTCGCTGGACTCGTCGAGCCCGCCCGACCACCCCCGATCCAAGCGAGCGCTCGCTCGGTCCTTTCCCGCAGCCCTCTTTTCGAGCTGCTGAATCTATGCAAGCCTCGGTGCGCTGCCCTCGAGCCAAGGCGCCCGGGGGCGGCCAACAAAATCGGACGATGTCAGGACCTCTAGCGTCCAACCGGCCGAAGGGAGGCGACGTGGACTACGCGCGGCATCGGTCGTGGGCGGTCACATTCTCGACGGAAGCGCTCTGTGAACGCATCCTCGAGCGACATCGCGATGCCCCGCGGGTGCAGAAAACCCGCGTCGCCGTGGCCAATCTGGCTCGAATCATCGATGCGACGCTGCGGCTATCGAACAAGCAGGGATTCCACGCGACCAGTCTGCGGCAGATCGCCGGGATGTCTGGCCTCAGCATGGGAGGCCTCTACACGTATTTCCCCGGCAAGCAGATGCTGCTGTCGATGATCCTGGGCGAGGTCTCGACCACCGCGATGGAGGTGCTTGCCAACCCGCCGGATGACGTCACCAGCGACGCCGCCGCGCATTTGCGCTGGATCGTGACGACGCACATCAGATTGTCCGAGGCGATGCAACCCTGGTTCGCGTTTGCCTTCATGGAAGCGAAGTCGTTTCCGCAAACGGAGCGGCGCGCGGCGGTCGACATGGAGGCGTCGACCGAGACCATGATCGCCGACGTGCTCAAGGCTGGCGTCGCCAACGGCACCTTCGCGGTCGCCGAAATCGGACTGACCGCGGCATTGATCAAGCCGCTGCTGCAGGACTGGTACGTCAAGCGCGCCAAGTATCGCAGGCGGGGCACCTCGATCGAGGCCTACATCGCCACCGTGACGGCGTTCATCGACCACGCCTTGACCCCACGACATGCCGAACCAAGACCTGCCGAACCGAGCCTGTCGCGGCAGGTCCGAGCCGCGGCGGCCAAAGACTGCCATGCACCAGGCACAATGAAGGGACCTGGGGGATGAAACGCTCTCGCTTCAGTCAGCAGGAAATCGTGTCCGTGGTTTTCGCACTGCTGTTCGTCGCCTTTTCGATTTTCCTGCGCGGCTTCCTGTCCACCGACAACATGCTGACCTTGCTGCAGAACGTGGCGGTGCTCGGCATCCTTGGACTGGCGATGGCGATCGTCGTCGTCGGACGCGGCATCGACATCTCGCTGATCGCCGCGGTCGCGGTCCCATCCGGGCTGGTGCTGCAGATGGTCCAGAACGGCCACTCGCTGCCGGCCTCGCTGCTGGTTGCCGTTGCATTTGCGATCTGCCTCGGCGCCGTCAACGGCTGGCTGATCGCCTATGCCGAAATCCCGTCGCTGTTCGCGACGCTGGCAACCGGCCTGCTCGTGGCCGGCCTCGGGCAAGCCGCGCTGTTTCAGCTCGACGTCGTGCAGTGGAGCCCGGGCATGGCCGGCTTCGAGCTGCTAGGACAGGGCACGATCCTCGGCGTGCCGACGTCGATCGTGATGTTTGCGCTGGCATGCATCGTAGTGGCCCTGGTTCTGCGCCAGACGCGATGGGGCGCCTACATCTACGCGATCGGCGACAATCCCAACGCCGCACGCGTCACCGGCATCCCGTCGCGGCCGATCATCGTCCTGCAATATGTGCTCGCCGCCCTGATCGGCTGTTTCGCCGGGCTCGTGATGGCGGCGTCGGTCAATTCGATGCCGACCCGGATCTTCAACTCGACGCTGATCTACGACGTCATCCTGGTCGTGGTGCTCGGCGGCATCGGCCTGTCCGGAGGGCGCGGTGGCGTTCTCAACGTCATCATTGGAACCCTGCTGATCGGCACCATGCTGAACGGCATGACCATCATGGACATTTCCTACGCCGGCCAGAACCTCATCAAGGGCGTGGTGCTGCTGCTCGCGGTAATTACCGACTCGTTCCTCAATCCGCGTAACGAGGAGACTGCGCAACAGGGTGATATCTAGAGCATGATCCGGAAAAGTGGGAACCGGTTTTCCGAAAAGATCATGCTCACGCAAAAAGAGATGAGATCATGATCCGATTCCTAATCGGACCATGATCTCAATTCCAATCGAAAGCGCCCACAAGGGCCAAAGAAGCGAGGGAGAAAACGATGAGCTGTATAGTCAAGTCTGCCGGAGCGGCCCTGATCGTACTGGGATTTTCAGCGGCCATGTTGCCCGCGAAGGCGCAACAGGGACTCGACGAGCCGTTTCAGAAGCCGTTCAAGGAGGCGCTCGCGGGAAAGACGGTCGCCTATGTCCCGGTCGCGATGAATTTCGATCTCACCGAGGGCTGGTACGCCGGGATGAAAAAGGAGCTCGAGCCGTACGGCGTCAAGTTCGAGATCCGCGATTCCAACTGGAACACCAATGCCGGCGCCCAGGCCGTGACGTCGCTGATATCGGAAAAGCCTGCGGTGATGGTGATCCACAATCCCGACGTCCAGACCTATGCCAAGCTTTTGCAGCGCGCCGAGAACGAAGGCATCTACGTCATCCAGATCAACATGGGCTCGGCCTATCGCAGTTCGGCCTTTGTCGGGGCCAATTGGATCGAGATCGGCGAAAGGGATACCGAGGCGGTCGTGAAGGCCTGCGAAGGCAAGTCGAACAAGATCGCGGTCGTGCAGGGCGCCCTGTCCGCGGCCGCGAGCGCCTATACCCTCAAGGGGGTGGAGAACGTTCTCGCCAAGCATCCCGAGGTCAAGGTTGTCTCCAACCAGGCCGCCGACTGGGATGCCTCCAAGGCCAAGGCGATCACGCAGACCGTGTTGAAGCAGAATCCCGACCTCTGCGGCATCGTCGGCTTCTGGGACGGCATGGACATCGGCACCGCGGCAGCCGTCAAGGAAGCAGGCCTCACCGGCAAGGTCTTCGTGGCCACCTCGGGCGGCGGCGAACGCAAGGGTGCTTGCGAACTGGTGAAGTCAGGGGCCTTCGATCTCAATCTCAGCTATGACGTGCCGACCCAGGCCGCCGATCTTGCGGCCATGATCAAGTGGCTGCTGTCATCGGGTGCCAAGCCAGGATCGGTCAAGGGCTCGGCTTATACCACCCTGATTCCGATCACCAAGGACAATGCCGACAGCCAGACGGCGTGCTGGAACCTCGCCGACCTGAAGAAATAGACGCCGCCATGGCGAACGCCCCGGGGCATCGCACCCGGGGCGTCTCCTGCCCGCCCCTTCCATGATCTCCCGGGGAATTGCACGCTCATGCGCGACACCCTCACTCGGCTGCGCTACCGGTACTGGCCGGATCACCTGCTTGGTGAAATCCTGTCCAAACGCTGGACCGAGACCGCGATACCCGTAATCATCCTCTTGATCGTCGGCCTCGCGTTCAGCCGCTCCATCGATCATTTCCTGTCGCCGTCGAGTCTCGCCGACACCGCGCGCCAGGCCGGCGAGATCGGCTTCATCGGGCTCGGAATGGCGCTCGTCGTCATCGCCGGCGGCATCGACCTGTCGGTCGGATCCATCTTTGCCCTGACCGATTTCTGCGCGCTTTATACCCTTGACGTGCTCGGCTGGCCGGTGCCCGCGGTGATCGCGGCGACCGTGATCTGCGGCGCAGCGCTCGGCGCGATCAACGGCATTCTGATCGGATACCTGCGGCTGCGCGCCTTCATCACCACGCTGATCACCCTGATCATCTACCGCTCGGCGTTCGACCTGCTGATCCAGCGCTATTCCAATGCCATCGCGGCCGCCTTTCCCGACATCCCGTCGTGGAATTTCGTCGGCGGCGGCGACATCCTCGGCGTTCCAAGCGTCGCGCTGGTCTATCTGCTGATCGCCGTGTTCGGTCACATCTTCATGACGCGCCTGCGTCCGGGCTGGCACATCACGGCGATCGGCGGCTCGCGCCGGTCGGCCTATAATTCCGGCATTGCCGTCCGCCGCACCATCGCACTGTGTTACGTCGCGAGCGGCGCGCTGACCGCCGTCGGCGCGCTGTTCTTCGCCGCCCGACTCGGTACCGTCGGCGGTGATATCGGGGTGGGGCTGGAAGTGCTCGTGCTGACTGCGACGGTGCTCGGCGGCATTACGCTCGGCGGTGGCAAGGGCTCGGTGACCAAATCCCTGGTCGGCGTGCTGATCGTACTTCTCATCACCAACGGCCTGACCACGCTGAACGCGCGCGGCGGCGTCAACCGCATGGCGCTCGCGTCGATCCTGCTGATCGCATCGATGATCGATATTCGCTGGCAGAAAAACCGCGCCCGCATCATCAGCAAGGTCTATGTCGCGCCCACCTATCACGAACTGCCGCCGCCCCCGCCGACCGAGATCGGCCGGGGCGGTCCCTTCGAGCAGAACGACAAGCTGCGGAACGTGACCCTGATCGGATTGGGACGGATCGAAGCGCCGGAAGACGTCATCCTCGATCGCAACGACAACCTCTATGCCGGTTCGCGGCATGGCGATATCATGCGTTTCCGCGCGCCCGACTACGAAACGATGGAGGTGTTTGCCCATATCGGCGGCCAGCCGCTCGGCATGGCCTTCGATCGCAACGACAATCTCTATGTCTGCATCGGCGGCATGGGACTTTACCGGATCAAGCCGGACGGCACCGTCGAGAAGGCAACCGACGAAACCAACCGCAGCCTCACTTCGGTCAACGACGACAGCCGCCTTCGCCTCGCCGACGATCTCGACATTACCGACGACGGCTTGATCTTCTTTTCGGAAGCGACCGTGCGTTACGAGATGGACGAATGGCCGATCGACGGCCTCGAGGCCAGAGGTAACGGCCGGATCATCTGCTACGACACCAACAAGGGCACCACCCATACGGTGCTGCGCGGACTGAAATTCCCCAACGGCATTTGCGTCGCAAGCGATGGGCAGTCGATCCTGTTCGCCGAGACCTTCGGCTGCTCGATCAAGCGCTACTGGTTCGCGGGATCGAAAAAGGGCACGATCGAGACGGTCATGGACAATCTCCCGGGCTATCCCGACAACATCAACCTCGCCTCCGACGGCAATTACTGGCTCGCGCTGGTCGGCATGCGCAGCCCCGCGCTCGATCTCGCCTGGAAGATGCCGGGCTTTCGGCGGCGGATGGCCAAGCGCGTGCCCGTGGACGAGTGGTTGTTTCCCAACATCAACACAGGTTGCGTGGTCAAGTTCAACGAGCAGGGCAAGATCCTGCAGTCGTTCTGGGATCTCAAGGGCCTCAATCATCCCATGATCACATCGATGCGCGAGCACCGCGGCCACCTCTATCTCGGCGGCATCGCCAATAACCGTATCGGCCGCTACAAGCTCGACGGCGCCGATCCCGATTTCGTGCAATACGACAAGCGATGGGAGAAACGAGCGTGATCGGCGCCGTCAGGGATTTCGCCAACCGGTTTCTCGGCCGCGGCGAGGCAACCATTGCCGTGCCGTCGTTCGACGGCGCGCTGAAGCCGAACCAGGTGCTCGAGAGCGCCGACATCGTGCTGCAATGCGCCGCGCCCGAAGACCTGGCTTGCGGCAACGGCCATCTTTATCTCGCCGACGGTCACCGCCTGGTCGATCTCGGCGGCTCCGTCCCGAGCGAACTGCGTGCATTCGAAAGCCCGATCTCGGCGCTCTGCGTGCTGGCGGATGGCGGGCTCGCCATCGCCCTGGCCGGGCGCGAGGTGCGTGTCTACCCTGCCCCCCACGCGCAAGCTCCGAGCGCAATATTCGCCGATCCGGGGTTTTGCGCCGTCAACGCGCTGGCAGTTGCCCGGGACGGCAGCCTGATCGCGACCGACGGCTCGATGCAGCGCGGGGTCGACGACTGGGGACGCGACCTGATGGAGCTCGGCCGCAGCGGTCGGGTGTTCCGGCTCGACCCGACCACCGGATCGGTCGTCCCGCTGGCGTCGCGGCTTGGCTACGCGTTCGGCGCCTGCGCTGACGGCGCGGACATTCTCGTCAGCGAGAGCTGGCGCCATCGTCTGGTGGCCATCGCAGCCGGCGGCGCCACGCGGGTCGTGCTCGGCCATCTGCCGGTCTATCCGTCGCGGCTGTCCCAGGCGAGCGGCGGCGGCTACTGGCTCACGGCCTTCGCCGCCCGCACCCAACTCGTCGAATTCGTGCTGCGCGAACCCGCCTACCGCCGCCGCATGATGGCCGAGATCGATCCCGCCTATTGGGTGGTGCCACGGCTGCGCTCCGGCCAGTCGTTCAAGGAGCCGATGCAGGGCGCGCACCTGAAGACCATGGGTGTGATCAAGCCCTGGGCGCCACCGCGCTCCTACGGGCTCGTGATCCGCCTCGATGCACAGGGCACACCGATCTATTCCCTGCACAGCCGCGTCGACGGACAAAACCACGGTATCGTCGCGGCTGTCGAGGCCAACGGCGATCTGATCATGATTGCGAAGGGCCCCGGGCGCGTGCTGCGGCTTTCCCTTGCAGCGCTTGCCGCGGAGTTCGGGTCATGAACGACATCGTTCTATCCCTGCGTCACGCCACCAAGCTCTATGGCGGAACACCGGCCATCGACGACGTCGATTTCGAGCTGCGCCGCGGCGAGATCCACGCGCTGGTCGGCGAGAACGGCGCCGGCAAATCGACGCTGACCAAGGTGATGGCCGGCGTCGTGACCCTGACGTCCGGAACCATGACCATCGACGGGATTGCGGTCGCGCCGAAAACGCCGCTGGAGGCGCGCCAGCTCGGCATCGGCATGGTGTTCCAGGAGAACAGCCTGGTCCCCACCATGACGGTGGCGCAGAACCTGTTCCTGGGCCAGGAGCATTTCTACAACAGGCTGCGCGGCATCTATATCGCCGCCCAGCAATTCCTGCAGTCGCTCAACTTCGACGTAACCCCGACGGCGACGGTGGGCGCGCTCGGCGCGGCCAAGAAGCAGATGGTCGAGATCGCCCGTGCAGTCCTGCACCAGGCCAAGGTGATCATCTTCGACGAGCCGACCGCGTCGCTGACGCCGGAGGAGAAGAAGTATTTCTTCGACCTGGTGCGCGACCTGAAAAAGCGCGGCGTATCGATCATCTTCATCTCGCACGCGCTGGAAGAGGCGCTGCTGCTTGCCGACCGCATCACCGTGCTGCGCGACGGCAAGCACGTCGTCACCGACGACGCCGCCAGCTTCGACCGGGCGCGGATCGTCCAGGCCATGGTCGGCCGCGACCTCTCCAATACGCTGTATGGCGTTCGAAAAGCCAGCGTGCGCCAGCCCGGCGCCCGCGTTCTCACCGTCCAGAACCTGAAGATGGCGCCGATGGTGAAGAACAATTCGTTGTCGGTGTTCGCTGGTCAAATCACCGGTGTGTTCGGCCTGGTCGGTGCCGGCCGGACCGAAACCTTCAAGATCGTGGCCGGCGTCCTCAAGCGCGACTTTTTTCATGGCGGCGAGGTTCTGCTGCACGACAAGCCGGTGCGTTATCGCGTTCCGGCACCGGCGATTCGTGCTGGCATCGCCTATGTCACCGAGGATCGCAAGGTGGAGGGCTTCTTCGAGACCACATCGATCGCCCGCAACCTCTATCTCGGTCTGCTTGCCAAGTTTCCCAGGGGACGGATGCTGCTGTCGCGGCGCGAGGCCGCCAAGACCGGCGCCGAATGGATCGAACGCCTCAAGGTCCGCGCGATCGGCGACGACACCAAGGTGGTCGAGCTGTCCGGCGGCAACCAGCAGAAAGTGGTGATCGCCAAATCCCTGGTTCAGCAGCCGGACCTGATCATCTTCGATGAGCCGACGCGTGGCGTCGATGTCGGGGCGATCGTCGAAATCCACGAACTGATCAACCGGCTTGCCGACGAGGGCAAGGCCGTGGTGGTGATCTCGTCCTATTTGCCCGAAATCATGGCGCTGTCCGATCGCATTCTGGTGTCACGCCAGGGCAAGGTCGTGGAGGAGTTTTCGGCGCTGGAGGCGAGCGAAGAAAAGATCATGTATGCGGCGATTCACTGAGCGGACGGCGCCGCGATCACCAATACGGCTCAACAGACCGCTAAGCTGCTTTGTGAATTCCGCTCAACAAATATGCCTTGCGGGTAATTATCGTAGCCCCGGTTTGCGGCTAATGTCGCAGGCCGCTAGCGATTGTCAGACTCCATGGACACGTCGAGGAACACTATGAATCCCGCCAACCTTCCGTTCGATTCCGAGACCATGCTGCAGGGCCTGCGCAACTGGGTGGAGTGCGAAAGCCCGATCTGAGACTGAGGCGGTAGCCGCATGACCTCGTTCAAGACCATCCGCAGCCGAGCCGAGAAGCGCAAGGGTGGCGCGGCCGCGCTCGAGAAGCTGCTGCCGAAGCCGCCGGATGCGAAGGCGCTCGCCAGGCTTGCGGATGATCGCGTGCTCTCCGAGATGACGAAACGGGTGTTCTCCGCCGGCTTCGCCTGGAACGTGATCGAGACGAAATGGCCTGGCTTCGAGGCAGCATTTCTCGGCTTTGAGCCTGGCAAACTGACCTTCCAGCCCGACGATTTCTGGCATGAGCTGATCAACGACAAGCGCATCGTCCGCAACGGCGCCAAGATCATGTCGGTCCGCGACAACGCCGCTTTTGTGCAGGCGATCGCCGGGGAACATGGCAGCTTCGGCAAGTTCCTTGGCCACTGGCCGTCCTCCAATGAAGTCGGCCTGCTCGATCTCCTCGCCAAGCGCGGCAGCCGGCTCGGCGGCAACACCGGACAGCTGCTGCTGCGTTTCCTGGGCTGGGACGGCTTCGTCACATCGAAGGACGTGGTGGCCTGCTTGCGCGATGCCGGCCTCGATATCGCCGACGAGGTCAAATCCAAGGGCGACCTCGCCAAGGTGCAGGCGCAGTTCAACGCCTGGGCCAAGGAGACCGGATTGCCCTATGCACATTTGTCTCGCATCTGTGCCTTATCGATTGGCGAAGACCGCAGCGAGCAATGACTGATGTCGTGCGCGGCATGCAAAACTGGGGGGCGTCGTCGCTTGCGCTGCCTCCGGGGCCGAGTCTAACGTCGCCGTCCGAAGCACCAGTCCGAGACCCAATTGATGCCCCGAATCGCCATCGGCGGATTTCTGCACGAGACCAACACATTCGCTCCGACCAAGGCGACCTATGCCGACTTCGTGCATGGCGGCGGTTGGCCCTCGATGACCCAAGGCGCCGATGTCTTGAAGACAATGCGCGGCATCAATGTCGGCCTTGCCGGATTTATTGAATCCGCAGAGGCGAAGGGCTGGAACCTGGTACCGACCATTGCCTGCGCCGCGAGTCCCTCGGCGCATGTCACTGAGGATGCCTTCGAGCGCATCGTCAAGGTGATGGTGGACGGCATCGCCACCGCTGGTGCGCTCGATGCGGTTTATCTCGATCTGCACGGCGCCATGGTCACGGAACATCTCGACGATGGCGAAGGCGAAATTCTCGCCCGCGTGCGCAGGGCGATCGGCCCCGATCTGCCGCTCATCGTCAGCCTCGACCTGCACGCCAATGTCACCCCCGCGATGGTCGAACACGCCGATGCACTCATAGCCTACCGCACCTATCCGCATGTCGACATGGCCGAGACCGGCCGCGCCTCGGCGCGTCATCTCGCGCTGCTGCTCGAAACCGGGCAGCGCTTCGCGAAAGCGTTCCGGCAATTGCCGTTCCTGATTCCGATCAGCTGGCAATGCACCAACGACCAGCCCACCAAGAGCATCTACGAGAAGCTCGCAGCGCTCCAGAGCGACGCCGTCCCGACGCTGTCCCTTGCACCGGGCTTTCCGGCCGCCGATTTCGTCGATTGCGGGCCGAGCGTGTTCGCCTATGGCCGCACGCAAGGCGACGCCGATGCCGCTGCGGAGGCGATCGCCGATCTCGTCATCGGCCATGAGAATGATTTCGACGGCAGGATCTATTCGCCGGATGAAGGCGTGCGCCATGCCATGGAATTGGCGAAGTCCGCGACGCGGCCGATCGTGATCGCCGACACCCAGGACAATCCCGGCGCCGGCGGCGATTCCGACACCACCGGCATGCTGCGCGCATTGGTGCGCCATCGCGCCGCCCGCGCCGCGACCGGCGCGATCTATGATCCCGAATCCGCGCGCGCCGCGCATGCGGCCGGCTTGGGAGCCAGCGTGACGCTGTCGCTTGGCGGCAAGTCGGGGATCCCGGGCGATGCGCCCTTCCAGGAGACCTTTGTCGTCGAGACCCTGTCCGACGGCAATTTCACAGCGACCGGTCCCTATTATGGCGGGCGCCTGATGGAGATGGGGCCGTCAGCATGCTTGCGGATCGGCGACGTGCGCGTGGTCGTCGCATCCCACAAGGCGCAACTCGCCGACCAGGCGATGTATCGCTATGTCGGTATCGAGCCGACCGAACAGGCGATCCTGGTCAACAAGAGCTCGGTGCATTTCCGCGCCGATTTCGAACCGATCGCCGAAAGGCTCCTGATCTGCGCCGCGCCAGGCGCGATGCCGGCCGACACCGCGACGCTGCCCTGGACGCGGCTGCGTCCGGGCATTCGCATCAAGCCGAACGGTCCTGCCTTCACCCCAAAGACTTGAACCTTCATCTTCTCCCGCAACCGGATACCCAACATGCCCACGATCGACCGCATCCAAGGCTACGCCGATGAACTCACCGCGATCCGCCGCGACCTGCACGCGCATCCCGAGATCGGCTTTGAGGAAGTCCGCACCTCCGGCATCGTCGCCGAGAAGCTCACGCAGTGGGGGATCGAGGTACACCGCGGCCTCGGCGTTACCGGCGTCGTCGGTGTGATCAAGGGCAAGGGCACCGGAACCAAGCGGATCGGGCTGCGCGCCGACATGGACGCACTGCCGATGGAAGAGAACACCAACATGAAATGGCGCTCGACCATTCCAGGCCGCTTCCACGGCTGCGGCCATGACGGCCACACCACGATGCTGCTCGGCACCGCGCGTTATCTCGCCGAGACCCGAAACTTCGACGGCACCGTACATTTGAT